>LXNJ01000013.1_pt1 | contig 110474 bp, 92 predicted proteins | sample 809081 | NCBI WGS metagenome assembly LXNJ01 (sample SAMN04870510, study PRJNA318959) | sponge metagenome | biome: sponge; feature: marine sponge reef; material: water | host: Petrosia ficiformis | place: Greece: Milos, Mediterranean Sea | collected 2013-05-29 | depth 5-7 m
CCGCCACATCAAGTTCGACAGGCTGTTGCGGCGGGCCGATGCGCTGGGGTTCGACGCCGTGGCCACCGGCCATCACGCCCGCGTGGTGCGCCGCCCCGACGGCACCCGCCGCCTGGCGAGAGGCGCTGATGCGGCCAAGGACCAGTCGTACGTGCTCTGGATGCTCACGCAGGAGACCCTGTCCAGGGTGCTGCTGCCGGTGGGGGACATGACCAAGGATCGGGTCCGGATGCTGGCGGCGGAACTGGGTCTCCGCACGGCGACCAAGCCCGACAGCACCGATGTGTGCTTCATCCAGCGCGGCGCCCGGGGGGCGTTCCTCGCCGAGCGCCTCGAGACGACCCCCGCGGCCGTGGTCGACACGGCCGGTCGTCACCTCGGCGAGGTACCCGCGGTGCAGCTGGTGACACTGGGCCAGCGCAAGGGCCTGGGTGTCGGCGGCCGGCAGCGGCCCGTCTACGTGGTGGACACCGACGTCGCCGCCGGCGTCGTGACCGTCGGCGACCGGGCTGACCTGCTCACCGAGAGCCAAGCGGTGAGCGACGTGACCTGGGCGGCCGGAGCGGTCCAGGGACCAGTGCTGGTGCAGACCAGCGCGCACGGCGCGCCCCGCCCGGCGACCCTGGAGGGCACCCGCGTCCGCTGGCGCTCACCGCAGCAGCGGGTGGCGCGGGGCCAGAGCGTCGTCTTCTACGACGGCCCCGAAGTGCTGGGGGGCGGAATCGCCGCCTGAGTCTCCGTTCGCCGGCGCGACCGGCGTCGGTTCGGCCTGTCGGACCCCCGACGGTTGGTGCAGTCGAGCCGCCCGAGCGCCGGTCGCTGCCGGTGTCAGGGCTGCGTGGCGGGCCGCGGGGACTCCGCAGATCAGGGGGGCGCCGTCACTCCGCGGTGGTGGGGATGCGGCGCTTGCGCGCCTCGGCGAGGACCGCCGCGGGGCGGACCGGCGCCACCAGGAGGGCGCTCACCTTCTCGGCGGTTCCACCGGAGCGTGCGGGGGTGACGGCCACCGGCTCGGCCAGCCGCAACTCGAACACCAGCCCGGCGGCTCCCAGCGTGAGGTCGCGGGCGTCGCTGCCGGCCAGAGCCGGCCCCAGCGAGGCGATCATCGGGCGGCGGAACAGCGTCGGCTCGGCCAGGGCAATCCGGTCGTGGAGGACCAGGCCCGCCGGCACGTAGACCAGCCAGCGCCGGGCAAGGCTGTGCAGGGCGCGCATCCCGGCGATGGCGATCAGCCAGCCCGCCACGCTGAGCAGCGGTCCCAGCACCCAGTGTCCCGCGCCCCACAGCAGCGGCCCGGCGGCCATCCCCCCCACCGTCAGCGCCCACGTGGGGGCGAGGGCGCCGACCAACACCGCGGCCGGGGCGCGCAGCGCCAGGCGCCGCTCGTGGCCGTAGCTGGTGGCGTCGATGAACCGGGCACCGAGCAGCGGTGACATGGCGCCGATCGCCGCCGCGGCCGTGCAGGCCAGACCCACCACGGCGGCCGCCGACGCACCGGCGTGGGCCGCCGCCCAGCACGCCGCCGCCAGCGCGCCCGGCGCCAGCATCCGCACGGCGGTGAGCGAGGCGGTGTGCGGGACGAGCAGCGCGGTGAGGCCGACCGCCCACGCCGTCCAGGCCCCGGCAGCGGCCGTCGTGGCGAAGGCGTCCGACGCGCCGTCCAGCGCATCGCCGAGCAGCCAACCGGCGCTCCAGGGCAGCGACGCCCAGAGTGCCCGCAGCCCCCACACCCAGAGGGTCTCGATCAAGGCGCCGGCCTCGCCGCCGCGGCGGGCGTCGGCGCCCGCGATCCGCGATCCAGGAGGCTCCCGGTCATCGCACCAGCTTGCTACCTTCGTCGTCGTCCGGGGGCGGGCCGGCTGAGCCGGCCCGTTCCGCAGGGTAGTTGTTCCGGTCCGCGGGCCAGTCGGACACCGAGCCGGCCACGGCGGGCGCTGCTTTGCTTCCGCGGGCGCCGGTGGTGCGTCCTTCGACGGATCCCGCGTCCGAAATCGACGGTGGGTCTCCGACGGTGTCGCAGGGTGTCGGTACAGTTCCGTTCGTGGCCGGCGAGTCCCTCTCCCGCACGGACCCGGTGCCCGCGGCGCCGGGTGGCGGTCACGCTGCCGACGCTCCACCTGCCTCCGGTACCGACGGGATGACCACGACGCCGGGTCGGAGAATCGCCGCGGGGGAGGCGCCCGACGATGTCCTCGTCCGGGTCGACGAACTGCGGCGCCGGATCCGCTACCACGCCGATCTCTACTACGTCGGCAACACGCGCGAGATCCCCGACGCCGACTTCGACTCCCTGATGGCGGAGTTGCGCTCTTTGGAGCAGCTCTACCCGTCGCTGGCCGATCCCACGTCGCCGACGCGCACCGTCGGTGCCCCGCCGTCGGTGCTGTTCGCCGCGGTCACCCACGACGTGCCGATGATGTCGCTGGACAACGCCTTCGACCTCGACGAGTTGCGGGCCTGGGAGGCCCGGGCCGCCTCCCGCCTCGACGGGCCCGCCGGCCCGTACGTCTGCGAGTTGAAGTTCGACGGCCTCGCCATCTCGGTGCGGTACGAGCACGGCCGCTTGGTGCGTGCCGCCACGCGGGGCGACGGGCGGGTGGGCGAGGACGTCACCCACAACGTCGCCACCATCGGGAACGTGCCCCACACCCTCGGCGCCGATGCGCCGGAGGTGCTGGAAGTGCGCGGCGAGGTGTACATGGCGATCTCCGCCTTCGAGCGACTCAACGAGGCGCGGGAGGCCGCCGGCGAGGCCCGCTACGCCAACCCTCGCAACACCGCCGCCGGCTCGTTGCGCCAGAAGGATCCGAAGGTCACCGCCGAGCGGGAGTTGAGTTGGTGGTGCTACCAGGTGGGGATGGTGTCCGGCGGACCGGAGTTCCGGCGCCACAGCGAGACGCTCGAGTTCCTCGCCGGCCTGGACCTCCCGGTCAACGATGCCTGGCTGCTGGCGCGCGATCTGGCCGCGGTCGAGGGCTATGTGCGCGGCGCCGAGCAGCGGCGCCACGACCACGACTACGAGACCGACGGCGTGGTGATCAAGGTCGACGACTTCGGTCGCCAGGCCGAACTGGGGGCCACCAGCCACCACCCGCGCTGGGCCGTGGCCTACAAGTTCCCGCCCGAGGAGAAGACCACGAAGCTGCTGGCCATCCAGGTCTCCATCGGCGGCAAGGGCAAGGCCACGCCGTTCGCCGAGCTGGAGCCGGTGTTCGTGGGCGGTTCCACCGTGCAGATGGCGACACTGCACAACGAGGACCAGGTGAAGGCCAAGGACGTGCGCCCGGGCGACGTCGTGGTGGTCCGCAAGGCCGGCGACGTGATTCCCGAGGTGCTGCGTCCGGTGCTGTCCGAGCGCCCCGAGGGGCTACCGGAGTGGGTGTTCCCCGAGTTCTGCCCGTGCCCCAACCGCTCGCCGCTGGTGCGCGAGGGCGACGACGCCGCCCACCACTGCCGTCACCCGCAATGCCCGGCCCAGCAGGCCGGCGGCATCGAGCACTTCGCCTCACGCGGCGCCATGGACATCGAGGGCCTCGGCGAGAAGAACGTCCGCCTGCTCATCCGCGAGGGGCTGATCGCCGACGTCGCTGACGTTTTCGCCCTGGAGGAGGCAGATGTTGTCTCGCTGGAGACCTTCGGCCCAAAGAAGGCCCGCAACCTCATGGCGGGCATCGAAGCCTCCAAGGAGCGCTCGCTGGCCCGCTTGTTGTTCGGGCTGAACATCCGCCACCTCGGCGGGGCGGTGGGGGAGTTCCTGGCCGATGCCTTCAGGCACCTTGACGACATAGTCGCCGCGCCGACCGAGCGGCTGGCAGAGGTCGACGGCGTCGGCCCCACGATTGCCGCCAGCGTGCGGGCCTTCTTCGATGATCCCGACAACCTTGCCGTTGTCGAGAAGCTGCGCGCCGCCGGCGTGAACTTCGCCGGCCCGCCCCCCGCCGCGGACGAGTCCGGGGCCGGCGAGGCCCTTCCGGCGACGCTGGAGGGCAAGTCGGTGGTGGTCACCGGCACCCTCGAGAACTACAGCCGTGAAGAGGCCGCGGCGGCGATCGCCGGGCGGGGCGGACGCTCACCCGGCAGCGTGTCGGGCAGTACCACGGCGGTGGTGGCGGGCGCATCACCGGGTGCCTCCAAGCTCAGGGGGGCTGAGAAGCTGGACGTCCCCGTGCTCGACGAGGCGGCGTTCGAGCATCTCCTGGAGACGGGCGAACTCCCGCCGAAGGCCGCCGGATAGCCAACGCCCCCAGCCGTGCGCCAAAGGATCTCCGGGGGTTGCGCGGGGAGAGCCGGGTTGTGGCGGTCCGGCCCTGACGATGAATCTCAGGCCGCTCTGAAGCACCAGCGGACCTCGCCCCGGCGCGCCGAGGCGGGTCCCTCCGCCAGGGGGTAGAAGACCGCCCGGGCGCAGTTCTCCCCGGCGCGCAGCTTCTCGACTGTGCGTTCCTGACCCGGCTGGTACACGGAGCGGTTCGTGGACGTGGCCTGCAGCGTCTCCCCATCGGGCAGGCGCTGCCCGTTCAGGAAGAGTTCGATGACGTACCGGGGGCTGTCGGTCAGGTCGAGGCCGACAGCCTGCTGGGCCAGCACCTCACTGTCCGGTGCCGGGATCAACTCCTCCACCCGGGAGTCCACCGGCGGGCCTCCGTCCCCGTCGCGCAGCAGTGCGGCGGTGGCGATCGAGGCGACCCCTGCGGTCGCGATGATGGCAGCGACGAGCGCCTGACGGCGGCGGCTCAGGGGCACGCACGTCAGGCTAGAGGCGGTCCGCGCGCCAGCCGCGGCGGTAATCTCGATCCTCGTGGTCGAGGACTACGTCGAGCCGGACGCCGAGGACGCCTTCGAGGGCGTCGACGAGGAGTCGCTGCAACCCCTCGAGCGCGACGCCGATGCCCCCATCTGGGAACCGGCGCCCATCGCCGGCCGCTACCGCCTCGGCGACTACCTGACCGAGAGCCGGCTGGGGCGCACCTACCGGGCGTGGGACACCGAGACCGACGAAGAGGTCGAGGTCACGTTCCTGGATGACGAAGCCGTGACCGATGCCACGAGCGCCGAGGCGTGGCTCGAGGAGTTGCGCGGGCTCCGGCACCTCCATGTCCTGCCGCTGCTGGACTGGGAGATCGCACCCGTGCCCTACCTCGTCTGTGCCGCACCCGCCATGCGGCTGGACCGCCTGATCACCGCAGGGGTGCCTCTCAGCCCATCGCAGACGCTCCTGATCGGGCTGCAGGCGGCGGAGACCCTGCACGACCTGCGCCGGCGGGGAATCACGCACGGGGCGCTCACGCCCTACCACTGCTGCGTCGACGCCAACGGCAGGCTGCGTCTCGCCGAGCTGGGCGTGGACTTCCTGCGGGCACCGCTGGAGCCCGCCGACGCGACGCGCTACGACGCCCCCGAGGCGATCCGGGCCGCGGAGGACGAGAGCCTTCACGCGCCGGCCGCGGGCGCCGAGGCACCGGCTCAGCCGGTGGAGTTCGAGTCGGCCGAGACGGTGGGCGCGCCCGGCCCCGAGACGGAGGATGCGCCCGGCGAGCCCGACGACCTCACCGACGCCGGGGAGAGCCTGAGCGACGACGCCGCTGTCGGTGATGTCTCGGCTGGTGATGTCCTGGCCGGTGATGTCGCAGCCGGCGATGTCGCAGCCGGCGATGTCGCAGCCGGTCATGTCGGAGCCGGCGGTGTCGTTCCCGACGACGTGGCAGCCGGCCCTGATGCGTCAGAGCCGCCGGCCGATGTCGAGCCGTCGCCGGGAGAGCAGCCCGCCGCGGCGTACGCCCCCGCGGCGGGCGACGTGTACGGACTCGGTCTCATCCTGACCGAGGTGGCCGCGGGGCGTCCGATGGCGCCGGAAGGGATCGCCCAACTCGGGCGAGCGGTCGTTCCGCGTGGCGCCGGGGCGGCCACCGCCCGCCACCTGGCGCGCTTGGCGCCGATGCTGGTGCAGGCCACCGTGTCCAACCCTCAGAGCCGCCTGGAGGCCGACGAGTTGGCCCTGGCGATGCGCGCCACCGCGGAGATGCTCCCCCCACCCGCACGGCTCGACGAGGTGTTCCAGCGTGCCGGCGACGATCGCGCGGAGCCGGAAGCCTCCGAGGGGGCGGTGCGAGCCCTGGAGCCGGTGCGGGCCCGTCGGCGGAACCCGCTGATGCGCATCGCCGCGGCCGCTGCGGTCGTCGTCGCCGCAGCGCTCCTGGTGATCTACACCGCCGGCGGTGGCGGCACGCCGAGCTACCCGGTGCCCGACGTCGTCGGCCTGGACTGGACTCGCGCCAACGACACCCTGACCACTTCGGGCTGGGAGGTGCGGCGCCTGGAGGTGCGCGTCGCCGAGGCCGCCGCCGGGGAAGTCGTCGGTCAGCTGCCCGAACCCGGTGGCCTGCTCGACGCGGGGCAGGTCGTGAAGGTGCAGGTCTCGCTGGGCCCGCCGCTGGTGGTCGTCCCCGCTGACATCGTGGGCCTGCCGCTGGAGCAGGCGGGGTTGCGGCTCTCGGAGATGGGTCTGGCGGTGGGAACCGTCGAGACACGCGTGGATCCCAGCATGCCGGCGGGTTCCGTGGTTGCCGTCGCCGAGCCGCTGCCCGAACTGCCGCGCGGCTCGCCGGTCGACCTGGTGATCGCCGTCGCCCGGTAGCTTCCGAGTCCATGACCGAGCGGATCTCCCGCGACGACGTGGCGCACGTGGCCTGGCTCGCACGCCTCAGCCTCCGTGCCGACGAGCTGGAGCGGTTCACGCTGCAGCTCGGCGACGTGCTCGACCACGCCGCCGACGTGGCGGCTCTGGACCTCGAGGGTGTGCCGCCCACCTCGCACCCCTACCCGGTCGGCAACGTGCTCCGGGCTGACGTTCCCGACGGTGCGCTCGACCGTGCCGAGGTGCTGGCACAGGCTCCCGAGACCGAGGAGGGGCAGTTCCGGGTACCCCCCGTGCGCGGGGAGGCGCCGTGACCGTCCGGCGGCTGCCGTGACCGCCGCGGGTCCGGCGCTGGCCATCGCCGCGGCGGTGCGCGGCGGCGAGCGCTCGGCCACGAGCGTGGTCGAGGAGTCCCTCGCCGCCATCGCCTCCGGCGCCGAACTGGCGGCGTTCAACACGGTGACCGCGGAGGCGGCGCTGGCCCGGGCCCGCCGGATCGACGACGCTGTCGCAGCCGGCGAGGATCCGGGTTGCCTCGCGGGGGTGCCGGTGGCCCTGAAGGACAACATCTGCACCCGCGGCGTCGCGACGACCTGCTCCTCGCGCATCCTCGAGGGCTGGGAGCCCCCCTACGACGCCACGGTCGTCGGCCGGCTCAACGCAGCCGGCGGCATCGTCGTCGGCAAGACCAACATGGACGAGTTCGCGATGGGATCCTCCACGGAGAACTCCGCCTTCGGGCCGACGCTCAACCCCTGCGACCCCGCACGGGTTCCCGGGGGCTCATCGGGTGGCAGCGCCGCGGCCGTCGCCGCGGCGATGACCCCCGTGGCGCTGGGAAGCGACACAGGTGGCTCGATCCGTCAGCCGGCAGCTCTGTGCGGCGTGGTCGGCATGAAGCCGACCTACGGGCGGGTGTCGCGCTACGGCCTCGTGGCGTTCGCCTCGTCGCTCGACCAGATCGGCCCGATCACCTGCACGGTCGCCGACGCCGCGCTGGTGTACTCGGCCATCGCCGGGCACGATCCCCTGGACTCGACGTCCATTCCCGAGCCGGCCGGAGACATGTCGGGCGCGCTCGGCGAGGGCGTGGCCGGCCTGCGGGTGGGCATCGTCGCGGAGCTCTCGGGGGAGGGCATCGACGGCGACGTCTCGGCGCGCCTCGGTGCCGCCGCCGAATCGCTGGCGTCGCTGGGGGCCGAGGTCGGCGAGGTGAGCGTTCCGGCCGCGGTCTACGGGCTCTCGGCGTACTTCCTCATCGCCCCGGCGGAGGCCTCCAGCAACCTCGCCCGCTACGACGGTGTCCGCTACGGCCTGCGGGTTCCGGCCGCCACGGCCGCGGACATGAACGTGGCCACCCGCACCGCCGGCTTCGGCGACGAGGTCAAGCGGCGCATCATGCTGGGCACCTTCGCCCTCTCCGCCGGCTACTACGACGCCTACTACGGCAAGGCGCTGAAGGTGCGGACGCTGGTGCTGCGGGACTTCGCCGCCGCCTACGAGCGGTTCGACGTGCTGCTTGCCCCCACGTCGCCAACCGTGGCGTTCCGCTTCGGCGAGCGCACCGGCAACCCGCTGGCCATGTATCTCTCCGATGCCTGCACGGTGGCGTCGAATCTGGCCGGGCACCCGGCCATATCGGTTCCCGCCGGCAGCGGCGCCGACGGTCTGCCCGTCGGGGTCCAGGTCATGGCGCCGGCGCTTGGTGAGGCGGTGATGTTCCGTGCCGCCGCCGCGCTCGAGCGCGCCCAGGCGGACCGGCGGCCGGCGGGCAGTGGCGGAGCGACGGCGGGGAGCGCGTCGCCATGAGTGACCGGCCGGGCAGCGGTGCCGACGTCATCTGGGCCGCCGGCTCGCCCGGCCTGGGCGCGCCCGCGGACACCGAATGGGAGATGGTCATCGGCCTCGAGGTCCATGCCGAACTCCTGACCCGCAGCAAGTTGTTCAGCGGCAGCCCCAACGCCTTCGGGGGCGAACCCAACACCAACATCGATCCCGTGTGCATGGGCCTTCCGGGCACCCTCCCGGTCCTGAACCGGCACGCCGTGGAACTGGCCATCCGCGTGGGCCTCTCCCTGGGATCGCTGGTGCAGCCCTCGGTTTTCGCCCGGAAGAACTACTTCTACCCGGACATGCCGAAGGACTACCAGATCAGTCAGTACGACCGTCCCATCAACGTGGGCGGGAGCCTCGAACTGCCGACCGGCAAGGTGATCGGCATCGTGCGAGCGCACCTCGAGGAGGACACCGGCAAGACCACGCACATGGGGGGAGCCGGGAGGATCGACGACGCCGCCTACTCACTGGTCGACTACAACAGGGCCGGCGTGCCGCTGCTGGAGATCGTCAGCTACCCCGACCTGCGATCGCCGGCCGAGGCGCGGGAGTACGTGACGGAGCTGCGTTCCACGCTGCTGGCCGTGGGCGCCTCCGACGGCAAGATGGAGGAGGGGTCCCTCCGGGTGGACGCCAACGTCTCGGTGCGCCCGGTGGGCGCCGGCGAGTTCGGCACCCGCTGCGAGATCAAGAACGTCAACTCGCTGCGCTCGCTGGGGCGGGCGCTGGAGTACGAGGCGCGCCGGCAGATCCGGATGCTGAGCGTCGGCGAGCCGGTGACGCAGCAGACGCGCCACTGGAACGAGGACACCGGTCGCACGTCGGCGCTGCGCACCAAGGAGGAGGCGACCGACTACCGGTACTTCCCGGAGCCGGACCTGGTGCCGCTGGATCCCGATCCCGCCTGGGTGGAGCGCATCCGCGCCGAGCTGCCATTGCTGCCCCGGGAGCGCCGCCACCGGCTGGCCGGCCTCATCGGCGAGGATCCGGCCCGGGTGTCTCTCGTCACCGAGCGCGGCCAGGACGACCTGGCGCTGGCGGCGATCGAGGCCGGGGCGGCGCCGGCCGCGGTGCTCAAGCACCTGGAGCAGAATCTCGCCGACGGCAGCGGGGAGTTGACCGCGGACGGCCTGGCCGAACTCATCGGCATGGAGGCGCGCGGCGAGTTGACCTCCAACCAGGTGAAGGACGTGCTGGCGGAGATGGTGCGGACCGGCGAGAGCCCGGCCACGGTTGCCCGCCGCGCCGGGTTCGAGGCGGTCGCCGCCGGCGAATTGGCCGCCGTCGTGGACCGGATCATCGCCGAGCACCCCGAGGAGTGGCGGCGCCTCTGCGCCGGCGACGGCAGGGAGCGCAAGAAGATGCAGGGCTTCTTCACCGGCCAGGTGATGCGCGCCACGAAGGGCCAGGCAAACGGGCGGGACGTCGCCGCCCTGCTGGCCGACCGGGCTGGGTCCTGAGCGCAACGCCCACAGCGGGGCCCGCCGGCACCCCGGCCCCGCCGGGCGATCCGGGCGGAATCCGAGCCGGTCCCGGCCCGTGCCCGAGGCTCGGATGGAGGTCGGCGGCCTACCCGGGGTGCGCCCCGAGCCACGCCGCCGACCCCGGTCGGCCTTCCGGCCCCCAACGGGACGATGCGTGCGCCTCGCCCGATCCGGTTACGTGTCAGAGGCAGGACCTCGCCAGGCTCCGCACGTCGGCGGAGCGGAACCTGATGTGCCCACCCAACCGGTAGGCGGCCAGTTGCCCGCCGTTCGCCAGGTCCAGCAACTGGGCCTCGTCCACGACGAGCATCTCGCAGGCCTCCAACGGTCCGACGAGATCGATCTCGGGATGGGCCCGGCCGGTGGATCGGTCGTCAGGAGCGGTTACTTGGATCATGGTCATCCGGTCTTCCTTTCTGCTTGCGCCATCGACGGGATGCCCACCGCCGTGCCCGCGAGGTCGGCCCCAACGGCGGGTCCGCTGCAGTCTGTGGCGGGGTTCCTCCGCCGGTCCTCCTGATATCCACAAGATCACTGTGCATATGCGCGAAGGAGCAAGCGTCGCAGGCACCCGCCCGACGTCGCCCGTAGGGTGCCGCCGTGTCCCAGCGTCATCGCCTCACGATCACCGTCACGATGGCCCTCTACGAGGAGCTCTGCCGGCATGCCGGTCCCCGCGGCATCAGTCGCTGGATGGAGGACGCCGCCTGGCGCAAGCTCCGATCACACGACGGCGGGCGACAGCCGCCGCCACCCTCCCCACCCGGTGGAGACGAGACCTGGTCGCGCCACGGACTTCCCCCGCCACCTTGGTGCTGGTCACCGCTGCGGCCGACCGGCACCGAGAGGGATGGAATCAACCGATGATCTGCTAGACCTGTGCCCATGCGAATGGCAGCAATCAATCATCGTGCAGTGAGCCTGGCCGGCGACCGGGCCTGGGACATCGCCGAGGCCTCCGGGGGCGCTTTCGGGCCCGATCCGATGCAGGTCCTGGCCAACTGGGACGCCTTCGTGGCGTGGGCTGCCGACAACGCGCCCGACGGCGGAGACGCCTATGACGCCGACGACCTGACCTGCCCGGTTCCGAGACCCCCGCAGGTGTTCGGCATCGGCCTCAACTACGCCGACCACGCCGGCGAGACGGGCATGGAGGCGCCGGACGACCCGCTGGTGTTCACCAAGTTCCCCTCCTGCGTCGCCGCGCCGAACTGCGACATCCCGCTCGTCCCCGGCAACTGCGACTGGGAGGTGGAGCTGGTGGTGGTGATCGGCCGCGCCGGGCGGGACATCGCCGCCGAGAACATCACCGACCACATCGCCGGGTTCACGGTGGGCCAGGACGTCAGCGAGCGGGTTGGCCAGTTCGCGGGCGGCTTCCCGCAATTCAACCTGGGCAAGTCGCATCGGAACTTCTCGCCGCTCGGCCCGGCGGTCGTCACCCTCGACGAGCTGGAGAACCCCTGGGACCTGGGGCTCACCTGCGACCGCAACGGCGTGCGGGTGCAGGACGCCCGCACCACGTACTTCATCAACGACATCCCGCGCCTGATCACCTACCTGTCGTCGATCTGCGAGCTGCTTCCCGGCGACATCATCTTCACCGGCACGCCGGCGGGTGTGGGCATCGGCATGGACCCGCCGCAGTTCCTGGAGCCCGGCGACGTGATCGTCTCCGCCGTCGAGGGCCTCGGCGAGATCACCAACCGGTGCGTCTAGCCCGGCAGCGCGGGTAGGCCGCGCTACCGGATTCAGCGAAACGGATCGAGTCTGAGACCGAGGTGCAGGCGTGAGTGACGAACATTTCCTCATTACGGGGGCCATGGGCTGCATCGGCGCCTGGGCGGTGCGCCACCTGGCGGCGGAAGGCGCCGAGATGACGCTGTTCGACATCAGCACCGACGACAAGCGGCTGCGGCTCATCGTGGACGAGGCCGACCTTGCCTCGCCGCGCCGCATACAGGGGGATCTGACGGTCACCGAGGACGTGTTCGCCGCAGCCGAGGGTGCCACGCACATCATCCACCTCGGGGCGCTGCAGGTGCCGACGTGCCGGGCCAACCCGCCGCTGGGCGCCAACATCAACGTCGCCGGCACCGCCAATGTCTTCGAGGCGGCGCAGGCCCACGGCATCCGGAACCTCGTCTACACCAGCAGCGTGGCGGTGTTCGGCCATCCCGACCTCTACGACACCGACATCCTGCCCAACGACGCCCGCCGCGAACCGGCCACCCACTACGGCGTCTACAAGGTGGCCAATGAGGACACCGCCAGGGTGTACTGGCACGAGAACGGCACACCGAGCGTTGGCCTGCGCCCGCACACCGTGTACGGACCGGGCCGCGACCAGGGTGTCACGTCTTACCCGTGCCAGGCGTTGCTGGCCGCCGTGCGGGGGCTGCCATACCACATCGACTACGGCGGGTGGATGGGTTTCCAGTACGCCTCGGACGTGGCCCGCATCGTGATCGCCGCGGCGCGGGCGACCCCCGGGGGCTGCGACGTCTACAACATCGCCGGCAGCGTGGCCCCGGTCTCCTCCTTCGTCGAGGCCATTATTGGGACCACCGACTTCGCCGGGATCACCTGTGGGACCGATCCACTCCCGTTCCCGCGCGGGATGGACGACAGCGCGCTCCAGGCGCGACTGGGTTCGGTACCCAGCACGTCCCTGGCCGACGGGGTGGCGGAGACCGCCGACTGGTTCCGGGCGGCGATCGCCGACGGCCGGCCCTTGCCGCCCTCGTAACCGCCTGCCGCCGCCGCCACTCGTCGCTCCTGCGGCCGCCCTGGCAGCCTGCCGCCCCGCCGATCCTCTTCCAGGCCGCCGCGTCATTCCGGCGAGAGCCGGAATCCATCGGCCGTCGCGTGGACCCGCTTGTCCTTGCCACGCGGCTTGGCCCCCTGAACAGCCGAATCCACGCCGGTCAGCGAACTATGCTCGGACGGGATTCTGAACGAATCCCGCTGACGGGAGGGACGATGGCCACATACTCGATTCCGTACGAATCCATGGATCCGTTGACGATCGGCGCGGCGGACGACGAGACGAAGGTGTACCGGGACAGCCTCGACCTGGAGGTTCCCGACGAGAACCTGCTGGCGGCCATCTACCCCGACGAGCCGGACCCGGTACCCAACGCCACCGAGGCCGCCCGGGCCGCCCTGGAGAGCCCGCACAGCGGGCCGCGGTTCAGCGAACTCCTGGCGGGTGCCTCCAGCGTGGCGGTCGTCATCGACAACCAGTTCCGCCCCACGCCCGCCTCCAAGCTGCTGCCACCGGTTTTCGATGCCATCGAGGCCGCGGGCATCACCGACGCCCGGGTGGTGTGCGCCAACGGCAAGGTCTTCCCGATGTCCGACAGCGACATCTCCCAGAAGCTCGGCGAAGAGAACCTGGCCCGCATGGAGCGCCTGGGCATCGGCTTCTTCCAGAACGAACCCCGCAACACCGACAACTACAGCTACGTGGGCGTCTCGTCGCGGGGCACGCCGGTGTGGCTGCACAACGAGGTGGCTCGCTCGGAGATCATCTTCACCATCGGCCACGCGCAGGCCAACCACTGGGGCGCCGGGGGCGGCGGCAAGCTGATCCTGCCCGGCGTGGTGTCCGACGAGACCGTCGAGTCCAACCACTGCGCCTTCGTGCCTTCGCCGCAGACCCACTACGGGGCCTACGCCGGGCCGATGCGGGCCGACATCGACGAGACCGCCACCATGTGCGGGCTGTCGGCCACGATGAACGTGCTGCTGGACACCCGCGGCCGGGTCATCGACTGCATCTACGGCGCCCACCCGGACGCCCACGTCGAGGCGATCGACCGCTTCAACGCCATCTACGCCTACGACAACCCGGTGGCCGAGGCCGGTCCGGCCGACATCGCCGTCTGCGGGGTGTTCGCGCCCACCGACCACCTGTTCTTCCACACCGGCTGGGGCTGCATGTCCTCCGACCTGGTTGTCCGGGAGGGCGGCACCATCATCTACTGCTCGCCGTCGCCGGGCGTGTCCACGGCGATCGGCGACTTCCCCGGCCTGGCGCTCATGGACCTGATGAAGCCCTACATGCCGCCCACGCCGGAGAACTACGAGAAGGTGCTGCGCGACATCCACGGCCGCAACATCCAGATGTGGGCCGGCTGCATCTGGGTGCCCATCTACGAGGTCATGACCCGCAAGCACCTCACGATGGTCACCCTGGAGGAGAACCTGGACATGGCCGCCGACATCGGCCTCGACGCCACCACCAGCCTCGACGACGCCTTCGGGGCGGCCATGGCGCGCCACGGCCCCGACGCCAAGGTGATCGTGCTGCCCTTCGCCCGCTACCAGCTGCCCCGCAACGCCATCCGCATGCACGCCGAGGAGGTGCGGGTGCTCGAGCAGGTGCGCCTCTGAACCCTCCTGGCGCATCGGTGACGGTGCGCGGCGTGAACGGGCGCGGGACCGCGGGCCCCGTCGGGCCGCCGGCCGACGCCCGGGAGATCAAGGGCAAGACCACGGTCGTGGAGGTCCTCCGGATGTTCCCCGACGGTGAGGCCGCCCGACTGATGTCGCGGCTGAGCTGGCCGTGCGCGCACTGCGGGGGAGCGTTTCACGAGCCGCTGGCCGTCGCCGCCAAGCGCCATCGCAACTCGCCGATTGCGGTACTGGAGGCGTTCCGGGCGCTGTGCACCCCGGACGGTCCCAGCGACGAGCTGGTCCAGCGGGCGGCCGTCAAGTCCACGGACCGCTGATGGCGGCCCTGCTGGCCGCAGCGGCCCGCCGCCTGCGACGTCGTGCGACGGAGTCCGAGGTCCCGGCGCCCGAGGACGCGGCCCTCGTGGCCGACCTGTGCTCGGCCATCGGCGCCGAGCGGGTGCGGGCCGACGCCGCTGCCCGCTACCTGGCCTCCCGGGACGCCTCCATCTACAGCGAGGGCACGGCCGGACCACTGTGCTACCCCGTCACCACCGAGCAGGTCAGCGCGTGCGTGCGGATCGCGGCCACCCACGGCCGCGCCGTGGTGCCGCGGGGGGCGGGCACGGGCCTCTCGGGGGGCGCCGCGCCGCTGGGCCGGCCCGTGGTGCTGTCGCTCACCCGCATGGACGAACTGCTGTCGGTGGACCCGGACAACGGCGTGGCCTGGGTGCAGCCCGGCATGGTGAACCTCGAGCTGTCCCGCCGGCTGGCGCCCTACGGCATGCACTACGCGCCGGACCCGTCGAGCCAGCAGGCCTGCACCATCGGGGGCAACGTGGCAACCAACTCCGGTGGACCGCACTGCCTGGCCTACGGCGTGACGAGCGCCCACGTGGTGGCGCTGGAGGTGGTGCTGTCCGACGGTTCCGTCGTGACGCTCGGCGACCTCGGTGCCGAGCCCGCCGGCTACGACCTGCGCGGGGCCTTCGTGGGTTCCGAGGGCATGTGCGGGATCACGACGGCCGCGGCCGTGCGGCTCACGCCCAACCCGGCGGCAGTCCGCACGATGCTGATGGCCTACGACGACGTGTCCAGCGGTGCCACCACCGTCAGCGCCATTATCGCCGCGGGGATCGTGCCCGCTGCCATCGAAATGCTGGACCGGCGCTGCATCAGCGCGGTCGAGGACTTCGCCAAGGCGGGTTACCCGCGGGACGCCGCCGCCGTGCTGCTCGTGGAGGTGGACGGGCCGGCCGGCGGGGTCGCCGCCTCCGCCGAGCGGGTGGCGGAGATCGCCGCTGAGTGCGGCGCGGTGAGCGTGCGCACCGCGGCCGACGACGACGAGCGGGCGCGGCTCTGGAAGGGGCGCAAGAGCGCCTTCGGGGCCGTGGCCAACATCCTCCCCGACTACTACCTTCACGACACCGTCGTGCCCCGCGGCCGCCTCGTGGAAGTGCTCGAGCAGGTTTACGAGATCGCCGACCGCCACAACCTCACCGCGCTGAACGTCTTCCACGCCGGCGACGGGAACCTGCACCCCATCCTGGCCTTCGACGCCCGCGTCGAGGGCACGCTCGAGCGGGTGCACGCCGCCGGCCGCGAGATCATCGAGGCCTCGCTGGCGGTGGGCGGGGCACTGTCGGGCGAGCACGGCATCGGCGTGGAGAAGCGCGACTACATGGAGCGCATGTTCAGCGACGCCGACCTGGATCAGCAGAGCCGCCTGCGGGCCGCCTTCGACCCGCACTGCCGGATGAACCCCGGCAAGGTGCTGCCCAGCGCCCACAGCTGCGCCGACATCGGCGCGCTGCGCGCCGCCGACGGCAAGATCTGGGGCTAGGCGAGGATTCCGGACAGTGCCGGCCAGTCCCTCGGACCTCGTCATCCGTCATTCCGGCGAAGGCCGGAATCCACTGCCCGGCGGCCCAGACTGCGCCGGCCGTGGATTGCGCAGCACACTCGCCATTGTGCCATGACGCCGGAAAGCGCGATCGACGAGGTCTTGATCGAATTCGCCGCCGAGGTTGGCTCCGAAGGGCCGGTGTCGGTACGCGGGGGTGGCACCCGCTGGCACGCCGGCGGCGACCTGGCGCCCGGCACGCGGGAGGTGTGGGCGCCGGCGGGCATCGTGGCGCTGGAGCCGGCAGAGATGACGGTCCGGGTGCGCGCCGGCACCACCGTGGCGGAACTCCACGAGGCCCTGGCCGAGGCGGGCCAGCGCACCGCCCTACCCGAGCGGCCGGCCAGCACGGTGGGCGGCGCGCTGACGGTGGGGGAGTCGGCGATCACCCGCCTGGGGCTCGGGCCGGTGCGCGACGCCCTGTTGCAGGCCCGCTACGTGTGCGCCGACGGCCGGGTCGCCACCGGCGGGGCCGCCACGGTGAAGAACGTGAGCGGGTTCGATCTGTGCCGGTTGCTCGTGGGATCCCTCGGCACGCTCGGCCTGCTTGGCGAGGCGCTACTGCGCACCCTGCCGGTACCCGAGTCCGAGCACTGGTGCCGCCTCGAGTCGCCGGACCCTCGGGAGGTGTGGCGACGCTGCCGGACCGCAACCTCGATCCTCTGGGACGGCGCGGCCACGTGGGTGCTGCTGAGCGGCTACGCCGCCGACACAGCCGCGGACCGGGTGACTCTCGGCGAACTCGGCGAGGTGAGCGATGCCGCCGGTCCGCCCCCGTTGCCGCCGCACCGCTGGTCGTGCACGCCGGCGGAGGCGGCCGCCTTCGACCGAGACAACGGCACAGCGCCGGCCGGCGCCACCGGTGACATCGACTTCGTGGCCGAGATCGGCGTCGGCGTGGTGCACGCCTCGGTGCCGCGGCCGTCCCGGCCCACCGAGCCCGGCGTCGCCGAACTGAACCGGCGCATGAAGGAATGCTTCGACCCCACCGGCCGCCTCAACCCCGGCCGCGACCCGCTGCGACGGAATTGATGCACCTGGGCCTGGACGACGACGAACTCACCTCCTGCGTGGCCTGCGGCCTCTGCCTGCCGCACTGCCCCACGTTCGTGATCACCGGGCGCGACACCGAATCGCCGCGGGGTCGCATCGCCCTCATGCGGGCCGTGCAGAACGAGGGGGCCCCGATCACGCACGACGTGCTGCGCTCGATGGAGACCTGCGTGCAGTGCCTCGGCTGCGAGACCGCCTGCCCCAGCGGGGTGCCCTTCGGTCACCTCATGGAGGGCACCCGGGCCGCGCTGGCCGCCGAGGGTCGCATCACGCCCTGGTGGCAGCGCCTGGGGCTGCGGTTGCTGCGCCATCGCCGCCTGCTGCTGGCGGGCTCCACCGTGCTGGCCCTCGCCGGCCGGCTGGGCCTACTGCCGGCCCGGCGGCTGGGCCTCCCGGCGCGCCTGCCGTTGCGCCGGGGCCGCCACCGCGTCTCGGGATCCGACGTCTGGCTCTTCACCGGGTGCGTCATGGACGCTTGGCAGCGCCACACCCATCTCGCCGTCCAGCGGGTGCTGGAGGCCGCCGGGGTCGGGGTGACCCCCACAGCCGGCGCCGCACCCTGCTGTGGCGCGCTGCACACCCACGCCGGCCTCGAAGCCGATGCCGCCGCCATCGCCCGTCAGGTCATCGCCGGGCTGTCGGCGGACGACCGGCCCGTGCTGGTGGACTCGGCCGGTTGCGGGGCGGCGATGAAGCACTACGGACGCCTGCTCGGCACCCCCGAGGCGCAGGCCTTCGCCGAGAGGGTCTTCGACGTGCACGAGTGGCTGGCGGACCGGCTCGACGTGCTGCTGGACAGCCGCGCGGACGCCGAGCCGCTGGAGTTGACCGTCGCGGTGCAGGATCCGTGCCACCTGCGGCACGCACAGCGCAGTCACGAAGCGGTGCCGGTGGTGCTGGGGCCGTTCGTGCAGGAACTGGTGACGCTCGACGATGACGGCCTGTGTTGCGGGGCGGGCGGGGCGTACTCGATGCTCGAGCCGGAGCTTGCGACCGCCATCCGCGCCCGCAAGACCGCGGCGGTGGAACGCTCGGGCGCCTCGGTGGTGGCCAGTGCCAACCCCGGTTGCTCGTTGCACCTGGCTGCCGCCGGTCTCGACGTCCGTCACCCACTGGAACTCGTGGCCCAGGCCCTGGACGCGCGGCAGAGCACCTCGCCGTGAGGCCTGCCATGTGCCTCCGGGCGCGCACGTCGACATGAGCGACGCGACCGCCGGGGGCGGCTGGATCGGCGCAACCCCCCTGCGAGTCGAGGACGAGGCGCTGCTGCGGGGCAGGGGGCGCTTCATCGACGACCTGTCGCCAGTGCCGGGGGCGATGCATCTGGCGCTGGTGCGGTCGCCGTTCGCCCACGCCCGCATCCGCGGCATCGACACTGCAGCCGCCCTCGCATCGCCGGGTACCGTGGCTGTGCTGACCGGGGTCGACCTGGCTGCGGTCGGCCGGCCGCTGGGTTCGGTGATCCGCGGCACCACCGAGCACCATGTCGTGGCCGTCGACGTCACCCGCTACGCAGGCGAGCCGGTGGCGGTGGTGGTGGCGCGCGACCGCTACCTGGCCGAGGACGCGGCCGAGCTGGTGGACGTGGACTACGAGCCGCTCGAGGCGATCACCGATCCCCTGGCCGCCGCCGAGGCGGGCCACGTGACCTCGGACCGCTCGTTCCGCTACGGCGACCCCGAGGCGGCGCTCGCCGCCGCGCACACTACCGTGCGCGGCCGGTTCCCGTTCGGCCGCTGGATCGCCGCCCCCGTGGAGTGCTTCGGCGTCATCGCCGACTGGGACCACGCGGCCGACTCGCTCACCGTGTGGGCCAACTTCCAGGGACCGTTCACCCTGCACACCGTGGCCGCCGGCGCCCTGGGCCTGCCCGCCGCCCGCCTGCGGCTCATCACGCCACCCGATTCCGGCGGCAGCTTCGGCGTGAAGGCGGGCGTGTTCGGCTACGTGGTGCTCGCCGGCCTGGTATCCAAGGTCTGCGGCGTGCCGGTGCGCTGGATCGAGGACCGGCTCGAACACCTCGCTGCCGCCGGCTCGGCCACGCACCGGGTCACCGGCGTGGAGGCCGGATTCGCCGCCGACGGCGAGTTGCTGGCGCTGCGCTACGACGTGGTCGAGGACGTCGGGGCCTACCTGCGGGCACCCGAGCCGGCCACGCTCTACCGGATGCACGGCTCACTGACCGGCGCCTACGCGGTGCGCCACGTGGCGGTGCGCAACCGGGTGGTGCACACCAATCGCTGCCCGACCGGGCTGAACCGCGGGTTCGGCGGCCCGCAGCTCTACCTGGCGCTGGAGCGCATCATGGCGCGTGGCGCCGCCCGCCTGGGTCTCGACCCCGCCGAGGTGGCCCGGCGCAACCTTGTCGCGCCCGAGGCGTTCCCGTACCGCACCGCAACGGGCGGGCTGTACGACTCCGGCGACTACGCGGCCTGCCTCGACGACGTCCTGGCGGCCGCGGACTATGCCGGTCACCGTCGGCGGCAAGCGGAACAGCGTGGTGCCGGAGCCGCTGCCCCGGCCCGTCGCCGGCTCGGCATCGGGCTCGCCTGCGTCGTCGAGCCGTCGATCTCCAACATGGGCTACATCTCGCTCGCCGAGACGGCGGAGGAGCGCAGCCGGGGCCGGCCGAAGTCCGGTAACGCCGAGGGCGCCACGCTGGCCATGAACCCCCTCGGCGGCGTGACGGTGCGCCTCTCCACGGTGCCGCAGGGACAGGGTCATCGAACCGTCGCCGCCCAGGTGGTCGCCGACGTTCTGGGGCTCCGGCCCGCGGATGTGGAGGTCCAGAGCGAGATGGACACCCACGTGAACGCCTGGACGGTGTCCTCGGGCAATTATTCCTCCCGCTTCGCCGGTATCGGTGCCGCCGCGGTGGCCGAGGCCGCCGAACGGCTCGCCGGGAAGCTGCGGCGAATCGCCGGCGACGTCCTGGAGTGCGCCCCCGCGGACCTGGAGCTGCGCGACGGGCAGGCTCGCGTCGTGGGCCAACCCGACCGTGGCGTGTCGCTGCGACGCCTGGCCGGGGCGGCGCACTGGAACCCCGAGTCGCTGCCGGCGGGGCTGGAGCCGGGCCTGGCGGTGACCGCCTTCGTGTCGGCTCCGAACCTGGACCCGCCCAACGAGGCCGACGAGGTGGCCTCCTCGGCGGCGCACGGGTTCGTGGTGGACGTGGCGGTGGTGGAGGTGGAGGTCGCCAGCGGCGAGGTCCGCATCCTGGACTACGTCACCGTGCACGACGCCGGCACGCTGCTGCACCCCCGCCTCGTGGACGGGCAGATCCTGGGCAGCTTCGCCCACGGTCTGGGGCCGGCCCTGCTGGAGCAGACCGTCCACGACGAGGAGGGCAACCTGCTGACCGGCAGCTTCATGGACTACCTGTGCGCCACCTCCACCGAGGTGCCCGGCCTGCGCATCCTGCACCGCTGCACCCCGTCGCCGTTCACACCCCTCGGCGCCAAGGGCCTCGGGGAGGGCAACACCATGAGCGCCCCCGCGGCCCTTGCCAACGCCGTCTGTGACGCCTTGGGCATCGACGACCTGGACCTGCCACTCACCGCCCCCCGGATCTGGGAGGCGCTCGCGGCTGGCGCCGGAGAGGTGGCCGGATGAAGCCGCCGCCGTTCCGCTACCTGTGTCCGGACAGCCTGGAGGAGGCTTTGGCGGTTCTGGCCACCCACGGCGACGAGGCCAAGGTCCTGGCCGGCGGCTGCAGCCTCGTCCCCATGCTGAACATGCGCCTGGCGCGGCCCGAGGTGCTGGTGGACGTGAACCGGATCGCGGGGCTCGCCGATGTCCACGCCGCCAATGGCGCCGTCTCCACGGGCGCCCTGCTGCGGCAGTCGGCGTTCGAACGTTCGCCGCACCTGCGCGGGACGCTGCCGCTGGCGGCCGCCTGCACGCCCTACATCGGGCACTTCGTGACCCGGAACCGGGGTACGGTCGGCGGCTCGCTGGCGCACGCCGATGCCCGCGGCGAGCTGCCGCTGGTGCTGCTCACCCTCGGCGGGTCGGTGCTGGCGCAATCGCAGCGCGGCCGGCGCAGCATCGCCGCGGAGGATCTGTTCCTCTACCACTTCACCTCTGCGCTGGAGCCCGACGAGCTGCTCAGCGAGGTCCGCTGGCCGGCTGCGGCGCCGGGCTGGGGTTACGGCTTCGCCGAGATGGCCCAGCGACACGGCGACTACGCGCTCGCCATGGCGGCCTGCGCGCTGCGCCGCCGCGACGGCGCGGTCGCCGAGGTGCGCCTGGGGCTGGGGGCGGTCGCCGACCGGCCCCTGCTGGCCGGCGAGGCTGCCGGCGCCCTGGTGGGTCAGGACCTGGACGGCCCGGCCGGCGACGCGGCGGTGACCGAGGCCGGCCGGCTGGCCGCCGCCGCGGCGGAGCCGTTCGAGGACCTGCACGCCTCGGTGGCCTACCGGCGGCACCTGGTGAGCCTGCTGAGCGAGCAGGCGATCCGCCAGGCCTGGCTGGACGCGCATGCTCGGGCGGGCGAGGGCGGCCCGTGAGCGACCAGCGGGAGATCGCCGTCACCGTCAACGGTCGGCACTACCGCGAGGTGGCACCCGACCGGATGCTGCTCTCGGACTTCCTGCGCCAGCGCCTCGGACTCACCGGGACGCACGTGGGCTGCGAGCACGGGGTGTGCGGCTCCTGCACGGTGCATCTCGAGGGAGCGGCCGTGCGCTCGTGCCTGTTGCTGGCCGCCCAGGCCGACGGGGCCGAGGTGCGCACGGTGGAGGATCTCGCATCCGGGGACGGGCTGCACCCGCTGCAAGAGGCCTTTCGGGAGCACTTCGCCCTCCAGTGCGGCTTCTGCACGCCCGGCATCCTGATGGCCGCTCTGGATTTCCTGGCCCACACCCCGACCCCGAGGCGTCGCGAGATCGCCGAGATGCTGTCCGGCCACCTCTGCCGCTGCACCGGCTACGCCCCCATCATCGACGCCATCGCCGCCGCCGCGGGCACTGCATCGACCGAACCGGCATGAATCTCGGCCTGTCGCTGCTCTACGCCGCCGAGCGCACGCCGGACGCCGATGCCGTCGTCGACGGCGAGACCCGTCTCACCTACCGGGACCTGCAGCAGGTGGCCGCCACTCTGGCCGCCGGACTCGCCGCCCTCGGTGTCGGCCAGGGCAACCGGGTGGCCGTGGTGCTCAAGAACCGCCGGGAGGCCGTGGAGCTGTATTGGGCCTGCCAGTGGCTGGGCGCCGTCGTCGTGCCGCTGTCGTGGCGCGTGGCAGCCACCGCCGTCGCCTACTGCGTGGCCGATTCCGGTGCCACCGTCGCCGTCTTCGAGGAGGCGAGCTTCGAGCACGCCCTGGCCTGCGGCGACACGGTGGAGCACCTCGTGGCCGTGGGTACGGCGGGCGACGGATCCTCGGCGGGTCTCGCCGAACGCTTGCGTGCCGCCAGCTGCGCGGCGCGCTGCGAGACCGACGCCGACCTGCTGGCCGCCGGCGAGGCGTCCGGACCGGCTCCGCCGCCAGCAGATCTGGACGATCGGCAGACCTCCATCTTCCTTTACACCTCGGGCACCACCGGGCGGCCGAAGGGCGTGCCCCGCAGCCACGCCGCTGAACGGGCCGGCGGCCTGTCGCAGGCGCTGCACCAGAGCTACCGCCCCGGCGAGCGCACCCTCGGGGTGATGCCGCTTTACCACACCATGGGCATCCACACCCTCCTGGCGGCCCAGATCGTCGGCGGCTGCTTCGTCTGCCAGCCCGACTGGGACGCGGCGGCGGCGCTCGAGCTCGTCGAGTCCGAGCGGATCGGATCGCTCTACCTGGCCCCGACGCTGTTCCACGACCTGGTCCACTCGCCGGGTCTGACCACCGCCGAGGTGTCCTCGGTGCGAGCCCTCGCCTACGCAGGGGCGGCCATGACCAGCGCCCTCGTGGAGCGCTGCGTGGCGGTGTTCGCCCCGGAGGTGTTCATCAACCACTACGGGTCGACGGAGGTGTACACCTACTCGGTCCACTTCGATCAGCGGGCGGCCCCGGGCTGCGCGGGCCGGCCCGCCACCAACGCCCGCCTGCGCCTCGTGCGCCCCGAGCCCGGCGCCGGCCCCGGCGACGAGGTGGCGCCCGGCGAGATCGGCGAGATCGTCTGCCATCTCGGCTCCGACGAGGCCTTCGCCGGCTATTGGAAGCGCCCCGACGCCGACGCCAGGGCCATCCGCGACGGCTGGTACTTCACCGGCGATCTGGGCCGCTGCGACACCGGCGGCAACCTCTGGATCGTGGGCCGGATCGACGACATGATCATCAGCGGCGGCGAGAACGTCCACCCCCTCGAGGTGGAGGACGTGCTGGAACGGGCGCCGGGGGTGCGGGAGGTGGCGGTGGTGGGTCTGCCCGACGACCGCTGGGGCCAGGCGGTCACCGCCTTCGTGGTGCTCGACGCCGACGCCGCCGGGGCAACCGGGGAGGCCGCTGCGGCCCGCCTGGACGCCCACTGCCTGGCGTCGGCCGACCTGGCCCGCTTCAAGCGCCCCCGCCGCTACCACTTCCCCGACGCTCTGCCGAAGAGCCCGTCCGGCAAGATCCTGCGCCGCCTCCTGCGCGAGCAGGCTGCGGAACCGGCGGGCGGAGCGAGCGGGTAACGACCCGACGATGGCCGTACGCTGCGCTGTCGCTCTGTTCGACAACGGTCGGGCGGCGGTGGCGTCGCCGGGCAACCCGGTGTGACCACCGAAGGAGGATCGGCGGCGTGGCAACGAACGACCCGGAGACTGTGAGCTACCCGGAGGAGTTGGACGGGCTCCGCTTCGAACGCGACCCCGAGCGCGGCGTGGCCGCGGTCACGCTCGACGTGCCGGAGAAGCTGAATCGCGTCTCGATGCTGGCGCGCGAGCATCTGTCCGCGCTGTTCGAGGCCTGCGGCCGCGACCCCGAGGTTCGCGTCGTGGTGCTCGCCGGGGCGGGGGAGCGGGCCTTCACCGCCGGGGGGGACATCGCCGGCTTTCTGGAGGCCTCGCCCGAGGTGCTCACCCGGCTGCACCACAACGTGGCCGCCCCCGAGCGCTGCCCGAAGCCCGTGATCGCCAAGCTCCACGGGTTCACGTTCGGCGTGGGTCTGGAGCTCGCCCTGGCCTGCGACTTCCGTATCGCCGCCGACGATCTGCAACTCGGCCAGCCGGAGGTCTCCATCGGCATGATCCCCGGCAGCGGCGGATCTCAGCGGCTCGCCCGCATGATCGGCCTGGGGCGCGCCAAGGACCTGGTGATGCGGGGCCGGCGCATGGGTGCGGACGAGGCTCTGGCCGTCGGCCTGGTGTCGGAGGTCGTCCCCCGGGCCGACCTGGACGCCGCCGTCGACAGCCTGGTGGCCGAGTTGACGGCCCTGCCCGCCCTCGCCCTCCGCATGGCCAAGCGGGTCCTCAACCAGGCCTACGACGGCCCGCTACCGCTGGGCCTGGAACTGGAGGGCCTCGCCTACGGCTTCCTGCGCACCACCGCCGACTTCCGCGAAGGCGTCGAGGCGTTCGTCGAGAAGCGCAGACCCAACTACACCGGCGAGTAGCCGCCGGTCGGCGCCCGGACTCTGCCCCGCGGCGCGGCGCAGGGTCTTGGGGGTGGCGAGTCTGCGATGCTATGGGTTGTGCAGGTCGGTGCGGGCGTCCGCGCCGAGCCGGGAAGGACGGAGGTCGACATGTCAGCGGAGGAAGGCGGCAAGCGCGAGGTGCCCATCCGGCTGCCGCCGGAACTGGAGGGTGGCTGCTGGGCGAACTTCGCCGCGGTGTCACACAGCCCGTACGAGTTCACGCTGGACTTCGTGCGCATGAACTTCGATGGTGTCGACCCCCGCAACGGGGTGGTCGTCCAGCGCATCCACATGTCGCCGCTGTTCGTGCAGCAACTCATCGACGCCCTGCAGGACAACTGGCGCAAGTACGCCGCCAAGGCCATGCCGAAGGAGCTGCGGGACTAGGTCGCCAGGGCGCCCTCCAGGCGCGGGATCAGCTCGTCGAAGACCTCGCGCCAGTCCGCCACGAAGCCCACGTCGCACCAGTCGAAGATCGGGGCGTCGCGATCGGGGTTGACGGCCACGATGCTGCCCGACGAGCGGACCCCCACGGTGTGGTTGAACTTCCCCGACAGGCCGATGGCGATGTAGAGCCGGGGTGAGATTGTGTGGCCGGTGATGCCGACCTGCCGGGCCCGGGGCATGGCGTTGACATCGGTCACCTTGCGGGTGGCGCACAGCGCGGCGCCGATCTTGCGGGCATCCGCCCGGAGGCGCTCGTAGTGGGTCGTGTGCACGCCCATGCCCACACCGATCACCACGTCGGCGTGGGCCAGCTGGTCGGCATCGTCGTCCCGCGTCCGCGAGACCACGCGCAGCCTGCGGCGCGGTGTCACGATGATCTCCGAGACGGCGGGATCGGCAGCCTCGCGGGGTTCGGGAAGGGGCAGCACGCCGGAACGCACGGTGGCCATCTGTGTCGCCGACGAGCAGGCGATGGCCGCCACCACGTAGCCGCCGAAGGCGGGCTTGTCGGCGATCAGGCGCCCCGCCTCGCAGGCCAACCCCACCGCGTCCCCAGTCAGGCCGGCGCCCAGGCGGGCCGCCACCCGCGAGGCAACCTCGCGACCCCAGGCGGTGCTGGGGGCCAGGATCCCCCAGGGCTGCACGTCCCTGGCCCAGTCGCCGACGACGGTGGCCACATCCTCCTCGACCAACCCCCCGTGGCTGTCGCCGGGCACCGCGCCCGCTCCCGTGCCCCCGGCGATGATCCGGTGGACCGCGTCGGCGCCGAAGCTCCCCAGTTCGCCCCCCGCACCGGGACCCAGCGCGACCACGTGGCCGCCGATTGTGGCGGCAAGGGAGGCGGCGGCGCCCAGCAGCTCCCGGGTGTGCCGCTCCCGGGCCGGCTCGATCAGCACGCCGACGGCGGGACCGCCGCGCCCGGCCGCGGGCAGTTCTGCCGCCAACCCGCGGCCGGGGGCGAGACCGGCGGCGCCGGCGGCCGCTGACAGCGCTCCCCGCTCGTCCAGCACCGCGATGGCCCGGTCGGCCTGCTCGGCCAGGCCGCCGGCCAGCATCTCGCCCCGCCGGTCGATCTCCAGGGTCCGGATCGGTCCCACAGAGGTGGGGCTGGCGGCGGCACCCCACGGGCCGGGACCCAGCTCAGCGGCGCTGATCGCCCGGATGCGCGCCCCGTCGACGCCCGCCCAGATGGCGGGATCCTTGATCTTGCAGGGATCGATCAGCCGCTCGGCGCAGGACAGAACCACCGGCAGTTCCACCTCGGCGTTCAGCCACTCGTCGTTGTGCTCGAGGAGCAGCAACAGCCGCTCCCCGCTGAGGCGCAGCCGGCGAACCCCGCAGGCGAAGGGCAGCTCCAGCAGGTCGGCGAGCTGCGGGGGCACCTGGCCGGTGTCGGCGTCCACGGAGTTCCGCCCCGCCAGGATCAGGTCGAAGGGTCCGAGGTACTCGACGGAGGCGGCCAGCGCCCGTGCGGTGGCGAGCGTGTCGGAGCCCGCGAACGCCGGATCGGTCACGTGGAAGCCGGCGTCGGCGCCGAAGGCGATGGCCTCCCGGCACACCGTGTCGGCCGAAGGCGGCCCCAGGGTCAGCACGCTGAGGGTGCCGCCGCTGGCGCGGGCGATCTGCAGTCCCAATGCCACCCCGCGCCGGCAGTAGTCGTTCATGTGCAGGACCAGCCCGTCGCGCACCAGCCTGCCGTCCGGACCGAGTTGCATGTCCGCGAAGACGGGGATCTGCTTGGCCAGCGCCAGCACGCGCAGCGGGCGGGTGGGTTCGAGCCGGGGGATGTTCACGGCGCCGGCAGGGGATCAAGGGTGTCGCGCACCGTGTGGAGGTGCGCCGTCTCGTTCAGCGACGTCACGTGCATGCCGCCGAGGATGTTCCGTCGCAGGCGGCACATCCCGGTGTATTCGAGCCCGAAGAAGAAGACGTTCTCGATTCCCAGGAAGTGGCTCACGAGGGCGTTGACGGTTCCGCTGTGCGCCACGACGGCGACAGTGCGATCACGGTGCGCCTCCTCCCAGCCGGCGAACGCGGCGGCCACCTCGTCGCGGAACCGTTCAGGATCGGTGAAGCCGGCCTCCTCCCAGCGACCGCTGCGCAGATGGTGCCAGATCTCGTGGCGCTCGCGCCGCATCTGCTCATACGGGATGTAGGTGCTGCTCCCGCTGTCGATCTCCGCGAACCCCGCCACGATCTCCACTTCCAGACCGCGCTGGTCGGCCAGGGGGCGGGCGGTCTCGACCGCCCGGCGCTTGGGGCTTGAGGCGACGTGATCGATCTGCTCGTCCCGCAGCCAGTCCGCCAGGCGCCGCGCCTGCTGGCATCCCACATCGGTGAGGCCGGGATCGGCCGGACCGTCACAGTCCTCCAACCGCTCGGGCAGGGCGTGACGGATCAGAATCAGCTTCACGTGCTCGTACGGTACCGGCGGGTTCGCCCGAGCGGCCGGGGAGCGCGGCACGTCGCCGGGGCCGGCGGCGGAGTGTGGCAACATCGCGCCATGGTCGTGGATCACACCAGCGTGCTGTTCGCAAGCGGCGAGGTCGCCGAGGTGCTGTCGTGCATGCAGGATCTGGCGGCGCGCGGCGATGGCCGGGGCTGGCTCAACCTGCAGCCCTGGGTGGAGGACGAGAACCGGCCGCCCACGTCACCGCTGGGGCGCATGTTCTCCTCGCTGGGACCCGCCGTCCCGCTCGCCACCTGGGTACCGCAGCACCGGCGCGGCCGGAACACGGTTCCGGGGACCATCGGCATCTCCCACGCCACCGGTCGCTTCGCGGTGCGCCGGCTGGCCGAGCACGGTGTGGAGGTGCCGCCGGCGTGGTCGGTGCGGCAGGATCACACACGGCGGGGACTCGTCTTCGAGTTGCCCGACGGTGCAGGCGCCGGTGACATCCTCGGGTTCCTGCTGGCGGCGATGGAGATCCTCAGCGGGGTGGAGATGGATGGGCGCTGGGTCGCCGACGTGGCCGTCCAGCGCACGTCGCGGGGGCGTTGACCGGATCGCGTGCGGCCCCGCGGGGGTACGCTCCGGCATGAACGGCGCTGCGGAGGGGGGCGAAATGCCTGCGAGTGTTGCGGAGAACGGCGGCAACGGCCAGGTCTGGGTGTGGGACACCGACAGCCCGGTCGGCCGGCTGGGGTTGGCCCTGACGGACGCGGGCCTGCGGCGCCTGTGCTACCTGCCCGATGGGATGGTCGGCACCGCCGACGCGTGCGTCGAGGGGTTGGCTGCGGACATGGCCGAGTCGGTCTCGCCGCACGTGACGGTGGCCGCCGCGCCGCTGGACGGGGTGCGACGCGAGTTGGATCGCTACTTCGCCGGCCGGCTGCAGGACTTCACCGTGCCCGTGGACTGGCGCGGCAGCACCGGCTTCTACCGGCGGGCCCTGGGTGTGACCGCTGCGATCCCTTACGGGGAGACCCGCAGTTACGCGGCGGTGGCGGCCGAGGCCGGCAATGCCCGCGCCGCCAGGGCCGTCGGCACCGCCATGTCGACCAATCCGGTGGCCCTGGTCGTCCCGTGCCACCGGGTCGTCCGGTCCGACGGCAGGCGTGGACCCTACGGAGGCGGCACGGCCGCCAAGGATCTGCTGCTGGATCTCGAGGCGTCCGTCGGGCGGGACTGAACCGCGCCGGCACCGCCCGTCGGCCGTCGGCGGTTGGGATGACTCCTAGGAGTCGGTCAGAGGGCGATCTCCCCGATCTCGGACGTGTCCCAGAATTCGTGGTTCTCGATCCAGTCCGCGTCGGCGGACCGCAGCAGGAACTCCGGGTCCCTGCTGGGGTCGGTGACGTCCTCCCGGACCCCGCTCAGCACCGAACGCCACGCTCCCGACCACCACGCGAACAGCGCGACGAGAAGGCAGGTGCCAAGAAAAGCCGCGAGGGGAACGAGCAGTTCCACAGGTCTCGCACGATATACACAATCCCTGGGGTTGTCCACCCCCAGATTCTGCAGGATTGCGTACGGATGACGACTTCGGACGCTGAACCGACGGGTCCGCCAGGCGGTATTTTCGCCTCCCACCGGAGGAGGTGCCAGTGAGCCACGACCTGGGATTCTGGAGCATCGCGCAGGCCGACCCGCACCGCCTCGCCGTTGTGGATCCGCAGGGGCGGCGCACCTCGTTCGGCGAGTTGGCGAACCTCACCAACCGGTACACGCACGGGCTGCGCGCCCTCGGCCTCGGCGCCGGCGACTGTGTTGTCACCGTCCTGCCCAACGGGCTGGAGCAGATCGCCGCGATGCTCGCGGCCTATCAGGGCGGGATCTACGTGACGCCCGTCAACTGGCACCTCAGCGCCTCGGAGATCGCCTACATCCTCGCCGACAGCGACGCCGGGGTTCTCGTCAGCCACGAGCGGTTCGCCGCCGAGGCGGCAGGCGTGCTGGCCGGCGCCGGTGTCCCGCACGCCTTCTCGGTCGGCACCATCGACGGCTTCAGATCGATCGAGGAGTTGACGGAGGGCCGCCCGGCGACGCGCCCGGAGGACCTCACCACCGGGTCCGTCATGGGCTACACGTCCGGGACCACGGGGCGGCCCAAGGGTGTGCGCCGACCCCTGAATCTCCGCCATCCCGACGAGTCCGCCGTGCTCGCGGGGTTCCTCCTGCTGCTGTTCGGCATCCAGCCGCATGCCGGCAACGTGTTCCTCTGCGCGACCCCCCTCTACCACTCGGCCGGCAGCCTGTGGACCACGATGTCGTTGCATCTGGGGCACAGCGTCGTGCTCATGGATCGCTGGAGCCCGCTGGAGACGCTCGAACTGATCGAACGGCATCGGGTCACGCACACCCATCTGGTGCCGACCATGTTCCACCGCCTGCTGCGGCTTCCCACCGAGGACAGGGATCGGTACGACGTGTCGTCTCTGCGCCACGTGATCCACGCGGCGGCGCCCTGCCCGGTCGAGACCAAGCAGCGGATGCTGGACTGGTGGGGCGACTGCATCTACGAGTACTACGCCGCCACCGAGGGTGGCGGGACGCTCGCCACGCCCGCCGACTGGCGGCGCTTCCCCGGCACGGTGGGAAAGCCGTGGCCGGAGACCGAGGTCATCGTGGTCGACCCGGAGGGACACCGCTTGCCACCGGGCGAGAGCGGCACCGTCTACATGAAGATGCCCCCGTCGCTGCGCTTCGAGTACCACAAGGACGAGCACAAGACGGCCGACGGCCGGCTCGGCGAGTTCTTCACCGTCGGTGACGTGGGGTACTTCAACGAGGAGGGCTACCTTTTCCTCAACGACCGCGCCCGCGACATGATCATCGTGGGCGGGGTCAACATCTACCCGGCGGAGATCGAGGGGGTGATGCAGCAGTGCCCGCTGGTGGGCGACGTGGCCGTCTTCGGCGTGCCCGACGACGACCTCGGCGAGAAGATCAAGGCCGTCGTCGAGGTGGTGCCGGGCGTCGAGCCGGGCGAGGCGACGGGGCGGGCGGTTCTGGGGTTCCTGGAGGGCCGCTTGGCGAAGCAGCGGCATCCCCACACGCTGGACTTCTCCGAGGCCCTACCCCGCGACCCCAACGGCAAGCTCTACAAGCGGCGCCTGCGGGACCCCTACTGGGAGGGGCGCACGCGCCGCATCTGAGCAACGTCGGGCGCTGGTGCCGCGGCGCCCGGGAGGTGGCTCAGCCCGAGAGGCCGAGGCCTTCCAGCGTCTCACGCGAGGGCGCGTAGTAGTAGGCCCCGGAGACCGTCTGGGAGAACGTCACGAGACGGTCGTGCAGGCCGTCGCCGGTGGCCCCGAACATGGCGGCCAGCATCAGGTCGATCTTGGCGAGGTCGTCGGTGAACGCCAGGAAGTACAGGCCCGCCTCCGTGGAGGTGCCGTAGGGGACCGAGCGGCGGTAGATCTCGATCTCCTCGCCGTCCTCGTCGGTGTGCACGACCCTGCCCAGGTGGGAGTTCGCCGGAAGCTCCTCCAGCTCCACGCTGTCCGGCTTGGTGCGCCCGATGACCTGCTCCTGTTCGGTGGTCGGCAGGCCGGCGAAGGCGTCCAGGTCGTGGATCCAGCGCTGCGCCAGCACGAAGCTGCCGCCGGCGCCGGCGCCCTCGGCGATGACCGCCAGCTCCCGGGCCTCGTCGGCGGCAGGGTTCTCGGTGCCGTCGACGAAGCCGGTGAGGTCACGGCTGTCGCGGTACACCCACGACGGCGTCTCCCGGGCCAGGACGCCGAGGGGGTCGACGGCGCGCCGCGCCGCCAGTGCCACCTCGAAGTTCAGGTCGTGGCGGTCGCTGTGGATCCAGAAGAAGACGTCCTCCTGCGTGGCCACCGCCCGGCGCCCGCTGCCGCCGGTCACCTCGCTGAACGGCTTCAGTCCCGGCGGGCTCTCCAAGCCCAGTCGTGCCGTCATGTCGCTGCCGAAACCGATCACGAGGTTCACCGAGCCGGCGGCCTGCTGGACGGTGCGCACCGCGGTCAGCACCCGCCCGGCGGTGACACCGCCTTCGACCGCGAAGTGCTGGAACCAGTGGGCGCTCGTGCCTTCGACGAAGATGGCCGCCTGCGGCGTGCCCGGCGCGTGGATCTCCGATGCCGCTGCCACGGTGTCGAACCGTGTCAGCGGGCGCAGGTGTCCGGCGGGGGCTCGCCGGCGAAGCGGTCGGCGAGCCAGCCGAGGAGATCGTCGCGCTGGGCGGCGATCACGCTGCCGTGGTTGTGGCCGGGGTACTCGATGCGGATCGTCGGCCCCTGGCCGGGTTGCACGCACAGCTGGCCCAGCAGGAACTGGCTGCTGATCGCAGGGATCTGCTCGTCTTCGCTGCCGTGGAGGATGAGCAGCGGAGCCGGCACGGGAGCCCCGTTGACGTCGTTCTCGATGATCACCCGGTCCCAGGGCGACACGCCCAGGGGGCTCGCCACCTTCAGCATCTCCTCCTTGCTGAGAGGGTTGAACACGGTGAACACGTCCTGGGTGCAACCCGTCTCCAGGACGTCCATGAGGGCGATGGCCTCGTCGGTGTAGACCTGATCGAGCTCGATCTCGTCGTAGGCCTCGGCGAATGCGGCCGAGGCCATGGCCAGGTATCCCTGGAAGGGGCCGCCGAGCAGGACGTCGTACAGCAGCGCGAACTGCGACGGGGGAGCGCCGGACGCCACACCGAGGAGTTGCAACTCGGGCGCGTACTCCTGCCAGTGCTGGCCGGTGTGCATGGCGGCGTGGCCCCCCTGGCTGTGCCCCCAGACGACGAACTCGTCCGTGATGGAGATGAGCGGGGTGTTGCCGGCGTCGTAGGTGCGCTCGAGGTTGTGTGCGGCGCGCACGCTGTCGAGCACGCCCCGCGCCTCGCTGCGCCCCACGATGTAGGGGTGCAGGCCGGGCGTGCCGAGGCCCTCGTAGTCGGTGGCCACGACGGCGTAACCCTCCAGGTACGAGCCGTTGGAGGTGATCTCCTCCTCGGCGTCGTGCGAGGGGGCGCAGATGTCGGCCTGGCCGGTCGTCCCGTGGGCGAACGCCACCAGTGGCCAGCCGCCGGGCGGCGGCTCGCCGGCCGGCGTCGCCACGAACCCGGAGACGGCGATGTCGTCGCCCCGCAGCGAGCGGGAGTGGTAGAGGATCCGGTAACCCACGAAGTCCTCGCCGACGTCCAACTCCTCGACGTCGATGATCTCGCCCGGCTCGCCCGGCGGCAGCGGTAGCGGCACTTCCAGAGCACCGGGAGCGTCGTAGCGGGCGGACTCGTCGGGGTCCGGCTCCGGTTCCTCGGACTCCGGCTCCTCGGTGGCCGGCGGCGCGTAGGGATCCTGTGGTGGTTCGGGCGGCGGAGCCGGCGGTTCGGGCGCGGGTGGTGGTTCGGGCGGTGGCGGTGGTGGGGGTTCAGCAGCTGGTGCGGGAGGTGGCGGTTCGGGCGCGGGCGCGGGTGCGGGAGGTGGCGGTTCGGGCGCGGGCGCGGGCGGTGGCGGTTCGGGAGCGGGCGGCGGGGGCTCAGGTGCGAGCGTCGGTGCCGGCTCGGGCGCTGTGGCGGGCTCCGCGTCTGACTGGCCGCAGGCTGTGAACAGCAGCGCTCCAGCAGCCAGCAGCGCGGTGACGACGATCGACGCTCGGCGCCGCTGGGTGCGCCCTGCGGCGCGTCGCTGCGGCGGGAAGGGATGCGCAAGCGGATCGGTCACGTCGGCTCCTCTCTGCGCGCCGGCCGCGGCCGGTCGCTCGTACCGATGAGCGTACAGCCGGTGGCTGCAACGCTCATCGGCAGGCCGGCGCCATCGGGGCCAGCCTGTTCGATCCTCGGGCACTCCTGCCGGCGACTCCTCGCCTGCGGCTGTCAGCGCTGCCGCCATGGGTTCTGCCGGCGCTGGGTCGTGTGTAAAGCTCGCGCCCGGCATGGAATCCGGATCCCCACCAAACGTCACCGCCAACCGGAGAGATGGGCCGCTCTGGTCGCCGCGGGCGGCGGAGTCCACCAACCTGCGGGCGTTCTGTGAGGCCCTGGAACGCCAGGGCCATGGGCCGCTCGCCGAGTACACCGAGCTCCACGCATTCTCCGTGAGCGAACCCGAGGCGTTCTGGTCGGCGGCGTGGGACTTCTGCGAGGTGATCGCCGAGTCGCGCGGCGAGTGCGTCATCGAGCCGGCTGCGGATATCTACAGCAGCCGGTTCTTCCCCGACGCCCGGTTGAACTTCGCCGCCAACCTGCTGCGGCGCCACGATGACTCTCCCGCCGTGATCTTCAGCGGCGAGGTGGGCGAGCGGCGCCAACTGAGCTGGTCGCAACTGCAGGCCGACGTGCGGCGGATTTCCGGAGCCCTGGACGCGGTGGCGGGCATCCGGCCGGGAGACCGGGTGGCGGCCTGGCTGCCCAACATCCCCGAGACCTGCGAGTTGATGCTCGCCACAGCCGCGCTCGGCGGGGTGTTCTCCTCGTGCTCGCCCGACTTCGGGACCAACGGGGTGATCGACCGCTTCGGGCAGATCCGCCCCCGCGTCCTCGTGGCCGTCGACGGCTACCGCTACGGGGGCAAGGACTTCGACTGCCTCGAACGCCTGGGGGAGATCGCCTCCCGGCTGGAGGGGCTCGAGCATCTCGTCGTCGTGCCGTTCCTGGATTCCCGGCCCGACCTCGGCGTCGTGCCGGGCGCGGTGCTCTGGGAGGATTTCCTGGCCTCCGGGACGCCGGCCGGCGGGGCTTCAGCCCCGCTCTTCGCGCCGCTGCCGTTCGATCACCCGCTGTACGTGCTCTACTCCTCGGGTACGACGGGAGTGCCGAAGTCCATCGTCCACCGGGCCGGCGGCGTGCTCCTCAAGCATCTCGTCGAGCAGCGCCTCAACTGCGACGTCCGCCCCGGCGACCGGGTGTTCTACTTCACGACCGCCGGCTGGATGATGTGGAACTGGCTGATGTCGGCCCTGGCCAGCGAGGCCACGCTGGTGCTCTACGACGGGGCACCCGATCCGGTGCGGCTGTTCGACCTCACCGACGCCGAGGGGATCACGCTCTTCGGCACCGCCGCGGGGTTCATCGAGGCGACCGCCAAGGGGGGCCTGTCGCCGCGGCGGACACACCGGCTGGAGCGGCTGCGCACCATCACCTCGACGGGCTCGCCGCTCTCGCCGGAGGGGTTCGAGTACGTGTACAGCGAGGTCAAGTCCGACGTGCATCTGGCCTCGATCTCCGGTGGCACCGACCTGTGCGGATGCCTGGTGAACGGCGACCCCACCGCACCGGTCCACGCCGGGGAGATCCAGCGCCCCGCGCTGGGGTTGGACATCGACGTGTTCGACGATGACGGCCGCTCGTGCCCGCCGGGCACCCAGGGCGAGTTGGTGTGCCGGAACGCCTTCCCCTCGATGCCGCTGGGGTTCTGGAACGACGCCGACGGCAACGCCGGCGACGACCCACCCGGCGTACTCGGTGTCACGACCGGGCCCCGCTACCGCCGGGCGTACTTCGAGCGGTTCCCCGGGGTGTGGCACCAGGGCGACTTCGCCCGCTGGACCGGCAACGGCGGGATGGTCATCGCCGGGCGCTCCGACGCCACGCTCAATCCCGGGGGAGTGCGCATCGGCACGGCCGAGATCTACCGCTGCCTGGAGAGCATCCCCGAGGTGCTGGAGGCGATCGTGATCGGTCAGCCCTTCGGCGGCGACACCCGTATCGTGCTGTTCGTGCGGCTCAGGGGTGCGTTGACGGATGAGCTGACGCAGCGGATCCGCGCCCGCATCCGCGGCGGCGCCTCGCCGCGCCACGTCCCGGCCCGCGTCGTGGCGGTCGACGACATCCCCCGCACCCGCAGCGGCAAGCTCACCGAGCTGGCGGTCCGCGACGTGGTGTGCGGGCGGCCGGTGCGCAACACCGAGGCCATCGCCAATCCCGAGGCGCTGGCGCAGTTCCGCGACCGCCCGGAGCTGGCGTCGTGAGCGGTCCCGCGCTCCGGCTGCGCAGCGCGCTCTACGCTCCGGCGAGCCGGCCGGACCTGCTGCCCAAGCTGCCCCGCAGCGGCCCCGACGGCGTCATCATCGACCTGGAGGACGCCGTGGCGCCCAGCGGCAAGGCCCAGGCCCGCCCGGTGGCCGCGGCGGCCGCCCGCGAGCTGCGGCGGGCGCACCCCGACCTGGCGATCTTCGTGCGCGTCAACGCGGTCGACACGGAATGGTTCGAGGGCGACGTGGCCGAGGCGGTCGGGCCGGAACTCACCGGCATCGTCGTCCCGATGCTGGAATCGGCGGCGGCCGTGGACCTCGTCGCCGAGCGCCTCGAGCCGATCGGGCCGCTCGGCGTGATGGCGGGCCTGGAGACTGTCGCCGGGGTGGAGTACGCGGGCGAGGTGCTGCGCCCACCGGTCGTGGCCGCCTACTTCGGTGCCGAGGACTACGTGGCCGACCTCGGCGGCATCCGGACCCCGGAGAACACCGAGGTGCTCTACGCCCGGTCCCGTGTGGCGATGGCGTGCCGACTGGCGGGTGTTGTGGCGCTCGACCAGGTCGTGGTGAAGCTGCGGGACGAGGAGGTGTTCGTCCGCGATGCCACGCAGGGCCGGACGCTGGGCTACAAGGGCAAGCTCTGCATCCACCCCGCCCAGGTGCCCTGGGCGAACCGCGTCTTCACGCCGTCACCGGAGGAAGTGGACCGGGCCAGGCGCATGCTGGCGCTCTACGAGGAGATCCAGCGCACCGGCGCCGGCGCCACCTCGTTCGAGGGTCAGATGATCGACGAGCCCCTCGCCCGCCAGGCCCGCGCCCTGCTCGCCGCCGCCGGCTGACACCACGGAGCAGTTACCGGTCGAGGTTCCTCGCCATTCCGGCGGAGGCCGGATTCCAGGATCGAGCGGCCCCGACCCCGGCGTCCCCCCACCCTCGGTCGGGCCCGTTGCACCGTCCCGCGCGGCGCCGGGTCAGCCTCGCCAGACCTGGCTCTTCAGGATCTCGGTGTCCATGTGGAAGTCCAGACCGACGATGGCGCCGCCGGAAACCCGGGAAACGAGGACCTCGACGAGATCCAGCCGGGCGCCCTCGATGTCGTTGCCCGCGGGCCATTCCCCCCGGCCCGTGCCGGTCGCCCGGTAGACGTAACAGGCGCCGTTCTCCTCGACGATGCGGTGCAGGATCTCGAAGTTGGCGTCGGGAAAGTGCTCGTAGAAGGCGCTGTGCATCTCGTGGAGGCCGGCACGGTCGTAGGGGTAGGGAGCTCCCTCGTCGTTGATCTCGCAGTTCTCGGCGAGCACGGAGACCAGCAGATCAGGGTCGTGGCTGTTGACTCCCTCGAAGAAGGTCTCCATGAGCCGTTCGTTGGTCTCTCGCATGATCTGGCTCGCTCCGCGTGGGTCGGTCAGCCGGCGCCGGGTCCGTAGTCCTCGGGATATCCCTCCATGGGCTGGGCCAGGATCCCGCCGTCCACCGTGAGGAACGTCCCCGTCACGAACGACGACAACCCCGACGCCAGGAAGAGCGTGGCGATCGCCACGTCGTCGGGGTTGCACAGCCTCCCCAGGGGGACGTGATCGACGATGCCGGCGAACTCGGCCTCCACGTCGATGCCGTGCGGGGCGATGGCCTTGATGAAGTCCGCGACGCCCTCGGTCAGCGAGGCGCCGGGGCAGATGGCGTTGACCCGGATGCCCCACGGCGCCAACTCCATCGCCAGGGCGCGTGTCAGGCCGATGAGCGCGTGCTTGGACGTGATGTAGTGGATCAATCCCGGTGAGGAGGGCTGGAAGGAGTCCACCGACGCCATGTTGATGATCACACCGCCGCGGCCGTCGGCGCGCATCACCCGGGCCGCAGCCTGCGCGCACAGGAAGCTGCCGGTGATGTTGGTGTCGATCACGCGCTGGAACTCCTGGCGCGGCATCTCGTCGAGCAGGTAGTTGGAGAACGCGCCGGCGTTGTTCACGAACACGTCGATACGGCCCGTCAGCTGCCGCGCCTCGGCCACGAGGTTCAGGATCGAGTCGTGGTCGGTCACGTCGACCCGGATGGCGGCACCTCTCCCATCGGGGATGGAGGCCGCAACGTTCTGCGCCTTGTCGAGGCTCCGGGCGGCGGCCACCACCGTGGCGCCCGCCTCGCCCATCCGGCGGGCGATGGCGGCGCCGAATCCCTGCGAGCCGCCGGTGATGACGACGCACTGGCCCGACAGGTCGACCAGTTCGGAAATCCGCCTGTCACCGGTCTCCATCGCGCACCCCCTCACCCGCGGCCGCCCCAGCGGCGCCCGAGTCTAGGCAGCGGCCTCCGGGCGCTCAAAAGGCACGCCCGTCACCCGTGTGCGTCAGCGACCGCCCGGGAGGGAGATCGGCGGTCGGTCACCAGCCCCGGCTCCTGATGCGATCGTCTAGGCTCGAATCGAGGAGTTGCTCGGAGCTTCTAAAGGGGGAGTCGCAGCTTCGGGGGAGGAGATGCACCATGCGTGCCCTCGTTAGGTCGTCCGTTTTACGTGTACTCGTCGCATCCCTGGCAGTCGTCCTGCTTGCCGCGGCCTGCGGCGAGGATGATGCGGAGGAGGCACAGCCGCCTCCGCCCGCGCCGGCTCCGACCGAGGCGCCCGCCCCGCCGCCGGAGCCGACGCCCGAGCCGCCGGAGCCTCCGCCACCGGCTCCCACCGAGGCCCCGCCGCCGGCTCCCACCGAGGCGCCGGCCGAGAAGCCCGTCTACGGCATGGTCACGGCGGTGCAGCACCCCTACTACGCGCCGACCGAGGCAGCGGTCGGTCCCACGTGCGAGCGATTGGGCTGCGAGGTCATCTTCCTGCAGCCCTCTTCGTGCGACGCCGCCGAGGAGAGCCAGCTCATCCGCGACGTGCTGGCGCGGGGGATCGACGGGCTGGGGGTCTCGGCGTGCGACGCCGCCGGCGTTGCGCCGGTGGTGGAGGAGGCCGCCGCCACCGGTATCCCGATCGTCACATTCGACGCCGACTGCTGCGCCGACGTGCGGACGATCGCCGTGAGCAACAGCGACCAGCAGATCGGCGAGCTGCACGCCGTGGCGCTCAACGACCTCCTGCCCGACGGCGGGAAGGTCGTCAACATCATCGGATCGCTGGCGATGGAGAACGTGCGGACCCGCCTGGACGCACTCGCGGACGGCATCAACCCCAACATCGAGATCGAGAACTTCGAGGACCAGAACGACCTGACCCGCACCGGCCAGATCATCAGGGACGTCCTGACCACCCAGGGTGACGAGGTCGACATCTTCCTCACCCAGACCGGCAGCGCGGCGGTCATCGCCCAGACCCTGGTGGACGAGGGATTCGGCCACATCCCCGTGGTCGGCATCAACGACTTCGAGGAGATCCTGGAGTGGGTCCGCAAGGGCAACGTCGTGAGCACGGTGGCGCTGAACCCGGGAGCCCAGGGGGAGTTGGCGCTCGTGGCGCTCGACAAGCTGCGGCAGGGCCTCACCCCGTCCGTGGACTTCTTCGGAACGGGCGGCGTGATCATCACGCCGGAGAACGTGGACACCTACGCCGACGACGTGGCGGAACTCAACGCCCGTCTGCGGGAGGAATTCGACGCTCTCTGGTCCTAGCAGCAGGTATCGATCCGGGGCGCGGCGCCGCAGCGCCGCGCCCCGCCGCTCGGCGAGGCCCTTGACCCCGCGCGCATGAACGGCAACGGGGATCCGCTCTACGCCGGCTACGGGCTCACGAAGTGGTTCGGCGGCCTGCGAGCCGTCCACGACCTCTCACTGGAGTTGTTCGCCGGGCAGGTCCTGGCCCTCGTCGGCGACAACGGGGCCGGCAAGTCGACGGCCCTGAAGATGCTGGCGGGTTCGCTCCGGCCCGACGCCGGCTCCATAACGGTCGACGGCGAGCACGTCCGGCTGGCCGGCCCGCGGGCGGCTCGGGCACTCGGGATCGAGACCGTGTACCAGGATCTGGCCCTCGCGGACACTCTCGAGGTGGTGCAGAACGTGTTCTCGGGGAGGGAACTGACCCGCCGCGGCTTCCTCCGGCGCGTCGAGATGACGAAGCAGACGGAGAGTCTCCTGGAGGAATTCCGCGTCAAGATCCCGAGCGTCTTCGCCCAGATCTCCTCGCTCTCGGGCGGTCAGCGCCAGGGATGCGCCATCTCGAGGGCGGTCAGCGGCGGCAGCCGCGTGTTGCTGCTGGACGAACCCACGGCCGCGCTGGGGGTCGCGGAGCGCAGGAACGTGCTCGAACTCATCAAGAGCCTGCGCGACGCCGGCATCGGCATCCTCATCATCAGCCACAACCTGCCCGACGTGTTCGAGGTCGCCGATCGGATCACCGTGCTGCGCCGCGGCGAGCGGGTGGGGACCGTGCCGGCCTCAGACGTCGACGCCGGCGATCTCGTTGCCCTGATCACCGGCGCGTCGGGCAACGCGGCGGCGGGGGACTCCTGACGTGGACTCCCCCGACCCGCGTGAGACCCTGGCGATGACCGCGCGGGGCCGATGGGGAGGGGGGAGGTACACCGAGTACCGCAACCTGCTCTTCGGCGCGCAGCGATACCCGAAGGTCATCCTCGCCGCCGTCATCGTCGTCGGTGTGATCACCGTGATCATCGACACGCGCTTCGCCAGCTGGCTGAACGTGACCAACATCCTGCGGGCGGCGGCGCCGGTGGGCGTCGCCGCCGTCGGGCAGACGATCGTCCTGATCGGCGGGAACTTCGATCTCTCGATCGGTTCGATCGCGGGGCTCACCGGGCTCATCACCGCGGTGTTCCTGCACAACGGCCTGGGGGTTCCCGAGACGATCGTGCTGGTGCTGCTCATCGGCATGGGCCTCGGGCTGATGAACGCCCTCGTGGTGGGCATCATCGGTATCAACCCCATCATCGGCACGCTGGGCACGGGGAGCGTCTTCTTCGGCGCGGCGGTGCTCGCAACCAAGGGCGTGCCGCAGGTGTACCCGCGCGAGGGCCTGCTGTTCCTTGTGACCAAACGCCTGGGGATCCACCCGTCGGTGTTCGTCTACATCGGCGTGCTGCTGCTGTTCGGGGTGTTCCTGCACATGACCGTCTGGGGGGTGCGCACCTACCTGCTGGGTGCCAACGTGGAGGCGGCGCGCACCTCCGGTGTGCCGACGACGCAGACCGTCATGCTGACGTACGTCGTCAGCGGCCTCCTGGCGGCCGTGGGGGGGATCCTGCTGACAGTCGAACTCGGGTCGGGTCAGCCCAGCGGCGGCCAGACCTGGCTCCTGTCGACGCTCGCCGGTCCGATCATCGGGGGCGTGGCGGTGACCGGCGGGGCGGGGACGCTGTTCGGGGCGTTCCTCGGCATGGTGCTGATCTCCGAGATCAACAGCGCCCTCGTCTTCGCCGGCTACACCTCCTTCGCCCGGGAGTTGGCGCTCGGCATCGCCATCCTCCTGGCCATGATCGTGCAGGCCGACTCGATGCGAGCCCTGCTCCGGGCGGCCCGGCGTCGTGCCGGTCTCCGGGCCGGCGAGGACGCCGTCGAGTGATCGGCTCCCCGGAGGGCGGCCGGGGAGGGAACGGCCCGCCCCGGCGGGCGGCTCTCAGCGCGGCGGGTCGCGGCGGGCCAGGCGCAGCGCCTCCCGCCAGGACGTGCGGGTGCCGGTGCGCAGCACCGTGGACTCGTAGACCCGTCCCGCCAGGAGGACCGTCCACCACGTGGCCACCAGTAGCAGCACGACTGCCAGCGCCAGTTCCCAGGCGGCGGCGCTGCCGGTCACCACGCGGATGGGCATGATCACCGGCGAGCTGAGAGGCACGTACGACAGTGCCCGGGACAGGGGGGCGCCGGGATTCTCGATGACCACGGCGATGCCGATCACGTAGCTCGCGATGAGGGGAACGGCCACCGGCAGGGCCACGAACTGGCCGTCCTCGAGGCGTGACACCAGCGAGCCCGCGACGGCCAGAACCACGGCGTAGAACCCGAAGCCCAGCAGGAAGATCGCCAGCGCCAGCGGCGCGATCACCCAGGCCGAGGTGGGCAGATCGAGGCTCCCGGCGACCGTCACCGCCGCGGCGGCGGTCAGCACCACCGCCGCCACCTGCGCGCCCGCCACCGCGGTGACACCGGCGATCTTGCCCAGCAGCAGCTCGCGGGTGCGGACGTGGGCGAGGAGCACCTCCACGACACGGTCGGCCTTCTCCTTCACGACGCTGGTGATCACGACCGAGCCGTAGACCTGCAGGCCGATGAACGTCAGCATGGTCAGGCTCAGCGCGACGCCGAGGGTGTTCACCGAGAGGTCGTCCTCGGGCTCGCCGGTGAAGCGGTGCTCGATCTCGACGGGTGCCAGCAGCGCCCGCAGTTCGGCGGCGCTGAGGCCCACGTCGCCGGCGCGCTGTTGCCTGGCGACGTCGGTGAGCGCCCCGGCGAGCACGGCGCCGATCTCGCCGTCCACGCGGTCGTCCCAGACGAGCGTGCCGGGCGGCTCGACGAAGACCGCCACGCGGGCCCGCTCCAGGTCCTCGGGAGTCTCGGGAACCGGCATGCGCACCCAGGTGATGTGGATCGCCGGCCCGCCCCCGGCCGCCGCGGCCCGCGCCACGGCGTCGACCGCGCCGCTGTGCCCCACGTGCACCTGCCGGAGGCCGTCGTCGTCGCCGAGGACGCCGATCAACGACATGCCGACCGCGGTCACGATCACCAGCAGGACCGTCGTCAACCGCCACGTCCGGGTGCGGGCCAGGACGCTGATCTCGCGCCGGGCCACCTCGGCGGTGACACGCGGGCGCACCGCCGGCCCCAGCCGGGCCGCGCCCCGCCGGGCCGCCGAGCCAGTGCCGCCGTCGGTGGTGGTGTCCCTAGCCACGCCCGCTCCCGTGGCCGCTGACGAGTTCGACGAACACCTCCTCCAGAGGCGGCGGCTCGATGGAGAACGTCGTGATACGTCCCACGGCGGCGGCGGTGGCAATGCCGGCCGGATCGACGCCGGCCGGCACCACGAACCGCACCCAGCCGGGACCACGACGCAGGTCGGTCATCGCGGCGCCGTCACCGGTTGCGCTTGCGGGTCCGGCCGCCAGGTCCGCCGGGGGCGTCCAGCTCACCCGCGGGTCCTCCCAGGCGATCTCCACGATGCGCCGGGTCGCCCTGCCGCGCAGTTCCCGGACGGTGCCCGCCGCCACCGTGACGCCGCGGGAGATGATCGTGACGTCCTCGCAGAGGTCCTGCACCATGTTGAGTTGGTGGCTGGAGAACACCACCCCGGCGCCGCCGGCCGCCCGCTCGGCCAGGATTCCCTCCAGCGAGAGGGCGGCCACCGGATCCAGCCCGCTGAAGGGCTCGTCGAGGATCAGGAGCGCGGGATCGTTCACGAGCGCCACCGCCAGTTGGACCCGCTGCTGGTTCCCGCCCGAGAGGGTCTCGATGCGGTCGTCGCGCCGGTCGGCCAGCCCCACCCGCTCGATCCATGCGTCGGCCGCGGCGTCGGCCTGCGCCGCGGCGAGGCCCGCAAGGCGCCCCACGTAGGCGACGTGCTCGTGGACGCGCATGCGGGTGTAGAGGCCCCGCTCCTGGGGCATGTAGCCGATACGGCGCCGCTGCCCCTCGCCGATGGGTCGGCCCTGCCAGGTGACCGAGCCGGCGTCGACCGACAGGAGCCGCAGGATGGCCCGCATGGTGGTGGTCTTGCCGGAGCCGTTGGGCCCCAGGAAACCCACCAGCTGGCCGGGGCGCACGCGCAGATCCACTCCGTCGAGGGCCACCACGTCGCCGAAGCGCTTGCGCAGTCCCGCCACGACGAGGCCATCGCCGCCGGGATCGGCGCCCGGTGGCATCTCACCCGGTTGCATCCGCCCCCTCCGGCCGCTAGAAGCCGTCCAGCTTGGCGTCGTCGAAGCGCCCGGCCTCCACGTCGGCGAGGGCGCGCTCGAAGATGGCCAGCGCCTCGTCGGCATCGCTGCGGGTGATCGTCAGGGGCGGCGTGATCTCCATGACGTTCCCGAAGGCCACCATGATCAGCCCCAGTTCGAAGCAGCGGTAGGCGAGCCGGAGGGCGTCCCGGGTGGCCGGTTCGCGGGTCCGCCGGTCGGCCACCAACTCCACCCCCAGCAGCAGACCCTTGCCGCGGACGTCGCCGATGAGAGGATGCCGGGCCTGCATCTCCCGCAGCTTCTCCTTGAGGTAGCCGCCGACGTCGGCCGCGTTGGCCGCCAGATCGTCGCGTTCCAGCACGTCGATGAAGGCGAGCGATGCACGGCACGACACGGGGTGCCCGCCGAGCGTGTACGCCGTGTAGAGGTCCTCGACCTCGACGATCTCGACGCGCCCCACCACGGCGGAGAGCGGGAAGCCACCGCCCAGCGGCTTGGCCAGGCCCATGGCGTCGGCCTGTATGTCGAAGTGTTCGAACCCGAACATGCGGCCCGTCCGGCCGAACCCGGTCTTGACCTCGTCGAAGATCAGCCAGATGCCCAGCTCGTCGCACAACTCCCGCAGCGCCGGGAAGTAGTTGCCGGGCGGGACGATCTCACCGCTGTCGGACTGGATGCTCTCGGCGAACACCGCGGCCGTCTCGTCAGCCGGGGACACGTTGGTCAGCAGCTCGTTGCGGAGGTAGTCCAGGCAGCGGAGCGAGCATTCCTCCGGGTCGCACGGCCCCCAGGCGCACCGGTACGGGTTCGGGTAGGGCGCCTTGGTGATGTGGCCGCCGGGGATCGGCCTGGCGAGCGCACCGTGCCCGGAGACCGCGCCGGAGCCGATCGTCATGCCGTGGAACGCGCCGATGAAGGAGATGATCCGCGGCCGACCGGCGGCCAGGGGGACCACCTTGGCCAGGAAGTCCATGGCGTCCGACCCGGAATTCCCGAACCAGACCTTCTTGACGAAGTCGCCCGGCACGAGTTCGATGAGCCGCTCCGCCAACTCCACGGCGGGTTCGTGGATGTAGCACACCAAGGGGTGGGCGTACTCCTTGTCGATGGCGGCGACGGCGGCGTCGCGCACCTCGGGGTGGCCGTAGCCGACGGGGACCGCTCCGCCGCAACCCATCCAGTCCAGGTACTCGTTGCCGTCGGGGTCCCAGAGCCGCACGCCGCCGGCCCGATCCACCACGAGCGGGTAGAGCCGGTACTTCTGCGACCGGGTGATGGCGGCGCCGTCGCGGCGGGCCACCTCGAGGCTCCGGCGAATGTCCCGAGCTTCCATGTGCCGTCCCCCGTGGCGTTGTGCGGAGCCGCCCGGCTGAACCGGGCCGGCGGTTCAATATACGCTCGGGGTGTGACCGAGTACGTCGTGCGTGCCGACACCACGCCTCCCGACGACGTCAGCGGAACCCCGTTCTCGCACCTCGACGTGCGCACGCTCGTCTCCGCGCAGCGGCAGGGCTCGCAGCGCACCATGGTGGGGCGGACCGTCTACTGGGGCGGCGGCGCCACCCACGAGCACCATCTGCACCCCGACGCCGAGGAGATCGTGATCGTCCTCAGCGGGCGCGGCTGGTACCGAGTGGGCGACGACTTCCACGACCTGGCGCCCGGCGACGTGGTTTTCGTGCCGATGAACACGGCGCACTCGGGCGGTTCCACCGGTGAGGAGGACATGGTCGTCCTCTGGATCCTGGGGGGCGCGCCCTCGATGGACGTGGCCGGCTACGTCTCGGTCCCGGAGATCGCCCGCGAGGCCTGAGCCACCGCCGGTTCCCGCCGTCCTAGTAGGTGCTCTCCACGGTGCTGGCGAACTTGCTCAGCAGGTGAGGGCCGGCCAGCACAGGCTCGTAGCGGGGTGACTCGCCGGGTGCGAGGCACGTCGGCAGGCAGCGGACCTCGGCGTCCCAGCGCACGTTGTGGAAGAACACGATGCTCTGGCGGCGGGTGGAGCCGGCGGCGTCGGGGGGCGGCAGGCCGACGCGGTGCAGCGTGGACACCCAGCGGTCGTTGGTCCAGCGGGCCATCATGTCGCCCAGGTTGACGACGAATCCGCCCGGAACCACCGGCACGGCCGCCCACCCGTCGGGACCCACCACCTCCAACCCGCCGGGCGCCTCCTCGTAGCAGAGGATGGAGAGCGTGCCGTAGTCGGTGTGGGCGCCGGCGCGCAGCTGGCCCGGAAGCCGGCGGGCGTCCAGGTGGGGGTAGTTGATGGCCCGCATGGCGCTGGAGTGGTGAGAGAGGAACGGCTCGAAGTGGTCCTCGGGCAGGCCCAGGCCCACGGCCATGATCGACAGTAGCCGGGCGGCCAGGTCGGACATGGTGCGGAAATACGCCTCCCAGGCGGGGCGCAGCGTCGGCGGGCGCTCGGGCCAGCGGGGCTCGGCCAGGATCGCCTCGGCGCCCGGGGAGATGACCCCGGGCAACTCGAGCGGACCCATGTTGAGGCTCTCCTTCAGGTCCGGCGGCGTGGTGTCGCCGAGGGAGCGGGCCAGGGTCTCGCCCCGGACAGGCGAGTAGCCGTAGGCGTAGTCCTCCGACGGGGCCGGGCTGCGGCGCTTGGTGGCCAGCGGCAGGTCGAAGAACTCCCGCGCCGCCGTCCAGACCGCCTCGGTCGTCGCCTCGGGGACGCCGTGGCCCACGATGACGAAGAAGCCGATGTCCCGGCAGGCCTCGTCCACGGCTCGACCGACCGCGGCGAGCGCCTCGCCCCCCGCAGCGGCGGGGGAGATGTCGATGATCGGAACCGGGGAGTCCACGGTCGCCGCCCTGCTCCCGCTGCCGGCGGTGCGTGGCTTCTCCGCTCCGGCGAGGCATCTGTGGATCATGGACATATACTGAAAGCTACTGTGAACCCATCTCGATGGATTCGTCGCCGCCGGGACGCAGGTTCAGTGATGCGGAGTTCATGCAGTAGCGCTCGCCGGTGGGGGCGGGGCCGTCATCGAAGATGTGCCCCAGGTGCGCCCCGCAGTTGTTGCACACGGCCTCGGTGCGGGTTCGCCCGAAGCTGCGGTCGCGGCGGCGCCCCACGCGGTCATCGCCCATCTCGGAGTGGAAGCTGGGCCAGCCGGTGCCGGAGTCGTACTTCGTGTCGCTGGAGAACAGCGGCGTGTCGCAGACCACGCAGTGGTAGGTGCCCTCGTCCTTGCAGTCCCAGTACTCGCCGGTGAACGCCCGCTCCGTGCCGGCCTCCTGCGTGACGTGGTACTGGAGGGGGGACAGGCGTTGGCTGAGTTCCCGCCGGTCGGGCTGTTCGGTGGTCATGGCGCCTCCAAAAGACGTGCAGCGAACGGGCGTTTGGATTACACTGCTGTAATCCGGGGTTGCCACAGGTGCGACACATAGTGTGTCACACCCCCTCCCCAGAATATTCACAGACGGACTTCCCCCGAACGATCGACGGAACCGGCGCCCGCGGGGGCCGGGGACTCAACCCACCCAGGAGGTAACGGACCGATGACGAGGGACACCGCAGCCACCAACGGCAACGGCAGGGTGCGCGAGCAGGCGCTGGACCTGGCTCTGCGCCAGATCGAGAAGAACTTCGGCAAGGGCGCGGTCATGAAGATGGGGGAGAAGACCGCCCTCCAGATCGAGTCCGTGTCCACGGGGGCACTGGCGCTCGACGTGGCGCTGGGTATCGGCGGTCTGCCACGCGGCAGGGTCACGGAGATCTTCGGGCCCGAGTCCTCCGGCAAGACCACGCTGGCCCTGCACGTCGTGGCCGAGGCGCAGCGCACCGGCGGGGTGTGTGCCTACATCGACGCCGAGCACGCCCTCGACCCGGTCTACGCCCGGGCCATCGGGGTGGACGTGGACGAGATGCTCATCTCCCAGCCCGACACCGGCGAGCAGGCCCTGGAGATCGCCGACGTGCTCATCCGCTCGGGGGCCATCGACGTGGTGGTCGTGGACTCGGTGGCCGCGCTCACGCCGCGGGCCGAGATCGAGGGGGAGATGGGCGACACCCACGTGGGGCTGCAGGCCCGGCTCATGTCCCAGGCCCTGCGGAAGCTCACCGCCAACCTGCACAAGAGCCACGCCGTGTGCGTCTTCATCAACCAGCTGCGCGAGAAGATCGGGGTCATGTTCGGCTCGCCGGAGACCACCCCCGGCGGCCGGGCGCTGAAGTTCTACTCCTCGGTGCGCCTCGACATCCGCCGGATCGAGTCCATCAAGAACGGCGCCGAGGTGGTCGGCAACCGCACCCGCGTCCGCGTGGTGAAGAACAAGACGGCGCCGCCGTTCCGCACCGCCGAGTTCGACATCATGTACTCCCAGGGCATCAGCCGGGAGGGCTCGGTGCTGGACCTGGCGGTGGGGCTCGATATCGTGAAGAAGTCGGGGGCCTGGTACACCTACGAGGGCGACCAGATCGGCCAGGGGCGCGAGAACGTCAAGGCCTTCCTGCGGGAGAACCCCGCCCTGGTGCTGGAGATCGCCGGCAAGGTCACCGAGCGCCTGCTGCCACAGGTCGCCGAGACGCCCGAACCGGACGAGGCGGAGGTCGCCGCGACCCGGTAGGGCTCACCGCCGCTTCGTCATTCCGGCGAAGGCCGGAATCCACGCGGCAGCGGGCGGGCGGCTGCCTCTACGCTTGGATACGTGAGCGGCGACAGCGTGACCGGCGCGGGGCGGTACTACATCCGCACGTTCGGCTGCCAGATGAACGAGCACGACTCGGAGCGCGTCGCCGGCCAGCTCGAGGCCGGCGGCATGCTGGCCGCCGCCGACCCCGCCGATGCCGACGTGGTGGTGGTGAACACGTGCTGCATCCGCGAGAAGGCGGACCAGAAGCTGTACGCCTACCTGGGCAGGCTGAAGGGTCTCAAGCGCTCGCGCCCGGGCATGCAGATCGCCGTCGGCGGCTGCCTGGCGCAGAAGGACCAGGATCTCGTCCGCGACCGGGCACCGCACGTGGACGTGGTGTTCGGCACCCACAACGTGCACCGTGCGGCCGAATTGCTGGCCCGCGCCGCGGCGGTCGGCCCGATCACCGAGATCCTCACCGAAGCCGTACGCGCCGAGGCCGAGGCCTTCCCCTCGGCGCTCGGCGTGCGCAGGGACCTGCCGCACTCGGCGTGGGTGACGATCCAGGTGGGCTGCGACAATTCCTGCGCCTTCTGCATCGTTCCCGCCGTGCGCGGCCCGGAGATCAGCCGCCCCTTCGAGACGCTGCGGGAGGAGGTCGGTGAGTTGGCCGGCAACGGCGTGGTGGAGATCACGCTGCTCGGCCAGAACGTCAACTCCTACGGCCGCGACCTGGCGCTGGCCCGCCGCCGCGCCGGCGAGAAGGTCCCCGTCCGCCCGATGTTCGCCGAGTTGCTGCGCGCCGTCGGCACGGTCGAGGGGATCCGCCGGGTCCGCTACACCAGCCCGCACCCCAAGGACCTGCGGGCCGAGACGATCGCGGCGATGGCCGAGACGCCTGCCGTGTGCGAGCACCTGCACCTGCCGCTGCAGTCGGGAAGCGACACCGTCCTCGCCGCAATGCACCGCGGCTACACGGCGGGGCGCTACCTGGAGCGCCTGGCGGCCGCCCGGCGCTCGATTCCCGACCTCGCCGTCAGCACCGACATCATCGTGGGGTTCCCCGGCGAGACCGAGGAGGACTTCGCCGCCACGCTCGCCGTGGTCGCCGAAGCGGAATTCGACAGCGCCTTCACGTTCGTGTTCTCGCCGCGTCCGGGGACCGAGGCCGCAGACCGGACCGAGGACTTCGTGAGTCCCGCCGTGGTGACCGAGCGCTACGAGCGGCTCCGCGCCGTCGTGGAGCGGTCCGCCCGGCGCCGCCACGAGGCGCGCATCGGTCGCCGGGAGGAGGTGCTGGTGGAGGGGCCCAGCAAGACGCGCCCCGACCTGACCAGCGGGCGGACCCGCCAGAACAAGCTGGTGCACTTCTCGGCGCCCGCGCCGCTGCGCCCGGGCTCCTTCGTGGACGTGGACATCGGCGGCGCCGGGGCGCACTACCTGCTCGGCGACCTCGTGGCGGTGCACGCCGGCCCGGCGCGCCGCGAGCGCATCCCGGTGGTCGCCGCCTGAGCGGCGCCAACAGCGGATGGTGAACGGGAAGAACGACGGGTGCTGGGCCCGACTCGCCATCGTCGGCCCGACGGCCTCGGGCAAGTCGATGCTGGCGCAGGAGCTGGTCCGCAGGCGCCCACCCGCCGAACTGCTGTCGATGGACGCCATGGCCGTCTACCGGGACATGGACATCGGTACCGGCACACCCTCCGACGAGGAGAGGGTCGGGGTGCGTCATCACGGCATCGACCTGGTGGGCGCGGCGAGCGACTATTCCGTGGGGGAGTACCTGGCAGCCGTGCGCCCGCTGGTCCAGACGCACGTCGTCCGCGGCGTGTCGCTGGTTGCGGTGGGCGGGACGGGGCTCTACGCCCGGGCCGTCGTGGACGATCTGGAGATGCCGGGGGTGTATCCCGACGTACGTGCCGAACTGGAGGCGGAGCCCGACACGACGGTTCTCTACGAGCGGCTACAGCGCTGCGATCCCCTCGCGGCCGAGCGGACCGGTGCGGCGAATCGCCGCCGCATCATCCGCGCTCTGGAAGTCACAGTCGGCGGCGGCCGGCGGTTCTCGTCCTACGGGCAGGGCCTCACGTGCTACGGGCCCACCCTCTTCACCCAGGTCGGGCTGCGGCTGTCCCGCCCGCGGCTGGATGAGCGCATCGCAGAGCGCTTTCGCGAGCAACTCGACGCCGGCTTCCTCGACGAGGTGCGCCGGCTGCGGGGTGCCCCGGTGCCGCTGTCGCGAACCGCCCGCCAGGCACTCGGCTACCGGGAACTGCTTGACCATCTCGACGGTCGCTGTAGCCTGGCCGAAGCGATCGAGGAGGCGGTGCAGCGCACGCGCCGCTTCGCCCGACGCCAGGAACGCTGGTTCCGCCGTGACCCACGCATACGGTGGCTGGATGTCCGGGAGGACCCGTGGGAGGTGTTCCCGGCCCTCCTGGAGATATTCGAGCAATCCCGGATTTGAAACCAGCTCGACCACCACAGGTGGAGTTGTTCCCGGCCCCCGGGGAGACATTCGACCGATGCACCTGACCAAGCACCACGTCTTCGGCAACGACTTTCTCGTTGGGCTCGAGACCGGCGGCAGCCCCTGCCCGCCCGGATGGGTGCGGGCGGTCTGCAACCGCACCAGCGGGGTGGGCGCCGACGGAGTCATGTGGGTGCGGCCCGAGGATGACCCCGCTGCCCCCGCCGGCCCCGCCGGGACGCGGCCGCTGCGCGCCGCGATGCGCCTCTACAACGCCGACGGGGGCGAGGCGGAGGTGAGCGGCAACGGTCTGGCCTGCCTGGCCCAGGCGCTGACCCTGCGGTCCGGCCGGGACGAGTCCGAGGTTGTCATCGCCACGATCGCCGGCGAGCGCAGGGTCGTCATCGGGACCTCACGCTTCGCCGACGCCGACGACACCGGCACAGGTTTCGGGCGCATCCGCAGCCGCGCCGGGATCCATCTGGGGGAGCCGACCACCGACGAGGCGCAGACCGGGCGCGCCGCGGCGGTCCTGAGCGAGGAGACGTTGATGCCGTTACGCGCCGGCTGGGTGTCGATCGGCAACCCGCACATCGTGGCGCTGCTCGAGGACGAAGGCGTCCTGCAGACGCTGCCGCTGGAGTCGGTCGGCGCCGCCATGCAGCAGCGCTTCGACCCGGTGAACGTCGAAGCCGTGGCGGTTCTCGACCGCTCACGGGTGCGCATGCGCGTGTGGGAGCGCGGCGTGGGCACCACGTCGGCCTGCGGCAGCGGGGCGGCGGCGGTGGCCTGGCAGCTGCACCACTGGGGGCTGGTCTCCGGGACCGTCGAGGTGGAGATGCCGGGCGGGGTCGCCGAGGTGAGCGTCGGCTCCGGTGTCGAGCTGCGCGTCCCGGTGATCTACGTGGCCGATGTCGAGGCGCCGGAGCCGGCCGTGGCCACCGCCGGCGGTACTTCGTGACCGACCCGACCGGCGACGGGCGCGCCGGCAGCCACCGGGGGGCGTTCGGTGAGTTCGGCGGCGAGGCCGGCGGCTTCATCGACCGGGCCTTCCGGGAGCAGATCGTGCTGGTGGGCGTGGCCACGCCGGCCCAGCCGGCGGCAGCAGTGGAGGAGTCCCTCGAGGAGTTGGCCCGGCTGGTCGACACCGCCGGTGCGGATCCGGTGCACCGAGTCCTGCAACGTAGGGACCGCATCGATCCCGCCACCTACGTGGGCCGCGGCAAGGCGCAGGAGATCCGTGACATCGCCGAGGAGCACGACGCAGACACCGTGGTGTTCGACGACGAGCTGAGCCCGGCGCAGCAGTACAACCTCGAGGGCATCCTGGGTCGCACGGCCATTGACCGCACCACGGTGATCCTGGACATCTTCGCCCGGAACGCCTCCAGCATGGAGGGCAAGGTGCAGGTGGAACTGGCCCAGTTGCGCTACCGGCTGCCGCGCCTGCGCGGTTCCGGCTACCGGCTCAGCCAGCAGGCGGGCGGGATCGGCACCCGAGGACCCGGTGAGACCCAGCTGGAGGTGGACAGGCGGCGGTTGCTGCGGCGCATCAACACCCTCGAGCGCAGGTTGCGGGACATCCGGCGCCACCGCGGCGTCCAGGCGCGGCGGCGGCAGCGTTCGGCGCAACCCACGGTCGCCATCGTCGGATACACCAACGCCGGCAAGTCCAGCCTCCTCAACGCGCTCTGCGGCGCCGAGGCCCACGTGGAGGATCGGCTGTTCGCCACGCTCGACGCACTCACCCGGCGCCTCGACCTGCCCGGCGGCGAGATCGTGCTCCTCGTCGACACGGTGGGGTTCGTGCGCAAGCTGCCGCACGAGTTCGTGGAGGCGTTCATGAGCACGCTGGAGGTGGTCGTCGACGCCGATCTCCTGCTGCACGTCGTCGACGCCTCGGCACCGGACTGCGGTGGCCAGGTGGAGGCCGTGCGGGGTGTACTCCAGGAGATCGGGGCGTCCAAGGTGCCCGAGTTGCTGGTGTTCAACAAGCTCGACATCGCCGGCGGCGTCGAGTACTTGCTTGCCGCCAACCCGGGAAGTGTCGCCGTCTCGGCCGCCACGGGCGCCGGCTCGGAGCATCTGGCCGCCGTGATCGGTGACCGGCTACGAGCCGCAGCGTCGACGGCGGAGTTCGTGGTGCCGTTCTCGCGCGGCGAGGTGATGGCCGGGCTGCACCGCTCGTCGCAGGTGCTGTCGCAGACGGCGACCGGCGACGGGATGCGATTCCTGGTGCGCATCGACGACGCCTCGGCGGCCCGCTTCGCCGACTTCCGGTGTCCCGGAGCAGGCAACGCGCGCCGCACCGGGTCCGGGCAATGAGCGCGCCACTGATTCTGGAGCCTTACCCGTACGACCGCCTGGGGCACCTGCGGGCGATCGCCGATGCGCACGCCGGAGGTTGCGTCGACCTCTCGATCGGCGATCCGTGCGATCCGCCGCCGCCGGCCGCGGTCGAGGCGCTGGCGGGATCCGGTGCCGAGCGCTCGTATCCCGCCTCGGTGGGCTCAGCGGCGTTCCGGCGAGCCGCCGCGGGTTGGCTGGCTCGGCGGTTCGGTGTCCAGGTGCCCCCGGAGCGCATTGCCGCCTGCGTGGGGACCAAGGAGTTGATCGCCTCGCTGCCGCGCCTGCTGCAACTCCGCGGCGACGAGGGGGACACCGTCCTGTACCCGGCCGTGGCGTATCCCACGTACGCCGCGGGCGCGAAGCTGGCCGGGCTGCGGGCGGTGCCGGTCCCGCTGGAGGGGAACGGGCGGCTCGACCTGGGCGCCATCCGGACCCGTGACGCCGACCGCGCCCTGTGCCTGTGGGTGAACTCGCCGGCCAACCCCACCGGCGCCGTCGAGGACCTGGCGGCTGCCGCGGCCTGGGGGCGGGAGCGCGGTGTCGTCGTGTGCAGCGACGAGTGCTATGTGGAGTTCACCTGGGACCGAGCCCGCGAGGGGCCCCCGCTGGCGGGACGCACGATCCTGGCGCAGGGATCCGACGGGGTGGTGGCCGTCCACTCGCTGTCGAAGCGCTCCAACCTCGCCGGCGTGCGCGCCGGCTTCTACACCGGCGACGCCGATGTGGTGGACTTCTGCGCGCAGGCGCGCCGGCACCTCGGGTGCATGGTCCCCGGTCCGGTCCAGGCCGCGGCGACCGCGGCGCTGAACGACGACGACCACGTGGAGACCCAGCGGCGGCGCTACCGGGACCGGCTGGCGACGCTGGCGGGGTTGCTGGAGCACCTTGACCTCCGGGCGCCGTTGCCCGTGGGCGCCTTCTACCTGTGGGTTGCCGCGCCGGGCGGTGACGCCTGGGGTCTGGCACAGCAGCTTGCCGCCACCGCGGGGGTGCTGGTCAGCCCGGGCGAGTTCTACGGATCCGCCGGCGCCGGCCACGTGCGGCTTGCTGCGACCGTGCCGGACGAGCGCCTGGAGTTGCTGGCCGCCCGGTTGGCGACGCCGGGGAGGCCCCGCGGGCCCCGCTAGCCTGCGCCCATGACCTACCGCGCTGATCTCAAGGCTCGGATCGGTGAGTTGTGGAGGGCTCGCGCCGGACTCTCCGCCGGCGATGACGACGCTCGCCTCGCCGTGCACGAGGCGATCGATCTCCTCGATACCGGCGAGGCGCGGGTGGCCGAAGTCTCCCCCGGCGGCGACGTCGTCGTCCACGAGTGGTTGAAGCAGGCCATCCTGCTGCTCTTCAAGCTGTCGGAGATGTCGACCACCGAGCTGGGCCCGTTCGAGTTCGCCGACAAGATCCCACTGAAGACCCGCTACCAGGAACGCGGCGTGCGGGTGGTTCCGGGGGCCTCGGCCCGATGGGGCAGCTACCAGGCGCCCGGCGTCGTGATGATGCCCAGCTACGTGAACATCGGGGCCTACGTGGGGGCCAACACGATGGTCGACACCTGGGCGACGGTGGGGTCGTGCGCCCAGATCGGCCGCAACGTGCACCTCTCCGGCGGGGTCGGCATCGGCGGCGTGCTGGAGCCGCCGCAGGCGGTGCCGGTCATGGTGGGCGACGAGTGCCTCATCGGCAGCCGCTGCATCGTGGCCGACGGGGCGCGGGTCGGCGAGGGCACCGTCCTGGGAGCGGGCTGCATCCTCACCGGGTCCATCCCGGTCATCGACGCCGCCACCGGCGAGGAACTGGGGCGCGGCGTCGTGCCGCCGTGGTGCGTGGCCGTGTCCGGCACCCGGCCGCGCACGTTCACCGGCGGGGAGTTCGGCCTGCCCTGCGTCCTGGTGGTGAAGCGCCTGAACCCCGGTGAGCGGCACGACAAGTCGGTGCTGAACGACGTCCTGCGCGACCACGGGGCGGCCACCTGAGCGGGCCGGCCGTGAACGCCGTCGCCCCACCCGCCGATCTGCTGGCGCTGACCGCCGAGTTGATCGGCATCCCGTCGGTCAGCCGCGCCGAGCGCCGCCTCGCCGACCACACCGAGGCATGGTGCCGCGGGCGCCCCTGGCTGGAGACCCATCGCATCGGTGACAACGTCGTGGCCCGGACCACGGGCGGCCGTCCCCGGCGGCTGCTGCTGGCGGGGCACCTCGACACCGTCCCTCCCAACGGCAACAGCGAGCCGGTTCTCAGCGACGACCGCGTCACCGGTCTGGGCGCGGCCGACATGAAGGGCGGGCTGGCGGTCATGATGGCGCTCGCCGCGGCGCACGCCGGCCCCGCCACCGATGTGACCTACGTGTGGTACGCCGCCGAGGAGATCGCCCGGGAGCACAGCGGCCTGCTGGAGGTGGCCGCGGCGCGCCCCGACCTGCTGGAAGCCGACGCGGCGGTGCTCGGGGAGCCGACCGGAGCGGTGCCCGAGGCGGGTTGCCAGGGCACGATGCACCTCCGGGTCACGCTGCGCGGTGAGCGGGCGCACACGGCCCGGCCCTGGATGGGGCGCAATGCCATCCATCGCCTGGCGGACCTACTGGCGCTCGTGCGGGCGTACGAGCCCCGCCGCCCCGTTATCCACGGCTGTACCTACTCCGAGGCTTTGCAGGCGACCGCGGTGTCCGGTGGGGTGGCGGGCAACGTCGTGCCCGACGAGGCGGTGCTGACCCTCAACCATCGCTTCGCCCCGGATCGCACGCCCCGGGAGGCCGGTGAGTCCGTCGGGGCGATGTTGGCGGAGCATCTGGGCGACGGTGACAGCCTGGAGGTGACCGAGGAGGCCCCGGCCGCGGCGCCGCATCTCGACCATCCGCTGCTGGCGGCGATCATCGACGCCACCGGCGGGCCGGAGGCGGTGCGCGCCAAGCTCGGGTGGACCGATGCGGCGTTCTTCGCGGCGCGCGGCGTCCCGGCGTTGAACTTCGGGCCGGGACGCAGCGAGTTGGCCCATACGGCGGGGGAGTACGTGAGCCGCGACTCCCTGGAGGCGGTCTACGGCGCGCTGGCCGCCGTCATCGGCGCGGACCGCTAGGGCTCAGAGGGTGCGCAGTACCGAGACGGCCCGGCCGTAGATGCGCAGGTCTTTCGCCGGATAGCGCCGCGGCGGGTAGTCGGGGTTGGAGGAGACCAGCACCACCTCGTCGCCGTCGCGGCGGAACCGCTTGACGGCGGCCTCGTCGCCGGGCAGGCCGGCCACGACGATGTCGCCCTCCCCGGCGAGGTGCTGCATCCGCACCACCAGCAGATCGCCGTCGAAGATGCCGTCGCCGATCATCGAGTCGCCGCGCACGCGCAGAACGAAGGCGTCCTGGTGGCCGACGAACTCCGTCGGCAGGGGGAGGGTCTCCTCGATGTTCTCGTGTGCCAGGACGCCCGCGCCGGCCGCCACATCGCCCACGAGCGGCACGTAGCTCACCGGGTGGCGATCCACGGCGTGGCCCGAGACCGGGTCGTAGTGCACCTCGAGCGCTCGGGGCTTGGTGGGGTCGCGTCGCAGGAAACCCTGCTGCTCCAGGATCACCAGATGGCGCTGGACCGACGCCGGGGAGATGAGCCCCACGGCCTTGCAGATCTCGCGCACCGAAGGCGGGTAGCCGCGCTCGCGGGTGTACTCGGCCACGAACTGGATGATCGCCTGCCGGCGCTCGGAGAGCTTGGCCACCGTCGCGGGCTGCGGCTCGGCGTCCTCGGTCGTGTAGGTCGGTGTCTCGCTGCTCATGGTGCCCTTCCTTGCGCGATCGGATCGGGAGATCCGGACTTGATATGTACAGGTGTTTCGAGTTACAATGTTGTCATGCACCGCGGAGCAGTTGCCGGAAGCACGACAGGATCGCCCGATCGAACATATTCGTGTACGTCTGCTGCAGGCTCATACATAGACGGTACGCATGTTGTCAGATCGAGGCACGCATGTCAAGGATCTTTCCCGCGCCGCTGGTTGCCGCCCGCCGACCTTGCTGTGTCACACCCTCCGATCAGGCTGTCGGGTATGGAATTCGCAACAGCTCTCGCGCCGTCGTCCCATGCCGGCACCCTGTCGCCGGCGATCCCGATCGTCGCCGGCAGGCGCCGCCCGGGCTGGGTCTACCTGTGGCGGCGCGCCATCGTGCTGGCTGCGCTGGTGTGCCTCGCCTGGGGGGCACTGTGGGGAGTCTTCCAGCTCGGAGACTTCGTCGGTACGCGCCTGGTGGCCCCGGCACTGGGGACGGCGCCGGTCCCCGTCGTCGACGCGGCTCAGGCCGATTTGTGAGGATCGCGGCGTCGCAGGTAGCGGGCGAACGTCATGCCGTCGGCGACCAGCAGGCGATCCAGTTGAACGCCACGCCCGGCCCCCGGCGCGGCGCCTTCGATCATGCCGGGCCCGCCGGGAGCCAGCAGCGGCGACCGGGTGATGCAGAACTCGTCGATCAGGTCGGCGGCGGCGAAGGCGGCGTTCAGGCGCGGCCCGCCCTCCAGCAGGATGAGAGAGCGACCCCCGGCGGCGAGGTCGGCGATGATGGCGGCCGCCTCGGCCGTCCGGTCACCTGCGGTGCGCACGTCGGCCACCCAGGCGAGGGACTCCCGCCGGCTCGCCGGCGCGGCCGCGGCCAGGTAGAGCCGCACGCGTTCGGGACCCGCGAACAGCCGGGCCGCAGGGTCCAGGTCGCCCCGGCCGCTCACGACGGCCAGCAGCGGCACTGCCTCCTGGCCCCGCGCCAGCCGGCGCTCGCGAACCTCGGCCGTCACCGACGGCGGCCCGTAGTTCTCGCTGCGGGCGGTACCGGCGCCCACCACGATGGCATCGGCGCAGCCGCGCAGGGCGCTGAGTACCGCCCAGTCCACCGGCCCGCCCAGCGGGCCCGAGCGGCCCTGCACGCTCACCGAGCCGTCCACGCTGGTGATCATGCAGAGCATCACCCACGGTCGTTCGGGCGAGTGCGGGCGCGACGCCTGCTCGTAGACCTCGAAGTGATCCACCGCCGGGACGAACCGGGGCCAGACCTGTTGCATCGCGACCATGGGTCCTCCGGCGCCGTCGGCGGTGCTTGCGTCGTCTCTCCACAAGGTATCCACAGAACGGCTGCGGATGGCTCTGGGGGAAATCTCTGCCTTAGCCGTGGAAACGTCCGTCGGCCGAAGGGATATGTCCGGGAATTGCCCGACTGCCCGGCGGGATGCCGCGGCCGGCAGCGGCCGATGAGTAGCTTCAGCCCACTCCGATCTAGAGTTGAGGCGACGAGGCTGCTGCTGCGAGCCTCGGTAGCGCGCCGAAAGGCGAGGTGAGCACGTGACCGTTCTGTCCGAGCAGACCCGCATTGGCATCCAGCGCCGGTTCACCGTCGAGGGCGTGCATCCGTACGACACGGTGGAGTGGAGCAGGCGGCGCGCCCTCATCACCGATGCCGGCGGCGAAGTCGTCTTCGAGCAGGACGGCGTGGAGTTCCCGGCCTCCTGGTCGCAGAACGCCGTCAACATCGTCTCCCAGAAGTACTTCCGCGGCCGGCTCGGCGGCGAGGATCGCGAGTGGTCGCTGCGCCAGGTGATCGACCGGGTGGCCGGAACGATCGGCCGCTGGGGCGCCGAGGACGGCTACTTCTGCGACACCGGCGAGGCGGCCGCCTTCGGCGACGAGTTGACCCATCTGCTGGTCACCCAGAGGGCCTCGTTCAACTCGCCGGTGTGGTTCAACATCGGCGTTCCGGGCGCCCTGCCGCAGTCCTCGGCCTGCTTCATCCTGGCCGTGGAGGACTCCATGGAGTCGATCCTCAACTGGTACACCGAGGAGGGACTCATCTTCAAACGCGGCTCGGGGGCCGGCGTGAACCTCAGCCGCCTCCGCTCGGCGTCGGAGCACCTCTCCGGCGGTGGCCGCCCCAGCGGGCCGGTCAGCTTCATGCGGGGTGCCGACGCCTCCGCCGGGGCGATCCGCTCGGGAGGCACCACCCGGCGCGCCGCCAAGATGGTGGTGCTGGACGCCGACCACCCCGACATCGTGGAGTTCGTGTGGTGCAAGGAACGCGAGGAGCGCAAGGCGCGGGCGCTGAGTGAGGCCGGGTTCGACCTGAGCTTCGACGGGGTCGACAGCACGTCGCTGCTGTACCAGAACGCCAACAACTCCGTCCGGGTCAGCGACGAGTTCATGGAGGCCGCACTGAAGGGTCGCAAGTGGGAGCTCACGGCGCGCACCACCGGCGAGGTCCTGGAGACCGTCGACGCCGCCGAACTGCTCGACCAGATGGCCGAGGCGGCGTGGCAGTGCGCCGATCCGGGTCTGCAGTTCGACTCCACCATCAACCGCTGGCACACCACGCCGGCGGCCGGCCGCATCACCGCCTCCAATCCCTGTTCGGAGTACCTGCACCTCGACAACTCGGCCTGCAACCTCGCCAGCCTGAACCTGCTGGCGTTCCTGGACGCCGACGGGCGCTTCGACGTGGCGGGCTTCCGGGCGGCGGTCCGCGTGGTGTTCTGCGCGCAGGAGATCCTGGTGGGCCACTCGCACTATCCCACGCCGGCGATCGGCCGCAACGCCCTCGCCTTCCGGCAGCTCGGTCTGGGTTACGCCAACCTCGGTGCCCTGCTGATGACCATGGGTCTGCCGTACGACTCGCCCGCCGGGCGGGCGGTGGCCGCGGCGGTCACCGCGGCGATGTGCGGCGAGGCATACCGCACCTCGGCGCACATCGCGGCACGCATGGGGCCCTTCGAGGAGTACGCCGCCAATCGCAGCGACGTGCTGCGGGTTCTGAAGATGCATCGCCGCGCCGTCGACGGCATCGAAGTCGGCCGCGTGCCGGAGGAACTGGCCGCCGCGGCCGAGGTCTGGGACGAGGCCTGCGAACTGGCGGAGGCCACCGGCGTGCGCAACGCCCAGGCCACGGTGCTGGCGCCGACCGGAACCATCAGCTTCATGATGGATTGCGACACCACCGGCATCGAGCCCGACCTGGCCCTGCGCAAGTCGAAATCGCTGGTCGGTGGGGGCTCACTGGTGCTCGTGAACCGTTCGGTGCCGGCGGCCCTGGAGCGGCTGGGTTACGGCGCCGCGGAGATCCCCGGAATCGTGGCGCACGTGGAGCGTCATGGCTCGATTCTGGGTGCCCCCGGCCTGGCGCGCGAGCACTACCCGGTGTTCGCCTGCTCTATCGGTGACAACACCGTGAGACCCGACGGCCACGTGCAGATGATGGCGGCGGTGCAGCCCTTCCTCAGCGGGGGAATCTCGAAGACGGTCAACCTGGGCGGCGACGCCACCGCCGCCGACGTGCGCGATCTGTTCGTGTCGGCCTGGCGCAGCGGCGTCAAGGCCCTGGCCGTCTACCGCGACAACTCGAAGTGGCAGCAACCGCTGGCGGCGGGCGGCGGTGCCGCCGAGGCCGCCGGCGCGGAGGTCGCGCCGCCTGTGCCCGAGCCGGTGCGCCGCCGGCTGCCGCGCCACCGCACCTCGCGCACCATGGAGTTCCGGGTGGCAGATTGCAAGGGGTTCGTGACCGTCGGCGAGTACGACGACGGTCGGCCCGGGGAGATCTTCGTCCGGGTCTCCAAGCAGGGTTCGACCCTTGCGGGGATCATGGACGCCTTCGCGGTGGCGGTCTCGCACGGGCTACAGTACGGCGTCCCGCTGCGCGCCTACGTGGATGCCTATTGCGGTATGCGATTCGAGCCCGCCGGTGTGACCGACGATCCCGACATACGGATCGCAACCAGCCTCATGGACTACCTGTTCCGGCGGCTGGCGCTCACGTACCTGTCGCCGGAGGAACGGGCCGAGATGAGCATCTTCGCAACCTCCGAGCGACTCGAGCCGACGCTGCCGGGCGTCGCCGAGGCGGCCGTCGGCGCAACCCAGGGAATCGACGTCGCTCCGGATCCGCCTTCGGTGCTGCGTCGATCCGATGCCGGGACGCCCGACGAGCCCGCCGGCGGCGGTGCGCACGGCGGCTTCACGGACTCCGCCTCGCCGCTGTGCATGTCGTGCGGGACGCGCATGGTGCGAGCCGGGTCGTGCTACGCGTGCGCGACGTGCGGCGCCACCAGCGGCTGCAGTTGATCCCTGCCGGCGGCGACCCCCCGCCGCCAGCCCCCTCCCGAGCGGCCGGCGCACGGCGGGCCCCACGATGAGTGCGACCATGGCGGCGGCCGTGTTCCGCACCGGCTCGAGCCGCCTGAGCGTCGAGGACGTCGCGATCGATGCGCCCGATCCACAGGAGGTCCTCGTGAGGACGGTCGCCACGGGCCTGTGCCACAGCGACCTCCACTTCATCGACGGTTCCTGGCCGGTTCCGACCCCCTGCGTCCTGGGGCACGAGGCGGCGGGCGTGGTCGAGGCCGTCGGTGGCGAGGTGCGGGAGTTCGCACCGGGCGATCACGTGGTGACGTGCCTCTCGGTCGGCTGCGGGGAGTGCAACATCTGCCTCGGGGGTCGCTCCTATCTTTGCGCCGACGGTCGGGCCTCCCGCATCCGACCCGCGGGGCAGCCGCCGCGGCTCGCCCTCGACGGCGACGAGTTGCACCAGTTCGTCGGCCTGGCGACGTTCGCCGAGAGGATGCTCGTGCATCGGCGGGCGCTGGTCGGGATCCGTTCCGAGATGCCTCTCGACCGGGCGGCCCTGCTGGGCTGTGGTGTGCTGACCGGAACCGGGGCGGTCTTCCGCACGGCCGGCGTCCGGCCGGGGTCGTCGGTTGCGGTCGTGGGATGCGGTGGTGTCGGCATGGCCGCGGTCCAGGCGGCTCGCATCGCCGGTGCCACCGTCGTGATCGCTGTGGACACGGAGCCCCGGAAGCTCGCCTGGGCTCGGGAACTCGGCGCCACGCACACCGTGGATCCGGCCGACGGCGATCCCGTCGAGCAGGTGCGGGCGCTCACCGGCGGCGGCGCCGAATTCACGTTCGAGGCGATCGGCTCGCCGCGCACGGTCGAGCAGAGCTTCGCCATGGCCGGTCGGGGAGGCATCGCCACCGTCGTCGGGATGCTGCCGCAGGGATCGCGCGTGGAGATCGACGGGCCCGATCTGTTCATGCAGGAGAAGCGACTGCAGGGATCGCTCATGGGATCGAACGTCTTCCGGCGCGACCTGCCGCAGCTGGTGGATCTCTCCCTCGACGGCAGGCTGCGCCTCGACGAGATGATCTCGCTGCGCCTGGACCTCGACCGGATCAACGAGGGCTATGAGGCGATGCTCGCCGGTGAGGTCGTCCGCTCGATCGTCGAGTTCGCCTGAGCTGCGGCCGGTCCCCTAGGAGGACGGCGGCGCGCCGAAATCGCTGAGCGGGGGACGCTCGCGCAACGACACGGTGCGCGGTTCGGTGCCGGGAGCCCGCAGTTCGGCGCTCCAGCCGGTGCCGGACGGCGGGGGTTGCACGCCGGCGCGCTGCAGCACCGTCTGCAGGATCGCCAGCGCCTGCGGGGACAACTCCTGGGGTGTGCGGTTCCGGTGCCGGCGAATCCGCAGGTCGGCCTCGGCGATGCGGTCCGCCCCGAAGCGCCGCGAGAGGTCGATCAGCAGACCGACCTCCACCCCCCAGCCCTGGACGAACGGAACCTGCACGGCGGCGTCGCGCCGCACCGCGTACTCGCCGCCGAGCGGCTGGCGGAGGTGTGCCAGTTCGGGGAAGAACTGTGCCAGCAGGGGGCGCGCCATCAGCTCGGTGGTGCGACCTCCCCCGGGCCGCCCGTGCAGGAGTCGTTCGTAGTACCCCTTGACGAGGACGATCCGCTGGTCGGTCAGCAACGGCTCCAGCAGAGCGGTGACATAGTTGGCCTCGAAGCTCTCGAGGTCGGCATCGCACCACACGATCAGGTCGGCGTCGGTGGCGGCCAGGCTCTTCCACAGGGCGTTTCCCTTGCCGAAGCCGGCTCCTGCCTCGGGCAGCACCTCCTCGGTGCCCACGACCCGAGCACCCGCGGCCTCGGCCACCGCACGGGTCCGGTCCGTGGATCTGTCGTCGAGCACCAGGAGGTCGTCCACGAGCCCGGCGGCGGGAGCCATCAGTGTCCGGCGCACCTCGGCGCAGATCCCCCCGACGGTCGCGTCCTCGTTCAGGGCGGGGAGGCAGACGGCGACGGTCCGACGCCCCTTGAGGTCGGCGAGCCGGTCGGCCGTGGTGCCCGGGGACACCGCGCAGACGATAATCGTGCCCGGTGGCGCAGCGGCGCGCCGCTAAACTGAGTCGAGGCGGTGAGCATTCCTGGCGGGACCCCGCCGCCTCAGAGTCCTGCTCGGAGTCCTGCATCGGAGAGTCCCAGTTGATTGCTTCCATACCCAGCCCCGACGTGGGCACGCTCTCCCTGGGGCCACTGAACCTTCGCCTCTACGGGCTCATGGTCGCGCTCGGCGTGATTGCCGGCGCCTATGCGGCCGCGCGCCTGCTGCAGCGTCGCGGGCTCAATCCGGAATGGGCCGTGCAGGTGTGCACCGTCGGCGTCCCGCTGGCCCTCATCGGCGCCCGCGGCTATCACGTGCTGACCGACTGGAAGAACTACCAGGGCCGCTGGGTGGACGTCGTCAAGATCTGGGAAGGTGGCCTCGGCATCCCGGGAGGGATCGTGGGGGGAGTGGTCGGCGGTCTCATCGTCATCCGGCTGCGCCGGTTGCCGCTGCGTTCCATGCTGGACACCGTCGCCGTGGGATTCCCGGCCGGGCAGTTCGTCGGGCGCCTCGGCAACTGGTTCAACCAGGAACTCTTCGGTCGGCCGACCGACCTGCCCTGGGGCCTCGAGATCGACCCCGAACACCGCCCACGGGAACACCTCGACGCGGAGGTCTTCCATCCCACGTTCGCCTACGAGATGGTGTGGAGCATGCTCGTGTTCGCACTCGTGTGGCGGACCGAGCGGCGAGACAGGCTGCCACGGGGTCATCTGCTGGTTCTCTACCTGTTCCTGTACAGCGCGGGTCGCCTGTGGATCGAAGCCCTGCGGGTCGATCCTGCGAGCCTGCTCCTCGGCGTCCGGGTGAACATCTGGGTGATGGGTGGCGTCCTCGTGCTGTCGGGGCTGTTCCTGCTGCTGGTGACGCCGCGGCGCCGGCGCGCCGAGGCGGCGCTGGCCGAGGAGTCCGAGCCGGCCGATGGGATCGGCTCACATGCCGAGGAGACCGGCGAGGCTCCGGATTCCCCGGACCTCGATGAGCAAAGGCCGAGCAGCGCAGACGAGTCGACCGCCGGAAGCCATCCGGCTTGATCCCGTGGGCGATTCGACACTCGTGGCGGACATCAGCCCCGCGCGGGTGGAGCGAGGCTTCGCCTTCGTGGACCTCTGCAACTTCACGCGTTACACCGACGATCACGGCGACCGCAACGCGGTGGCGCTCCTCGTCGAGTTCCGCGCCGGTGTGCGTGCGGTCGTTGCGAGCCACGGCGTCCGGATCGCCAAGTGGCTCGGCGACGGTGCCATGCTCGTCGGCGTCGAGAACGAGCCGCTCGTGGAAGCCGTCGTGCATCTCAAGAAGGTCGTGGTGGCCCAGGGGGTCCTCCCGCTGCGGGCGGGAATCGCCGCCGGGCCGGTCATCCTCTTCGAGGGGGACGACTACATCGGCAATGCGGTGAACCTGGCCGCGCACCTCTGCGATCTGGCGCAGGCGGGACAGTTGCTGGCCCCAGCGGAGTTTCTCTCGGACCTGATGGTGAACACCAGGGCCGATTCGGTGGGACTTCTGGAGATTCCCGGGTTCACTGATCGGGTGGACGTGGTGCTGCTGCGCGAGGCTGAACCGGAGTCGTGGGCTGATGTCTGAGGATCGCGCCGCGCCGCGCCCGCCGCGCCTGGCGGCCGGACTGCCCGTCTCGGGGGCCTGGCAGGAAGGCGACCCGCCGGAGGATCGACGCTTCTTCACCCTGCGGACGAGCCGGCCGTTCGTCCTGGAGAGCGGCGACTCGCTCGACAGCGTGACGGTGGCCTACGAGACATGGGGGACCCTGGACGACGACGGCTCCAACGCCGTCCTGATCTGTCATGCGCTGACCGGCGATGCCCACGCCTATGACCCCCACCAATCCAAGCGCGGCTGGTGGCAGGGCGTCGTGGGCCCCGGCGAGGCCATCGACGTGAGGCGCTACTTCGTGGTGTGCGCCAACGTGCTGGGAGGGTGTCAGGGAACCACGGGTCCGGCCTCGCCGAATCCGGCGACCGGACGCCGCTGGGCGGCGACGTTCCCCCCTGTCACGATCAGGGACATGGTGCGGGTGCAGGCGCGCCTGGCGGACCATCTGGAGGTGAAGCAGTGGCTCTGCGTGGTCGGCGGCTCCATGGGGGGGATGCAGGCGCTCGAGTGGGGCGCGATGTACCCGGCGCGGGTGCGATCCATCGCTCCCCTCGCCGTGGGGTGCACGGCGAGCCCGTGGCAGATCGGCTGGAGTGCCGTGGGTCGCGCTGCCATCGCTCTGGATCCCCGCTGGCGCGGCGGCGAGTACTACGAAGCACCGCCGGGCGAGGGGCCCCACGAGGGCCTGGCGCTCGCCCGGGCCGTGGCGCAGATCACCTACCGCAGCGACGAGCTCTTCGCCGAGCGCTTCGGTCGCTCGCTCGTCCGTCCCAACGAGCAGTTCGGGCTGTGGGATCGCTTCGGGGTCGAGGGCTACCTCGACTACCACGGTGAGAAGCTGGTGCGGCGCTTCGACGCCAACTCGTACCTCCTCCTGAACAAGTCCATGGACACCCACGACCTCGGCCGCGGTCGAGGCGGCCTGCAGCGGGCGGTGGCGCGGATCGCCGTCCCCGTGCTGACCCTGTCGATCAGTTCGGACGCGCTCTACCCGCCGCGCCAGCAGACCGAGCTGCGCGATCTCGTCGTGGCGGCGGACGGGGACTGCCGGTACGTGCTGGTGGAGAGTCCCCACGGCCACGACGGTTTCCTCGTCGAGACCGAGGCCACCTCGGCCGTCCTGGCGGAATTCCTCGAGGACGTGGAGAAGGCCCGTTCGCCCGCGACGCTCGGATGATCCAGATGGCGCCCGGCTACACTGTCCCGGACTTGCGGGCGTAGCTCAGTTGGTAGAGCGCCACCTTGCCAAGGTGAAGGTCGCCGGTTCGAGCCCGGTCGCCCGCTCGCAGGCTCGCGGAGGCAGGGCGGGCAAACCTCGTACCGCAGCACGTGCCTCCGAAGCCACAATCTGCATCGGTGCCCGAGCGGACGAAGGGAGCGGCCTGCAAAGCCGTCTTATCGCGGGTTCGAATCCCGCCCGATGCTCACAAGCCTCCCGGCGACGAGTCGACGAGCCGTGGCGGCACCGCGATAGTCTGCCGGCGGGGCCGTTAGCTCAGTTGGCAAGAGCACTTGCATGACGCGCAAGGGGTCGGGGGTTCAAGTCCCTCACGGCCCACCCGAAACGACGCAGGGGGCAAACGATGCAGGAAGGCGGTGGCATTTGGCTACTGCTCGCCTTTGCAATATCCTGCCAGGCCGGGGCCGCTCCAGTATGCTCCGAAAAGCTCCGAATGGATTCTGACTAGCCACCATGCCACGAGTGCGTAACAACATCAGCAGCGCCGTCGGCCGGGGTATCGCGGTGGATCTGGGGACCGCCACCACGATCGTGTACGTCCGTGGCGAGGGCGTCGTGCTGGAGGAACCCAGCGTTGCCGCCCTCGACGCGCGCACGGATCGGCTCCTGGCGGTCGGTCGCAATGCCAAGGAGATGATCGGCCGGACGCCCGCCAACATCCGCACCGTGCGCCCGCTGAAGGAAGGCGTCATCGCCGACTTCGGTGTCTGCGAGAAGATGCTGCGCTACTTCATCCAGCAGGTGCACAGCAACCGCTTCGCCAAGCCGCGGATGGTCATCTGCGTGCCCTCCGGGATCACCCCGGTGGAGCAGCGGGCGGTCCAGGAGGTCGCCGAATTCGCCGGGGCGCGCCGGCCGGTCTTCATCATCGAGGAGCCCATGGCGGCGGCGATCGGCGCCGGTGTCGCCGTGCAGGAACCCTCCGGGAGCATGATCGTGGACGTCGGCGGGGGGACGACCGAAATCGCCGTCATCTCGCTCGGCGGCATCGTCGTGAGCCGCTCGGTGCGGGTTGCCGGTGACGACTTCGATCAGACCATCAGCGACTACATCCGTAAGGAGTACAGCCTCGGCGTGGGCGAGCAGACCACCGAGCAGATCAAGGTGAAGTACACCTCGGCATGGCCCCTGGCCGAGGAGATGCTCATTCAGATCCCCGGGCGGGATCTGGTGACCGGGCTGCCCAAGAGTGTCAGCATCAACACGATCGAACTGCGCGAGGCCGTGGACGAGCCGCTCAACGAGGTCATCGCAGGGGTCCAGGCGACTCTCGACGCCGCACCGCCGGAGCTGACGGCCGACATCATGGAGAGCGGGATACACCTCGCCGGTGGCGGCTCCCGTCTGCTCGGCCTCGCAGAACGTTTGGCGGCGGAGACCGCAATCAAGGTCAACCGCGTGAAGAACCCTCAGTACGTCGTGGCGTACGGGTCGGGGTATTCCCTCGAGGAGTTCGAAGCACTGAGAGGCGTGCTGCATTCGCCGGTCGCTGAGTAGCCGGCCGATCGCATAGGGGAGCGGTCCCCGCAGTCGTGGCCAGCCGCACAGGCCGCTCCCGCCTGACGCTCGTCATCCTCGTCCTCGTCACGGTCACACTCGTCACCCTCGACGTCCGCAACGTCGGCCCGTTCGAGCGGGTGAAGAGCGCCGCCGAAGCCGCCCTGGACCCCGTGGTGTCGGGCGCGCGGCGGGCCGGAGGTCCGCTGGGTGACGCCTGGGACTCCGTAACGGGATACGACGACCTCAAGCGCGAGAACGAGCGGCTGCGTACAGAGCTGGAGATCGAACGCGGCCGGGACCTCGCCAACGCCAACGCCACCGTGGTCCTGCAGGAGTATCTGGCCCAAGCCCAGATTCAGTACGTGACCGACATTCCCTCGACGGCGGCGCGGGTCGTTCGCCAGCTCGGCAACTTTCCCGGGTTCACGGTGGATGTCGACAAGGGCTCCTCGGCGGGGGTGAAGGTGGGCATGCCCGCCGTCACCAGTGCCGGACTCGTGGGCCGTGTCGTCGATGTCGCCCCGGGCCGCTCACGCATCCGGTTGATCAGCGATCCGGAGTTCGAGTTGGGGGTCCGCCTGGTGGGGGGCGAGGCGGTGGCCATCGCCCGGGGGACGGGTCGCGGCCAGCCGCTGGTGGTCAGCGAGGGTATCGACATCACGACGCCGGTCGCCGTCGGGATGCTCATGACGACCAGTGGGATCGACCGCAGCGTCTATCCCCCCGACATACCGGTCGGCCTCGTGGCCGAGGTGGAGGTGGATCCGGGGCTCAATCAGGTCCTCTCCGTGCAGCCGGCGGCGTCGCTGGAGTCGCTGACCTTCGTGACGATCCTGCTCTACGACAATGCCCTGTGACGATGCGCGGTGACGGTGGGGGTTCGCGGTGACGGCCCGGACGGTGCGTTCGGCCTTCCGGTCGGCTCTGGCGCTGTTCTCCGTGTTCGTCCTGCAGGTGGGGATCCTCGACGGTCTGCGGATCTACGATCGAGCCTCGGAGCCGCTGCTGGTGCTGGCAGTGGCCGGCGGTCTGGTGGGAGGCTGGTGGCGGGGCCTGCAACTCGGCTTCGCGGCCGGCCTGCTCTACGACCTCGTCGCCGGCACCCCGGTCGGTCTCGCCGCCTTCGCCTACGCCCTCGTGGCTGCGGCGTCCGGGCTCCTGCAGGGCTACATGGTCAGGATGTGGTGGCTGGTGCCACCGTTCAGCGCCCTGGGTCTGTGCCTCTACGTTCTCGCCGGTGAAGTGGTCGGCCAGGATCATCTCTTCAACGATCGGTTCTGGCTGACCCTCGGTGTCGTCGAACTCTGGGCGGTCATCCTGGCGCCATTGACGCTGCGACTCGTGCGATGGGCCTGGGGTGAGACGGTGACGGCGCTGCCGGCGCTGCCTCCGCCGCGAGCCATGGAAGCCGAAGCGGGTCGATGAGCACCTTCCCGCCCGGCGCCGGCGGTCCCTCCTTCGGGCGCGGCGACTCGGATCGGGAGGAGCCCCGCAGCAGGCGGGGACGCTTCAGCCGTGCCGACTCGCGCCCGCTGCGGCTCAGCATCATGGGCGTCATCGCCATAGCCCTGCTCACCACGCTGGTGGTGCGCCTCTGGTACCTGCAGGTGGTGGCGTCGGAGCAATTTGTGGCACAGGCGGTGGGGAACGTCATCCGCACTGTCCCCGAGCCCGCACCCCGCGGCCGCATCTTCGACGTGTGGGGAAGGGAACTGGTCGGCAACCGCACCGTCAACGTGGTGACGATGGACGCCTTCGTCCTGCGGGATCAGATCGGCCGGTCTCAGCGGGAGCGCCTGGCGCTCGAGTTGGCGCGGCAGCTCTCCCGCTCGGGTGTGCTCACCAAGTCTCTGCAATTGACCGAGGCCATGGCCGACCCCAGCTACGGTCCGTTCGACCGGATCCCCCTCGCCGTCGGCGTCTCCGACGCCATCAAGGTCTTCCTGGCGGAGCGGAACGAGGAGTTCCCCGGGGTCGAGGTCGTGCAGCGGACGCAGCGGGTCTATCCCTACGGTGACCTGGCGTCGCACGTACTGGGCTACATCGACACCATCACCGCCGAGGAGCTCGAGGCGCGCCCGAACCATCCGAAGCGGTACAGCACGGTGGACGAGATCGGCAAGTCGGGTGTGGAGTTGGCGTTCGAGGACATCCTGCGCGGCAGTCCCGGATGGCGGGAGATCGAGGTCGACAACGTCGGCAACGTGGTTCGCGAGCGCGGCTACAGGCCACCCCAGCCAGGCACCGACGTGGTGCTCACGATCGATGCGGACCTGCAGAGACTCCTGGAGGACGAACTCCTGCGGGGGCTCCGAGCGGCACGCCAACGCCAGGACGAGTCGATGGAGGACTCATTCACGACCTTCTCGGCACCTGCGGGCGCCGCGGTCGTGCTGGATCCGCGCACCGGCAACGTCCTGGCCCTGGCCAGCTACCCGACGTACGACCCCCGCGTCTTCATCGGCGGCATCAGCGAGGACGAGTTCGCCGCGTTCCTGCACCCGGCGAGCCACGCACCGCTCAACAACCGGGCCATCCAGGGCGTCTACTCGCCCGGATCGACCATGAAGCCCATCACCTCCTACGCCGCCCTGTCCACGGGCCTGATCGGGCCCAGCGGGTTCCTCGGGGTCAACCAGACCACGCAGGACCCGGGTTTCCACGTCCTGGCGGACTGCGTCGGGGAGTGCGAGTTCGAGAATCCCGACCGCGCGCCCAATGGCGACGTCGACCTTCGCATGGCGATCACGGTCTCCAGCGACGTGTACTTCTACAAGCTGGCCGAGCAGTTCGCGCACCGCCTCGGCTACCCCGACGACCAGATCCAGCACACTGCTCGGGACTTCGGCTTCGGCCAGACGACCGGTGTCGCCCTGCCGTTCGAGCACGCCGGCATCGTGCCGGATGCCGAGATCAAGCGCGCCCGCCACGAGAGCAATCCGGAGGCCTTCCCCGACCCCGGTTGGCGGACCGGTGACACCATCAACGTGTCCATCGGCCAGGGCGACCTGGGTGTGACGCCGCTGCAACTGGCGAACTCGTTCACACCGTTCGCCAACGGCGGCCGGCTCTACCTGCCCAACATCGCGGTCGCGACGATCGATCCCATCAGCGGCGAGGTGGTCAACGAGATCGCACCGCGGGAGTCCTCCCGGATCTATGCGCCGCCGGATGTGCTGGCGCCGATCCTCGACGGTATGCGGGGGGCCACGACGCTCCGCTCCAACGAGCGCCTCGGCACCGCCTACAACGCATTCGAGGGCTTCCCCCACAATCAGTGGCCGGTGGCGGGCAAGACCGGCACGGCCGAGGTGCTGGGCAAGTCGGACTCGGCGGTGTTCGTGGGGTTCGGGCCCCTTCCCCAGGCGGAGTACGTGGTGGCGGTCCTGCTCGAGGAGGCCGGTTTCGGCGGCGAGTCGGCGGCACCGGTGGTTCGTCGGGTGCTCGAGGCCGTCGCCCTGGATCGGGTGCCGGAGGCGCCCACGGAAATCCCGCGCCAGGACCTCCGCGCCGTGTTCCCGCCCGAGACGCTGTGAGCGTCGCAGACGGCGCACGACCCAAGCGGCGCCTGCTCCCGCGGGTCGCTCCGCTGGCCTCGTGGGTTCACGTCGACGTGATCCTGCTGGCGGCGACGGCAGCACTGACGCTGTGTGGGATCGCGCTGATCTACAGCGCCACGCGGGGCATCGATCCGGCCGCCTTCAGCCGCTTCCACCTGGAGCGCCAGGCGCTGTTCGCCGTCGTCGGTGCGTTGCTGGGAACGGTCGCCGCCGTCGTCGACTACCGGCGGCTGCGACCACTGGTCTGGCCCCTCTACGGGATCACACTGCTTGCCCTCGCTCTCGTCCTGACGCCGCTCGGCTCGGTGCGCCAGGGAGCGCGCGCCTGGTTCGTGTTCGGCGGCTACCAGGTGCAGCCGTCGGAGTTCGCCAAGCTCGCGATCATCGTGGTGCTCGCCCACTACGCGGCACGCTGCGGGGGGCGGATGAGCCTCCGCCAACTCCTGACGGCCCTGGTGCTGGTGGCCGGCCCCGCGTTGCTGATCCTCGCCGAGCCGGACGCCGGGACCGCCGTGGTGTTCGCGATCATCGCGATGGGAGTCCTGCTGGTTGCCGGGGCCCAGGTGCGCCACATTCTGGTGGCGACCGCCCTCGGGCTGATCGGTCTGGGGTTCGTCCTCAGTTCGGACCTCGTGCAGGAATACCAGCGCGAGCGCATCGAGTCGATCGTGAACCCGGGCGGCGACCCCGGCGACACGTTCAATCTCGAGCAGGCCCAGATCGCCATCGGGAACGGGGGTCTGACGGGCCAGGGGTACGGTCAGGGGACGCAGACCCGCAGCGGGCTGGTGCCGGCACAGGAGACCGACTTCATCTTCACCGTCCTGGGCGAGGAGCTGGGTTTCCTGGGCAGCGTGGTGATTCTCGGGCTCCTGGCCGTGCTGCTCTGGCGGATCTGGCGATCGGCCCGCGTCGCCGGCGACCTCTTCGGCTCACTCCTGTCCACTGGGGTGCTCTGTATGATCCTGTTCCAGATTTTCCAGACGGTGGGGATGGCCGCCGGCATCATGCCGGTGATCGGCATCCCGCTGCCCTTGCTGTCCTACGGCGGCTCCTCGCTGCTCACCACGATGATGTCGCTGGGCATCGTGCTGAACGTCTCGATGCGGCGCCACCTCGTGCGCGCCACCTGAGCGGTCGACATCGGCCATGGGCCGGGCCGGTAGCCTGCACGTCGTGGATTCGCTGTGGTCTTCTTTGGAGCCTCTCCTGGATCAGGTCCAGCGTCCGGCGCGTTACATCGGCGGCGAGGAGGGTGCCCGGCCGGCGGAGCGCGGCCCCGGGAAAGTGGCGTGGCTGCTGTGCTACCCGGACAGCTACGAGGTGGGTCTGCCCAACCAGGGCCTGCAGATCCTGTACGAGATCCTCAACGAGCGTCCCGACGCCGTGGCCGAGCGGGCCTATGCCCCCTGGATGGACCTCGAAGCGCTGATGCGCCGGGATGGCCTGCCGCTGTTCTCGGTCGACACGCATCGGGCGGCCGGCGACTTCGACGTGCTGGCGTTCAACCTGTCCTCCGAGCTGGTGTACACGAACGTGCTGAACCTCATCGACCTGGCAGGTGTCGCCGTGCGTGCCGCCGACCGCACGGATGACGACCTGCTCGTCGGCGCCGGAGGGCACTGCGCCTTCAACCCCGAGCCGCTCGCCGACTTCGTGGACTTCTTCGTGCTGGGTGACGGTGAGGAGGTGGTCGGCGAGATCACCGAGGCCGTGGCGGGCCATCGCGCCGGGGGGCGCCGGGAGGTGCTCGGGGCCCTTGCAGGCGTCGACGGGGTGTACGTGCCGGCTGCCTACGCGGTGACCCATCACGGGCCGTCGACGAGGGTCACGCCCCGCTGGCCGGAGGCGCCCGAGACTGTCGAGAAGCGGACGATCGCCTCGCTCGGCGACTGGCCGTATCCCAAACGGCAGCTGGTCCCGCTCACGGAGGTGGTGCACGACCGGCTCAACGTGGAAGTGTTCCGCGGCTGCACGCGGGGCTGCCGCTTCTGCCAGGCCGGCATGATCACCCGACCCGTGCGCGAGCGCCCGGCGGCACAGGTCAGGACGATGATCGCCGATGGCCTGCAGCGCACCGGCTACGACGAGGTCGCCCTCACGTCGCTGTCGACCGCAGACTTCAGCGGCATCGAGGAACTCGTGGCGGACACCGTGGGACCCGCCGACGGCGCCGGCGGCGCCGGCTGCCCGGCCGTCACGGTGTCGTTGCCGAGCCTGCGCGTGGATGCCTTCACCGTGGGGCTCGCCGCCCAGTTGCAGCGCGCCCGGCGGACGGGGCTGACCTTCGCTCCCGAGGCCGGTTCGTGGCGCCTGCGCCAGGTGATCAACAAGCTCATCAGCAGCGACGATCTCGAGGCGGCGGTCGAGGGTGCGTACTCCCAGGGATGGCGCCGGGTCAAGCTGTACTTCCTGGTCGGTCTCCCGACCGAGACCGACGAGGACGTCCTGGGCATCGCCGCCCTGGCGCGGCGCTGTGTCGAGTTGGGCCGTCGCCACGTGCGGGGCGCATCGGTGACGGTCTCGGTCGGTGGCTTCGTCCCCAAACCGCAGACGCCGTTCCAGTGGTTCGGCCAGAACACTGTCGCCGAGTTGCGCCGCAAGCTGGCGCTGCTGGCCGACGACCTGCGCCGCGACCGGAACGTCAAGCTGAAGTGGCACGACCCCGAGGCCACCCTCGTGGAGGGTCTCGCCAGTCGCGGCGACCGCCGGCTCGGCACCGTCATCGAGGAGGTCTGGCGGGCCGGCGGAACCTTCCAGGAGTGGTCGGAGCACTTCGACTACGACCTCTGGCTGGACGCCATGGGGCGCCACGGGCTGTCGGTCGAGGACTACGCCTACCGGCATCGCGACGCCGGCGAGACGCTTCCGTGGGACCACCTCTCGGCAGGTCTGCACAAGGACTTCCTCTGGCAGGACTGGCAGGATGCCCTGGCCGAGTCGGGTCTGGAGGACTGCCGCTGGACGCCGTGCTACGACTGCGGGGCCTGCACGGGTTACGGCATCGAGCACATCGTGGCGTCGGCGGTACCGCCCGCCGGCGGTTCTCAGGGCACCGGCCAGGGTGTGTTGCAGCCGGGGCCTGTGCCCGTGCGTCTGCGGGCCGCCGCTCCGCTGGCAGGTGTGTCGTGAGAGTGCGCCTGCGCTGGACCAAGCAGGGGAGGATCCGCTTCTGCGGTCATCGCGACTCGGCTCGAATCTGGGAACGGGCCGTGCGGCGCGCCGAGCTCCCCGTGTCCTACTCGCAGGGCTTCACCCCGCGGCCGCGGATCTCCTTCGGACTGGCGCTGGCGACCGGGCAGGAGTCGGACGCCGAGTACCTCGACGTGGACCTGCGGTTGTCGCCCGAGGAGACTGCCGGTCTGGTCCCCGACCTGCCCGCGCGGCTCACGGCCGCGCTGCCCGACGGCATGGCCGTCACGGCTGCGAGGCCGCTGGTCTCCGGGGCCGCCTCGCTGCAGGAGGCGGTCACGAGTTGCACCTGGGAATTCGCGCTGGCCGGCGCGGATCGTGGCTTGGCCGCCGACTGGGTTGAACGGGTGCGCGCTGCGGAGAGTCTCCCGCTGCAGCGCGAGCGCAAGGGCCGAAGCATCACCTCCGACGTGCGACCGGCCGTCGGGGGCCTCCGACTGACCGACGCCTCCTCCGAGAGCGTCCTCGTTGCCGAACTCGGCACGAAACCCCGGGCGGTGAGGCCCGCAGAGTTCCTGCGCCTGACCGCCCCCCCGCTGCCTGCCGGACGGGTCCGGCGGCTGCACCAATGGATCATGCGGGACGGCGAACGGTACGAGCCGCTTGCTCCCCAAGCCGGCGTTCTGGAGCCGGCCGGCGGAGCACCTGTCGCGGCCGGCTGCCGGGCCGCTCCCGCTGCGCAGCCTGAGGTCTGCGCGCGATGAGAAGGGAATCACTTCATGTCCTCGTCCCCCAAGACGGACGCCGAGTCCTCCAAACGCCGTACTGAGTCACCGAAATCGGGGAAGGGTCGATCGGCCACCCCCGATCCCCCCGCCGGCGGAGACAAGGTCGGCGCTCCGGCGGATGCCAACACTGCACCCGCTCGCAAGCCCCGTATCGGCGACAGCCGCCCGGCGCCCGCGGCGCAGAGCGAGCGGAAGCCGGGCTCGGGATCCCAGGGCTCCAGCCGTGACGGCGGCAACCGGAGCGGGTCGCGGTCCGGTCGTCGTCGCCGCCGCGGTGGCCGCGGTTCGGGGTCGCGCGGCGGGCAGAAGCACAAGCCTGTCGAGGCCCTCACGGCCGGTGATCCGGTGGAGCTCGACGCCGAGACGCTCGCCAAGCGGCGCGGGCGGGCTCGCAAGGGTCGCCCGGTCGGCCGCTACCTCATGGCCATCCACGTCACCGCCGACGCCACCCACGTGGCGGTCCTGGAGGGTCGGGCGCTGGTGGAGTACTACGTGTCCCGCCCCGCCAACGACACCACCGAGATCTACGGCAACATCTACCTCGGTCGAGTCCAGAACGTGCTGCCCGGCATGGAGGCGGCGTTCGTCGACATCGGCACGCCCAAGAACGCCATCATGTACCGGGGCGACGTCCAGTTCGACGCCGAGGATCTGGAACGCTCCAGCCGCCCCCAGATTTCCCAGGCCCTGAAGGTCGGCCAGCGGGTCCTCTGCCAGGTCACCAAGAACCCGATCGCCCACAAGGGCGCCCGGCTCACCCAGCAGGTGTCCCTGGCGGGCCGCTATGTCGTCCTCGTCCCCAACAGCGACGCCTACGGCATCTCCAAACGCCTCGCCGACAAGGAGCGGAGACGCCTCCGGCGCATCCTGGACAACATCAAGCCCGCCGAGCACGGCGTGATCGTGCGGACCGCCGCCGACGGGGTCACCTCCGCCGAGATCCGCCAGGACGTCCTGCGGCTGGTGTCGCAGTGGGACCAGATCGACTCGCTCGCCAAGCGATCCAAGGCGCCGTCGCTGCTGTACCGCGAGCCCGACGTGGCGCTGCGGGTCATCCGCGAGGAGTTCACCACCGACTACCGGAGCGTGCTCATCGACGACGCCGAACTCTACGGGTCGGTCTCGAGGTACGTCGAGGGCGTCGCCCCCGCGCTGGCCGAGCGCGTCTCCTTCTACGACCGCTCGGAGGAGAACCTCGACCTGTTCGAGCGGCATCACGTGTACAGCCAGCTCCGCAAGGCCGTGGACCGCACCGTGTGGCTGCCGTCCGGTGGCTCACTCGTGATCGAGCACACCGAGGCGATGACCGTCATCGACGTGAACACCGGCCGCAACGTGGGTTCGACGAGCCTCGAGCAGACCATTCTCGAGAACAACCTGGAGGCGGCCGCCGAGATCCCCCGCCAACTGCGGCTGCGGGACATCGGCGGAATCATCGTCGTGGACTTCGTCGACATGGAGAGCAAGGCCAATCGCCAGAAGGTCATGGGTGCGCTGCGCGACGCTCTGGGCCAGAGCAAGACGCACACACGCGTCAGCGACATCTCCAATCTGGGGCTGGTGGAGATGAGCCGGAAGCGGATCGGCGAGGGCCTGCTGGAGTCCCTGTCCGGCACGTGCGAGGTGTGTAGCGGCTGGGGGCTGGAGCTCGACGAGTCGCTGTTGGGCGGCTCAGGCCGCGGCGATAGCGTGTAGAGGCTATGTACGCAGTCGTGGCGACCGGCGGGAAGCAGTACCGCGTCAGCGAGGGCGAGGTGATCACCACCGAGTTGCTCGGCGAGACCGGCTCGGTGGTGGAGTTGCGCCCCGTCCTGTACGTGGAGGGCGACCGCGTGCTGGCCACACCCGCGGAGTTGTCGGCGGTCGCCGTCAAGGGCCGGATCATCGACGAGACCAAGGGCCCCAAGATCAGGGGCTTCACCTACAAGTCGAAGAGCAACCAGCGGCGCCGCTGGGGGCACCGCCAGCGGCACTCGCTGGTCGAGATTACCGAGATCGGGATGGCTTAGTCATGTCCAAGACCAAGGGCGGGGGATCCACCCGCAACGGCAGGGATTCCCACGCCAAGCGGCTCGGCGTGAAGGTGTACGACGGCACCTGGATCACGGCCGGCTCCATCATCGTGCGCCAGCGCGGCACCAAGTTCCATCCGGGCCACAACGTCGGTCGTGGTGGGGACGACACGCTGTTCGCCACGGCGGACGGCCGGGTGTCGTTCGGCTCCCGCGGCCGCCGGCGACTGGTGGACGTTCTCACCGACTGACGTCCTCCAACCTGTCGGGCACCGATGCCCCGTTGGGGCATCGTCCTATCCTTGGCTCGTGTCGGAGTTCGTCGACGAGTGCTCGCTGTGTGCGCGCGGCGGTGACGGTGGTGCCGGGTGCGTGTCCTTCCGGCGCGAAGCCCACGTGGATCGCGGGGGACCCGACGGGGGTGACGGCGGCCGGGGTGGAGACGTCTGGCTCGTGGCCGACCGCAACATGGCCTCGCTTCTGGCGTTCCGCGATCACCCGCATCGCCGCGCCGCCGCCGGAACGCACGGATCCGGTAAGGGGCGTCACGGCGCCTCGGGCGCCGACCTGCTGGTGAAGGTGCCCGAGGGCACGGTCGTGCTGTCCGCCGACGGTGAGCGCCTGGCCGATCTCGCCGCTCACGGCGAGCGGTGGCTGGCGGCGCCGGGGGGTGCCGGCGGGCGGGGCAACGCCCGCTTCGGTTCCAACAGGCGCCGTGCGCCGCGCTTCGCCGAGCAGGGGGAATCGATGGAGGAGCGCTGGTTGCGCCTGGAGTTGAAGCTGCTGGCCGACGTGGCGCTCGTCGGCTTCCCGAACGTGGGCAAGAGCACGCTGATCTCCCGGCTCTCGGCCGCCAAGCCGAAGATCGCCGACTACCCCTTCACCACCCTCGTCCCGAACCTCGGTGTCGTGGTCACCGATGACGGCGAGGAATTCGTGGTCGCGGACGTTCCCGGCCTGATCGAGGGAGCCAGCGAGGGACGGGGTCTCGGTCACCGCTTCCTGCGTCACATCGAGCGTGCCCGCGCCCTGGTGTTGCTGATCGACCTCGGGCCGGGTGCCGAGGCGGCGCCTGCGTCGCAGTTGCGGATCCTGATGGAGGAATTGGGCGCCTACCGACCCGAGCTGCTCGACCGCCGGCGCCTCGTCATCGGGTCGAAGGCAGACGTGGCGACCGCCGACCTTCCCGAGGCGGACATGGTCGTCTCGTCGGTGACCGGGGTCGGCATTCCCCGGCTCTCCGGCCGGCTGGCGGACCTCGTGCGGGAGGCACGGCGGGACGACACCCCGCCCGCCGCAGATCGGGCACCGGTGGTGCACCGCCCCGCGGCCGGCCGTGGAGCCGACGCGGTCAGCGTGCGCCGCGAGGGCAGTGCCTGGCGTGTGCTCGGGCGCCCCGCCGCGCGGGCGGTTGCCCTCTCCGACCTCACAGATCCGCAGGCGCAGGACTACGTGGCCGAGCGGCTTCGGGCGCTGGGCGTCGACCGGGCGCTGGCGCGCGCCGGCGCTCGCGCCGGCGACGAGGTGCGCATCGGGGCGCTGATCTTCGACTACGAGCCCGACGAGGCGGGCGTGGCGCGCCGCGCCGCCCGGTACTAGCGGGTCATGATCGTCGTCGTCAAGATCGGCACGTCGTCCCTGACCGACGACTCGGGTCACGTCGACACCGCGGAGATCGGGCGACTCTGCGGGCTGCTGGCCGAGTTGCGGGCCGACGGGCACCAGGTGCTCCTGGTCACCTCGGCCGCCATCACCGCGGGTCGCTGGCTGCTCGGGTTCGACACGCGCCCCAGCGATCCGGTGCTCCTGCAGGCCGCCTCGGCGGTCGGCCAGGGACACCTCATGGCGATCTACAACGACGCCTTCGCGGCGCGTGGCCTCGTGGCGGGTCAGATTCTGCTGACGCCTCTGGACTTCTTCGAGCGGAGCCGCTACCTGCGCGTCCGCGACACGCTGCAGCGCCTGCTGTCGCTGGGCGTGATCCCGGTCATCAACGAGAACGACGCGGTCGCCGACGACGAGATCCAGTTCGGCGACAACGACCGGATCGCCGCGCTGGTGGCGCAACTGGTGAAGGCCGACCTGCTGGTGATCCTCACCGACACCGAGGGGCTGCACACGGCGGACCCGCGTATCTCCGCCGAGGCGTCGCTCATCGCAGAGATCCGCGAGATCGACCGCGAGCTGGAGGCTGCAGCCGGCGGTATCGGCAACGAGGACGCCCGCGGCGGCATGGCGTCGAAACTGTCGGCCGCCAAGATCGCCAGCTGGGCCGGGGTCCCAACCGTCATCGCCTCATCCCGCCGTCCGGGCGTGCTGCGCGGGGCGGTGGCCGGGGAGAACGTGGGCACCGTGGCTCGCCCGCGAGCGCAGCGGCTGGGTGCCCGCAAGCTCTGGATCGCCTTCGCCGTCCGCTCCGTCGGGACGCTCGGGGTGGACGAGGGGGCGCGCCGCGCCCTGGTGCACCGGGGGAAGTCCCTGCTGGCGGTGGGTGTGCGATCGGTGAGCGGCGAGTTCGTGGCGGGCGACGCGGTGGAGGTTGCCGGGCCCGACGGGGAGGTGTTCGCCAAGGGCCTGGTACGGCTGCCGTCCGCACGTCTCGACGCCGTCATCGGCCGCCGCACCGACGAACACGAGGCCGGAACACCCGAGGAGTTGATCCACCGCGACGACATGGTGCTGCTGGCGCCGTGACGGACCCTTGCCGGTGAGTCGCCCAGGATCGCGCCCTCCGGCGAGAGGAAGTGGCTGAGGATGGCAATCGACGTCGTGCTGGCTCTCGCCGGGTTGGTGCTGCTGCTGATCGGATCCGACTGGCTGGTTGCCGGGGGTTCGCGGCTGGCGGCGCGCCGGGGGATCCCCCCGGTCGTGGTGGGCGCGGTGATTCTGGGGTTCGGAACGAGCCTGCCGGAGTTGGTCGTGGGTCTCGCTGCCGCCGCCGGGGGCGACTCATCCCTCGGCCTGGGCGGCATCGTGGGGTCCAACGCCGCCAACATGGGTCTCGTCCTCGGCGTGGCCGCCCTCGCCGTCCCCATCGCCGCCGACCGGGCCGCCTGGCGCCGGGTCCCGCTCGCCATCGGCGCGGTCGCGCTGCTGGCGGCGTTCCTCGTCACCGGGGGTGGCGTCATCGAGCGCTGGGAGGGCGGTGTGCTCCTGGCGGCGATGGTGGGGGCAACGTGGTGGCTGTTGCGCGACCCGCACGCAGGCGAGGGGCAGCACGGTGACGCCCACGGCTCGGACGTTCCCGAACCGAACAGGATGGACCGGCGGATCGATGACGCGGTGCGGCGACTGTCCCCCCGCAGCCGCGGTGAGTTCTGGCGGCTGCTGCTGGGTCTGGTGGCCATCGTGGCGGGTGCGCAACTCACCGTCGACGGCTTCACGGGCATCGCCGCGCGCATCGGGCTCGCCACCGGCCTCGTCGGCCTCAGCCTCGTGGCGATCGGTACCTCGCTTCCCGAACTCGCCACCGCGCTCGCCGGGATCCGCCGGCGCCAGCCCCTGTTGACGCTCGGCAACCTGCTGGGCAGCAACATCTTCAACAGCCTGGCCATCGGGGGCGTCATCGCGCTGGTCCGCCCGGGCGGGCTCGGCGGCGAGGGTGTGCCCTGGGTCGCCGCAGCCGCCATGTTCGGCATGATCCTGCTGGCAATGGTGTTGCTGGCCACCAACCGCCGCAAGCGGCGCCTGGAACGCTGGGAGGGCGGTGTCCTGCTCGTGGCCTACGCCACGGCGCTGCCGCTCATTCTCGTCTCCTGACGAACCGGGGCCAGCCCGGAATCCAGTCTGCTCGGTCCGGTCGGGGCCGGGGTGCCGTTTGCTCCTTCGGCGCGGGCGCAAGGCGTCGCAAAGCGGCCCCCCGGCCCCCTCCCTCGGTTGTTCGTAGTCCGGCCGGCGCCGCCGGCGGACCATCCGGCAGAGCCCTACTGGTCGCCGTCGGCGTCCTCGGTGTCGGTCTCGATGGTGTCCGCCAGCCTGCGGAGACTCTCCGGCGTGGCTGTGGCGTCCATCTCGCCGAGGTAGGCGGGGAGCTTCACGCCCACCTGGCCGGCCAGGTCCTGCAGCGGGGGCAGGGCGCCGATGAGGCCGGAGAGGAAGTTGGCGGTGCTACCGCCGTTGCCCCCGTTCCCGCCGCCGGAGTCCCACACCGTGACCTGGTCGATCTTCAGGTTGGAGATGGCCTTGACCTGCTCGGCCACCAGCGCCGGGAGTTGCTCGGCGATGAGCATAAGGGCGGCCAGCTGCGCCTCGCCCCCGGTGCGGTCCACCAACTCACCCAGACCCTCGGCGCGGCGTGTCAGCAGGGCCAGCAGACCCATCGCCTCGGCCTCCATGCGGAGGCGCTGCCCGTCGGCCTCGCCGCCCTGGACCAGGCGGATGCGGTCGGCCTCTGCCTCGGCGAGGACGCGCACCCGTTCGCGCTCCACCTCGGCGGGGACCACGATGTCGGCTTGCTGGGAGGCCTTCTCCCGCTCGGCGCGGGCGACCTCGGCGGCGGCCTCGGCGGCGAAGGACTCTTGCTCGGCGCGCGCCTGGGTGACCCGCTCGGATGCGCTGGCCGCACGCTCGGCCTCGGCTTCCTTCTGACGCCGCTCGCTGTCGGAGCGGGCCACGGTGACCTTGGCCTCGTTCTCACCCTCGGTGGCTGTGGCGTTGGCCGACGCCACCCGGATGCGCTGCTCCCGGTTCGCCTCGGCGGCGCCGATGTCACCGTCGCGCTCCTGCTGGGAGACCTTGATCTTGGCCTCGTTGATGGCCCGCGCCGCCGCCTCGCGGCCCAGGGCGTCGATGTATCCCGACTCGTCGGTGATGTCCTGGATGTTGACGTTGATGAGCCGCAGCCCGACCTTGCGCAACTCGATCTCCAGCGACTCGGTGATGTTGGTGATCAGCTTCTCGCGGTCGGTGTTGATCTCCTCGATGGGCATGGTGGCGATGACCACGCGCATCTGCCCGAAGATGATGTCCCGCGACAGGTTCTCCACCTCGGCGAGGCTGAGCCCCAGCAGCCGCTCGGCGGCGTTCTGCATCACGCCCGGCTCGGTGGAGACGCCGACGGTGAAGGTGGCCGGCGTGTTGACCCTGATGTTCTGCTGCGACAGCGCCCCCTGCAGCTTGATCTCGATGGAAATGGGCGTGAGGTCCAGGAATGCGTAGCCCTGGATGATGGGCCACACCAGCGCACCGCCGCCGTGCAGGCAGCGGGCCGACTCGCCGACACCCCCCACGCGGCCGTAGATCACCAGGATCCGATCGGACGGGCAGCGCTTGTAGCGGGAGGCCACCCACAGGAGTGCGATCAGCAGGACGGCGACGAGGCCGACGACTAGGGCGATGACTGCCATTTGGTTTCCTTTCGGCGGGTTTGGAGGGGAGAGTCCAGGAGGCGGGTTCGGTCGGCGCTAGATCAGCGGCTCGACTAGGACGGTCGTGGGATCCACCAGGTCGGTGACCTTGACGCGGGTCTTGGCGGGCAGGTCCTCGGGCGCGGTGGTGTAGGCATCGATCACCCGCATCCGCCCCTGCACCATAACCTCCACCTTGCCCGGCTGGGCGCGGTCGGCGGAAACCGCGATGTAGACGGTGCCGTTGACACCGATGGCGCTGTGGTAGTCGAGCGAGCCGCTCTCGTTCATCTTGGCGAACCGCCGCCAGATGAGCGCCACGATGAAGAACACCGCCAGCCCGACGACGACCGCCACGATCACCGAGACCGAGGTGGAGTTGTCGCCCTGCTTCATGAGCACGCCCGTCCAGCCGAAGGCGAAGAAGAAGGCCGTGAGGCTGCGCAACGACAAGTAGCCAACGTCGGCGTCGCTGGCGTCGAAGTCGATGTCGAAGTCCAGACCGACACCGAGGGTCATCAGCACCAACTGCAGCATCAGGAAGGCGCCCGCCACGATGCCGATCAGGTAGAAGACCTGCAGATCGCCGGTCAGGGCGTTCCACCAGTCGCCCATGGGAGCTTCCCCCTCTCGCCTGTACGGCACGGAGCCGTCCCTTGGGGCTCCGGTGTCACTCAGGCTACCGGCACGACGGCGCGCCGGCCAAGGTCGGCGGAGAGCCGGGAGGTTGTGACGGTGCGGGTCCGCCTCCACCGTCGCATCTGCCGTCTCCGGGTCATCGGCGGCCCCGGCGTCGGCGGTACGCTCAGAGTTCGTGGTGAGGCGGTACTGGTTGGAGACCCTGGGTTGTCCCAAGAACCAGGTGGACTCCGACAAGATCGAGGGGCAACTCGCTGCTGACGGCTACAGGCCGGCCGCCGCCGCCGGCGAGGCGGATCTCGTGGTCGTGAACACCTGCGCCTTCATCGCCGACGCCCGGCGCGAGTCGCTGGAAGCCATCGATGCCCTGGCGGAGCGCCGACGGTCCGATTCCCGTCTCGTTGTGACGGGATGCCTGGCGGAGCGCGTGGGTCCTCGACTGCGTGACGAGCGTCCCGAGATCGACGCGGTGGCGGGCTTCGGTGAGCCGATCACTCTGGGGCCGACCAAGCGCGGCGGCCGCCGCCTCAAGGTGAGGTCCGCCGCACCCGCGGTTCCGCGGCTGGACCTGTTGAACCTGTCACGCCCCCCGGCGCAGGCCCCGTGGGCCTATGTGAAGATCGCCGAGGGGTGCGACCGGCGCTGCGGCTACTGCGCCATCCCCAGCTTCCGGGGACCGCAGCGCTCACGCAGTCCCGAGGCGGTCCTGGCGGAGATCGAGGCCCTGGGCGCCTCCGAGATCGTGCTGGTCGCCCAGGACCTGGCCTCCTACGGCCGCGACGGGGGTCGCGGCGAGCGCGCACTCGTGCCGCTCGTCGAAGCGGCGCACCGGCTCGTGCCGTGGGTGCGGCTGCTGTACCTGTATCCCTCCGACCTCACCGACGAGTTGATCGCGGCCATCCTGTCCACGGACGTGGCGTACTTCGACCTCTCCCTGCAGCACGCCTCCCGGCCGCTGCTGCGCCGGATGCGTCGCTGGGGTGACGGGGAGCGCTTCGGAGCCCGCATCGCCGAGATCCGCCGGGCAGCGCCCCATGCGGCATTCCGTTCCAACTTCATCGTGGGCTACCCCGGCGAGACGGAGGAGGACCACGACGCGTTGCTGGCCTTCGTGCAGGAGGCGCAGCTGGATTGGGTCGGCGTCTTCGCCTACTCGGAGGAGGAGGGAACGTATTCGGCGGGTCTGGGTGGTCGGGTTCCCGAGCCCCTCGTGGCCGAGCGCATGGCCGAACTGCGCGAGGTGTGCGATGCGATCACCGAGCAGCGTCGCCGGAGCCTCGTCGGCAGCCGCACCACGGTCCTGGTGGACGAGCCCGGATGGGCGCGCAGCCACCGCGAGGCGCCCGAGATCGACGGCCTCGTGGAGGTGCCTCGCGACCTGGCACCGGGGAGGTTCACCGAGGTCGAGATCACCGGTGCTGCGGGCGTCGACCTGGTGGCCGCACCCATCGTGGCGGCCGGCGGCGCCCCCGGGGGCGCTCCGTGACGGCGCCGGCGCCGGACATCGGCCTCGGGCTGTCCACTCCGGCGAACCTCATCACGCTGGCGCGCATCGGCGCCTCCCCGGTGCTCTTCTGGCTGATCCTGCGGGCCCGCGACGACGGCGGGGCGTCATGGGTGGCCGTGGCGGTCGCCGTGGTGTTCGCCGCCTCCGATGCGTGGGACGGCCACCTGGCCCGCAACACCGGCACGGTGACGCGGCTGGGTGCTTTCCTGGATCCGCTGGCCGACAAGATCGTGGTTCTCGGCTCGATGGCATGCCTCGCCGCCATCGGCAGGGTGAGCTGGATCCCCGTGGCGCTGATCGCCGCGCGGGAGGCCTGGATGAGCGGGTTCCGGGTTCAGTCCGCCCGCCGGGGCGTCAGCGTGCCGGCCCGGCGCTCGGCCAAGTGGAAGGTGATCCTGCAGGGTCTGGCCGTCGTTCTGAGCCTCGTGCCCCCGCTGGCGGCGCAGGATTCGCCGGCGCGCCAGGGGTTGATCCTGGCCGTCTGGTGGCTGGCGGTCGCGGCGACCCTGATCACCGGTGTGCTCTACCTCGCCGACAGCCGCCGTGCGGGACGCTGATGGCTGCAGCCGCCGGGGGCGCGACGTGAGATGTGAGGTCGTGGCCGTTGGCACCGAGCTGCTGCTCGGGCAGGTCGTCGACACCAACTCCTCCTGGATCGGCGAGCATCTCGCCTCCCTGGGGATCGACTCTTACTACCAGACGAAGGTCGGCGACAACCTCGAGCGGATCCGGGCCACGCTCGAGACCGCTGTGGCGCGCAGCGACTTCGTCGTCGTCTGCGGCGGGCTCGGCCCCACCCCCGACGACATCACCCGCGACGCGCTCGCCGCCGTCATGGGCGTCGACCTCCGGCGGGACGCCGAGCTGGCCGATCGCATCGCGCAGAAGTTCTGGCGCCGCGGACGCTCGATGCCGGGCAACAACCTCCGGCAGGCCGACGTTCCCGAGGGTGCTGCGGTGATCCCGATCTTTCCGGGAACCGCCCCCGGCCTGGTCTGCCCGGTGGGGGAGGCCGTCGTCTACGCCGTGCCGGGTGTGCCGTGGGAGATGAAGGAGATGATGACCGGGTGGATCTCGGCGGACATGCGCCGCCGGGCGGGCGACGCGTCGGTGATCCAGAGCCGCACGCTGCGGACCTGGGGTGAATCGGAAGGGGGCCTCGCCGAGCAACTCAACGGTGTCATGGAGCGCCTCGATGCCTCCGGTCGCGCCACGCTGGCGTTCCTGGCGTCCGGGATGGAGGGTCTCAAGGTGCGGCTCACCGCCAAAGCCGCCACGGCGGCCGAGGCGGCGGCGATCCTCGATGAGGAGGAGCAGGCCGTGCGTACCGTCATCGGTGAGCAGCTCATCTTCGGGACCGACGACGAGACCATGGAGTCGGCGGTGCTTGACCTGTGCCGGCGGTCCGGTCTCACGCTGGCGACGGCCGAGTCTCTCACCGGCGGGATGATCGCGGCACGCCTCGTGGCGGTGCCCGGCGCCGGCGACGTGTTCCGCGGGTCGCTGGTGACCTACGCCGCCGAGACCAAGCGCCATCTGCTGGGTGTGCCCGACTGTCCTGTCGTGTCCGAGGAGGCTGTGCGGGCCATGGCCGCCGGCGCCTGCGAGCAACTGGGCGCCGACTGCTCGCTGGCAGTCACGGGCGTCGCCGGGCCCGCCCCCGCGGACGGCGAGGAGCCCGGCACCGTCTGGATGGCCACGTCGGTCGACGGCGAGGTCACAGCCCATCGCCAGGTGTTCCCGTTCGATCGGGAACGGACGCGCCAGTTCACGACCATCGGCATCCTCAACCAGCTCCGCCTCCGGCTGCTGGCCCGCGCCGAGGCCGCTCGGTGACACCCGCCGGTAGCGTGCGCCCCGTGGTGAATGGTGCGGTGGGGGAGGTCCACGCCGCCATCGATGTGGGGACCAACTCGTTCCACCTCGTCGTCGCCCGCGTCAGCGCCAGTGGGGGTCTCGAGATCCTCTGCCGGGACAAGGAGATCGTGCGTCTGGGGTCCGGCTCGGGCGACATGCGGCTCCTCGAGCCGGCGGCCATCGACCGGGGCATCGAGGCGCTGCGCGGGCTCGTCAGGACCGCCGCCTCCTACGGCGCCGATGTGCGAGCCGTGGCGACGAGTGCGGTCCGCGAAGCCGAGAACCGCCGCGAGTTACTGGACCGAGCCGCCACCGAGGCCGGCGTCGAGGTGGAGGTGATCTCGGGCACCGAGGAGGCGCGGCTCATCCATCTGGGCGTGGTGCAGGCGCTGTCCGTGTACGACCGGCAGATCCTGCTGGTCGACATCGGTGGCGGCAGCACCGAGTTGCTCGTCGGGCGGGGGACGAGGCCTCTGCTGGCGCGCAGCGTCAAGCTGGGGCACGTGCGCCTCACGGAGCGCTTCTTCCCCGGCGGCGTCGCTGATCCCGCCGCCGTGGCCGAGTGCCGCGCCTACGTGCGGTCGTTCCTGGCGCCGGTCGGCCACGATCTGGGGCCCCTCGGCTTCGAGTTGGCCGTGGGCAGTTCGGGGACGATCGCAACGATCGCCAAGATGGCCGAGCATCGCCGCAACGGCGCCGGCGACCGCTGGCTCAACAACGTCTCCTTCAGCCGGGCCGCGTTGGACGACGTCGTCGATACCGTGCTGGCGTTGCCGGAACCCGAGGCGCGCCGGTCGATCGGCGGCCTGGACGAGCGGCGGATCGACGTGATCACAGCGGGCGTCCTGCTGCTGGAGGGGGTGTTCGACTGCTTCGGCATGCCGGCGATCACGGTGTCCGGCTACGCCCTGCGCGAGGGCGTGCTGCTGGACCGCGTGCACGCCCGCGGCAACGGCGACGCCTTCTGGCATCTCAGCGACATCAGGCGAGAGTCGGTGCTGCGGATCGCGGAGGAATACGAGGAGGAGCGACCGCACGTCCAGCAGGTGACCGCCTTGGCGCTGCAACTCTTCGACGCGCTGGCTGACGTCCACCGCTTCGGGCTCTACGAGCGGGACCTGCTGGAGGCCGCCGGGATGCTGCACAACGTGGGACGCTTCATCTCCCGGGGGGCGCACCACAAGCACAGCTACTACGTCATCCGCAGCAGCGACCGGCTCCTGGGGTTCACCGAGCGAGAGGTGGAGTTGATCGCCCTGGTGGCTCGCTACCAGCGCAAGGCATTGCCACGCAAGGACCATCCCGAGTTCGCCGCTCTGAATGTGGCCGATCGCGCCCGGGTGCAGCTGCTGGCGGGGATCCTGCGGGTCGCCATCGCCCTCGATCGCACGCGCAGCGGGGCGGTGCGCAAGCTGATGGCGAGGGCAAGCGGGGAGCTGGTCATCGCCTGCGGCACCGCGCCCAATGCCAACGCCACGGTGGAGCTGTACACGGCCAACCAGCGCAGCGAACTGCTCGCCACCGCCACCGGGATGGCTGTGCGCGTCGTGGCCGGGAGCCCTGTTCCGGCCACCGCCGGTTAGCCGCGGACCTGGCCGTCGCCCCGGATGACGTTCTTGACCGCGGTGAGATGGACCAGGCCCATCGGGCCGCGGACGTGCAGCTTCTGCGTGCTGATGCCGATCTCGGCGCCGTAGCCCATCTCCTCGCCGTCCACGAAGCGGCTCGAGGCGTTCACCAGCACGCAGGCGGCGTCCACTTCGGCGCAGAACCGCCCGGCGGCCGCCTCGTCGGCGGTCACGATCACCTCCGAGTGCCCCGTGCCGTACTTGTTGACGTGATCGATGGCCTCGTCGAGTGACTCCACCACGCGCACCGACAGCTTGTAGTCCAGGAACTCGGTGGCGTAGTCGGCCTCGCTGGCCTCCGCGATACCCGGCGCGAGGCAGCGGGAGGCATCGTCGCCGACCATCTCCACCGTGGGCATCGCCCCGACGATCCGCGGCACGAAGTCCGCCGCCACCGCGGCGTGCACCACCAGCGACTCGGTGGCGTTGCACACCGAGGGGCGCTGGGTCTTGCCGTTCACCACGATCGAGGTGGCCATGTCCAGGTCGGCGGTGCGGTCCACGTAGACGTGGCAGTTGCCGTCACCGTCCAGGATGAACGGCACGGTGGCGTTCTCCATGATGGACCGGATGAGGGCGGGCCCGCCGCGGGGGATCAGGCAGTCCACGTAGCCGCTGAGCCGCATGAACTCCACCGCCGCTTCGCGGCTGGTGTCCTCCACGAGGATCAGGGCGTCGGCGGGCACCTCGCTGGCGGCGTAGGCCTTCCGTAGCACGTCCGCGATGGCGAGGTTCGAGCGGATCGCCATGGAGGAACCCCGCAGGAAGGCCACGTTGCCGGACTTGAGGCACAGGCCGGCGGCGTCGCTGGTGACGTTGGGCCGGCTCTCGTAGACGATCGCCACCACGCCGAGCGGCACCCGCACCTGCTGGATGCGCAGGCCGTTGGGGCGCACGTCGCCCGCCACGACCACGCCCACCGGGTCCGGGAGTTCGGCCACCTGGCGCAGGCCGCCGGCCATGCCCTCGATGCGGGCCGGCGTGAGGCGCAGCCGGTCCAGCAGCGTCGGCGAGATGCCGGCCTCCTCGGCGGCCGTCAGGTCGCTCCCGTTGGCCTCCAGCAATTCGTCGCCGCGGGACTGCAACTCGTCCGCCGCGGCTCGCAGCGCCCCGTTCTTGATCTCCGTCGGCGTGGCGGCCAGCACCGGCGCGACCGCCTTGGCGCGCCGGCCGAGTTCCGTCATCGCCCGCCGTCTGGGCTGCGTGTCGCCGTTGGCGGCTGCGCCCGCCCCGGATCCCTCCACGGTGTGCCTCCCAAGTGCCCGGAACAGCGCTGATTACGCTGCTTGCCGTGCGCGGATTCTACCGGCGGTCCTTCGTGGGCGACGGGGTGCCGGGAGCCGGCGGATTCAGCGCGCGCCGCCGGCGCAGCGGGCGGAGCGCCGCGGTCGTCGGTGGGGGTGTGGTGCTGTCGCGCCTCTCGGGTGTTGCGCGCGAGGTGATCCTCGGTGCGTTCCTGGGCACGCGGGCATCCGCCGACGCCTTCGGAGCGGCGCTGCGGATCCCCAAGCTGCTGCAGAACCTGCTGGGGGAGGGCGCGCTGTCGGCTGCGTTCATACCGGTGTACGCGCAGGTGCTGGAGGAGGGCGACGAGGAGCGGGCCGGCCGCCTCGCCGGAGCGGTCGCCGGGCTGCTGGCCGTCCTCACGGGCGGGTTGGTGCTGCTCGCCATCTTCCTGGCGGAGCCGCTCACCTGGCTCGTGGCCCCCGGATTCAGCGGCGTCCGCCACGAACTCACCGTCGTGCTCATCCGCATCATGGCCGGGGGGATCGGTCTGATCGTCCTCGCCGCCTGGTGCCTCGGCGTGCTCAACGCGCACCGCCGGTTCTTCCTGTCCTACGTGGCACCGGTGCTCTGGAACGTCGCCATCATCGCCGCCGTGGCCGCCGCCGGCGTTGCCGGCGCCGTCGAGACGGGCATCGCCGAGGCGGCGGCCTGGGGCGTGCTGGTCGGCGGTGCCCTGCAGTTCGCCGTGCAGGTCCCCGCCGTGGTGTCCCTGGTGCCGCGGTTGCGGATCAGCCTGCAGATGCGCCTGCGGGGCGTGCGCGAGGTGGCGCGCCGGTTCGGACCGGCCGTGGCCGGGCGCGGGGTCGTGACGCTCTCGAGTTACGTGGACGTGATCCTGGCGTCGCTGCTGGCCACCGGCGCCATCGCCTACCTGGATCGCGCCCAGGTGCTGTACCTGATGCCCATCAGCGTCTTCGCCGTGTCGGTTGCCGCCGCCGATCTCCCCGAGCTGGCCCGCGAGCAGGACAGCCGCGAGCGCATGCACGAGCGCCTCGTGGTCGGCGCGGCCAGGGTGCTGCTGTTCCTGGTCTACGCGCTGGTTGCCTTCGTGGTGCTGGGGCGCCCCATCGTGGGAGCCCTGTACCAGCGGGTGAACTTCACCGCCGACGACACCTACGTGGTCTGGCTGGTGCTGGCGGCCTACAGCCTCGGCATCGTGGCGGCCGGGCTCTCCCGCCTGCTGCAGAACACCTGCTACGCCGCCGGCGACGTGAAGGGCCCCGCCCGGATCGCCGCCGGGCGGCTGGTGTTCGCCGCGCTCGGGGGTTTGGCGCTCATGATCCAACTGGACCGGGTGGGCGTGATCGACGGCGAGATCCGCCGCCTGGGCGGGTTGCCGGCTTTCTGGCTGCTCGACAGCGAGATCCGCCAGACGGGTGACATCCGCCGACTCGGTGCGGTCGGCCTGGCGCTGGCCGCCGCGGTCGCCGCCTGGTTGGAGTTCGGTCTCCTGCGCAAGCGGATCGGCCGCACGCTGGGCCTCCGTCCGCCGTTCGGGCGCCTGCTGGGGCGCCTGCTGCCCGGCGCCGCCGTCGCCGCGGTGGCGGGTGTCCTGCTGGTGCGAGCCCTGGAGGGGGTTCCGTACCTGGTGTCGGCCCCGGTCAGCCTGATCGTCACCGGTGGCCTCTACCTGCTGCTGGCGAATCTCTGCGGGCAGCCGGCTGCCAGGGATCTGCTCCTCCCGCTCCGCCGCCACCTGTGGCGCCGGCGGCGCGGCTGAGGCCGCTCGCCGCCGGGCACGCGCCGGCGCCCCGTAGCCTGACGGGTCATGACTCATCGCTTCGCCGCCGTCGGCGCCGTGCGCGACGGGCTGGACAGCGTGCAGTACCTCGCCGACGAGGGCATCGCCGGGGTGGTCTACCTCGCCGACCGGCTGGCCAAGCCGGTGCTGGTGGAGGGTCCCGCCGGTACCGGGAAGACACAGCTGGCCAAGAGCGTGGCGGAGATGTGCGGCGCCCGGCTCATCCGCCTGCAGTGCTACGAGGGAATCGACGAGTCCAAGGCGCTGTACGAGTGGAACTACAAGAAGCAACTGCTGCGCATCCAGACGGAGTCCCAGACCTGGGACGACGTGTCCGATGACATCTTCGCCGAGGAGTTCCTGCTGACGCGACCGCTGCTGGAGGCCATCCGGGCCACCGAACCCGTGGTGCTGCTGATCGACGAGGTGGACCGCGTGGAGGTGGAGACCGAGGCGCTGCTGCTGGAGATCCTGAGCGACTACCAGGTGTCGATCCCCGAACTGGGGACCGTCGAGGCGACCCAGATCCCGCTCGTGTTCCTCACCTCCAACAACACCCGCGAGCTGTCCGAGGCTCTGAAGCGGCGCTGCCTCTATCTCTACATCGACTATCCGGACATCGACCGCGAGCGGGAGATCGTGCTGACCAAGGTGCCGGACATCGCCGAGAGCCTGGCCGACGAGGTGGCCCGCATCGTCCGCTCGGTCCGGCAACTGGAGCTCAAGAAGCCTCCCTCGGTCTCCGAGACCCTGGACTGGGCGCGGACGCTGGTGCTGCTGGGCATCGAGCACGTGGATGCCGAGGTGGCGGCCGAGACGGTGCACACGCTGCTGAAGTACCGCAGCGACATCGAGAGGGCCCTCAAGGAGTTCTCCACCGACGAGGCCCGGCGTCCCGGCCTGCCCCGCTGAGGCGGCCGCCTTGCGGACGGCGTCGAGGAGCGCCTCGACGGGGCGGCCATGAGCGTGCCCGCACCCCCGGCCACGACCGGTGGCGGTGGAGCCACGACCTCTCCGCTCCTGCGGCTGCTCGGCGGCTTCATCGCCGAGCTGCGCCGCTCGGGTCTGCCCGTGAGCCTCACGGAGCATCTCGACGCCATGGAAGCGGTGCGGCACGTTCCCCTCGACGACCGCGAGGCGTTCAAGTTCGCCCTCGCCGCCACGCTGGTGAAGCACCACGCCCACTGGCGGGCCTTCGAGACGGTCTTCGAGGTGTACTTCTCGTTGCGCGGCGCGGAGTACGAGCCCGACGGGGATGCCTGGGCCGATGACGTGGATCCGGCGGAGCTGCTGGATCCACGCGGCGACGAGCGCGGGGCCGGCGATCCGCTCAGCGACGACGATCTCGCCCGGCTCCTGTTCGCGGCTCTCCTGCGGGGGGATCAGGCGCAGTTGCGGGCGGTCGCCTGGCGAGCCGTGCAGCGCTACGCCGGGATGGAGCCGGGCCGGCCCGTCGGCGGCACCTACTACCTCTACCGGACGCTACGCAACCTCGGCCTGGACGATCTGCTGGAGCGGCTCCTGGAGACCATCCGCGAGCAGGCGGGACGCCCGCTCACCCCTCTGGAGGAGCGCCTTGAGCGCGACGAGATCGAGTCGCGCATCGACCAGCTCCGCAAGGACGTGGAGGCCGAGATCCGCCGCCGCCTGGTGGCCGACCGCGGCACCGAGGCGATGGCCAGGACACTGCGCAAGCCCCTGCCCGAGGATGTGGAATTCATGCATGCGACCCGCGAGGAGATGGAGTCGCTGCGCAAGGCCATCCATCCTCTCACCCGCAAGCTGGCGGCCCGGCTCTCCCGCCGGCGGCGCCACAGCAGCCGGGGGGTGCTGGACTTCCGCCGGACGATCCGCCAGTCGCTGAGCTACGGCGGCGTTCCGGCCGAACCTCGCTTCCGCTACAAGCGGCCCTCGAAGCCCGAGATCATGGTCGTCGCCGACATCAGCGGCTCGGTGGCGGCATTCGCCCGCTTCACCCTGCACCTGGTCTATGCCATCAGCAACCACTTCTCCAAGGTCCGCTCGTTCGTGTTCATCGACGGCTTGGACGAGGTGACGAACCTCTTCGAGACGAGCGAGGACATCACCGAGGCGGTGCACCGGGTGAACACCTCCGCGGACGTGGTCTGGGTGGACGGCCACTCCGACTACGGCCACGCCTTCGGGGTCTTCTGGGAGCGCTACGGACAGTCGGTCGGGCCGAAGACGACGGTGCTGATCCTGGGCGACGCCCGCAACAACTACCACGCCTCGGGCTCGTGGATCATGCGTGAGCTGCATCGCAAGGCGCGGAGGGTCTTCTGGCTGAACCCCGAGCCGCGCTCGTATTGGGACACCGGCGACTCGATCATGAGCGAGTACAGCACCCATTGCGACGGCGCGTTCGAAGTGCGCACGCTCCGCCACCTGGAGCGGTTCGTGGAGAAGACGTTCTGAGGCGCCACGCCTCCGGAGCTGGTGGGTCGTGCCGCGGAGTCCTCATTCCGGCGGAGGCCGGAATCCGTGCTTCAGCGACAGTGCGTGCCGCCGATCGTCCGGCACGCTCGTAAAATGCCGCCGTGACCCTTGCCGTTCTGCCCGGTGCCGTGATCCGTCGGCGGATCACAGAGGTTTCCCGCCGCCTGTCGCGCTGCCGCCAGGAGTTGCAGGTGACCGAGGAACAGCTGGGACACTTCAGCGACTCCGAGGCCGACGCCCACCTGCGGTCGCTGGTCTCCGAGACGCCCCTGGCTGACCGCGAGTTCCGCGATGCCGCCCGGCAGGCCGAGGCGATGGCAGGCCACCGGGATCGCCTGCGCAGCGAGATCGCCGCGCTCGAGGAGCGCCTGGACGAACTGCTGGATCGGCTCTCGAGCCGGAGGAACCCGTGACAACCGACCGGGCCACCGGATCGCGCACCCGGATCGTCATCGCCGAGGATGAGGCGATCATCCGCCTGGATCTCAAGGAGACCCTCGTCGAGGAGGGGTACGAGGTGGTGGCGGACAGCGGGCGAGGCGACGAGGCCCTGGCGCTGGTGCGGGAGCTGCGGCCCGACGTGGCGATCCTGGACATCAAGATGCCGGGCAACGACGGTCTCGCCGTGGCCCGCGCCATCAGCGACGAGCGGCTGTGCGCGGTGCTGGTGCTGACCGCCTTCAGCCAGCGGGAGTTGGTGGCCCAGGCCGCCCAGTCGGGTGTCCTCGCCTACCTGGTGAAGCCCTTCGCCGCCGGGGAGTTGGTGGCGGCCATCGAGATCGCCCTGGTCCGGTTCCGTGAGGTGCAGGCGCTGGCCACCGAGGCCACCGACTACGCCGAGCAACTCCAGACCCGCAAGGTGGTCGAGCGCGCCAAGGGTCTGCTAATGGACAAGTACGGCTTCCGCGAGGGCGACGCCTTCGCCTTCATGCGCCGGACCGCCATGAACCAGCGCCGCCCCATGCGCGCCGTGGCCGACGACCTCTTGGCCGGCACGCTGTCGGTGGCGGCACCACCCGGCGAGAGCACTCGGTGAGACGCCGCGGCACGCCGGGCCCGGCGACTGCCGCCGCCTCTCCGAGCGGGACGCCATGACCGACCTCCTGCTCATCGACGGTCACTCCCTGGCGTACCGGGCCTTCTACGCGCTTCCCGAGGAGATGCGAACAGCCTCGGGGCAGGTCACCAACGCCGTGTACGGCTTCACCTCGATGTTGATCAACCTGCTGCGGGACCACCGGCCGGACCGCATCGCCGTGGCGTTCGATCTGCCGGGCGGGACGTTCCGCCACGAGCGACTCGACAGCTACAAGGCCAATCGCTCGGCCCCGCCGGAGATCTTCCGGGAGCAGTTGGGTCTCCTGCGGCAGGTCCTCAGCACCCTCGGCGTGCACACCGTGCAGGCTCCCGGTTTCGAGGCGGACGACGTGCTGGCCACGCTGGCCGCCCAGGCCGACGCGGCAGGACTGGAGGTGGCGATCGTCACCGGCGACCGGGACGCCTTCCAACTGGCGGCGATGCAGCGAGTCACGGTGCTCTACCCCCGGCGGGGCATTTCCGACCACGACGTCTACGACGCTGCGGCGGTCCGCAAGCGGACCGGCGTGGAGCCCGCCGACTACGTGGCGTACGCGGCGCTCCGGGGCGATCCGTCCGACAATCTTCCGGGTGTGCCGGGCGTGGGGGAGAAGACCGCGGCCCGGCTCATCAACTCGTTCGGGGGCATCGACGGCATCTACGCGCACCTGGACGAGCACTCCCCGAAACTCCGATCGTCGCTCGAGGAGTCGGAGGACACCGTCCGCCTCAACTGCGAACTCATGGAGTTGCGCCGCGACATCGCTCTGGCTGTGTCGGCGACCGACCTCACGCTCGCCCCGGCCGATGTGGAGGAGACCCGGCAGCTCTTCGATTTCCTGGAGTTCGGCTCACTCCTCGGGCGTCTCACCGAAGCGATGGGTGTGGAGTTCGCGCCCACCGTCGCGGTCGAGGTGCTGGAGGTCGCCGTCGAAGAGGCCTCTTCCTCGGCCGACGCAGCGGGGCGAATTGCCGATTTGGCGGCCGGCGCCTCGCTGGCGGCCGCACCGGCGTGGGCCGGCCGGCCCGGCCGCTCGCCCCTGGAGGGCCTCGCACTCGTCGGCGACGGCGGGGCCGACGGATCGGGACCGCCCACCGGAGCGCTCTGGCTGTCCGGAGAGTTCCTCGGAGACGCCGCAGTGCGCCGGGCGCTCCGACGGCTGTTCGGCGAGGCCGCCCCCGCGCTGGTTGCCCACGACGTCAAGGCCCTGATGCGGGGTCTGCTCTCCCTCGGCGTCGATGCCCGCTCGCTGCACATGGACACCGCCATCGCGGCGTACCTGCTGGATCCCTCGCAGTCCGACTATCCCGTCGGCGACCTGCTGGCGCGCTACGCCGGGTGCGCCCTGCCCGGCGACGGCGCCGGCGCCGAACCGCAGGGGCGGCTGCTGTTCGCCGAGACGGGCGAGGCTCTGCGGACGGCGACGGCTCTCGAGGCGCTGGCCGCGGCCCGTCTGGCGGAGCCGCTGCGGGCGGCGGTGCGCGACGGCGGCGTGGAGTCGCTGCACGACACCGTCGAGGTGCCGCTGGTGCGGGTGCTGGCGCGGATGGAGCACTGCGGTGTCGGCGTGGACGTCGCCGGCTTGGAGGCTCTGCGGCGCGAGTTCAACGAGGATGCCGAGCGGCTGCGCGCCCAGGTGGTCGCCGATGCCGGCGGTGAGGAGTTCAACGTCAACTCGCCGCAGCAACTCGGGAAGGTGCTGTTCGACCGGCTGGGGCTGCCGCCGCAGAAGAAGACCAAGACCGGCTACTCCACCGATGCAGCCACGCTCGAGCGGCTGCGCGGCGCGCACCCCGTCGTCGAGCACCTGCTGGCCTACCGGGAGGTGGAGAAGCTGCGCTCCACGTACGGGGAGGGCTTGCTGGCCGAGGTGGACACGGCAACCGGACGGATCCATGCAACCTTCAACCAGACGGTCGCCCGCACGGGCCGGCTCTCCTCCGACGCGCCCAACCTGCACAACATCCCGGTGCGCACCGAGACGGGGCGAGCGTTCCGCAAGGTGTTCGTGCCCGAACCCGGCACGGAGCTGCTGATCGCCGACTACAACCAGATCGAGCTCCGCTGCATCGCCCACCTGGCCGACGATCCGGGCCTGATCGCCGCCTTCGAGGCGGGGGAGGACATCCACACGGCAACGGCGTCGCGGGTCTTCGGGGTGCCGGCGGCGGAGGTCGACACCGAACTGCGGTCGCGCGCCAAGATGGTCTCCTACGGCCTGGCCTACGGCATGGAGGCCTACGGGCTGGGTCAGCGCCTCTCGATCCCCACCGAGGAGGCGCAAGTCATCCTGGATGCCTACTTCGGCGCCTTCCCGGCGGTGCGGGACTACATGGACGCGGCGGTGGCCCGGGCCCGCGAGCTGGGCTACACCGAGACGCTGTTCGGTCGGCGCCGGCCCATCCCCGAACTGCGCTCGGACAACTTCCGGGTGCGCCAGGCCGGCGAGCGCCAGGCCAAGAACGCCGGCATCCAGGGCCTGGCGGCGGACATCTTCAAGGTGGCCCTGGTGAACATCGACGGCGCCCTCGAGGCCGGCGGCATGCGCAGCCGTCTCATCCTGCAGGTCCACGACGAGGTCATCCTGGAGGTGCCCGAACCCGAGCACGACGACGCCGCCCACCTGGTGCGCCACGAGATGTCCACCGCCTGCGACCTGCGCGTCCCGCTGCTCGTGGACCTCGCCTTCGGCACCACCTGGGCCGCCGCCAAGTCCTGAGCAGCGGCGACCTCGGGCTGCTTCCCGGCCGACTCAGGGGATTGCAGTTGCCGGACCTGCTGTTACCCTTGCCCCCGTGATCAGGGGCCGATCGGCCCCTTCGACGGCTCGTGTCGTCCAGCCCTGTCCATCGACCAAGTGAGAATCCGTGCCCGACCTCGACCCCAACCTGTCCTTGCCCGACGACTCAACAGCCGAAACCCCGCCAGAACAAGCAGAAGAGACTTCCGAGCCGTCTCCTCCAGCAGAACTCTCAACAGAAGCACTCCCGAGCCCCGCCGCCGATGAGTTGGCCGAGCTTGTCCAGCCTCGGGAAATCGCCGTGAACGACCTCGACGAGGAGCAGTTGGCCGCCGCCTACGCCAGCAGCGTCGTGACGGTCGAGGAAGGCACGATGGTCACGGGCCACGTGGTGCGGATCGACAACGACGAGGTGCTCGTCGACATCGGCTTCAAGTCCGAGGGGGTCATCCCCTCCCGCGAGCTCTCCATCCGCAACGACGCACATCCCGGCGAAGTCGTGGCCCTCGACGAGGAGGTCGAGGCCCTTGTCCTGCAGAAGGAGGACAAGGAGGGGCGCCTGATCCTCTCCAAGAAGCGTGCCCAGTACGAGCGGGCCTGGGGCAACGTGGAGGAGGTCAAGGCCGCCGGCGGGGTCGTCTCGGGCACGGTCATCGAGGTCGTCAAGGGCGGGCTCATCGTGGACATCGGTCTGCGCGGCTTTCTGCCGGCGTCGCTGGTGGACCTGCGGCGCGTGCGCGATCTGCAGCCCTACGTCGGCACCGCCGTGGAGGCCAAGATCATCGAGCTGGACAAGAACCGCAACAACGTCGTGCTGTCCCGGCGGGCGTGGCTGGAGGAGGCGCAGAAGGAGCAGCGCGAGGAGTTCCTCGACAACCTGAAGCCGGGCGAGGTCCGCAGGGGCACCGTGTCGTCGGTCGTCCCGTTCGGGGCGTTCATCGACCTCGGCGGCATGGACGGGCTTGTCCACGTCTCCGAGCTGTCGTGGCGCCACGTGGACCACCCCAGTTCGGTCGTCTCGGTCGGCGACGAGGTGGAGGTGCAGGTCCTGGAGGTGGATCCCAGCCGCGAGCGCATCAGCCTGTCGCTGAAGGCCACGCAGCAGGATCCCTGGCAGGAGTTCGCCGCCACCCATCGCGTCGGGGAGCTGGTCTACGGGCGGGTCACCAAGCTGGTGCCGTTCGGCGCCTTCGTGCAGGTCGGCGAGAGCATCGAGGGACTGACCCACATCTCGGAGATGTCGGCGCACCACGTGGAGGTGCCCGAGCAGGTCGTGACCCCCGGCGAGGAGTTGTGGGTGAAGATCATCGACATAGACCTGCAGCGCCGCCGCATCAGCCTTTCCATCAAGCAGGCCGCCGAGGGCGGCGTGGTGGCCGCCGAGTTCCAGGAGCACTTCGGCGAGCACGCCTTCGACGAGGAGGGGAACTACCTGGGCGCGGCCACGGCGGACGAGGAGTCCACCTTCGTCGCCGAGGACTTCAGCGAGGACGCGGGTGTGGCGGAGAGCCACGAGGCTGTCGTCACCGCCTGACGCCACTCCTGCCGACCTTCGATGATCGAGGTCGGGCTCACCGGCTGCATCGGCTCCGGCAAGTCCACCGTCGCCGTCGCTCTGGCCGAGCGCGGCGCCGTTCTGCTCGATGCGGACGCCATCGTGGCCCAACTGCAGCAGCCGGGCCAGCCTGTGCTGGATGCCATGGTGGCGCGCTTCGGCCCGTCCATCCTGCGACCCGACGGCCATCTGGACCGTCAGGCCACGGCTGGCATCGTCTTCGAGGATCCGCAGGAGCTCGCCGCCCTGAACGCCATCGTGCATCCCGCCGTGCGAGCCGAGATGGCCGAACGGCGGCAGGCACTGTCCGGCGGCGATGCCATCGTGGTGGCGGAGATACCGCTCCTCGCCGAAGCCGGTCCCGACCGGCGGCGAGGACTGGCCGGCATCATCGTGGTGGACGTGGATCCTGACGTGGCCGTGCGGCGCCTCGTGGTGGACCGGGGGCTGACCGAGGCCGAGGCCCGGGCGCGCCTGGCGCGCCAGGCGTCGCGCGCCGAACGCCTCGCGTTGGCGGACTTCGTGATCGACAACAACGGCACCCACCGGGAACTGGCCGATCAGGTGGCGCGCTGCTGGGAGTGGCTCGAGTCGCTGGAACATCCGCTGTCCGGCGGGGAGACTGCCCGGTAACACCGTGCGTCACGTTCATCGTCATTCCGGCGCAGGCCGGAATCCAGGGCGCAACGGCCCCGGACTGCGCCCGCTGCGGAGCCGCGCCGCTGGCTAGGGTCGTCGCGTGACCTCGGACCCCGCCGTCGTCGACCTCGTGACGTCGCGGCGCCACACCCCGTTCCGCATGGTGGCCGACTTCGAACCCGCCGGCGACCAGCCTGCGGCCATCGCCGGGCTGTCGGAGGGGATCCGCGGCGGCGACGACTTCCTCACGCTGCTCGGCATCACCGGGTCGGGCAAGAGCGCAACCATGGCCTGGACCATCGAGCAGGTGCAGCGGCCGACCCTGGTGCTGGCGCCCAACAAGTCGCTGGCCGCGCAGCTGGCCAACGAGTTGCGGGAGTTCTTCCCGCACAACCGGGTGGAGTACTTCGTCTCCTACTACGACTACTACCAGCCCGAGGCGTACATGCCGGCCAGCGACACCTTCATCGAGAAGGACGCCTCCATCAACGACGAGATCGAGCGCTTGCGGCACTCCACCACCTCCGCGCTGCTCACCCGCCGGGACGTGGTGGTGGTGGCCTCGGTGTCCTGCATCTACGGCCTCGGCGGTCCCGACGAGTACCAGAACCAGTTGCTGGTGCTGCGCAACGGCGAGTCCTACGACCACCGGGCCATCCTGCGACGCCTCGTGGACATGCAGTACGAGCGCAACGACACCAACCTGACACGGGGCAGGTTCCGCGTGCGCGGCGAGGTGTTGGAGGTGCGCCCCGCCTACGAGGAGAACGTGATCCGTGTGGGGCTCTTCGGCGACGAGGTGGAGCAGATCACGGTGCTGGATCCGGTCACTGGCGAGCGGCTCGACAGCCTCGACGAGGTGGTCGTCTTCCCCGCCAGCCACTACGTCACGACGCCCGAACGCCTGGACGCGGCGGTCCGGCGCATCGAGGCGGAGTTGGCCTCGCGGCTCAGCCACTTCGAGTCCACCGGCCGGCTGCTGGAGGCCCAGCGCCTCCGCATGCGCACAACCTACGACCTGGAGATGCTGCAGGAGCTGGGCTACTGCAACGGCATCGAGAACTACTCGGCGCACATCGACGGGCGAGGCCCGGGAGAGGCGCCGTTCACCCTGCTGGACTACTTCCCCGAGGACTTCATCACGGTGATCGACGAGTCGCACGTGGCGGTGCCGCAGTTGCACGGGCAGTACGAGGGCGACCGCAGCCGCAAGCTGACCCTCATCGAGCACGGCTTCCGCCTGCCCTCGGCGGCGGACAACCGGCCTCTCACCTTCGATGAGGTCATGGAGCGGGTGGGACAGGTGGTGTTCCTGTCGGCCACGCCCGGGTCGCACGAGCTGTCGGTGTCGGACCGGGTGGTGGAGCAGATCGTGCGCCCCACCGGCCTGGTGGACCCCGAGGTGGTCGTGAAGCCGACGAAGGGCCAGATCGACGACCTGCAGGAGATGATCCGCCAGCGGGTCGGCGCAGGGGCGCGGGTGCTGGTCACGACGCTCACCAAGAAGATGGCCGAGGATCTCACCGAATACCTGCTGGAGATGGGCGTGCGGGTGCGGTACCTGCACAGCGAGGTGGACACGCTGGCCCGCATCGAGATCCTGCGCGACCTGCGTCTGGGCCATTTTGACGTGCTGGTGGGCATCAATCTGCTGCGGGAGGGCTTGGATCTGCCGGAGGTGTCCCTCGTGGCGATCCTGGACGCCGACAAGGAGGGTTTCCTGCGCAGCGAGACCTCGCTGGTGCAGACGATCGGCCGCGCCGCCCGCAATGTGGACGGTCAGGTGGTCATGTACGCCGATGTCGTCACCGACTCCATGCGCCGGGCCATCGACGAGACCAGCCGCAGGCGGGCCCGCCAGCAGGCCCACAACGCCGAGCACGGCATCAGCCCGCAGACCATCCGCAAGGCTGTCACCGACATCCTGGCGCTGATCCGCCCGGAGGAGACGGCGCCGGTGCCGCAGCGTCAGCGCCACGAGCGGCGTGGGCCGCGCGGCGTGGCGGGAGCCGGGGCGGAGGGCCTCGACGTCTCGAGCGACGACCTGCCGCGACTGATCGCCGCCCTGACCGAGGAGATGCAGGAGGCGTCGGCGGACCTGCGTTTCGAGTACGCCGCCCGCTTACGCGACGAGATCAACGAGTTGCGCCGCGAGCAGCGCGACATCGCCGGCGCCCACGCGGTCGGCGCCTGAGCCCAGCGGGTTCTCACGGGGTTGCCCACAGGGGCGCGGATTGGGCTCCGGCGGGGCGATTTCGCACCTACGCTGAGCCTGTGAGCGATCGCCTGGTCATTCAGGGAGCGCGCGAGCACAATCTGCGCGACGTCTCCCTGGAACTGCCTCGGGACCGCCTCATCGTCTTCTGTGGCATCTCCGGCTCGGGCAAGTCCTCGCTGGCCTTCGACACCATCTACGCCGAGGGCCAGCGACGCTACGTGGAGTCGCTCTCGGCCTACGCCCGGCAGTTCCTGGGTCAGATGGACAAGCCCGACGTGGACTTCATCGAGGGGCTCTCGCCGGCAATCTCCATCGACCAGAAGAGCGCCTCCCGCAACCCCCGCTCCACCGTCGGCACCATCACCGAGGTCTACGACTACCTACGCCTGCTGTTCGCCCGCGTCGGTGTGCCCCACGATCCCGAGACCGGCGAGCCGCTCGTCCGCCAGACCCCCCAGCAGATCACCGACCGGGTGCTGCGGCTGCCCGAGGGGACTCGCTTCCAGGTTCTGGCGCCCGTGGTGCGGGGCCGGAAGGGCACCTACGAGACCCTGCTGGCCGAACTGGAGGCCGACGGCTACGTGCGCGCCCGCGTCGACGGCGAGCTCTACGAGTTGGCCGACGTGGCCGGCAGCGACGCCGACGGCAAACCCCGCCTGGACCTGGCCCGGTACGAGATGCACGACATCGACGTGGTGGTCGACCGGCTGGTGTCGCGCGAGGGGATCGAGCGGCGCCTGACCGACTCCGTGGAGACCGCGTTGCGGCTGGCCGACGGGGTCGTGCAGATCGAGGTGGTCACGCTCGGGGAGGGTGCGGGGGACCCCGAGCCCGGCGTGGAACCCGGCGAGCTCCTGACGTTCTCCCAGCACTTGGCCCGGCCCAGCGACGGCAAGTCCTTCGAGGAGTTGGCCCCCCGCAACTTCTCGTTCAACTCGCCCTACGGCGCCTGCCCGCACTGCGACGGGCTGGGCACCCGGTTCGAAGTGGATCCCGACCTGATCGTGCCCGACCCGTCGCTCAGCCTGGCCGGGGGTGCTCTGGCCCCGTGGGGGAGCGGCCACAGCCAGTACTACGAGCGGCTGCTGGAGTCCACTGCTGAGGAGCTGGAGGTGGACTTCCATGCTCCCTGGGAGACGCTCCCGCCCAAGGCACAGGCAGTCTTCCTCCACGGCGGTCTGGGCCGGCGGGTGCAGGTGCGCTACCGCAACCGCTACGGGCGCACGCGCAGCTACAACGCCCGCTTCGAGGGGGTCATCCCAAACCTGCAGCGACTCCACTCCGAGACCGGCTCGGACAACCGCCGCCAGCAGATCGAGGGCTACATGCGCGAGGTGCCCTGCGCGCATTGCGGGGGCGCCCGGCTGCGCCCACTGCCGCTGGCCGTGACCATCGACGGCCGCAACATCAACGACATCTGCACGCTCTCCATTCGAGAGGCCACGAAGGTGATCGACGGGCTCCGCTTGAGCGAGCGGGACGCCCTTATCGCCGATCAGGTGCTGAAGGAGCTGCGGTCCCGTCTCAGCTTCCTGCTGGACGTGGGGCTGGACTACCTCACCTTGGGGCGTTCGGCCGGGACGCTGTCGGGGGGCGAGGCCCAGCGCATCCGGCTGGCGTCACAGATCGGCAGCGGGCTGGTGGGTGTGCTGTACGTGTTGGACGAGCCGTCCATCGGTCTGCACCAGCGCGACAACGCCCGGCTGCTGGACACGCTGCTGCGGCTGCGCGACCTCGGCAACACGGTGATCGTCGTGGAGCACGACGAGGAGACCATCCGCACTGCCGACCACGTGGTGGACATCGGCCCCGGAGCCGGCAGCCACGGCGGCGACATCGTCCACAGCGGCACCGTGGAGGCACTTGTGGCCAACGAGGCGTCGCTCACCGGCAAGTACCTCAGCGGGGAGCGCGAGATCCCGCTACCGCTGCTGCGCCGCCCGCCAGGCGACGACTGGCTGGTCGTGCGGGGCGCGCGCGAGCACAACCTCGACGACCTGGACGTGGAGATCCCGCTGGGCTGCTTCGTGGCCGTGACCGGCGTGTCGGGCTCCGGCAAGAGCACCCTCGTCAACGACATCCTGTACCGGGCGCTGATGCAGAAGGTGTACCGCTCCCGGATGGTTCCCGGGCGCCACCGCGGCATCGACGGCATCTCGGCCCTCGACAAGGTCATCAACATCGACCAGCAGCCCATCGGTCGCACGCCCCGCTCCAACCCGGCCACCTACACCGGCGTGTTCGACCACATCCGCAAGCTGTTCTCGCGCACCAACGAGGCCCGGGTACGCGGTTACCTGCCCGGACGGTTCTCCTTCAATGTGTCGGGGGGTCGCTGCGACGCCTGCTCGGGCGACGGCAACATCCGCATCGAGATGCACTTCCTGCCCGACGTGTACGTGCCGTGCGAGGTCTGCGCGGGCGCCCGCTACAACCGCGACACCCTCGACATCACCTTCAAGGGGCGCAACATCGCCGAGGTGCTGGCGATGTCGTGCGAGGAGGCGTTGGAGTTCTTCGCCAACCAGCCGGCCATAGCTCGGCACCTGCGCACGCTGGTGGACGTGGGACTGGGCTACATCCGCCTCGGCCAGCCGGCGCCCACGCTGTCCGGCGGGGAAGCGCAGCGGGTGAAGCTGGCCAGCGAGTTGGCCAAGCGCTCCACCGGCCACACCATCTATCTGCTGGACGAGCCCACCACCGGCCTGCACTTCGACGACATCCGCAAGCTGCTCGGGGTGCTGAGCCGGCTCACCGACGCCGGCAACACCATCCTGGTCATTGAGCACAACCTCGACGTCATCAAGACGGCAGACTGGATCATCGACCTGGGACCCGAGGGCGGCGACGGCGGCGGGCGCATCGTGGCCGAGGGCCCGCCGGAGTTGGTGGCCAAGCACGAGGACAGCCACACGGGCCGGTTCCTGCGCCGCGTCCTCGTCTAAGCCGCGCGATCCGTGCCGGCACCCGGTGCGACATAGTTTCGAGGACTCTCCTGCAGCGGTGCCTTGCTGGGCGAATGGGGCAGTTTGCCCGCCGGACCTACGTGTACTTGAATGAGGACGCGTCTGCGCGCCGGACGCCAAGCTGTGCGCGCGGGGCGGTAAGTCCGGGTGCGGCGAGACCCATGCGGTCTGGGGCATCCCTCATCACAACCCAATCGACAGGGGAGAGAACCATATGGCAACGAGACTGAAGAGTCGTTGGATCGTGATGCCGCTGCTGGCGGCTCTGGCGGTACTGGCGGCGTCATGCGCCGATACCGGTGCCGCGGACGACGCGATGGCCGAGGCTTCAGCTGCCCGGTCAGACGCAGCTGCCGCGGCAGCAGACGCGGCGGCCGCGCAGTCCGCCGCCGACTCCGCCAACAACAGGGCGGACGCCCTTGAGGCCGAAACCGCTGCGGCCAACGCCGCCGCGGTCGCAGCCGCAGCCGCAGCCGAAGAGGCCATCGCCGCAGCGGACTTGGCCCAGGCCACCGCCGAGGGCAACGTGGCGGCTGTGGCTGCCGCCGAAGCCGCTCTCGAAGCTGCCCAGGCAACAGCTGATGAGGCGCAGGCGTTCGCCTCGCAGGCCCAGGAGGAGGCTGCTGCGGCCCAGGCCGAGGCCGCTGCGGCACAGCAGGAGGCCGCCGCTGCGCAGGCCGAGGCTGAGGCTGCAGGCGAGGAGGCCGCTGCCGCGCAGGAGTCGCTCGCTTTCGCAACCGACCAGCTCGCAGCCGCGCAGGCGGCCGCAACCGAGGCCGGCGGCGACCTGCCGTTCACGCACGTCCTCAGGGACGGAAGCGACTTCGTGCTGAACGAGCGCATCGCCCGCAAGATCCGGACTGGAGAGCCGGTCAACTACCTGTTCTCCTACCAGTCCTCCGGCATCGCCCTGTTCTCCGACCAGTACGAGGCGGGCTTCCGGGCAACGCAAGGGGACGCCTACCGGATCTACCCCATGAACTTCACGGTCGTGGCACCGGTGACCTCTCCCTCCGACATCCCGCAGCAGATCGCCCAGATCGAGGCGCAGGTCGCCGTCGATCAGGTGGACTGCCTGTCGATCGAGCCGGCGGACTCCAACTCCTTCACGGAGCTCACGAACCGCCTCCTCGCCGATGGCATCCCCGTGTTCACCGTGGGCCTCACGACCAACGGCAACGAGTTCACCAACTTCACCCAGGTGCCGTACAACGAGGGCCAGCAGGCCGCCGAACTCGCCATCGAGTTCATGCGGGAGAACGGCCACGAGTGGGACACCTTCATGGTCTCCGGCGGTGACCCGACGCAGTTCTGGGCCCAGGGACGCATGACGGGCTTCTACGACAAGATCCTGGAACTCCTTCCCGACGCCAACTTCCTCACCACCCCGGATGAGGGGATCCAGGTCGGTGGCGGCGGCTACGACCCGGGGATCAGCTACGACGACTACCGGGCGATCCTGACCGGCAACCCCGATCTGGACTTCATCGAGAACGTGGACATCGGCGCCGAGCACGCCAACCGGGCGATCATCGACGGTGGCCGCGAGGGCGAGGTGTTCACGATCGGCTGGAACGTGAGTTACGGCCAGCTCGACGGCGTCGAGCGGGGCATCCAGGTGGCCGCCCTCGACCAGCGCTGGTCGGAGCAGGCCGGCTTCGGCGCCATCGCCTGCGCCGAGTTCCTGGCCAACGGCAGGATCCTGCCGAACACGCAGACGCTGCTCCCGATTCAGGTGGAACAGGTCGAGGCGGCCCGCCGCGACCTTGATCTGATCCTCGGCGGCTAACTCTCTGACGTGAACGTGATGGGAGGAGGGGAGCCGACCCCTCCTCCCATCACGGCGTTCCCGGGACCGACTTCGCAGGGGGAACTGGCGTGACCAACGACGAGCCGCCTACAACCGCAGAGACCGGGAGCCGAACCCTCGCGCGACTGGGCGGGATGGGCCTGCAGCGCATCGGCGGCCTCCTCGGTGCCATCGTCATCGTGGGCCTGGTGTTCTCCGTCTGGTCGGACTGGCTGTTCCTCAAGCCGGGGAACCTGGCCGTGATGATCCGGCTGATGGGCGTTCTGGGCATCATCGGTTTCGGTCTCCTGGTCGTTCTCCTCGTCGGCGAGATCGATCTGTCGTTCTCCGCTCTGGCGGTCCTCTCGGCTGTCGTCATGGGGAAGTTCTGGGTGGAGTTCGGCTGGCCGATCTACGTCGCGATCCTGTTGGCGTTCGCCGTTGCCATCGGGGTGGGGCTGTTCAACTCGTTCTTCGTGAACATCGTCCGGGTTCCGTCGTTCATCGTGACCTTGGGATCCAACACGCTCGTTTTCGGGTTCACCCTGCTGGTCAGCAGGAATACGCCGATCCTGGCGCAGGAGTTGCCGCCCGACCCCGAGGAGTGGCAGCTACGCGGTGGCGACTACGTCGACGCTGCCGAGTACACGTTCTTCCGGGCACTGGCCAGCAACTACGCCCTTCCGGGGGGTTTCCCGCTGCAGGTGATCTGGATGGCAGGGTTCGCCATCGTGTTCGGCGTGCTGCTGTCGCGCGGCGTGTTCGGCTTCAGGTTGAAGGCCATCGGCGGCAACGAGCAGGCGGCGCTGCTCGCCAAGATCCCCGTCCGCCGCTACAAGACGCTGGCGTTCGTGATCTGCGCCTGCATGGCGGCGGTCGGCGGCCTGCTGGACTTCTCCTTCATCTCACAGGTGCAGCCCAACCAGGGCGGCACCTACCTGTTCCCGGTGTTCACAGCCGTCATCGTCGGCGGCGCGAGCCTCGCGGGTGGACGCGGGACCGTCTCGGGCACACTCCTGGGAGCCCTGCTGTTGGCCGTCATCTCCAACGGCCTTGGTCTCAACGCGACGGGTGCCTGGGTGCAGCAGATGTGGCTGGGTACGGTCACGATCGCTGCGGTCGTGCTGGACCAGTGGGCACGTAGCCGCCAGCGAGGTGAGTCACTGGGTGCCGAATTGCGGGACTTGATGGTCCGCTTCACGAGGATGACTAGCAGGCAATGACCGAAACCGCCACCTCGGAGCTCTCCGGTGAGGGCATCGTCATCGAGGGGCTGCGCAAGCGGTACGGCGACACCATCGCTCTCGCCGGTCTGGATCTGACTGCGCAACCCGGCGAGATCCTCGGCATTGCCGGCCCCAACGGTTCCGGCAAGAGCACGATGGTCAAGACACTGGCCGGCGAGGTGGTCGCCGACGGGGGACGTGTCCTGCTCGACGGCACCGAGCGCACCGCCGAGGAACTGGCCGGTGAGGTGACCATCGTGCACCAGGAGCCACAGGTCTTCCTGAACCTCACGGTGGCGGAGAACCTGCTGGTCGGCCGGGAAGGCGGCAAACTCCTGACCCGGCGCATCGACGCCTCCGAGACCGATCTGCTGGCGGACATGGGTCTCAGTGCCCACACCGACACGGCCCTCGAGTATCTGCCGCTGGCGGCTCAGCAGCGCACCGAGATCGCCCGTGCCCTGGCACAGGAGGCCCACATCTTCCTGTTCGACGAGCCCAACTCGGCTCTCACCGAGGAGGAGTCGGAGGACCTCTTCCGCCGCATGCACGACCTGGCCGATTCCGGATGCGTGGTGATCCTGGTATCGCACCGTCTGCACGAACTCGTGGTGCACGCCGACCGGGTGGGGATGATCATCGACGGGCAGTGCCGCGTGGTCCTCCAAGGTGATGATCTGACCGAGGAGCGTGTGGCTCGAGAACTCGTGGTCGGCGTCGGCAAGGGGGGCGCGGACGGAGCCGGCGCCCTCGGGGACGACCTCGCGGCGGCCCGAGCGGGCGGTGAGCAGGACTCGATGGCTCTGAGGCTCTCGGGCTGGACGCACCGCGAGGGCGGATTCGCTGACATCGACATGTCGGTGGGGCTCGGCGAGATCGTGGCCATATCCGGGGTTGAGGGCTCCGGGGCTCGCGCACTGGTCCACTCGCTGGCGGGCTTTGCTCCGGCGACCGGCTCGTTTCGTGTCGGCGCGGGCAGCGACTCCGAGACCAACGGCGATGTCGGGAGTGTCAGGGCCGCAACCGCCCAGGTGGGGTTCGTGGGGGCGAACCGGGCGGAGAACCTTTTCTTCAACCTCTCGGTGGGCGAGAACCTGCTGGCGCGCCTCAGCACCGACATCTGCGATCGGCTGGGGTTGCTGCATCCCCGGACGTTGCGGGACGCGGCGGAGCACCTCGCCGACCAGTTCAGGGTGAAGGCCGGTTCGGTGGACGATCCGATGGGATCGCTCAGCGGCGGCAACCAGCAGAAGGTGGCGATCGGCGCGGCCACGGCCACCCGCCCTCGGGTCCTTGTGCTCGAGGAACCCACCCGAGGCGTCGACGTGGGCAGCAAGTCGGAGATCTATCGCCTGCTGCGCCAGTACGCCGACCCCGAGAGTCAACTGGGCCTACCGGACATGGAGGGCCACGGCGAGGCCGTCGTGCTGTACTGCACCGAGGATGCCGAGATCTTCGAGGTTGCCGACCGGGTCTACGTGATCGCCCAGGGCCGCATCTCCGGCGAGTTGAACCTCTCGGAGTACGACGACGTGGAGTCCTTCGCCGCCGACCGAGTCCGCCTCGAAGCCGGCGGCTAGCGGAGGCTTAGCCGCTCTTTGTGATGACGATCGTGTCCGCGCTGGAGGTCGCCGATCGGACGGCGATGGTGTAGCCGCGCAGGCTGAGACTCTGACCCTCGGTCAGGAACGGGGATCGGTCGATGGTCCCGCTGCCGGTGTCGCCTCCAACCTTTAGAGGAAGCGCGCCCGAGCCGAGCGTGGCATCCACGGTGTACACGAGCACACCATCGCTTCCCCACGGGATGTCGTCGTAGCCGATCCTCCGCCTGCTCTCGACGACGATGACCTCGGTGTCCGAGAGGGGAACTGCCGCCATTGCTATCCGATCGCCGGGGTCGGCGACAGGATGCAGAGTGATCGTTGCAGAGTCCTCGGTGACACAGCGGACCTGACCGGTGGTGAGCCAGCCGAGTTGCCAACGGCTCCAGGCCAGCATCTCGGGGTGGGTGACGTAACCCGTGTTGCCGCCGATGGCCGGGTAATAGACGTCCAACCCCAAGAGACCGAAGCGAGCGCCCGCCCAAGTCGTGCCGGCCGGCCGCTCGGGGCGGGTTACGACGTGAGGGTAGAGATCTGCAAGGCCGAAACTGTGTGTCATCTCGTGTGCCATGACCTCGCCCCAATCGATGGGTTCGGCGGGTCGCTCGGGCCTCACCCGCGAATTCACGAGCGGTGCATGGGCGACGGATTCCTCGTCCGTGGCCAATGGCGGGGTCTGAACTCCGGCGGCGCCACCCGAGAAATGGGAACTAGGCATGACCACCAGCGCCATGCCATTGCCGGTGAAATCGATGTGGGGATCCGCCAGTCGCACGGCTTCTTCCTGCGGGGTCACTCCGACGGAGACCCACCGTTCACCATCCCATATCGATTGTCCGTCGAGGTTGTAGTCGTCGAAGTCGTGCTCGGCGCGCAGCCAGCGGTGAAGCGGTTCGAATTGCAGGTCGAGTCTCCCGTAGCTGGCGCTCTCGAGGTAGGTCTCGATGTGAGCGAGTGAGGAGTCAGACTCGCGGCGAGTCGTATGAGCGGCTTGGGCATTGGGGAAGTCCAGGAAAAGGACCGCGACCCGTACCGTCCCGATCGCCGGCAGGAAGACAGCGGGCAACGGGAATCCTGCCGTGGTGTTCTGGATGCCCCGCGGCTGGCAGGCGGTGTGTCCGTCGCCGCCGGCATCTTCGGGACTCGCCGGTGCGGTCTCCACCGCACCTGTGTCGAGCGTGAGCGTCGATGAGACTAGCCAGCGATCGACGGTTGCGGTGGTGGGGAAGAAGCGTCGGGATGGCAGCAGGCGGTCGCTCCAGGAGTCGTCGGCC
>LXNJ01000014.1_pt1 | contig 109650 bp, 90 predicted proteins | sample 809081 | NCBI WGS metagenome assembly LXNJ01 (sample SAMN04870510, study PRJNA318959) | sponge metagenome | biome: sponge; feature: marine sponge reef; material: water | host: Petrosia ficiformis | place: Greece: Milos, Mediterranean Sea | collected 2013-05-29 | depth 5-7 m
TATGGTGGAGCTGGGTTCCGATGCTATTCATGATCGGCGCGGCCGCATCGCTTCTTGTCTATTGCACTCAATGGATTGTGACGCTGGTACGGCATACCCGTGATGAGTCAATCCGATGAAGGTTGAATGTACCTGTGGGCATCGCCCTTTTGGTGGCGGTAAACCTGATGGGCGTCTGAGTCCATCGCGCGCCCGGCCTCACAGCCCCAGGCCGGTGTCCTGCTCCCGCTCCTGTCGTGCTCTGTACCATGCCTGGTCCAGGAGGGCTCGCGTGGGGCCGGTTCTGATTCCGGCCTCATCCAGTTCCCGGGCCAGCGCCAGGCGCTCTTTTTCTGGCATGCGGTCCAGGAGCACGCGGGCGGTCTGATCCAGCTGTTTCCGTAGTGCCGCGAGGCGCTTTTGCGCCGTTTCGGCGCTGTTTTTCAGGATGGCCCGGTCGTGGCGCAGGGATTCGATGACGCGCTGCGCCCGCATCAGCTCTCCCTGCAGGCGGGCATGCTCCTGCCTGCGGCGCACTGTGCGCATTGCGCCGGGGTCGTCGGGCCTGAGGGCCTCCGGGCGCTGTTCCGCCTTCCGTATGCGCTCCTGTGCGTCCAGCACGGCGCGTCCGGCGCGCCAGCCATCGATGCCCTTGGTGTATCCGGCCGCCCGGACGGCTTTTTCGGCGTCCGGGGTGGGGATAACGCGCCGTACGTCCGGGTCGCTTCGCGCCAAAACCCGGAGAATCCGGCCTGCTTTACCCGGCGGCCCGTGGGAATACACCTAGCAGTATGGCCCCGACCTAGTAAAGGTGCGGGCACACCGCTGACAGAGACGGAAAGCGCCCGTGCTGCTGGTACCATTGGGACGGCAAAGAGTGGAAACGCGGCGCGTTTGAGCGCAGAGCAACGCCATTGTACCGGCTTACGGAAGACGCCGCGGGACGTGCCAACTGCCGGTGCTGCTTCTTGAGGGCGAACGTGATTGTGACGCGGCTCGCAAGGAGTTGGCGGAATTTCTGTGCCTTTTCCGTTTCCAATGGGGCCGGCGGCGCCGTCAATAAGACGCAGGTGCACTCACTGGCCCGACGCACGGTCTATGTGTGTTTTGATGTAGACACTGCCGGACGCAAAGGCGCACAGAAAGCCGCGGTCAGGCTGAAAGAGGCCGGTTGCACCGTGGCCGTCCTTGAGCCGCAGGTGGATGCCGGAAAGGACTACTGTGACTGGGGCGACCGTGCCGCAGCCATACTGCGGCACGCCGTGAAAGAGGCGGTTCTCGATGTGCCTGCTGTGCAGGCATTCCCACACAAGAACATGGACGCATTCAAGGGCGCGCTGAAGGAGCTGGGGAAAGAGTACAGATACAACATTCGCGCGGAAGCGCTCAAGGAGCGCATAGAACAGGACTGCAAATACGAAACAGTGAGCGGTCCCAAACCGCTGAACTTTGGACGCGAGCACTGGCACCGCGTGACCTGGGCCTCCAGGCCGATGAAAGCAGGGTTGATCCTACATGGAATGGCTTGAAGCGCTGCCGGCATGGGACGGCAAGGAGCGGCTTGATACATGGCTGGTCGATCTGTGCGGCGCACAGGATAATCCGGCGACGCGCTGGCCGGCGCATACATGTTCGGAGGGCCGATTACCCGCGCATATCAGCCGAGATTCAAGTTTGATGTGATGCCGGTGCTGACTAGGTCCGCAGAGGTGCGGCAAGTCTTCGCTCGTGCGCGCATGCCTGCCGCCAGTGCTTCAAGCCGAAACGTTGGTGATGCGCTCCAACTGGATGCGTCCCGACAGAAACAGGTGGAAGCCACGCTTGGATGCGTCTATGTCGAGGTGTCGGAAATGGCGGGGTACACGCACGCGTGCATTGACCGGCTGAAGGCCTATCTGAGTACGCGGATTGATAATGGCGTTCGGCTGGCCTACCGCCGCAATCCTGCGCTGTTGCCGCGCCGGATTGCGTTGCTCTGCAGGGACCTCCACCTGGGCCTGTGCCCGTGCCGCAGCGCGCAGCACCTTGGCCTGAAGATCTGCGCCAAACGCCGTACCTTGGCGCTGGCACAACTTCCTTTTGACTGCTTCGATGCGACTCGCCAGCATGCTGAGTGCGTGCCTGCTGCTTTTTGGCTGCAGCAGCACGGAAGCGCCGCCCAACCTCATCATCATCTTTGCAGACGACCTCGGGTACGGCGACCTGAGCAGCTATGGACATCCTACCATTCACACGCCCCACCTTGACCAGATGGCCACAGAAGGACTGCGGTTCACGCAGTTCTATACCGGCGCTTCCGTCTGCTCGCCCAGCCGTGCCGCACTGCTGACCGGGCGGTTGCCCGTGCGCAGCGGCATGGCCGATGACCGCGTCCGGGTGATCTTCCCGCCATCGCCAGGCGGATTGCCAACCGAAGAAACTACCATCGCGGAGATGCTCCAAAGTGCGGGCTATGCGACCGGCATCATTGGCAAATGGCACCTGGGACATCAGGAAGGGCAGCTGCCCACAAGCCACGGCTTTGATTACTACTTCGGCATTCCGTACTCCAACGACATGAGTCCGGCCACCAGCGGTGGTGCCCGGGTGCAGACCTACCCGCCGTTGCCTTTGATGCGCAACACCGAAATCATCGAGGAAGAGCCCGACCAGCGTCTGCTCACGCGGCGTTACACCACAGAGGCGGTGGCATTCATCCGCAACCACGCAGCGTCACCCTTTTTCCTCTACGTCCCGCACTCCATGCCGCACATCCCCATTTTCGCTTCGGACGCCTTCGAAGGGACCAGCACGCGCGGCCTCTACGGCGATGTAATTGAGGAGCTTGATTGGAGTGTGGGGCAGATTATCAGTGCCGTGAAGGAAATAGGCAAAGAACGGCAAACCCTAGTCGTCTTCACCAGCGACAACGGCCCCTGGCTGACCGTAAACCTGGCCGGGGGATCCGCTGGATTATTGAAAGACGGCAAGGGCACAACATGGGAAGGAGGCATGCGGGTTCCCGGTCTCGCATGGTGGCCCGGCACCATTGCCCCCGGCGGCACCACCGTCGCGCTGGCGACCACTATGGATCTTTTTGCCACCGCTGCAGGCCTCGCAGGCGTGGCGCTGCCCGAAGATCGTGTCATGGACAGCGTAGATCTGACGCCAGTCCTGGTGGATCCGCAGCAGGAAGTACGCGACATGGTCTATTATTATCGGGGCACGCGTCTTTTTGCTGTGCGGAAAGGTCCCTGGAAGTTGCACTATATCACACAATCCGCGTACGTTGGCGACGCGCCCGTGACACAGGACCCGCCGCTGCTCTTTCATCTGGACCATGATCCGTCCGAGCGCTTCAACGTGGCCGCACACCAAGAGAAAGTCGTCGCTGAGATCGAAGAAGCGGTTCGCCAGCACCGCGCGGCGCTCGTGATGGCACCGTCGCAGCTGAGGGTACCCGCATGGGAATAGCAGCGCACTGCCCGTTGGTCGGGCTGCTTGTGACTTTTGCGATGCTGGTCGGAAGCACGGGCTGCGGTTCCGGGATTCCCGAAGACATCGCCATCCCGCCAGGCATGGTGCTGGTACCGGGCGGCAAGACAGATGTCGGCAGCGAGTCAGGCCTGCCCATGGAGCGCCCTGTGTTTCGCGCAAGGGTCAAGCCGTTCTTCATGGATGTGCATCCCGTGACGGTCGCGCAGTTTCGCACTTTCGTGGACGCTACGGGCTATGTGACCGAGGCAGAGTCGTTCGGCAATGCAGGCATCCTTGATGCGGCAACAGGCCGATGGACGATGGTGGACAGTGCTACGTGGGCCTACCCGATGGGGCCGTCGTCGCCGGCCGCAGCCGACGACCATCCGGTGACGCAAGTTTCCTGGAACGACGCGGCGGCCTACGCCGCATGGGCCGACAAGCGGCTGCCTACCGAAGTGGAGTGGGAGCACGCCGCCCGGGGCGCGGTCAATGATCCGGGTCCGTATGCCTGGGGAGTATCGCTCATGGAGGAGGCCGCTTTCAAGGCCAACGTGTGGAACGGCCGCTTTCCCGTGCACAATACAGGCGACGATGGATACCTCTTGACCTCGCCCGTAGGCACCTATGGCAAAACGCCACTGGGTCTGACTGACATGGGTGGCAATGTATGGGAATGGACCGCCGACTGGTACCGGCCGTATGCGGAGCGCGATGAGCCCTTTGAGCCGCATGCGTTCAGCGAAAAGGCCCAGCGTGGCGGCAGCTTTCTGTGCGAACCCGGCTGGTGTCACGGCTACCGGGTTTCAGCCCGCAGTCACTCTACGCCCGAGACGTCGCTGCATCATGTGGGCTTTCGCTGCGTGATGGACCTGCCGTAGGCTTTCCCAGGAGGCGCTCTACGTGCTGCAGCGCAGCATTGAAACGCTCGGCGTGCGTACCGGCGATCACGGCGTGGGGCAAGTTCTTCATGGCGGCTGCGAAGAGGCGGTGCGTGGCCGCCTGCACCGCAGGCCCGTCCCGCTGCCCTGGATCCGGCTTCCAAGCCAGGTCCGTGTTCATAAGCAGGTACAGGTCTGCGCGGCGGGCCGCAGCCGCTTCCTCGACCCAGATCGGCGGTTCGCCAAAATAGTAGCGGTGATATACACAGGTGGATATGAGATCTGTGTCCAGAAACAACACCCGATAAGCCCGGCGCAAAAGGCGCTGCTCCTGCTCCAGATGACCCTCGGCGATGCGAGGAATATCGGCTTCCAGAGGCAAGCGACCTTGTTCGTCCACGAACTGCCGCAAGTACTCGGGTGCCCATGTTGTCTTGTAGTGCGCCGCGAGGGCTTGTGCCATCGTCGTCTTACCGGTCGATTCGGCACCTGTGACCACCACGCGTCGTATGGTGCCGCGAGTTGCGTCCGAGGGCATAGGCTATGCCGCGCACACCGCGCGTTCGTTTCGGCAAGGTTTTGCCGGCGCTGGGATTGGTACGCTGCCCGTGGTACACGCACCGATACGCTCAACGCGCATACGGAGACGCGGATGCTTCCAGAACACCGGATGCGCCCATGCGGCACGCCTAGCTGCGTGCTACCAGAGCCATCCGAAGAAACCGGCGGTCAGCAAGCCGTATACCAGCCCGTCCAACGCATGGCGCACCGTATTCCCCCAGGGCACATGGAACCAGATGCTGCTGGTAAACAGCGCGGCGCTGTAGGCCAGGGTGGCTGTGGCTCCCGTGACCTGAAATACCTTGAGGTATGTGGGCGCATCGACCGTGAATAAGGCCGCGGAAGCGACGTACGCCACCATCAGCGAAACACACAGCACGTACACGCCTTGGGCGATTAGCTGTCGGCTCATGCCAGCGGTGTTGCGCCCGATCACCAAGAGACCTACCGGGCCCGTCTGGAATTTTTGGCGGACTTCAGGACTATTCCAGTCCTCTTTCGAGTGGGCATACGGAATGGCATACTGCGCGCGCGCCAGCTTCTGAGCCTGTATAGCGGCACGCATCGCGTCCTCGTCGGGCAGGCGCATGTAGTCCTTGCGGTGGTGCGGGAGCACCATGTTCAAGACGCTGCCTGCCACAAAGACCACAGCCGCTGAAAGAAGGATGGGCAGCCATAGCTGCGTGATGAATTCCATAATGATTGCCGGTGTTGTTCCTGACTTTCAGGAGTATACGAACAGTGTTCATTTGTGACACTTGTGAAGGTGCGCCCAAGTACGCGCGTACTTGGCTGTAGCTGCGTACTTTTCGGCACGTGCGTGCCACCACGGTGCGCCAAGGTGCTCCGTATGATGCTGACTGAAGGGCTGACATACTTCAAAGGCGTAGGCCCCAAGCGCGCAGGAATTCTAGGGCGTGCCGGCATCGCCAACTGCCGCGATCTGCTGTACTACTTTCCGCGGCGCTACTTGGACCGTACCTCTACGACCGCCATCTGGCACCTTCAGCCCGGAGACGGCGAAGTGACCATCGTCGGGCGCATTCGCAGGATAAAGACTTCCAGTGGCAGACGTCGGCCCCGGCTGGAGGCGATCCTTGAAGATGACATGGGCGGCCAGATCATGCTGATCTGGTTCAACGGCATCCAGTGGGTGGAGAGGACGCTCGATGCGGACGAGCTCGTGGCCGTATTTGGCAAAGTGCAGACGTTTAGGCATCAGCTGTCGATGATTCATCCGGACATGGACAAGCTGGGAGACGACGGGCCACAGCTTTCCACGGGACGTATCATTGCGCTCTACGCTGGCAGCGCATTGTTCCAGCGCGTGGGACTGACCAGCCGCACCTTCAGACGTATTCTTTACAACCTTATCAAGACGCGCGGACTGGAGATGCCGGAGGAGATTCTTCCACGGCGGCTCGTGGCGGAGCAAGGCCTGATGAACTGGCGCTCGGCCGTCCGGGCCATGCACTTCCCCAGATCGGTGGACGAGCTTAACGCGGCCCGCGAGCGATTGAAGTTTGAGGAGCTGTTCTTCCTCCAGCTCATGCTGTGCCTTGCTCGGCGGCAGCGCCTCCGAATACCGGCGCTGAAGCTGGAGCAACCAGTGGACCTTGTGAAACGGTTCGTTCGCTCACTTCCCTTTACGCTGACCGCGGGCCAAAGGCGCGCCATCCAGGACATTGCGCGGGACACCAGCAGCGGTTATCAGATGAATCGGCTCCTGCAAGGTGATGTGGGTAGCGGCAAAACCGTGGTCGCCGTTTCAGCGCTCTTGATGGGTGTAGGAAGCGGATGCCAGGGCGCCATCATGGCCCCTACTGAAGTCCTGGCCGAGCAGCACTTCAAGACGCTGGTCAAGCTCTTGAATCCACTCGGTGTGCATGTGGGATTTCTTATTGGGGGACAGCGCAAGCGTGCGCGGCAGGCCATCCTTGAAGGGATTGCCGACGGCACGACGCAGATCGTAGTAGGCACGCACGCCATCTTTCAAGAACATGTGCGTTTTCGAAAGCTGGGGGTGATCGTCATTGATGAGCAGCACCGCTTCGGCGTGCAGCAGCGTGCGACGCTGCAGGAGAAGGGAGACCATCCGCACGTCCTGCTGATGACCGCCACGCCAATCCCCCGGTCCCTGGCACTGACCATCTATGGCGATCTGGATCTTAGCCTGATTACCGAGCTGCCTGCCGGACGGCAGCCGATTGAGACCAAGCTTTTTGGCGAATCGCGCCGGTCTGCAATGCTCTGGCATGTGCAGCGCGAAGTGGAGAAGAAGCGGCAGGCCTACGTGATCTATCCGCAGGTGGAAGAGTCGGAAAAGACCGATCTCAAGGACGCCGAAAGCGGCTACAGGCAGCTGCGTGAGGCTTTTCGCCACGCCACCGTAGGACTGGTCCACGGCAAGATGCCTTCGGAAGAAAAGGAAGCCATCATGGCACGCTTTACGGCGGGTGACATCGACATTCTGGTCGCAACGACCGTGGTCGAGGTAGGCATTGATGCGCCCAACGCAACCATCATGGTTATCGAGCATGCAGAACGCTTTGGCTTAAGCCAGCTGCACCAGCTGCGCGGCCGCGTGGGCCGCGGATCCCACAAAAGCTACTGCATCCTCATGGCTGACTACCGGCAGACCCCGGAGGCCAAGCAGCGCCTGCTGACGCTGACCCGCACTACGGACGGCTTCACGATCAGCGACAAGGACCTGGAAATTCGTGGCGGCGGCGACTTCTTCGGCACACGGCAGCATGGGCTGCCCAGCTTCAAGCTGGCCGACCTGGTAGAGGACGCGGGCCTTATCGAAACCGCACGCGAGGCTGCTGTGCGGCTTCTGGAGCAGGATCCAAACCTGGAGCATCCCGCGCACGAAACCGTACGCTGGTACTACGACACATTCGTCGGGCAGAGCGTAGGGCGGCTGTTCCGAGTGGGCTGATCATGCAGCAATACATTGACATCTTTTTGCAGGGCTACCATAACTATGCCCGCTACCTGTGGCAGGAAATCACCCAGCCGCACTGGCAGAACTACTTCTACTGGCTCATCGGAGTGTCGCTCTTCTTCTTTGCCCTGGAGCTGCTTTCACCCTGGCGCCGCGATCAGAAGCGATTCCGCAAAGATTTCTGGCTGGACCTCTTCTACGTATTCTTCAACTACTTCCTCTTTTCGCTTTTCATCTACAACGCGGCTTCAGACGTCGCGGTAAACCTGTTCAGCGATGCCCTGGCCGCCATCGGCATCACCAACCTGATCGCCATCGAAGTCAACGGGTGGCCGGTCTGGGTGCAGCTTGTGGTCCTCTTTGTGCTGCGCGACTTCATCCACTGGAATGTGCACCGACTCCTGCACCGCATCCCCTGGCTGTGGGAATTTCACAAGGTGCATCACTCGGTTGAACAGCTGGGTTTTGCCGCGCACCTGCGGTTCCACTGGATGGAGAATGTCGTCTACAACGCATTGCAGTATCTGCCGTTGGCCATGATTGGCTTCGGCATTGACGACTATTTCATTGCCTACATGATCGCGCTGGCCATTGGCCACTTCAACCACTCCAACCTCAGCGTGCCGCTGGGGCCGCTGAAGTACGTGCTCAACAATCCGCAGATGCACATCTGGCACCATGCCAAATCGTGGCCCGAAGCCAGTCCCTACGGCATCAACTTCGGACTCAGCCTCAGCGTGTGGGACTACCTGTTCGGGACCGCAGCCATTCCCCACGATGGACGCAATATCACGCTGGGCTTTCCGGGCGACGAATCGTTTCCGACAACATTTCTGGGGCAGAGCGCCCATGGCCTGAGGCTGCCGCGGCCGGACGCGAGCCGAAGGAGTGACGATAGCCGCGCTTAGTAGCCGGCGAAGCGCCAGCGCGCAATATGGGACGGGCTGCGGCTGCGCATCACCGCGTCAATCTCCACGACGACATCTGGATGAGCCGCCGCCACATCGGTTGTTTCCGCGGGGTCGGCAGCGAGGTCGTAGAGCGCTATCGGCGCATTCGCATCGGCGCGCCCACCGAGGCGTACACCCTTCCAGTCTCCCAGGCGCACCGCCTGGGCACCCTGCCAGCTTCGCCCGTGGTACTCCCAGTACATCTCCGACGGCGGGGGCGCGGGTTCGCCAAGGAGGACAGGCAAGAATGATTTGCCGTCCAGCGCCACATCCACCGTGATTCCGGCAAGGTCAGCCACGGTAGGAATTATATCCCAGAAGGCCGACACATGATCTGTGGTGGTGCCCGGCGCAATGCGGCCCGGCCAGTAGGCAATCATCGGGACGCGGATGCCGCCCTCGTAGACTTCGCCCTTGCCTCCCCGCAGGCCGCCCGCGCTGTCAAAAAGCTCAACATCCACACTGCCGACATACGTCGGACCATTGTCGCTGGAAAACATCACCAGCGTATTGTCCGCGAGCCCCAGCTCTTCCAGCACCGCCATCAGGCGGCCTAGGTGTGCGTCCATCCGGGTAATCATCGCAGCGTAGGCCGACTTTGGACGAATGTGGGGCAGGTAGCCCTGTCCTCCGGGATAGGGCTCCTCGTCGAATACGCCATCATACGCGGCCAGCGCCTCGTCCGGCACCTGCAGGGCCAGGTGCGGCACCACATGCGGCACATACAGAAAGAACGGACCTGCTGCGTTGGCACGAATGAACGCCTCCGCCTCCTCCATCATGAGGTCCGGCGCGTAGTCCACCCCCTTGTAGCGGTCGTAAGCTGAGGGATCATGGAGGTCGTCGCCCTCGAAGCGCTGGTGCGGGTGAAAGTACGGATTGCGCAGCGTGTCCCAGACCGTATTCCTCCAAAGATGGGTGGGATAGTAGTTATGCGCCTGTTTCTGATCCAGATACCCGTAGAAAAAGTCGAATCCCTGCTGATTCGGCACGCCCGTGGATCCGGGGCCGCCCAGGCCCCACTTGCCGATTATCGCCGTGGCATACCCCGCGTTCTGCAGCATGCGGCCCAGCGTGAATGCTCCTTTGCGCAGCGGCAGCTGCCCATGCTCCTCCTCGTCTGCAAAGCCGCCCAGCTCGAAGTTGTCCCGAACGTAGCAATGCCCAGTATGGCGGCCCGTCAGCAGCGTGCATCGCGATGGTGCACAAACGGGACTGCCGCTGTAGTGCTGCGTAAAGCGCAGTCCTTCAGCCGCCAGACGATCCAGGTGCGGCGTCTGGATAATCTCCTGTCCGTATGCACCGACCTCACCGTAGCCCAGGTCGTCGGCCAGGAAGTAAATGATGTTCGGCGGCTCGTCTGCCGGCTGCTGGCATGCGACCAGGCAGAGCACCAACAAGAGCAAGCGTGGCGTCATATTGATCTGCTCCGATGAAACAGGTCAATATATGAACCCGCTTGCTGGTGTCAGCGTGCGAGCTTCAGTACTTTGCCACGCCGCTTGGCCTGCGCAAAGCTGATCCAGAATCGCAGCCTGCGTCTACCCCGTCCGGTCTTGCCAGAAGCGATCTTGCGTCGGCCTCGAAGCCGCGCATTGCGTCGTTTCATACGACCTGCCTCCCATAAGTCAATTCCATGCATTTTCACATCATAAATATTACAATGCAATGCTGCCATACTGTGAATAAATTGTTACCGTTATCTGATCATTCATGGTGCACTTGCGCGGGCGGCGCCCTGTGGGATGCGTTGCGAGACCGTCCAGCGAAAGCATACAGTGTCCGATGAACCCGCTCTCTGACGGTTGCACTAAACGTAGGAACACAAGGCCTAGCCCACAATGCAAGCCACCCGGCGGACAAGATGCTCTTGCCGGCCGGACTGCGTAAGGAGCACACCCAGTCGGCAGCGAAGTCCGACTGCTCCCTGACCAGCCCAGGCAAAGCCTGTGCGCTGCACGCCGTCGGACACTTGCGCCGCAGGCACATGAGGTCGGGCGCAACCGGCCAGCCAGCGCGTCAATAACGCCGCGCCGGGATTCGTATAGAGTGGATCTCCCTGGATTCGCCTACCAGCGTGCCGTCCTGCGCGAACCACTGATGTCCCTTCCGGTAGGCGGATTTGTAGGATTGTGCACCATTCAGTTCCACTGCATAGGACTGTTCTTCCTTGGTCAACTCTTCGATGATTTGGCACTGAAAGGTCCGCACTGGACGCCTTCGGCGCGTTCGGGCCGCGTAACGCGGCCTGCCTTGCGCTGGGAGGATTGTCGTGTTAGATTCTGCTTTCATGGGGTGGCACAGCCGTTGATTGCGTCCGCAAGTTACACGCAGGCGGCCCTGTACCTGTGCACAATTTGCCAACAAGAAACGCACATCTTCCACAAGACAGCTTTAACAAGTCGCCTCCTTCTACGTACAACGCAAAACGCCAAATCCTGCGCTTATGGCCACTGCCCTCTTTGTCGGCACAGATAAGGGTGCCTTTCTCTTCCGCAGCCACGACCGTGTGCACTGGCAGCAGGAAGCGCCTCAGTTCAAAGGCTGGAAGGTGACTGCAATCGGGCGGGCCCGCGACGGCCGCTTTGTGGCGGGCAGCGCCAGCCATGTTTACGGGCCGCTGCTGCACCTGAGTGATGACTTGACGCACTGGAGCGCAGTAGACCAGGGACCCCGTTATACGAATGGGCGCAAGCTGGAACAGATCTGGACGATCACGGCAACGCAGCGGGGGCACTACGCAGGCGTAGCCGAGGCAGGCCTCTTTTTCGCCGTAGACCCTGAAGGACCCTGGGTCGCGGTGCCCGGACTCAATGACCACCCGACCCGACCCGCTTGGCAGCCTGGTCTGGGCGGACTCTGCGCGCATGTAGTATTGGAGAATCCTGTCAATCCAGACCAACTCTGGTGCGGCATCAGCGCAGTCGGCGTATTTCGCTCCGATGATGGCGGCGAGTCTTGGCACCCCAAGAACCGTGGCGTGCCTATCGCAATCCCTGACAAGGAACACAAGGAGGTCGGATTCTGCGTGCATGGCCTCGCGCTGGACCCCCGCGACCCATCGGTGCTCTATCGCCAGGATCATCTGGGTATGTTTCGCTCCACCGATGCTGGAGATTCCTGGCAGCACAGCAACGCAGGGCTGCCTGCAGATTTCGGCTTTCCTGTCGTCGCCGATCCGCACACCGGCGCGGTCTATGCGTATCCGCTCGAAAGCGATGAGTATCGACTGCCTATGGGCGGCGCTATGGCGGTGTACCGCACCACGGATCAGGCGCAGTCGTGGGTTGCGCGAGGCCAGGGCCTGGCTCATGAGGGCGGATACGCCTCGGTGCTTCGCGGCAGCATGGCTGTAGACGATCAGTCCGGGATCTACTTTGGAACGACGGCCGGCACCGTGCACTACAGCACGAGCGGCGGCGACGTATGGCACCAGCTGCCGTGCCTTCTTCCGCGCATCCTGTGCGTAAAGGCGTTCAACCTGTAGATGGCGCAGGTATCTGTCCACATCCCGTCCATCCTGGCGACGCTCATTGGCGTGCGCGAGGTAGCAGTGAACGCCGACTCTGTCAAGGAAGCGCTCGCTCAGCTGACAAGCAGACACCCGCCATTGGAGCAGGCCCTCTTTGACGAGGCGGGGGCGCTCCGCGCACATGTGCTGTGCTTTCACAACGCAGAGAACACACGCTGGCACGCCGAAGGCTTGGATCGCGCAGTCCTGACAGGGGACCGCATCACCATCCTGCAGGCCGTGGCCGGCGGCTGACACCAACCATCTTGTCTGTAGCATGGATTGACCTTACTGTAGAGAACGCACCGGTCGTGCGCGACTTCTACGCCTCGGTTGTCGGCTGGACACCGCAGCCCGTGCCGATGGGCGGGTATGACGATTACAGCATGGCGAAAGACGGGGAATCTGTTGCCGGCATCTGCCACGCCCGCGGCCCTAACGTTGGATTGCCGCCCGTATGGCTGCCGTACTTCCAGGTGGCCTCCCTGGAAGAAAGCCTGGACGCCGCACGGGCCGGCGGCGGACAAATCCTCATCGAGCCGCGCGAATGCGGGCCGGGTATGCGTTACGCAGTCGTGCGAGACCCTTCCGGTGCCGCCGCCGCCCTCATAGAAACCACCACCGACTCATAGCCTTATCGCAAATGGATCGGTGCCCCCTGCAATTGCAAGCAGGCTTTTTTCTGTCCTGTTGCGCAAGGTGCTGCCCTGTCCTATTTTAGGAATCCGTTACACATCATCGCTTTGAATATTATGGATATCAACTGGCTGGCTGTCCTCGTGGCTGCTATTCTCCCGATGGTCGTGGGCTCTCTCTGGTACGGGCCGTTGTTCGGCAAGTCCTGGATGGCGCTGATGGAGCTGACCGAGGAGGAAATCAAGGCAGACTTCAACCCTGTAAAGTCGTACGGCCTCTCGTTTGTGATGGCCCTGGTCATGGCTTTCGTACTGGCCTATGTCGTCGGCATGGGGGAGGGCGGTACCACAAACGGCATGATGTACGGCGCACTGCTTTGGCTTGGATTCATCGTACCGTACGGCTTCCAGTCGGTGGCGTTCGAGATGAAAAAATTGCCCATATACCTTCTGAGCATCACGTACAACCTGGTGGTACTGCTACTAATGGGGCTGGTGATCGGCGCCTGGCAGTGAGGGGGCTGCGCGCTGTGTTCCAATGACGCCATCGCCGCATGAACGTGCCGCCACGCTGCGGCGTCAGGTCAACGCGCACAGTCACCGGTATTTCGTACTCCACGACCCCATCATCACCGATGCGGAGTTCGATGCGCTGTTCCAGGAGCTGCAGGCGCTGGAAGCGGCCCATCCTGAGCTTCGCACTGCGGACTCCCCTACGTGGCGTATCGGTAGTGACTTGGCCGAGGGCTTTGCCAAGGCGCGCCACGCAGCACCCATCTTGAGCTTGGCCAATGCATTCAGTGCCGAAGACCTTGCAGACTGGGAGACGCGCAACAAGCGTATCGCGCCCGAGGCGTCCTGGGCATACGTCGTAGAGCCCAAGTTCGATGGTCTGACCATCGTACTGCGCTACGAGGCCGGCGTCTTGGTGCAGGCATGTACGCGCGGGAATGGCACCAAGGGCGATGTGGTGACCGCCAATGCACGCACGATCCAGTCTATCCCGCTACGCATACCCGTGAGTGGCGACCAGGAATCGCCCCCGCTGCTTGTAGTGCGTGGTGAGATCTTGTTCACCAAGGAAGCCTTCGCGCGCCTGAATGAAGCGCGCCGCGAGGCAGGGGAACCCATCTATGCCAACGCGCGCAATACGGCCGCTGGTTCTCTAAAGCAAAAGGACGCGCGCAAGACGGCTGAGCGGGCACTTTCTGCGTACTGCTACGATGTGGTGCATTCAGAAGGCCTGTCCATCGATACACGCATGGCGCAGCGGGCACTGCTGGAGTCGTTGGGCTTTGCGGTTCCTCCTGAGGTCACGCGCTGCGAAGATCTGGCCGCTGTGCAAGCGCGCTTGGCGTGGTGGGAAGCACAGCGACCGCAACTGCCCTACGAGATTGATGGTATCGTCATCAAGGTGGATAACCTGGCCCTGGAGCGTTCTTTGGGCATTGCAGGAAAAGATCCGCGTGGGATGGTCGCCTACAAGTATCAGTCCGAGGAGGCCACAACCAGGCTGCTCAAGGTGGTGTCGCAGGTCGGACGCACGGGTCGCGTCACTCCCACGGCGCACCTGGCACCTGTTTTTGTCGGCGGCGTGACGGTAACGCATGCCACGCTACACAACTACGACCTGGTCGCGACCATGGATCTGCGCCTCGGCGACCTGGTGCGGCTGAAACGCTCCGGCGATGTCATCCCGTACATCATCGGCCCGGTCAGCAGCGCCCGCACCGGCGAGGAACAGGCGGTCACGCCGCCTAGCGTGTGTCCCGCATCCGGCGATCCTCTGGTGCGCGAGGCGGACACGGTAGATTTGCTGTGTCCCAACACAACATGCCCGGAGCGCATCTTCAGAAGCGTGACATTTTTTGCTTCGCGGGGCGGGATGAACATTGATGGCCTGGGCCCTCGCACGCTGAGGCTGCTTATTGACACAGGACTCGTATCCGATGAGGGCGACCTGTTTACACTCACGGCCGAAGACCTCCTGCCCTTGGAGGGCATAGGCGAAAAAAAGACCGCGCTGCTGCTAGACGCTATCCGTGCAGCCAAGGACCGTCCCCTAGCCCAAACCATCACCGCGCTCGGCATTCCGGGGCTTGGAGAAACGATGGCGCGCGCCATAACGAAGGCGGTGTCGTCAGTGTCAGGCCTGGCGGCCATAGCACAACAGGTTCGCGATGCCGCGACCAGCGCTGCACAGCAGATTCCGCCGCTTGAGGACACCTTCACGGAACTGCTGCTGAAATCCATCACATCAGCCGACCCCGCAGGACGTGCTGTGCGTTTGACGACATCCGAATACACCGACTTTGACGCGCCCCTCCACGAGGCGGTGCAGCCCTGCTTTGCACGCGCGCTGGAAGCAATCAGGCCCCTGGTGCAGATCGATGGCGTGGGGCCGTCGCTTGTCGGTGCAATCCTTGCGTGGTTTTCGGATGCGCGCAACACGGCGATGCTGGAAAAGATGCAAGCCGCTGGTCTGCGCCTGGAGGAGGCCCCGCCGGCTGCATCCTCAGCCTCGCTGGAAGGGCGCTCATTCGTTATAACGGGCACGCTGCCCACCTTCTCGCGCAAGGATGCCCGCGCATTCATCGAGCAGCATGGCGGACGCGTGACCGGCGCGGTCAGCAGCAAGACGAGCTTTCTCGTTGCTGGAAAAGGCGGCGGCAGCAAGAGGGCCAAAGCAGCGGCATTAGGCATACCGGTACTGGATGAATCCGCGCTGCGTGCACTTGCAGACGACTCCGGATCATGAAGCGTACCATCTTTTTGCTCGACACCATGGCGCTGGCCTTCCGGGCCTACTACGCGCTCTATACGCGGCCCCGAACCAACTCGCGCGGCGTCAATACGTCGGCCGTTTACGGCTTCACCACTACGCTCATCAAGCTCATCAAAGACCATGGCATGAAGGACGGGGCTGTGGTGCTGGATGCGGGAGAAAAAACCTTCCGCAATGAGCTCTTTCCGGAGTACAAGGGCACCCGTGATGCGCCGCCGGAGGGTGTCATCAGCAATATCCCCTTGATCCGGGAGGTCGCGACCGCGCTGGGACTGCCCCTGTACGAAGTAAAGGGCGTGGAGGCAGACGATGTCATAGGATCTTTGGCACGCATCGCGGAGCGCGAAGGGCACGATTCAATCATCGTGTCACCGGACAAAGACTTTAAGCAGCTCTTGTCGCCGCACGTTTCCATATACAAACCCAAGAGCCGCGGCGAGGGCTTTGATCACATCACAGAACAGATCTTTCGCGAAGAGTATCAATTGGCGCCGCACCAGTTCATTGATGTTTTGGCACTTATGGGTGACAGCGCTGACAATGTACCGGGCGTCAAAGGTATTGGCGAAAAGACCGCCATTAAGCTCCTTAAGGAGTATGGCACGCTTGAGAGTCTCTTGACGCACGCAGCGCGCATCAAGGGCAAGCGTGCGCGCGAAGGCCTGTTGTCAGAGTCTTCTCAGGCACTATTGAGCAAGACGCTGGTAACGATCAAGACGGATGTCGATAGCCCGCTGAACTGGGACTTGACAAGCGTTGCGAATCTGACGAGTGCCAAAGCGGTAGCGGTATATCGGCGGCTGGAATTCGAAAGCCTCTTGCGTCGCCTGGGCGGCGGACCACAGCAGCAGGCAGCAACCCGATCGGAAGGCACCGAGCGGCGCGCCTACGACGAAGAGCACGCCAACTATCGCGTGATCAACACGCATAGCGAGCTTGTAGCGTTGGAGAAAACACTGGCCCGCCAAGAGACTGTTGGACTCTATGCACTGCATAGCGGCGGAGCGCCCGTGCGGACGCAGTGGCGCGGCCTCGCCGTGTCCTGGGCGCAGGAGACGGCGTGCTTTGTCCCGTTCCCCTTGCAGGATGGCACCGGGGTGGACGAGGTGATCCGCATATTGGCACCGGTCTTCACCAATCCCAATGTGGAAAAGGTCGGTCACGGCATCAAGCCGCTCCTGGTGCTTTTGGGACTGAGAAATGTTCGGGTTGCCGGCGCGCTCTTCGATACAGAGGTGGCGCACTACCTGTTGGATGTGGACAAGTCGCACACCCTTCGATTTGTCGTACGGGCATACTTGCGCTACGATTGCATTGACTGGGAGAGCATTGTCGGTAGCGGGCGCACAAAGCGCCCGTTGCAAAGCATTACTCCTGAAGCACTCATGGTGGCGGCGTGCGAGTCTGCTGCGCTGCCTTTGGAGCTCAGAGATACGCTCGATAACCTGCTGGACCAACGGGGCCTCAAGCGGGTCGCGCACACGATGGAATTCCCGCTGGTGCACACGCTCGCGCACATGGAAATCAAGGGGATTACCGTCAATGGGTCGGTCCTGGCTGAAGCAGAGCGCACCCTGAGCGCGCAGATCAGCGAGCTGGAAACAAAGATTTATGCCCAGGCTGGAGGCCCATTCAACATCGCCTCGCCGAAGCAAGTCGGCGAAGTGCTTTTTGGTCGGCTGAGCATCCCGGTGCCTGCGCGCTACAGGCGCCGCTCCGGCACGCCTTCCACGCGGGAGGTTGTCCTGACGGAGCTGGCGGCCAAGTACCCTATCTGCGGTGACATTCTGGACTGGCGCAAGGCCTCGCGCCTGGTGGGCACGTACATCAAGGGTCTCCGACGCCACCGGCAGCCGGATACCGGTCGTGTGCATACGCTGTTCAACCAGACTTCTGCGGCTACCGGGCGCCTGTCATCGTCCGACCCAGGACTGCAGAACGTCCCGAACCGTTCGGCCTCGGGCCGGGAGCTGCGCCGAGCGTTTGTTGCCGCGCCGGGATGCGTGCTGCTTTCCGCGGATTATTCCCAGATTGAGCTGCGCATCCTGGCCCACATGAGCGGCGATGAGAACCTTGCCTCGTTTTTCCGGGACGGGCGCGACCCTCATACCGAGACGGCGGCGCGCATCCACGACGTTGATCCCAGCTCGGTCACGCATGATCAGCGCAGCAAGGCCAAGGCGGTCAACTACGGCATCCCCTACGGCCTTTCAGCTACGGGGCTTTCGCAGCAGCTGCGATGCGACCTCAAGGAGGCGCGCGGGCTCATGGAGGCCCATCGTGCGTCGTTTCCTGGAGTGCACCGTTTTTTGTCCGAGCAGGTTGAAAAAGCCGTTACGGATGGCTACGCTGTCACACTCTGGGGACGCAGGCGCTACCTGCCCGACCTGAAGGCTCGCAATCGCATGGTTCGTTCTGCGGCCGAGCGCATTGCCGTCAACATGCCTATTCAGGGCTCGCAAGCGGACATGATCAAGCTGGCCATGGTGGTGATCCACGGTCAGATCGCGCACCGCGGCTTGCGCATGCGTCTTTTGCTGCAAGTGCATGACGAGTTGGTTTTTGAGGTGCCGCTGTTTGAGGTTGACGAGGCCGAGTCTTTGGTCCGCGACGCGATGGTCGGCGCGTTGGAGCTGAAGATTCCCGTTGAGGTCAACCTGAGCTGCGGCCCCACATGGTTGGACGCCCATTAGCCCGATGTAAGGCGAATCAGCATGCAACGGCGCGCAAGTCGCCCTCTTGACCGGCACCCCTGACCCGTCGCAATGGCGTCCTTCTGCACCCGCACATGGGCGGCAGATGCTGGCCACGCTCGTTTTCTTCGCTGCCCGATGTGCTTCCACCCATAACGGACGGCAGCCTGCGTAACCCACTGATAAATTCCACTATTCCAAGCGAAGGAGTCCAACCTGTGCTGGGGCGCACACGCCCGCGTCGTAGCGCCGCTGATGGATTCCATTATTCCAAGCGAAGGAGTCCAACTAACCTGCGCAAGGCCGAGAGCGTAGCGTAGCCGCACCAAGCCTCGAAGGTTGCGCCAGACCAGTGGATAAGCGGCAGGCGTACGCATAGCAGTCGGCAGGCGTCGCAGCAAACGTATGCCAGGCGCTACGTCAAGTCAGGAACAGGCCCTGCGACCAGGTGCCGCGGGGCGTGTACATGCCCTTCGGCGCATAAGGGGCGTTCGGAAGCCCGGGCAATCCGAGCCGCTGCCTTGGGGCACGCACTTTCGCAACGGCTACGGCACAAGGAGCCGTGCCAGAACCGGCGCATGGTCAGAGGGACGCTCGCGCCCGCGCTCCTCAACGTCCACCCAGGCGTTGACGGCGCGCGCAGCCAGCCCCGGCGTCATCAGGATGTGATCAATTCGAACACCATCATTCCACTGAAATGCTCTCGTCCGGTAATCCCACCATGTGTAAATACCCGGCCCGGGGGCAAACCTGCGCAGGACATCTTCAAGCCCGAAACGCTCCATAATTGCGCCTAGCGCGCTGCGCGTGTCAGGATCACAAAGCACCGAGCCTTCCCATTTCGCCGGATGCGCCGTGTCGTGGTCGTTCAGTATCACATTGAAATCACCCATCAGCACAAACTCGCCTACCAGCGACGCTTCCCGCTGGAGAAAATCCTCCAGGTGTACCAGCCATTGCCGCTTGTACTGATACTTGGGCGAGCCAACACGCTGGCCGTTAGGAACGTACACATTGACCCACCGCACGCCGTACGCGGTGGCCGCGATGACACGCGCCTCCTCATCCAAACCCGTGACAACCTGCTGCGCCGGATCCCGCGTCAAGATTGCTACGCCGTTGTATGTGGGCTGACCGTGCAGCTCCACCGTGTATCCCGAATTCAAAAGCTCCGCACTCGGAAAGTCCTGGTACCTACATTTGATCTCCTGAAGGCACACTACATCGGGCTTGTGCGCCGTGAGGAACGCGCAGATCCGTGACAGGCGCGCGTTCACCGAGTTCACGTTCCAGGTGACAAACTTGATCTCTGACTTCATGGCATCGTGCAATACGCTTGCAAGATACGAAGGGTCATCAAGGAGCATGCTCCATATGTGTACGGCACGTTGGGTTTTTGGGGCAGGTGAAAAATTTTTTGCCTGTGGGACGGCCCACATGCGCCACAGAGGCCACGGCCCCGCCTTAGCGGCTGCGCCGCGCACGCGCCGCCACCAAGACCGCATTGCCATGGCAGCAGCCTGTTGCGGTGCGCCTTACGCCTTCCCATCCAGACATTTCCCGTCAGAATCATGAAGACCGTACTGCTCTTTCGCCACGGCAAATCCGACTGGAACGCGCCGTACTCCCACGACCACGAGCGGCCACTGGCGGCGCGCGGCAGGAAGGCCTCGGAGGCGATGGGCCGTTGGCTTGCGACGCAGGGTCCCCTGCCGGACCAAATCATCTGCTCGACTGCCAAGCGGGCGCGGCAGACCTGTCTGCGAGCAGCCAAAGCGGGAGGCTGGGACGCGCCCATCACCTATGACCGCAGCCTCTATGGCGCAATGCCCGAGACGCTCCTTAATCATATTCGGGCACAGCCGCATGATGCCGCGTGCGTCATGCTGGTAGGACACCAGCCAACATGGTCCGCGACCGCGGCGCTGCTCTCCAATGCACCGACAGGGCACTTTCCTACAGCGACCATGGCTTGCATCGTGATCCCTGCAGCGTCCTGGGTAGAAGTGGCCTTCGGCTCCGGTCGGCTGGCATGGCTGCAGCGTCCCAAAGAGCTGTAGCCGACGCGCCTTGAAGTACAACGCCAGACGCTGGCCACCGCGCGGAGCGCACCAAGGCCGGCATCGATGGGTGCCGGCGGCGATGGCCGCCGCGTGGAGCGCGCCAAGGAGCCTCAGCCGATGCGCCTGGCGCTGGTATGCTACCTCGAATCGACGAGCTCCAAACCCAGGGTTTTACCCTTCTGTGTCGCGGGGACTCCGTGCTCCATCCACACCGGCGGCGGCGCATCCTTCAGGTAATGGTCAAAGAACTGCTGCATGCGGATGGTCCAGTCCTTGCGATTGGCAAACGTGCGGAGGCCATGACCCGCACCGTTGTAGTTGAGCATCCAGACGGGCTTGCCCAGCCGGCGCAGCGCGACAAAGAACTCAATGCCCTGGTACCACGGCACCGCACCATCGTCGTCATTGTGCATCATCAGCACCGGGGTTTCAATCTTGTCTGCCTGGAAGAGCGGCGAGTTATCAATGTAGCGCAGGGGGTACTCCCACAGCGAGCCGCCGATGCGACTCTGAGTCTGCTCATACTGGAACATGCGGCTCATACCACTACCCCAACGGATGCCGCCATAGGCGCTGGTCATATTGGACACAGGCGCACCCGCTTCGGCAGCCTTGAACAGGTTGGTCTCAGTTACCATATAGGCAATCTGATATCCACCCCAACTATGGCCCTGCACACCGATGTTGTCTTCCTGAACAAACCCCTGGTTGATCAGCATGGTGACACCCGGCACGACGGCGTTAAGGGCGCTTTCGCCAGGATAGCCCACCTTGTACGGGATGTCCGGCACAAACACCAGGTAGCCCCGGCTTACATAGAAGGAAAAGTTGATGGACGAGCCACCGGCACCCGGGGGACGGTGCTGGTAAAGGCCATTCGACATCTTCTCGTAGAAGTAGACCATCATGGGATACTTCTCGGCAGGATCGAAGTCCTCAGGCTTGAAAAGCATGCCCTTGAGTGGAATGCCATCCAGAGAAGTCCACGATACGAGCTCCGCAGTGCCCCAGCGGTAATCCGCCTGCTGTGGGTTCAAATCGCTTACGCGCTGCATGTCAGCGAACGTGCCGTCCTGCGAAACCCACAGGTCTTCAAATTCCTCAAAGCTCTCCCGGGTATAGAGGAGCGCGTCTGCATCGGCCGCCTTTTGAGGATACCCAAACGAGCGTGCCATCATGATCAGCTCCTCCGGCACATCGTCGCCATCCAGATCGTCGGCATAGAAGCCGCCTTCCTTGGTCTCGTCGTGCTGCGCCGACAGCAAGAGCGCCCCGGATATGGCCACCTCATCATCGTCCAGCTGTAGATTGCGCAGGCGCAGCTTGTTATGCCTGCCGAAGCCGTCGGTGACAGCGCGCGGCTCTGATTTGCCCTCTGGATCCAGCGCCCAGATGTCGTACCGATCATACACCAGGAAGGCCCCATCGCCTTCGGTCCAGCCCACTCTGCCGTAGCTGCTGGGTTTGTAAGGCCAGTCGTGCATTTCGTTGTCCACGCGATAAGGCAGCGCCGCAGATACGTTCACCGCCGCTCCGCCATCGGATGGCATCGCCATCCATGCCCGGATATCGCGATCCCACCACGATACGTACTGCGCTCCCGGTGACAGATATGCCGTGCCCTGGATCCTGCTGAGCAGCAGCGCGCGGCTGCCGTCATCAATGCGGACACTGTAGACATCGTTGTAGCGCGGCGACTCCCAGGAAATCTCCCGCTGGTAAGGCATATTGGTGTTGGCCAGTCCTATGGGTGCATCCCCCTCGCGACCCACATCTACGAACGGCATATCCTCACGACCAAGCTGCACCACCCGCCTTTCATCCAGATGCACCACGGCATCATAGGTGCGATTCCGTTGGGACTGCAGCTGCACAAGCTGCATTGGCTGAAGCAGCATATCTTTCCAATTCCAGATGTCCAGCACAACCTTCTCATCGTCGTCTTCATCATCTTCCGGCTCCGGTTCGGGCCGCGGCTGCGTGCCAAAGAAAAGACGAGCGCCGGACTTGGAGAACTGGAGACCCGTCCTCGGACCGATCCACCATCCATCCTCGACGCCCGGTGAGTCAGCCGTGACCAGTGTGTCCAGGACCCCGTCCTTCCAGTGGTAAACCTTGACGGCCGGATTGTCAGCTTCGTGATCGTCGCGATTGGACAGGAAGGCAAGCTGCGTTTCGGCTTCGTCAAAGGCGAGCTGCGAATAATCGCCCTTTCCGGTCAACAGCGTGTCGATTAACCTCCGGTCCGTATCAACCAGCAGCACGCCGCTGTTGACAGAGTCTGGTGTAGCTGTGGTCACCGCCAGGAAACGGCCCTGCTCCGAGAATGCGTACGACTTGGCATGCGGCAGCATGATCTCTGCGCCATCCTCCAAGTTGTGGAGCACCACCGTACCCTCTGTGGTACCGTTCTTCTCTTCCGCGGTGGTGTCCGCCGGCTCAGGTTCAAGGTGGTAGGCGATCACGCCGCCCGCCTCCTCCGGTGCACTGTACGACTGCACGCGTGGAATACGCAGCACATCGCCCGTGGCCAGGTTGAGTACGGCCAGCGTGTCCTTGGGCATCTCGTCCTCCTCTTTCTTGGCCTTCCGGGCCGCCTTGAGTGAATCTTCTGCTGGCCGAATCATGAAGAGCACATGCGCCGCGTCTCGCGTGAAACGGGCGTCCTCGCCGCGCGCAAACGTGTATGTGGCCCCCGAGGCCACGCCATGGACACGCAACGTGGCGTCTTTCTGGTCTGGCCCATAGCCATAGAGCACCCACGCGCCGTCGCTTGAAATCGCGCGCTGTGTGAAACGATTCCAGAAGTCGTACACATCGTGATCCAGCACCTTCTTGGCGTTCTGGGCAAGGCCATCCATCGCTGGCAGCACCAGCAACAGGATGCAAGTGAATCGAAACAGGTTAAGCATAGCTTCAGTGTGCAATAGAAGTGATCATTACGGTTCAGGCGAAGACAACGGCTGTCAAAGGCATGAACAACATGCCGCGCCAGTGCTGTGACAAGTTGCAGGTTGGCTGGTGTCTTGCAGATGTGGCTTTGAGCCCGGAGCACTTCCGCCTAGTCAAAAATACGCCGCCGAACGGTGCCTGCCCTGGAGCGTGCCTAGGCAGGCGTGCGGTGCACAGCGCCTGCTGGCCGCGCTTCCTACGCCCATGCGCCCTCTGGACGGACCTCGTCGTCCCAGACCCGACCCACCGGGTAGGAGCCCAGGACACGGAGTTCGGCTGCGATCTCTTCCAGATGGCCCAGCGCGCGCTGCACCGTCGGCTCGGCACGGCTGCCGGCTACGTCAAGATAGAACAGATACTTGCCAGGACTGCCTACCAGGGGACGGCTTTCAATCTTGTGCAGGTCCAGTTCTCTTAGTGCAAAAACAGCCAGGCTCTTGAACAGCGCCCCCGGCACATTGGACCGCAACGCAAAGGCGATGGAAGTCTTGTATGCGCGATCGTCTGGCGGCAGCGTAGCGGCTTTGATGGGCAAGGCCAGCGCCAAAAAGCGCGTATAGTTCTGGGCATGGCTTTCGATGCCCTCGGCCAGAATCCGCAGGCCGTACTTCTTGGCGGCATGGCGCGGCGCAATAGCCGCGGCGCCCGATTCCGAAGCGCGGGCCACGAGCTTGGCCGCGCCCGCCGTGTCGTATGCCGGCACCGGTTCGGCATGGGACAAGTGCCGCCGCAAGTAGTCCTGGCACTGTCCCAGGGCCTGCGGATGCGAGAGCACGCGCACAATGTCCTGGATCTCTGTGCCCGGCCGCGCCATCAGACAATGCCGGATGCGCAGCATAAGCTCGCCCGTGATCTGGATATTATGCATGCGCAGGAGGTCATAGTTGATATGGACGCTGCCAAAGAGCGAGTTCTCTATGGGAATGACCCCGCGTGCAGTCACATGACCCGTTACGCTCTCAAACACCACCTGCATGGAAGCGCATGGCTCCGGGGCTGCTTCCGGGTACATGATGCGGGCGGCCTGTTCGCTGAAGGCCCCCGGCTCCCCCTGAAACGCAACTTTCATGGCCGCTCCTCGCGCCTCTCCATGCTGGTGGGTGCCGTGATGCCGAGCACCGCGAGACCATTGGCGAGCACCACGCGGGCAGCCAAGGCCAGGGCCAGGCGTGCCCGGGCAATCTGCCGCGGCTCTCCGAGTATCCGGCAATGGTGATAGAACTGGGAAAACTGTTCGGCTACCTCGCGCAGGTATCCGATCATGCGATGGGGCTCCCGCGCCAAGGCAGCAGCACTTAGGGCGGAAGGAAAGCGCACCACCTGACGGATCAGCGCCACTTCCGCATCGTGCACGAGCAGGGAAAAATCTTCGGAGGCATCAGTCTCAATGCCGATAGACGCCGCCTTGTCCGCGATGGAGCAGATGCGTGCATGGGCGTACTGAAGGTAAAACACCGGGTTCTTGTCGCTGGCTTCCTTCGCCAGATCCAGATCAAACTCGAGATGCCGTTTGGCCGAGCGCATCAGAAAAAAGTAGCGCGCAACATCGGCCCCTACTTCGGTGATGAGCGCATCCAATGTAACAAAGTTTGCTTTGCGCGTGCTCATCTTCACCTCTTTCCCGCCACGCAGCAGCGTCACGAACTGATAGATGATGACCTCCACCCTGTCTGCATCCAGCTTAAGCAGTCGCAGCGCGCGCAGTATGTCGGGGTAGGTCGCAATGTGATCGGCTCCGAATACATCGATGCAGCGATCAAAGCCACGCCCAATCTTGTCGCAGTGGTAGGCAATATCCGGCAAGCGGTAGGTGGGTTCGCCCGAACTCTTTACCAGCACCGTATCGCCGTCTTTGCCCAGCGCGGAGGTCTTGAACCAGGTGGCTCCCTCCCGTTGGTAGATGTAGCCGGTATCGCGCAGGGCCTCCAGCACCGCAGCCACGGCGCCGGAGTCGTACAGCGACTGCTCATTGAAAAACACATCCATCACGATGCCCAGCCGCTGCAACGTGCCCTTTATGGTCTCGAAGATGGCCGCCTTGGCCGCACTTGTGAAGGGTGCTTCGTCCTCCGCTGTCAGCAGCGCATCGCCATGCTTCTCTGCCAGCGCTTTCGCAATGGTTATGATGTAGTTTCCGAGGTACCCGTCGTCAGGAAACGATGCCGGCACTACGACTTCCGCGTCGGTCCCTGTGCGCAGCATCTTCGTCGCGACACCTGCGGCATGCGTCAGCTGCTCATAACGACCGCGCACCGAGGCACCCAAGACGCGCATCTGCCGCCCCGCATCGTTGAAATAGTACTCACGCGTAACATCGTAGCCGATCCACTCAAGGAGGTTGGCGATGGTGTCACCCAGGACTGCATTGCGCCCGTGGCCGACCGTAAGGGGGCCCGTAGGATTGGCGCTGACAAACTCCACCAGCGCACGCTGCCCTTGGCCCTTCCGGGAGCGACCGAACTGCAGCCCTGCCGCCAGGCACGCCGCCAGCGACTGGTACAGATGGCGTTTGGAAAAGCGGAAGTTGATGAACCCTGGTCGCACCACTTCGCAGCGCGCAATACGATCCGCATCCAGCACGAGGCAGGCGGCGATCGCCTCGGCAATCTGCAAAGGCGCGCGCCGCAAATGGCGCGCGAGCTGCATCGCGCAGTTGGTCGCCAGATCACCGTGCTGCGCAATCCGGGGGGCTTCCAGCTCCGGCTCGAAGCCCTCGGGAACCCCGTCCATCTGGCTGAGCGCCTGCTGAATTGCTTCCTTCAGGTATTCCTTCATGGCCATCGCCACCGGAAGGCGCCGATCGGCGTACGCGGGGACTGGTCCATCGCCAGATCAGCCAGGGCTTCGCCGATGGCTGCCGACGCCTTGAAGCCGTGTCCAGAGCAGGCGCTGCCTACGACCACCCTGGTGTCGGTACCGCCTAGGTAATCAATAAGGTAGTGTTTGTCCGGGGTATTGGTATACAAACAGGTCGTTGCAACGGCGCACGGGCCGAGGTAGCGCGGAAACAGCTGTCTGAGATGCTTGCGCAGTGCATCCGTTTCGGAGTCCCCGATGCGGCGATCAAGGTCGGCGAGATCGTCAACCAGCGTGCCGTGATAATGCAAGCCGGCCTTCATGCCCCGACCCAGATCTGGAACTCCATAGCTCTTGACGCCCTTGAATTCCCAGATAAAGGTAGGAAAGTGTTGAGGCCTGAAGATCGGGGCTGTGGTGCTGTACCAGGCATTGATGACGCGCTCGATCTCGACCGGCGGGCAGGCGCGGCCGAGAACGTCCCGTATGAAAGCCCCCGCGGTCACCACCATCCTGGCCGCATGCAGGACGCGCGACTCCGTCGTTATTGCAATACCCGCTGCATTGGATTTCCACGAAAGTGCCGAGTCGTTGGTGAGTACCGCGGCACCATGGGCCTGCGCCTGCGCCAGGTGGGCTGCGACCGCGCGCTCCGGATGAATGGTACCGGCATCCGGTTCAAAAAGCGCGACTTCGTCTGATCGCAAGTGGTAGGCAGGAAACGCGTCCCGTACGTCTTCAGGCGTCATTCGCGTCACCGCTACGCCCACGGCCCGCGCACTCGCTTCCGCATCGGCGATCATGGCGCTGTCGCGGTGCGCGATGTTCAAGCAGCCGCAGCGCGTGATCAGCTGCGCTTGCGCCTCCCCTTCAAGTCTGGTCCAGAGCTCGTAGGCCCGGCTAAGTAGGGGAGCGTACATGCGCCCTTCAAAGTAAGCCCGGCGGATGATGCGACTGCCCCCATGCGTTGATCCATACGGGTGCGGCGGCACGAACCGGTCCACGCCAATGACGCGTACGCCGCGCCGTGCCAGGTGGTACAAGGTCGCACTGCCGGCGGCGCCCAGGCCCACAACAACCACATCCGCAGTCTGCATGCCTATGCGTAGAGAGAAAGCTCCCGCCGGCGCATACAGAGGTTTAGCACGATAGCGAGCAGGATCGAGTTCGCGAGGAACGCCGATCCGCCATACGACACCAGTGGAAGCGGAATGCCAATGACCGGCAACAGGCCCAGGACCATGCCGACATTGATGTAGACTTGCAAGAGTATCAGCCCCGCGGTGCAGGCAATAACCGTGCTGGCGAATGGATGGGTTATCCGGCCCGCAAATCGCACCAGCCGGATGAGGAGCAGCGCAAAGCACGTCAATAGCCCAATGGCCCCCAGAAAACCCAGTTCTTCTCCTATGACCGAAAAGATGAAGTCAGTCGACTGCTCCGGAATCCAAGCTCCTTGCGTCTGCGTGCCCTCCATAAAGCCGAGACCACTCAGGCCGCCGGAGCCGATCGCGGCCTTGGATTGCATAAGGTGAAACCCTACGCCGCTGCGAAACTCTTCAGCCTCAGGATTGGCGAACGCATGAATACGCGCTACATGGTGCGGCTGAAGCAGCTTCTCCATCGCAAAGTACGCGGTGGCGATCGTGCCGCCGCTTACTAGCGCCCCTGCACCCGCCAGTATTATATCGCGGTACCAGAAGAATAACGCCAGCGCCAAGGCTGCGGCAAAACCAATGGCGGCTGGCAGGTACCAGATATAGAGGTACCCCACAATAGCGGGTGTAAGCAGCAGGGTCACCGCCCACAGCGATGTCCCCGTACAAAAGAGCACAACAGGAATCAGGCCGATAAACGTCAGCGCCGTTCCCGTGTCATTCTGCAGAATGATCAGCACGGCCGGGAGTGACAGCAGCCCAACAGCGATGAGACTCGTATTGCCTGTGCGGTGCGGCTTGTTCGCCGAAAGGATGCGCGCCACCGCCAAGATGGTACCCACCTTGGCAAGCTCCGACGACTGAAATCCGTACGACCCAATGTAGACCCAGGAGCGCGCACCCCCGACTTCACGTCCAAGCATCAGCGCCGCCACGAGCAGGAGGATGCAGACGCCATACCCGACAAACGCCAGTTCCATGTACGGGCGTACCGGAATCAGGCATACGATTACCATGCCGACCGCCGCCACCCCGACCCACAGCAGCTGCCGATCAAAGTTGTTCTTCATGCTGCCGCCCAGGTACTGGTGTGCCTCGCCCTGCGTGGCGCTGTAAATCGCCACCAGGCCGATTGCTGCAAGGCACAGCCAACACAGGATGATCCAGTAGTCCAGGTTCTTGACCCAGGTGCTCATGATTATTCCGTCAGGAGTGCCTGGCTGCTGGCCATCATCGCGCGGCCGAGCCGCAGACTTTTCGATGGCGACTCCGGCACTGCACCCTTGAGGTAGCGCTCCGCCAGAAGGCTCGCGATGGGCGCGGCGCACATGCCGCTGCTGCCCGTATTTTCGCACTGCACGGCCACGGCGATCCTAGGCTCTTCGTAGGGCGCGAACATCACAAAGACCGAATGGTCCGTCATGCCCATCGGGGCCTGCGCGGTGCCCGTCTTGCCACCGCTGGCGATCCCCGGAATCTGCATAGCTCTGCCCGTGCCCGTCTCCATGACACGCTTAAGGCCCTGGCGCACCAGGCTAAAGTACGCGGTATCCACGGGAATGCGCACCGGCTCTGGCACAAAGTGGATGGTGTCGCCCGTAGCCGGGTTGGCCAGAAAGGACACCAGGCGTGGCTCGTGAAGCCATCCGCCGTTGGCTACTGCCGCAATGTAGCGGACCAACTGCAAGGGCGTGACCCCCATGTCGCCTTGCCCGACGCCGAGATTCATAAGCGTCCCCATCCCCCAAGTAGCGTATCGGTCGTTGAAGTAGGCTGAATCTGGAATGAGGCCGGTGGTCTGCTCGCGAATATCGGAGGGGGCCCGCTGCCCAAAGCCGAAACTGTTCGCGTAGCGCCTGAAAGTGCCGAGGTCCATCCGACGCGCCATCTCAAAAAAGAACGTGTTGCAGCTGTTCTCCAGGGCCTGGACCACATCTTGCGAACCGTGCACGCCCAGACATCGGAAAATGTGCCCGCCTCCCAGGGGATGATAGCCTCCGCAGAACACTGTGCTGTTCGGCCCTGTGGGAGCAATGAGCCCTGCGTCCAGGCTCATGAGCGCCATCAAAGGCTTCCATGTGGATCCCGGCGGCATCTGGTTCATCGAGACGCGATTGTACAGCAGCTTGTCGGAATGGTCCACGATGGCGCGCCATGCGGGCTGGTTTATGCCGCCCGTGAAAAGCCCCAGGTCAAAGTCGGGCGCACTGTGCAGCACCAGGACACCGCCGGTGGCCACATCCAGGGCAACGGCAGCACCACGCTTGTTTACGAAAAGGGATTCCGCCAGCGCCTGCACGCCCGCATCCATGGCCAAGTGTATATCGTAGCCGCTGACCGGTGCCTCATCCCCCTTGCCGTCGAGATACGGCTTGACTTCAAGGCCGTGTACATTGACAACGCGCAATGCGCTGCCGGGGATGCCGCGAAGGTACGTTTCGTACGAGCGCTCCACCCCGGTGCGGCCCAGAAGATCGCCCTGGGTGTAGAAGCGGGGCTGCTCCTGAATGTCCAGTTCCTCGCGGGTTATTTCGCTGATGTAGCCGAGCGCATGAGAGGCGCGCGCATCCGACAGATAGCGCCGCTTCTGGCTTATCTCATCGTCCACCCCTGGCAATCGGAAAAGATCTTCCTGAATACGGCTGTAGCGCTCAAAAGGCACATCAGTAAAGGAAATGCTGGGGCGGTATGGGGTCCATTCGCGGGCTTCTGCCAGCTTGGCCTCCACCACCGAGTCCTCCACGCCAAGATGGCGCGCCAACAGCGCTGTCTTGTCTTCCACGAAGTAGCGTGGCGTCAGCGTGATCGCATACGAAGGTTCGTTATGAACCATCAGCACACCATGCCGGTCGTAAATTGCACCGCGTGCGGGCAAGAGGCGCAGGGTGCGCAGCGCGTTGCCTCTCGAAACCTCCTGGGCATCGCCCCGCCCAATGATCTGTAGCCCAAAGAGGCGACCGGCCAGCAGCCCGATCGACAGCAAGATTGCGGCAATAAAGATGGTTACCTTGTAGTCGGGCATGCCGAAAGGCACTTACGTCGTTGGCACAGTGTTTGCGCCGGTTCGCTTACACGGCTCGTCGATTTTCTGGTTGCTCCTGCAACTGCCAGTGCTGCTACTTGTTACACGCTATGCGATACCCCACCCAAACGCCATGAGATCCCTCGCCATACCGGCTGTCCTGAGCGTTGCAACGCTCCTCGCCCCATGCAGTGACGCATTCGGCCAAGGGTTTGGCCGCAACAAGGTACAGTATGACAGCTTCCAGTTTCGCAGCTTCAAGACGCAGCACTTCGAATTCTACTACTATCCGGAGGAGAAGGAGGCGGTGACGGATGCGGCCCGCATGGGCGAGCGCTGGTACCGCCGGCATGCGCGCACGTTCTTGCGCGAATTCTACGATCGCAAGCCGATCATCTTTTACGCCAACGATGCGGACTTCCAGCAGACGAATGTTATCGGGGGCTTTATTGGGCAGGGCATCGGGGGCGTAACCGAAAGTCGCAAGGAGCGAGTCGTCATGCCGCTGACGGGCATCTACAGCGAAACGGATCATGTTCTGGGGCACGAGCTGGTGCACTCCTTCCAGTACGATATTGGGCTGATGCGCGACGACAGCTCGCGCTTTTCGATGCAGCAGCTCCCGCTGTGGCTGATGGAGGGCATGGCGGAGTACCTGTCCGTGGGACGGGAGGACGCGAATACGGCCATGTGGATGCGCGATGCCGCACTCAGGGACGACCTGCCCACCATCGAGGACTTGAGCAAAAGCAACAAGTATTCTCCTTATCGCTATGGGCAGGCGTACCTGGCCTACATCGGTGGCAAGTACGGCGACGCTGCCGTAGCCAACCTGTTCAAGCTGGGTGGGCGCACCGGCTTGGACTCGGCGTTCGTCTATACCATCGGAATCCGCGCCGATTCGTTGTCGACGGAGTGGGCCGGGGCAATTCGGGAAGCGTATCTGCCGCTGATGGAGGCGCGCGTGCACCCCGACAGTGCAGGCCGTCCGGTGGTCACAAAGGCGCAAACCGACGTTAACCTGCACCTGTCGCCTGCGATCAGCCCGGACGGTCAGTATGTGGCGTATCTGTCCAACCAGGATGTGTTCAACATAAACCTGTTCATTGCTGACGCGAACACGGGCAAGACCATCCGAAAGCTGCGGGCCACCAATTCCAATCCGCACTTCGACAACATCCGCTTCATCAACTCTGCCGGCTCGTGGTCGCCGGATGGCAAGAAGTTCGCCTTCGTGACCTTTGCCCAGGGCGACAATGAGCTGTCCATCTGGGATCTGGACAGCGGCAGTGTGGAGCGCCGCGTGCGTGTGGCAGGCGTCAGTGCATTTAGCAATCCCGCGTGGTCTCCGAATGGGCGCGAAATCGCGTTCAGCGGGGTGGATGGCGGCATCAGTGACCTGTACGTGCTGGACCTGAATACCAGCAATGTGCGGCAGCTCACCAACGATCGGTACGCCGACCTGCATCCCGCGTGGTCGCCGGATGGCCAGACTATCGCCGTGGTTAGCGACCGCGGGCCGGACGGCTCCAACTTCGAGACGCTGGAGTATGCCGAAACACGGTTCACGCTGGTCGACGCGCATAGCGGAACCATGGAAACGATTCGGCCCTTCACGCGCGGCAAGCACATCAACCCGCAGTTTTCGCCGGACGGGCGGAGCCTGTACTTCATCAGCGATCAGGATGGTTTTTCTGACATCTATCGCTACGCCTTGGCCGAGGGCGAAATCTACCGGGTTACCAATCTGAAGACGGGCGTAAGCGGCATCACGAAGCTCTCGCCGACCATGACGGTAGCAGCCCAGAACGGGCGCGTCATATACTCGGTGTTTTTTGACCGTAGTTACAACATTTTTGCGCTGAATGCGGAAGAGGCTCAAGGCACGCTCATATCTGCACCTGCAGAGGGAGTCGCCATGGCCAGTGTGTTGCCTCCGTACAGCGCGGTCAACGATGGCCTGGTGGCTGACTATCTGGATGATCCCCTGACAGGGCTGCCTGAACCCGCACCGGTGGATGACACCTCGTACAATTCCAGGCTCAAACTGGACTATGTGGCTCCGCCGACGCTGGGCGTCACCAGCAGTAGCTACTACGGGTACGGCAGCGGCGTTTACGGCGGCATCGGGTTCTTCTTCAGCGACATGCTGGGCAATAAGGAGCTAATCCTGGTTGCCCAGGCCAATGGCACCTTCAAGGATGTCGGCGCCCAGACCCGGTACATGAACCGGGGGAGGCGCTTCAACTACGGCGGATTGATCGGCCATACGCCCATTGTTTACGGGTACCCGCAGGGTGGTTATGACCAGTTCGGCAACCTTGTTTACGTCGACCTTCGGCGGCGCATTTTTGTGGATCAGATGATCGGCATCGGTGCTTACCCATTCACCACCACCAGACGCGTGGAGGTCTTCGCCGGATTCTCGCGCTACTCCTTTGACTATGAGCTGATCCAGATTGTCAGTTCACCCTTCGGGCAGTCGAGGCAGCGGCTGCGTTTTGACAAGTGCAGCGACCTGACGCTGGAGGAGGTACTGGAGGCGATTACGTGCGAGCCGGACGCCATCAACCTGGCCCAAGTTGGGGTGGCGTATGTGGGAGACTTTTCCAACTTCGGATTCACCTCGCCGATGCAGGGCGGGCGGTATCGCTTTCAGGTTGCTCCGCGGATAGGCTCCAACCAATTCCTTTCGGTGCTTGCCGACTACCGTCGCTACTTCTTCCTGTCGCCGATCACCTTTGCGGTGCGCGGTATGCATAGCGGTAACTACGGGCCGAATCTGGACGAATCTGGTGTATTCGCCCGTGAGTATCTGGATGTGCCTTACTACCCGGGCTTCTTGCGCGGCTACAGCCGGTATTCATTTGAAGGGGCGGAATGCCGCGATGCGAATTGCAGCGTATTCTCGCGGCTGGAGGGTTCGCGCCTCGCGATGATGAGCGCGGAGATACGCCTCCCTGTATTTGGTACGGATGCGGTGGGCCTCATCAACTTTCCGTACTTGCCGGTCGAGCTTGTCGGCTTTGCCGATACGGGCCTGGCTTGGACCCGGGGCGACGATCCCTTCAAGCTCTTAAAGTGGGAAACGGACGCGCCCGGACGTTATCCGGTCACGAGCGTCGGCACCTCGGCCCGCGTGAACATTCTGGGCTATATCGTGTGCGAGTTCTACTATGCATACCCCTTCCAGCGCCCGGACCAAGGCGCGCATTTCGGCTTCTTGTTCAGTCCTGGCTGGTAGCGCCTGACTTATGGGTCGGGGCCGGCATTGCCAGCGCCCGCCGGTGCCGTGAGCATGTATAGCGTTTTTCGGCGTTGGCTTTTTCAGCTTGCCCCGGAGCAAGCCCATGCGGCCGGGTTTGCCGCTGCACAGGTCGCCCAGATCTTCGCTCGCCGCGATGTGCAAGAGCGATTTTCCTACGCGTCCCCGGTCCTTTCGCAGCGCTTAGCAGGTATTGACTTTCCCAATCCTGTGGGCTTGGCCGCTGGCTTTGACAAGGACGCCCGCCTGCTGCCATTCTGGGAGCTAATGGGCTTGGGCTACGTCGAAGCCGGATCTGTCACAGCGCACCGCTCCAGGGGCAATGCGCGCCCGCGGGCGTTTCGATTGCCTTTGGATTCGGCGATCATCAACCGGATGGGGCTTCCTAATCAAGGAGCCCGGCGTGTCGCCCGGCGCATTGCGCGGGTTCACAAGCAATGCCGCATCCCGCTCGGCATCAGCCTGGCCAACTCGCACGCACCGCATGCTGAGGTGGTGGCAGCGGCGGATGACTATCGGCGCAGCTTTATGCGCCTGGCCCCGCTGGCGGACTATGTGACACTCAACATTTCCTGTCCCAACACCGCGCACGGCAAGACCTTTGAACATCCCCCGTCCCTGAATGTGCTCCTGGAGGTGATCTTCAGGCAACGCGCGGCGCAGCAGTTGGACATCCCCGTATTCCTCAAGCTTTCGCCGCCCGCATCCGCGCGCATCGTGTTCGACAGTCAGATCGAGGAAATCCTTTCCATAGGACAGTTCTACGGTGTCCACGGATATATTGCATGCAATACGGCCTCCGACCGGGTGGGACTGCAGACTGGTGCCGCCGCGCTGGCCGAGATCGGTGCCGGCGGCCTGAGCGGCCCACCCCTGAGGGCGCGCAGCGTACACCTGGTGAGGTACCTCTATCGCCGCCTGCAGTCTGGGCAGGTCATACTCGGCGTGGGCGGTATCGACTCGGCACTGGCAGCCTATGAAATGATACGCGCGGGCGCGTCACTCGTGCAGCTTTACACGGGGCTGGTGTACAAGGGGCCGGAGGTCGTACGAGCCATCAACGAAGGCCTGGTGGCCTTGTGTGCGCGCGATGGCCTTGGTTCTATTGCAGACGCCGTGGGAACTGACGCAGCGCAGTAGCATGGCCCGGGCGGATACAGCACCCTGCCCTGCGGTCCGAGTGCCTGCACGAATATCTGATTGCATAGATTAAGCGGCACAGCCCAACTGCATGCACCCCTGTGGGTGGTCCAGACCATAAGAATTTGGCGCGCCAGCCGTCCTCGTCACATCCTGCGCTGCGTATCGGCGTCGCCCACCTGTTCGCTACGGGCCGCAACCCGGAACGCCACAAGGTCATCCACTTGGGCGGCATCACGTTTACAGCGGATGGCGCGCCTCCGGTGCGCAAGGACTGGATCCTCAATCCTGGGCATCGCATCACGCGACGCCTTTTTGCGCTGTCCCATGTCAGTAACGCCATGCGGGTGCAGGCGGCTTCCTGGGCAAATGTTCGCAGCGACATAACAGCGTTCTTTGAAGGACTTGACATGCTCTTTGTGGCGGACCTGGACAATCACCGGGCCTGGTTTGCCAGCATCCTGGACCGTGAAAAATGCCCACCGCTGGTAGATCTGCTGGAGATGCAGCGATTTTTTCGCCCCGAGCGCGCCGTGTTCCACACGGAGAAAGGACTGGTCGAACGGCGGCGGCGGAGAGAGGCCGCAGCCGAAGGTCCGTACTTACCGCTGGTTCTTGAGGAACTGCAGCGCGAGCTGCATGGCATTCTAGAGTCCATCCTAAGCCCCACCCCGGAGGGGCACTACCTGACCTACAACCTGCTGCATCAGGCGGTCCATGCGAAGCCGCCGCTCTTGTTATTCAAGGCCGTGTACACGGCTGCCACCCATGCATGGCGCATCAACTGGGGACGCGGGCTGGAGCTCTTTCCCGTGGACGAGCCTGCGCTACTGACCCTGCCTGCCGCCAATCGCGTGCCTTACGGCGTGCGCACGCCCCCCACGACCTTCTATGACCGGCCGCTGCAGTTCAGTGAGCTGGTTGCACTGTACTGTGCGCTTCGACCGCCGCCGCCAGGCACAGTGCCACGCCGGATGCACCTGCGGCATAGGATCGCCAAGGCCTTCCTGCCACACACGACCGAGACCCCTTTAGCCCGTACGGTCGAGGCGCACTATGCCCGGTTGTTCACGGGCCTTGGAGATTCCGTTATTGCACAGCCTTTAGCCGCCGCGTGCACTAAGGCGCTACTCGAAGCCGCGGATGGTGAAGAGGCTGGCAGGCCATCGCAGTTTGAAGCGCTGGTCACGCGCTTGGCCGATGAGTTCCGGGAGCATGGCGTCGAAGCCGATCAGGCCGTGCTTGTGAAAAATGCCACATGCTGCATCCTGACAGTGCTGGACAAAGTATGCCTGGCTGAAGGTCGACAAGTAAACGTCGAATCGCTGGCGGCCTATCTCGCGCATATTGCGGGCCGCGAGAGCGGGGCTGAAACACTTCGCGCCGCGACCACCGCGCGGGACGTTGCCGCCGCGCAGTCCAGAGTAAGCTTGTCGGACACCGATGATGTCCTGCAGCGCTTCTACGAGGTCCGGAACCTGGAGGAGCGGCCGCCCCAGCGCGAATACGCACGGTTTTGCGCGAGCGCTATGGAGCAGGTCGGCGTCTATGTAGCGGAAGCAGGCACCGGGACCGGCAAGACGCTGGGCTATCTGATTCCGGGCCTGGAGTTTCTCCGCAAGAGCAGTGCACAACGCCAAGCCGTGCGCAATGCGGTGGCGCGGCAACTGTCCACCCCTGCCTTTGCCTTGGAGTCACCGGATCTGGCCGATGGCCTGGATGTGCTGTCCCAGGAGCTGGTCCCCTACCAGGTGATCATCGCCTCCTGCACCAAGAATCTCATGACCCAGATTCGAACCGAGGAGCTTGCCCATCTTGTGGAAGAGCCGCAGTACCAGTCCCTGAAGGTCGCCGCCGTTCTGGGCAAGGACAACTATTTCTGCGAGACTGCCCTGGTGGATCTGGGCTCGGACAACCAGCAGATGAAGACGTCGGACGCCCGTTTGGCCTGGCTGCACTTGTATCTCATCCTGCGACGCAACGATGGGCAGTGGGAAGGTCCGCCAGCGGTGGAGCTCTGCAACAGTCTGCCCAAGCTGCGCAGCATGGCGCGAGAGGTGCGCGCGGGTCAGGGCTGCTCCCCCATGACCTGCCCGCACTGTCCTTACCCGCAGAGCACCCGCCGCAGCCAGGAAGCCGACATCATTATCACCAACCATCACAAGCTCACGCGCATGCGCTGTCAGGACTTCAGGCCCAACAGCGTACTCATCGTTGATGAAGCAGACCAGCTGGCTGAAGGTGTACGGGGTTCGCTTACGGTGTCCGTGAGCCAGCGTACCATCCATGCGTACTGCAACAGGCTGATCGGCGCCACCAATCGGTCAGGATTTTGCGCTGCGCTTAAGCGCAGGCTTCAGCCCCTGTCCACATCTCGTTCGGATTACGCGATACAGGTATCTGAATCCACGACAGCGTCTTGTCGCCGCATTCTCGAGGACCTGGAGCGCATCGAAGCTGCGGCTGGGCGGGTCGCCCGCCGCGTTCGCGACATGGAAATGCGCCTGCCCCACTGCACCGACCCCGTGCGCTGGAACGAACTGGCCCCTGCCGACCATGACTGTTTTGATGAGGAGCTGGGCGCATTGGCCGAGCGGCTCGGGCACATCGATCAGGCCTGGAGCCGGATTGATGCGGAACTGCACAACAGCGCGCCACTGCGCAGCCGGACCGGCAGAATGCGGCAGCGGATCAAGCGAAGCGGTGATGTGGCCGCCCAGTTGGCTGATGAGATCAGCACCGTGCGAAAAGGTTATGGATCGGAGCAATTTGTGCACACATACGCCAAGGATGACGCGGGATGGCAAGTCGAACGCGTCACCTTCGCCTTGAGCCATTGGTTCTGGCAAGCACTTTTGCGCGTCAGGACATTGATCCTGACTTCGGCCTCTATGTTCGTCCATGGCTCGCTTGACTATTTCCTTGCCGACCTAAGCGGTCGCCAGGAAGAGCGCCAATGCCTGTCTGTAAGCGGTGAGTTGCAGGTGGCATCGCCCTTTGACTACGCGAATCGCGCCCGCGGCTTCGTAGCGAAGGAAGTGCCAAAATTCCGCGGTAGTGCGAGCCACCGCGATAGAGACGAATGGTTGCTGCGCGTGATGTCCAGCATAGCCACGCTCGCGGTCGCAACGTATGGTCGCACGCTGGTGCTCTTTACCAACACCCGCGAGATGCAGGGCGTTTATCAGCAGTTGGCTCCGGTCTTTGAAGCGCGCGACATCTTGCCGCTATTGCAAAATGGCGCTAGCGCGGCGGAGATTGAGAAGTTCAGGCAAGTAGAGCACAGCGTACTTTTTGGCGTAAATCGCTTTTGGTCCGGCGTTGATTTTCCAGGTCCGACGCTGTCGCAGGTCATTGTTGTGCGTCTTCCGTACCCGCCCCCAAGGCGTCCGCTCATCAGCCACCGCCAGGAAGTTGTGTATGGCAACGATGCGTACTTCCAAGCGTATGCGGAGCCTTTTGTGCGCCTCAGGGTAAAGCAGGGCTTTGGCCGGCTTATTCGTCGGGCCAGCGACCAGGGGCTGTTCGTCGTCTTGGATGAACGTGTTGCCTACTACAGAAAACTTCCCTGGTACGAAAAGGAGTTACGCATCAGCTTGGAGCGTATTGACACGGTCGAGATCGCAAAACGCGCCGTGACCCATCTGGGACTAACGCCCGAGATTAATGCACGCGGCATTGAGCCTGGGAAGCTGTACGCGCATCATGTGGCTTTGCTGTCGCCGTAGCATGGCCGTGAACCCTTTTCGGCGCCATAGAACGCCCAGTCCGCCCGCACCAGGCAGCCTGCCCTTAGCCCGCTATTAGCACTATGAATATTCGCCTGCATTATTTGGCGCTGATCCTTTGCTTTGCGGCGTTGAGCTGCGCTCAGGATCCCACGGGCCCGGAGCCGCCCGAACCGCTCGCGGCCCTCCGGGACGAAGCGCCGTTTCCTGTCGGCGTGGCCTTTCAGGCGTCGCGCCTGAACAACGCGCAGTATACCAGTGTCGCCGCGCGCACCTTCAGCAGCCTGACGGCCGAGTGGGAGATGAAGATGAATCCGATCTCTGGAGGCCGCGGCATCTACAACTGGCAGGCTGCGGACGATCTGGTGGCCTTCGCCAGGGTCCAGGGGATGCAGGTCCACGGCCATACGCTGCTCTGGCACGAAACCACGCCTGCATGGCTGGAGAACTTTGCCGGCAGCGATCAGGAATTCGAAGAGGCCATCCAGGAGTACATCACCACCGTCGTGGACCGTTACAAGGACGATGTCGTGAGCTGGGATGTAGTCAACGAGGCCTTTGACAATAACACCGGTCTACTGCGCAACTCCGTATACAGGCGCAGGATGGGAGATGACTACCTGGCCCGCGTCTTTCAGTATGCCCGCGACGCCGATCCCAATGTGCTGCTGTTCTACAACGACTATGGCACCCCGTACGATGCCAACAAGCGCGCCGCCGTTCTGGCGATGGTAGACGACTTTCAGAGCCGCGGCATTCCGATTGACGGCGTAGGTCTTCAGGTACACGTTACCTATACGTTCCCGCCCATTGGCGACATCACAGCCATGATGGATGCCATCGTAAGCCGCGGCCTTAAGGTCCACCTTTCGGAACTCGATGTGCGCGTCAACCCCGATGGCGACCTGACCACGCTGACGCCGGCGCGCAGCCAGGCGCAGAAGGAACGCGTTGGAGAGATCGTTTCGGCATTCATGGCGCTGCCGTCCGACAAGCGTTATGCCATCACGATGTGGGGCCTTAGGGACCCCGACAGCTGGCTCATAAGCTTTTGGGGCAACCCCGAATGGCCGCTTCTTTTCGACGCAGACTTTGCGCCCAAGCCCGCCTACGAAGGCTTCCTGGAGGCGCTCCAGCCGGAATAAGCCGCGTCAGTTGCGGCGCGTGACGTACACGAAATAAGCGCCACGCTCTTCGCCGCTGGGCAGCGTCAGCGTGGCCTGCACGGTCGTCGGGCCGTCGTCCAGCGCCACGCTGAAGGTGGCGTGGGTCTGGCCTGCGGTGACCTCCTGCGTCCACTCCTCGGATCCGATGTGCAGCTGCGCGTGCACAGCTTCCAGCGTGGAATCCAGGTGTGCGGGCCAGCGCCGAAGCTCAAAGTCGTACATGCCGGCCTTCGTCACGTTGATGGCCCAGTAGCCATTGCCCATCATGCCGCGCATCACCTGCCGATGATTCCAGACCGACAGCCGCTGATGCTCCACATGCCAGTCATGCGGGTTGAGGTGCGTCGGATTCTCTTGATCGGAGCCGATGCCGATGCGTACGAACCCTTCAAACGATGGCATCAGGTCCTGCCACCAGGCATCATAGGCCGCCTGCAAACTGTCTACTCGCGCCGGGAATTGTTCGGCCAGGTCAACCTCCTGCGCCGGATCCGTATCCAGGTCATACAGCTCATGCTGGTTGACCAGGCGCCACCGTCCAGACAGCACCGCCGACTTGCGCCACTTTTCGGGGTAGGGAATGCGCTGCGAATGCACAAAAAGCGTGCGGGCAGGCACGGGGTCGCCGCGAAGCTGCGACGCGAGACTGATGCCATCCAGCGCAACGTCTGCGGGCGGCTCCAATGATGCGAGCGCTGCAACCGTCGGCAGCACATCGATGTGGGCTGTCAGTCCGTCTACATCGCGGCCGCCCGTGAGTCCACCGGCTGGCCAACGCATAAAGAACGGCACGCGGTGTCCACCGTCGTATTCTGAGCCTTTCCCGGCGCGCATGCCCGCGTTGTATCCGGTCCAGGTGCCGTCCTCGTTGCGCCAGTTGGACCACCCTTCAGCGGAGCCGTTGTCGGTCATAAAGATCAGGATCGTGTTCTCGGCCAGCCCCAGCGAATCCAGCTGCCCGAGCAGGCGGCCCATGTTGTCATCGATGTTGGTGATCATCCCGCTGAACCGGGCCATGGTTTCGCTCATACCCAGGTCGCGGTAGGGCTGTGCATAGCGATCTTCCACAAAGTAGGGGCCATGCGGCGCGTTGGTTGCCAGATAGAGGAAGAAAGGATCCTCCTTATGGCGATCGATAAAGTCCAGCGCATCGTCAAACCACACATCCGTCACATAGCCCGTGACAGGCTCGAGCACGCCGCTGCGCACATACGTGTCGTCAAAGTAATCGTTGCCGAAGTAGTCCGGCCCCTGGCCCACGCCGCCAGCCGGATGGTAGAACGCCTCAGCAAATCCCTGATCCTGCGGCCGCAGCGGGTAGTTGTCTCCGAGATGCCACTTGCCCACCATCCCCGTGGCATAGCCCGCCGCGCTGAAGACCTCGGCCAGGGTCACCTCCTCTGGACGCATGAGCGAGCGGCCCATGATGGTGTGCCACACGCCGGTCCGCGTGGAGTACCGACCGGTCAGCAGTGCGCTCCGCGTAGGGGAGCAGGTGGGATCCACATGAAAGTCCGTCAGGCGCACGCTTTCGCTGTACAGCTGGTCCAATGCAGGCGTCTGGATCAGGGGATTGCCATGCGCTCCGATATCTCCGTAGCCCTGATCGTCGGTGATGACCAGGATCACGTTCGGCGGCACCCCAGTGGAGCGGGTGCAACCCGCACAGAGCACCAGCAGCGCCAGTATGCTACTCTTGTTCAAGCTCATCGGCGGTATAGAATCCTGCTTTTTGCGAAGTCTCTTCGCGCACGGCTGCCACCGCAGAGGGCGCTACAGCGTCCGCGTTGTTGCCAAACGCATTGCGCACATAGGTCAGGACAGCGGCCACCTCGTCGTCGGACAAGAGATCCTTGAACGGCGTCATGGGCACCTGGCCCGGGTACGTTATGCCGCCCACCTCAACAGGCCCTGTCAGCCCGTGGAGTGTAATCTTGATCAGCCGGTCTGCTTCGCCGGTCACCCACTCGCTGCCTGCGAGTGGCGGAAAACCCGCCGCGGGCAGGCCGTGTCCGTCCGGGCGATGGCACATGCCGCAGTTGCCCTCTTCGTTGTACAGCGCCTTCCCGGCCTCATAGCGGGTCCGTGCCTCGCCCGCCAGGTCTGTGTCGTCTGGCACGGGAGGCTGACGCGCGACGGATTCACCGTTCAGATGCGCCAAAGCGGTCGTGTGGGCGTGGACCATCCAGCGGTCCAGCGGCAGCTGTCCCGCCGCAATCATGGCTGGCATGCCCTTGTCCGCCTCCAGCCAGGAGGCGGCCACGATGGCTTCCAGGCGCACGCGCCCATGCGCATCCGACGCAGCTTCGACCAGCAGCGCGGCCTGATCGGAGACTTTGTCTCCCACATAGCGCAAGACGCGCACCGCCGCGGCCCGGGCACGAAAGTCTTCTGCCTTCAGCAGCCTGCGAAGCAGCGATGCATCAACCTGATCAAGACCCCAGGTGACCCAGAGGGCTTCCAGTAGGTGATGCTCGTAATGCGGCGCAGTCGGGTCCAACGCTTCCGTCCAGCGAGCCAGGGCCGCAAGCACCTCGCCTGCCGGACGGCCGCGCAGCTCCCTGCGCGTGCGGTAACGCGCACGATACTCAGGCAGCTTGAGGTTCTCCAGCAGCACCGTAATGGGTGCGTCATGAATGTGCGGGGGCTCCACCAGCGGCCGCTCAGGGTACGTTATGCGGTACACACGTCCGTGCACATGGTCGCGGAGCGGATCACGCGCATTGTGCTGCATGTGGCCGATCAGCACATTGTGCCAGTCGAGGAAGTACAGCGATCCATCGGGCGCAAACTCCATGTCCACCGGACGGAAGTTGCCATCGTTTCCAACAACCAGATCCTGCCGGTGCTCGCTATGGAATCCTGTGCCATCGTCCCGCATCATGTGCTGCTTCATGCCCAGGAAGCCGATGGTGTTGTTGATCAGCAAATCGCCCTGTGTCTCCTCTGGGAAGTGCCTGCTTGACACAAACTCGAGACCAGAGGTGGGCCGCACGCGATGGGCGTCTTCAATGAGGTTGTAGGACTTGTGCGTGGCGTTGCCGTAGCGCGGCTTGACCGTGCCCGGCATCATCCAGCGCACATCGGGACCCGAGGTCTCTGCAAAGAAGACCTGCCCCCATTCGTCGAAGGCGATCCCCCACGGGTTGGGAATGGAAAGCTGCGCGGTGCGTTCCAGTTGGCGGCGCTGCGGCGCATAGCGGAAGAAGCCCCCGTTCGTCCCTCGTATCGTGCCGTAAGAGGTCTCCACGTTGGAGTGCAGGAACACACCCTCGCCCATGTAGATGGCACCCGATGGGCCTGCGCAAAAGGCCCCAATGACGTGATGGGTGTCGTGGTCGTCAAAGCCGCTGAGAACGATTTCCCTGGAGTCTGCCCGATCATCGCCATCGGTGTCCGATAACAGCACCAGGTTGGTGCCTTGACTGACATACACGCCTTCAGGTGCAAACTCAAAGCCCATAGGCAGGTGCAAGCCATCCGCCCAGGTGGTCTGCTGGTCTGCTTTGCCGTCGCCATCGGTGTCTTCCAGAATGATCAGCTTGTCATTCGGGCGTGCGTCTCCTGGACGGTAGTGGGGATAACTGGGAATGACCGCGACCCAGAGACGCCCCTTATTGTCGAACGAGAGCTGAACCGGGTTGGCCAGATCGCTGAATTCACTTTCTGACGCGAACAGCTCGATCCGGTAGCCCGGTGCCGCATCGAGCGTTGCCAGCGCCTCCGCTCCGTACAGGTATCCGATGTTGCCGTTCTTTGGGCTTGGTTCGAAGTTCGTTTCCACAGCAGGCAGCGTCAGGGTGCGCGCGTCGGCTGCAGCCAGATCCATCGTTGCACCCTGAGCTACCCGCCAGATTGCCGTGTCGCGTATGGCAGTCAATTGTCTGATCTTGGCGAATTCTGCTGGATAGTTGTCCGGGCCAAACGGGTTGAAGCGCCGCCCGTACGCGTGCACGCCATTGGGAATCTTGAAGTCGTTGTGCCAGAACCAGTTCTTATCCTGGACCGCTGCGTGGATGGCGTCCCGGCGCTCGGGCACTGGCCCAGCTCCTTCGCCAAACAGCGCACTGGCGAGCAGCTCTGCGAGCAGCGCGTAGCCTTCTGCTGTCAGCTGCGAACCATCAATGGTGAGCGGTGCATCGGCGCGGCGGTACCACTTGCGCGAAGCCTGGAAGGCATCCACGAAGGGCACATCGTTGCGCTCCGCAACCTGTCGCATCGTCTTGGTGATAGCGGCCAGGCGACGATTGGTCGCCACTCCATCCGGCACGTTCATCTCCTTGGAGCGGTCCTCAAAGGCTATGGGCGAGACCAGCGCCATGCGCGGCGGAGCGGCACCGTTGTAGATCTGGGCCTGTGTATGGCGCACCAGGGCCTCCAGCTCCTCTTCGAAGCGGAGCGCATCGCCAAAGGCCGCGCTGAAGCCGAAGAACGCGATGATCACATCGGCTTCAAGGTTTGTGAGCCACTGGTCCGGCGTTTGGAAGTGGCCACGGCTTCCGGATGGTGTGGCAAGGTCGGTATAAAAGGAGTCCGCTCCGGGGAATGTCCAAGGCGACGCGCGCCCGGGATGCGGCCGAAAACCCGGGGTGTTACCGCCATCGCCCATGTTGCGGATTGTCAGCAAGCGGTCTGGAAAGCGCGTGTGGAGCTCTGTTTCAAAGTGCCCGTAGTTCATCATGCGCGAGGCAAGGTTGTTGCCAATAAGCACTACGCGATCACCTTTATAGAGCGGCAGCGGCGTCTGGCCTGCCGGTCCGCACCCTGCCATGAGCAGTATCCCCAGGCAGCACAGGCCCACCCTTATCTCATTCATATCCCGAATAATGCGTTGCACCCCGTGAAGTTAAGACTTTGCGCCTGCCGAACCCCTGCTAAAAGCTCTCCCCAAGCATGGCTTGCGAACGGTTGGCGTCTTGTGATGTGCGTCTGTCCAGCACCGCTGCCCAACACCGGCGGCCGAAATCCGTGTCCACTGCCTATTTCGATTGCGCAAGTGCGGGCAGCAGCAGGAAGCCGGGCGGCCCAGGCAGGCCTCCCATCCTTCCGCTGCGCACGCGGTGCGGACGCTCCGCGGAGCAGCAAAACAGGGCAATCGCCTGTCATGGATATTTCGGGAAGCGCTGCATCTGCCCGCGCAGCCGTGGCTTTAGCTGCGCAGCCCGACCGCATCGCCTATGACCTTCGGCAGCCGCTTTGCCCCCAGGCCGATGCCGCGGCCTTGTTGAGCTTTGCGTATGCGTTGTACCTTTGGCTAATTGCAACGTGAAGCGCACCAGCCATGAACCACATCAGTCGTCGCTCATTCCTTGGCACACTGGGGGCAGGCACCGTGGCCATTCATGCGCGGCACCGCACAGCGCAGCCGAATATCGTGCTCTTTTTGATGGATGATCTGGGCACCGGGGACGCCGGCTGTTATGGCAACCCGGTGATCAAGACACCGGGGCTGGATCAATTGGCAGCGAACGGCACGCGCTTTACGCATGCCTTCTGCACCACGGCTTCGTGCAGTGCGAGCAGGTCGGTTATGCTGACCGGGCTGTACAACCATGCCAATGGGCAGTATGGCCACATGCACAGCTTCCACCACTTCGCAACATTTGACCATGTCCGTGCGCTGCCCACGCTCCTAAGCGCGGCGGGGTACCGCACCTTTCGCACGGGCAAGTACCATGTTGCGCCGGCGCATGTGTACGCCTTTGACGGCCATATCACGGCGGAGGGGGCATCGCCGGAGGAGCGGGCAACGCAGTGCAGGACCATCATGACTGCCCGGGATGCGCGGCCGTTCTTTCTGTACTTCTGCACGCAGGAGCCCCACCGACCCTTTTTGCGCGGCGGCAGCGCGCCCGTGGATCCTGCAGACGTGATCGTACCGCCATACTTGCCGGATCTCGATGCCACGCGCCAGGAGCTGGCGCACTACTACATGTCTGTGGAACGCGCGGATAAAGGCCTCGTCCGGCTGATTGATCTGCTCAAAGCCACGGCGCATTGGAACAACACCGTAGTGGTGGCGGTGTCTGACAACGGCATCGCGTTTCCCGGTGCAAAGACCACGCTGTATGAGCCGGGCATGCGCCTGCCCTGCGTGGTGCGTCGTCCAGAGCTTCTGCCTGGAGTCTGTGATGCGATGATCACCTGGGCGGACCTGGTGCCTACGCTGTGCGACATTGCACAAGCCGACTCGCCGGCGGTACACGGTCGAAGCTTCAAGCGTGCCATGGAGGAACGGACGCCGCCGGGATGGGACGAAGTCTATGCCTCGCATACATTCCACGAAGTGACGATGTACTACCCGATGCGTGTGGTTCGTACGCGGCGTCACAAGTTGCTGTGGAACCTGGCCCATGGGCTGTCCTATCCATTTGCTTCCGATCTGTTCGCGTCTGCGACATGGCAAGCCGTACGGGCGGAGGGCCACACGCATTATGGAAGGCGGCACATAGAAGACTATGTGCACAGACCAATGTTTGAGCTATACGACTTGGAATCCGACCCGCACGAGGTACACAACCTTGCAGCGGACACCGCATTGGCTGATCCGCTTAAGCATAAGCTTCGTGCCTTCCAGGAACGAACCGGCGATCCTTGGATTATCAAATGGACGTACGAGTAAAATGAATTTGAGCCATGACTAATCGCTTGTGTACGATGCCATTAACCGTCCTTGGCCTTTTCGCGCTGCTTTTTGCGGGATGCGATTCGGGGGGTGAAGTGGTCGATGGCCCTGCAAACACGCCCAATATCCTGTGGATTGTCGGCGAGAACTTCAAGCTGGACTTCGGCATCTACGGTGCGGCGAATGTACATACGCCGAACCTTGATTCACTGGCCCGGAGCGGCATGCGATACACGCGCGTATTTGCCACCTCGCCCGTGTGTGCACCCAGCCGGTCAGCGTTCTTCACAGGGATGTACCAGACTTCTACGGACACGCACAACATGCGCTCGCATCGCGATGATGACTTCCGCCTGCCCGAGGGCGTACGGCCGCTCACACACTGGCTCAGCGATGCCGGCTACTTCACGGCCAACATCAGCACGATCGCGGACAGCATTGTGGGCACGGGCAAGCTTGACCTGAACTTTGTCAACGAGGGTGCGCTCTACGACACCGAGGACTGGGCCTTGCTTAAGGACAATCAGCCCTTCTTTGCGCAGATTAATACGCCCGAAGCGGAATACGACATCTATGACCGACAGTCAGCCGAAAAGCCGCGCGTTCCGTGGGTAGGCGAGGAATGGCACCCGCAGATCGCCACGCCGGAAAACGTGTCGCCGCCCCCGTACTACCCTGATCACGCCATCACACGCGAGGAATGGGCGCGCTACCTTAACAGCGTGTCCGGCATGGACATGCGCATTGGATGGATCTTGGATCAGCTGCGCGCCGACGGCCTTGCTGACAACACCATCATCGTGTTTTTTGCCGACAACGGCCGCCTAGAGGCCCGCGGCATCCACTGGGTCTGGGACACCGGGCTGCATGTGCCCATGATTATCTACTACCCGGAAGGCCTGGCTGCACCCGCGGGCTATATAAGCGGCGGCGTAGGCGAAGAGGTCATCAGCCTTTTGGACCTGACGGCCACAACGCTCTGGATGGCGGGCGTGCCACGCCCGGCGGGGATGCAGAGCTTGCGCTTTCTGGGGGAGGACGCCGATCCGCCGCGGGACTATGCCTTTAGTGCGCGGGACCGCATTGATGAGACGGTGCTGCGTCTGCGCTCGGTTCGCGGGCCGCGGTTTCATTACATACGCAACATTGTGGGCGGTGAGGGTTTTCCGACGCTGAACCGGTACAAGGAGAAGTGCTTTCTGGTGAAGCCGCTTATGCGCGAGATGCATGCGCAGGGCACCTTGGAGGGCGCCGCCGCCGCACTGTGGGCACCATTTCCTGCCGAGCAGCTGTACGACACCGAAGCCGACCCGCATGAGATCAACGACCTTGCTTCGGATTCCGAGTACCAGATGGTGTTGGAAGAGATGCGTGCGGCGCTGGACACCTGGATGGTGGAGACCGAGGATCTCGGCCAGTTTCCCGAGCCGGACTCTATTGTGTCGCCTTTCATCCAGGAGATGCACGACTGGTTCGGCACGCCAGGCTGGCATTCTGCCCAGGAGTAGCGGCGCCGTCGCAGCGACGCGCGCCAACCCGTTCAGTGCTTATTCCAGGTGCGAACGCGGCCCTGCCCTATGCTGGAGATGTCTGCGCGCCTGAAACGCATACAAGCGAAATGCGCAAACCGGTCGCGCCGACAGAGCAACCCGACGCGGGCTAAGCGCCTACCCCGCGCCGCATCCGCTGGTCGGCATGCATCCAGAAGTGCCCAGGATTCTGGGATCCCCCTGCCGACCGCTGGATGCACGGTCTTGGGAACGATGGCAGACCCGCGCTACTTGCGCTGAATGTGGCGCACGGGAAACGCATGGACTGGTATATTGAGGCAGCTGTACTACGAAACGCAATGCATCGACCGGCGCTGCTTGCTGCCCTTGCCCTTCTCTTTTCCTGGTCCGCGACCGGGCAGGATGCGCCAAGGCCGACGCAGACCGTTAAGCTGCTGGTGCCTTACCTGGAAGCCAAGCCCGTCATCGATGGCGCGCTTGACGAGTGGAAGGATTATGCATTCAACGATGGCACCTGGGACATGAACCGTATCCGTCACACCTTCTGGTATGACGAAGGCCGTCGCAACCGACTCACGGACCACGGCGAAACGGACCATGTGGATGATGACCTCCGTGCCCGGTATTACATAGCCTGGGACGAAACCTACCTGTACTTTGGCGCAGTCGTCCATGACAATGTAAATGATGTCGAGGCGCCCGGCAACGCCGACCGAGCATGGTACGCGCGAGACAGCATCTGCTTCTTCATGGAAGCGCCGCGGGACGAGGCTCCCGAATTCTTTGGCCAAGGAGACAACGCGTTCTGCTTCACCGCCGATGCCACCCTTCCTTCCTACGGAGCCTGGTGGCGTCACGGCTCAGCCGGGGCATCATACCTGGAAGAGCCGATCCCGGACGAAGCCGTGGACTATGCACTGGTGTTCGATGACGCGAATTTCGTTCTGGAAGCCCGTGTGGCCATGGCCCCTACGCTGGGAGTGAGCGACCCCCGCTGGCTGCCACCCCAGATTGGCGACCTGTACGGACTGGAGATTGTCCACTGTGACCCTGATGGCGGGCCCTATGGCGGGCACTTCATGATCTATGGCACAGGAGATGACGACGCCACATGGGCACGCATGGTCCTGGTGGGGCCTCAGTCGGCTCTTGAGCGCCGCAGCGAATAACGGTGCTTTGCCGAAGGTTGCCACAAGTAGTAGATTCAACTTTCACGCTAACTCTTTCCGCTGATGAAAATGCGAATCCTAGTTCTTTGCGGGCTGATGGCCGCAGCGCTTGTTCTCCCGGCTCAAGCACAAAATGAGGCGACGCCATTCATGGGCCGATGGGCGCTGCACCTGCCGGGCGGTGCGGGATGGCTCGAGGTCCACGACCGTAATGGCTTCCTGGACGCTTCCCTGCTCTGGTACGGCGGCAGCGTGCTGCCAGTGGCGAACGTCAACGTAAGTGGCGGCGTGCTGATGGTGTCCCGTGTGTCGTCTGTCACCCGTAAGACCCAGGATGGCACCGAGCGCAGACATATGATCACCAACCGCCTGGAAATAAAACCCAAGGATGGAATGCTGGTGGGCACCGGCTACTTTCCTAGCCGATCCGGCATCGGACAAAACGTTGTGGAATTCACTGCCACGCGCATTCCGGATCTGCCGCCCGCGCCCGACCTATCTGCCATCGAATATGGCGAAGCCATAGCACTGTTCAATGGAGTGGATCTAAGCGGCTGGTCGCTGACCAATCCAGACCAGACGAACGGTTTCGTGGTCGAAGATGGCGTTCTCGTCAACAATCCGGTCCAGCCGGACAACGGTGCGCACATCCGCTATGGCAACCTGCGAACGGATGCGACCTTTGAAGATTTCAACCTGAAGCTGGATTTCAACATCCCGGCCGGAAGCAACAGCGGCGTGTATCTGCGCGGCATCTACGAGATTCAGGTATCTGATTCCTACGGCAATCCGCTCGATTCGCACAATATGGGCGGTCTCTACAGCCGTATTGCCCCGAGCACCAACGCCGAAAAGCCTGCCGGCGAGTGGCAGTCCTACGACATTACGCTGTACAAGCGCCATCTCACGGTGGTGCTCAATGACATCAAGATCATCGACAACCAGCCTGTGCTGGGCGTCACAGGCGGCGCGCTTACCGCTGACGAGTCCAAGCCAGGACCCATCTACCTTCAAGGCGACCATGGCCGCGTGTTGTATCGCAACATGGTGCTGACGCCCATCACCAACTAAGCGGCCTGAAAGACTTCTGCCAACGTGGATTCGTCCAGATCCATGCGCTCTGCCCCGGCGCTGGTTCCGGTAACGCCCGAGCGTGGGTGGTAGCGACCCGTCAAGAGCTCGGCGCGTGTGGGAGAGCAGACAGGGCTAACATAGAAGTGGTTGAGTTTCGCCCCCTGCGCTGCAATCCGGTCAATGTTGGGTGTCGCAATATTGCTGTTGCCATTGTAGCTGACATCGCCCCATCCCTGGTCGTCTGCCAAGATGATGACGATGTTGGGGCGTGGTGTGGACTCTTCGGAGCACGCAGACGCTGCTAGTATCAGTAGCACGACTAGGTGGCGGTACATAGTGGTCTGTAGAGCATGCGCGCTAGTGGATGATGCCTCTCTTTGCTGAAGCCAGATAGGACTTGATAATGATTTCAACGGGGCCGAAGAACTGGCTTACTTGCCGGCTAAGGTGGCGGACGCCTCGTTGGCCCCAGTCGGAAAGGATACGACATCCATGAGCAATCAGCCTGGCGCGAGAGCGTGCCCTGGTGCCAGTGGTCATCGCGTGGGGCCCTAGCGCCACTTGTAGGCGGCCTGACACGTACGCCGCTGGCGCTAGTTGCAGCACGATAGTACCAAAGTTAGTATCCGCCCCCGTATAGCCAACCTCAAACGCACGAAGGGAGCCTATTGCTGCCCAATCCCAGAGACAAGGGTCATTGGTCACCACCACTGGATGCTGACGCTACACAGGCTCTCATCAACCTGCCGCGACGCCGATCGAAGCATCGCATCCGGGGTGTCGCTCCGCTCCGCATCGGTGCCACCCGAGCAGCGCCGACAGCTGGACACAGACGTGCGCAACTTCAAGTGGCCACATGGGACTATGCGGACTCCACATCTGCACGCTATTGCGTGCGACAGGTGCGCAGTGACCCCCGACGTGTCATGCACAACACCGCATGGCCACGAGGCATCGTATTCTCTTCGGAATCGAGCCTCCGTGAACCAGGTCGTCCGCCGTGTGGCGGTGCTGTGGATAAGCCCTGGCGGTCTACTGGCTGCCTGCCCCCGACTCGCCGTCCAACCCATCTCATTGGAACTGTCAGTGATACTGCCAGTTAAATGCTGTCCAATCGCACGCGGCGGCAAGGAGCCATCGAGGAGGCAGCCATGCGAGTGACCCCACGCATCACAAGCCGAACCGAACCCGACCGACCACTTCGTCTCCGCGCGCGCTTCCACGCCCTACTGCTAGCAGCGACCACCTCCCTCCTCCACGCCTGCGGAACCGATGCAGGCTACTTCGACGCCAGCCCCAGCACCATCGTCGAAACCTTCGGCGATACCACGCTGGTCCGTACCCTGTCCGGAAGCGTCTGGGGCGCTGAGGCCTCACTTGTGCCCGAAGTCTCGATCGGCGAACTCGAAGGGCCCGAGGAGTACCTCTTCGGCAGAATCAGGTCGATCGCGGTGAACGATGATGGGACCGTGTACGTCCTGGACCAGCAGGCGCAGCATGTCCGCGTCTTTGACTCGCTCGGGATCTATCTCGAAACGCTAGGTCGACGCGGCAAGGCCCCAGGCGAGTTCAGCCGCGCCGAGGCCATCGCCTTGCTACCAGACGGACGTCTGATTGTGCGCGATCCCGGCAACCAGCGCGTCATGGTATTCGGTCAAGAACCTGAAGAAATGACCGAATGGAGATACAATGCCAGCGTGTATACGTCAAAACCTCTATACACCGATATGCACGGTCGGACTTTTCTGCTCGCGGGCGACCCTTCTCGCGAGGCTGATTTCGCCATGCACATCATCGTACTGGACCCGGACGGAACGCATCTCGACACCCTTCCAGAACCTGCGAGCAACTACGTACCCCTCTTCGTGAAGGCCGAGGCTTCCGGGATGTCAGTGAGCTACGGCGTCCCCTTCACTCCCCGTTTTCTCTGGACCATTCACTCGAGCGGCCAGTTCCTCACCGGTCTCTCCAATGACTACCGGATCGACCTCGCTCGCGACAACGGCTTACTCCGGATTGAGCGCAACTACAATCCGGTCCGGGCGTCGGATGCTGAGCGCTCCTTCCAGCGAGAACGCACCGTCGGAAACATACGCCGGTCACTGCCGGACTGGGATTGGGATGGCCCGACGATCCCAAGCCGCAAGCCGTTCTTCCAGGAGTTGTTGGCCGGACGAGACGGACGCATATGGGTGCGGCTGTCGGCCGAGGGGCGCCCGGTGGACAATGAGGACTACGATCCCGACGACCCCAGTTCGTTTCCGGAGACCTGGGAAGAAGAGACCCGGTACGATGTCTTCGAGCCGGATGGGACCTACCTGGGCGTCGTAGTAGCGCCGGATGGATTCTCCCGTTTTCCGGCCCCAATATTCGCCAGCGATTATGTGTGGGCCGTAGCCGTAGACGAGCAGGGGGTGGAACGGGTGGTGCGCTACCGGATCCATCTCGGGCGCCCATAAACCTGCCAGGCTGCCGAACCGCCCCATCTAGGCGCGGCCACATATAATCGGCACGTGACGCTCGTTAACGCCGGTGCCGAACGGTCGGCCCCGGCAAGCCGAACCAGCAAACCACTCCGAGCATACCCGAGAATCGAGTAGACAAGCGATCCCCGCCTTCAGGGCGCCTCAATCAGCATCGAGGAGGATCGGCATGTGTTCGCTCAACCCACCTCCATCAGGTATCACCCCGGTCCAGGTGTCTTGCGCGCGCGGCCGATTGGCCGCGCAAGTGCGTGGCGGCAAGAGATGGTCAAGCGATTCCTTCGTTGGAGCATCGCCGGTTCTACGATTCGCCAAGGCCGACGCTCAGTACATGAGCCGCGGTGACCACGATCAATGGTGACTCAAATTCCATGGACCTCCGATTCGGGCCAACAGATTTCAGTTGACAAAGAGGGAGCAATTGAGGCAACCAATGCGACTTTGCAGGTCTATGGCTGCCGCGATAGCGTCAATCTCTAGTCCGGCCTCTATCGGTGGAAGGAGTCGCGTGATGTGCCGGATACCATCAACGCTTCGCTGCGCTACCCGGAAGGCTTTCTTGTCAGCCTCAGCGGCACCTTTGGCAACCAGCGCGGTGGATCTGGTCCCATGCGGATCATGGGCACTGAAGGCACCCTCGTTATGGGCAGCAGCTTGCGATTCATCCCTGAGATCGTCTACGAAAGCAATCAGTGGGTCGTGGAAAGTTGGCCAGAGGCGCTCCAGGAGGCCTACTACAACGATCCCAAGAACCGCCATTATCAGACGTAAACGGTATTTAAGCTATGCACCCCTCTGTGTCCCCCACCGTGTCCTCAGCAGCGCCGAAGTCCATCAGTGCAGGTCGGGCCGCCCGGCAGCTGCAAGCCCAGTCGCTCAGCGCCAACACGCTGCGCGCCTATTCCCGCACCCTTGGCCGCTTCCGCAGCTGGCTGGATGGCCGCGAGCCTACGGACACCTCGTTGTCAGACTACCTGGCGCACCTCCACGCCGCAGGCAAAGCGCCGTCTACCATCGCACAGGTACGCAGCGCTGTGCGATATGCGGATCGCAAGGCAGACACCACGGTTGCCGGCCCCCAGTCGGAAACCACACTCGCAGGCATCCGCAGGGAAGGCCGCTCGCGTGGCCGCGGCCAGGCCACCGGCCTCACATGGTCGCGCACGGATGCCATACAAGTGCTCCTGCGCCCCCGCTCCCTGCAAGCGCTCCGAGACGCCCACTGATTGCGGTTATGTCGGACGCCATGCTGCGCGCGTCTGAAGCTGTAGCCGTCCAGGTGCAAGACATTACCACCGAGGCGGACGGAACGGAACGCCTCGCCGTGCACCAGTCCAAGACCGACCAGGAAGGCACCGGAGCTGTGCTCTATCTCGGTGCGCCCACCCTGCAGCGCGTGCAGGCCTGGCTTACCCGCGCAGGCATTGAGTCCGGCCCCGTGTTCCGGTCCGTCCGCAAAGCTGGCAGCGTTACCGGTAGTGCGCTCACCACGCGCAGCGTATCGCGCATCATCAAGCGCATAGCCGAACCACTGGGTATCACCGGACGCGTTAGCTCACACTCGTTCCGGGTGGGCTCTGCACAGTCGCTCGTTGAACGCGGCGCCACGCTCACGGAGACACAACTCGCAGGCCGCTGGAAGTCGGCACGGATGCCCGCCCCATTATGCGCGCGGCCAGCTCGCAGGACGCGGCGCAGTGGCCCGGCTGCGCTACGCAGCGTAAATCCACGCCAGGATGCCATACCCGCGCTGTGCCGCCGCTGTGCGCTGTGCATGGAGCCAGCAGTCTATGCCCCACCCGGCCCACGACTCTCCGGGCATAATGCCGCCATACGGCAGTGTCTTCGCAATCCAATGACTATCAGAAACTCCAGCGCCATGCGGTAGGCCGGCGCACTGGCCACGCCCGCCTTTCGCAGTGCAGGACGGTCAATCAGCGGTCCCTTTCGCTTCCAGGCAGCAGGTGCACAGTGACGCGCATCCAACCATCGCGCCGGCCTTCGCGGGGAATAACAACTGGCGTTACGATGCGCAAGGCACCTCCGCCTCAGGGCCTCCGAAGGGAATCCGCGCCTCATCGCTTTCCAGCGCACGGAAGGCTTGCGCAGTCGAGGCCAATGCTTGTGCGGTCGGTAGTGCCTTGCCCCTCGCCGTACAGCCACGGTAGCATAGCGGGCAGCGCGCCCCGCAAATGTACGAGCACATTCAGGACGCGCTCAATGGACAGACGCTGGACCATCGGGTGCTCCGCTTCGGGGCGGACGTGTGGCCAAGGGCAGCAGAAGAGGCTGTGTCGCAGGGTGTGTTCTGATTGGCGTTTACATACAGTTTCCTATAGCAGGCATGCCACACGAAAATGTGCGAACAGTGTACAACACAGTGCGGATACGCTTTGATTTGATGCTGCAGGTACCCCAGCCGCACGCCCCGAAATTCCGAATAGCACTTGACTTAAGAGTTGCTGATCTTTTGTATACTATTCCGACGTGTGGTGTGAACGGACATGCTGGCAACAAACTCTTAAGGAGGTCTATCACGAAAGGCAGGCTCAGTTACTTCTCGGTGCGGTTTCTCCTAATGACCACGGTTGCTTTCGTGGGGTATGCAGGGGCCACGATGTTCAACTCGATTACGAGCTCTCCGGCGGAGGCGGTCCCCGGTTGTGAGGAGAATATTTGCGAAAAGTTTCCAAGGAAAGATGGCAACTATATCATTGGCTTGTGTTTACCCTATGACCCTGCTGTGCCCCCCGCGCCTGTTGGCTGCAAAGCCAAATGGGTGACACAAGACGGCGTAAGATATCTCGACTGCGATAATTACGATTGTGACGATGGGGATGGGGAGGAGGAATAATGCTGAAGCTGCAGCTTCTCTGCGGCAACTCGTATACGGCGCGGGTTGTTTGGCTGTCAGTCTTATTTTCGCGTCCTGCCAAGGCGACCGGGAATCCGTTGTACTTCACCCTACGGAGGAAAACGTCCCGGTAATCACTGACCCACGGTTTGTTCTGTACGAGCCTGAGTCTGACACGGGAGTGGCAGTGCCATGGCGGTTGGACTTCGGCAATCTTCAGGGCCGTACTATTGGGTTTAATGAAGGATCATCTAGCGAGATGATCGGCATGGTGCGAGATCTGGATATTGACTCAGAGGCTGTCTACTACACAGATTATGAGTACCATGAGGCGCGCGTCTACGACCTGCACGGCACTTTGAAAGCGATTCTCGGCAAAGAGGGAGTCGGTCCGGGAGAAATGCTTTACCCCAGTGCGGTTGCGGCTACTGCTACTGATGAGGGGCAAGTACTTGTATTTGTAGGTGCTGGACGACGGGTTCATGTGTTCAGGCAACAGGACTCCACCTATGTGCCAGCGAGCTCTTTTCTTGTGGCGGCTTCTCTTAGAAGAGGCGGCGATCTTTGTGTGATGCATGGACACGTATACACAATCGGGCTATCAGACGAGTTAGATGGGATTATCCACAAATATACTCTTGTGGGAGAGTACGTTATGTCCTTTGGGACAGCGTACCAATCCCCCAGTGATTTTGTGCGGAATGTGCTAGCTCCACGAGGTGTTCTGGAGTGCAATAAGATGCACCGCGTAATCGGTTATGTGCACCCTAATATTCCGGTGCTTACTGGGTACTCGGAGACCGGTACTGTACTCTGGCGCGTTAAGTTTGGGGACCTGAAGATAACGCCTGAAGAAGAGCACCGTGTGGCAGGTAGAGCACGTAGACTGGCAACCCGGGCTTGGAGGCCAGGAGAAGCCAGGATGATTCAGCTGCTTGCAGGAGGGACGGACACTTTTACTGTTACATATCTTACCGATGGAAGGACGGGGAGACGTCATTTCTTCACGGTAGACGTGGTATCGGGACTAGGTGCATATCTGGGCGGGTATGCCCCATATGATGGCATTGCTTTTTACCCAACGGTGCTTGCGGTGGATTCAACGTACGTGTACACGGTGAAGCATAACCCGTATCCTCAAATCGGAATTTACCGACGCCAGGATACTCTCCCGTGAACAACGTTGCGACAATTCTCCACCGTTATGCGTGGTTCCTGGCTGCAGCCTTCGTTTTTGCGGTGTTGTTCGTCTCAGGCATAGCCGGCCTTCTGCCGACTCCAACGATAGAGCTCCGCTGGTCTGATAGTTTCGCCGCGGTTTCAGACCGGTACGTACCTTCCTATACCAGTCGACAGGGTCGGGAAATCGTGATGGTGTACATCGGCTCCTCAGCGTGTGATTTTGCCAATCTACCCGAGGTACCTGAACTTGTTGAGCGCACGAAGCTTGCATTGCAACAGCAGGCGGTCGCTAAAGGATTCGGGTTTTCGGTAATCGGCCTGTCTGTTGATTGGGACACAGACAACGGACTCCAACACCTTTCCCAATTTGGCCGCTTTGACGAGATCCTAACGGGGAGAAAGTGGCAAGGCATGGGCCCTCGCCTGCTGGGTTTACCGGAATTGGCGGCTACGCCGCAAGTGCTCGTAATCATACGTTCGTCAGAGAGCCCTTCGATGGGGCAGTCCAATCAGGTGTTTGGGGGAAATGTGGTTGTCCGCAAGGCTGGATTCTCACAGATTGCGGCTTGGTTGGAAAGGGGAGTCCCCCTCCCCGCAGATCTGTTGAAAGACTTGCCTCTTTCCTGCGCGCACTGCAATTACTTCCCGCTGGACGGGGGCGACACAGGCTACCACTCGAATCAGGCCTTGACCGGCTTGGCCGTGCGGAGAGGCGCTGGAGTGAACATTCGCGCACCTGCTGCGGGGTAAGCGGAGGACTGCGCCGTGATCCAGTCATAGCCGGCGGGCGCCACTTCTTCTTCGATCAGTCTGAGTAGTGCGTGGGCCTCGGAAGGCTTGAGACCGGTGGCCTGCAGCAGCGTAAAGGTGCGCTCCGAGTCGGCGGTGCTTGTGATCATCCTTGGCCATCAGGCCAGTATACGCACGGCGGAGGATTAAGACCCTCCTTAACCACTGCAAGCGCACCCTCGTGGTGTTGGCGCGGCTGAATCCGAGCGCAGAGAGCACCTGGATTGTGCTGGAACGCACCTTGACCCTAACCAAGTGCTCTCTGCTGCGCCTACGCCCGCGCAAAAGGTGCGCATTGCAGAGCTGACCCGGAAGCGCGCGTGGGACTGGGACAAAGAACGCGGCCTGGGACTTTGAGACCCCCGAGGGACTCAGGAGCCAATCCGGTCCACCGCCTGTACCAATAAACAGCGAACCATCCGGGAGGCAAAAGTGTGGCGGTGGTGCCGCTCAACCAAGTACGAATCCGTGCGCTGGACATTAGCACAGTTGGGCCGTATAAGGACTGCTCCGCGCTTTATTTCCAGGCGCGCGCGAACATGCGTACGCGTACGATTGGGCCGTGTGTACTACCTTTAGCGCTTCATCATGCACATACCTATGACTTCCGCACCCAGCGCGTGTTGCCCCGGCGTTGATGAATTCTTCAGTCAGCGGCTCGCGTATCGGGAGCTGCAGACCTACCGCCGCCGCGGGCCTTCGCGGTCTACCAAGAAGCTGATCAATGCCCTGCTCAAACAAGACATCACCGGATGGACGCTCCTTGATATCGGCGGCGGCATTGGGGCAATTCAGCACGCTGTGCTCGACGCCGGCGGGACCTCGGTCGTGGGCGTCGATGCATCCAAGGAATACCTGCGGGCCCTTCAGGAGGAGGCCCTCCGCCTCGGCAATCGGTTACGCACCTCTCTTTACCACAGCGATTTTGTGGCGATAGCAGACAAGCTCGATACCGCAGACATCGTCACGCTGGACCGCGTCCTGTGCTGCTACAAAGATCTCGAGTCGCTTGTCGCTGCATCGACCGCAAAGGTGCGACGTGTATATGGCCTGGTGTATCCGCGCGGCTCACTGCTTTCACGCCTTGGCATCTTTCTCTTCAACGCGTCCATGTGGCTGACGCGCAAGGAGTTTCGTACGCATTTTCACCACCCGGACAAGATTCACAGCCTAGTAGCCGCGGCAGGACTATCCGAATCGTACCGCGCCAACACCCTCTTGTGGCAGGTGGAGGTTTACAGCCGTTAGCCGATTCGCCATCCGATGACCGCTTTCATGCCGGCAGGTTCGGGCTCGGCAACCGGGGATGCAAGGCGCGATGCAGGCATGGGCATCCCAGCGCACCGATAGCTGCTGCACCTGCATCTGGTACGTCCGCATATCAGCTAATGCGCAGTCGCCGTTCATATGGACAACGCAAACGCTTGACGCGCTGCTGGTTGCTTGTTGTGCTCTGCGCAACGCTGTCGCTGTCTGCCTGTACGTCGCTGAAGCAGACGCTGTCGAACAAGGCATGCCACCTGTCTCCGGAGAATCCGTTTGACGTGGTGACAATTGACCTCAGCCGCCATACCGTGGAACTCCTCTGGACGGACGAATACGGCGCACCCCTGCGCACGCTGGACAATGCTTTGACGCTGCTTCAGTCGCGCGGAGACTCGGTTGTGGCGCTGACCAATGGCGGCATCTACACACGTGAGCTAGTTTCGCTGGGACTCTATGTGGAAGGCGGCAAAAGGCTCGTGCCACTCAACAGCGGGGATGGTTACGGAAACTTCTACCTGAAGCCCAATGGGGTCTTTATGATCCGAAGCGGCCGTGCCCGGATCGTAGAATCCTCCCGGTACGACGCCGACGGCTACGTGCCGGATTATGCCCTGCAGTCCGGGCCGCTCTTGGTGCTCGATGGAGAGATCCACCCGGCCTTCACACCGGGCTCCACTAACTGCAGACTACGCAGTGGCATCGGCGTGGATGCAGAGGGTCGCGTCTACCTGGCGATATCCAACGGGGCCGTGAACTTCTATGACTTCGCACTGCTCTTTAAGAGGACGCTGCAGTGCGATAACGCCTTGTACCTTGATGGTGCGATCTCTGCGCTCTATGCCCCGACTCTCGGGCGAGAGGCCATGTCGGGAAGGCGATTCGCCACGTTTCTCGCCGTGTTAGCCGCAGAATAAGCCAGAAGGGCGTTGCCCCGCCAGGATTCGAACCTGGAACCTCCTGGTCCAGAGCCAGGCGCTCTGCCACTTGAGCTACAGGGCAAGGACGTCATTCTACGTCGAATGGGCCTCCGTAGTTCGCTGCACGAGGCCATCGACATGCGCACACGTGACGCCGCGCCACGCGGCCAATTGCTGCGCCATCACGCCGCGCACCTTCGCCTTGAGGGCCGCGGTATCCTTCGCCTTGAGACCCGTCGTGGATACCGGTGCTAAGACGCGGACGCGAACGTCCGCGGTGCCAAAGCGCCAGCCGCCGCGGGGGAGTGCGTACTGTGATCCGTCAATGACCATGGGCAAGACAGGCACCTGCGTCTTTATTGCCAGCATGAACGCCCCGTCATTAAACGCATACAGCCGACCATCGGGAGAGCGCGTGCCCTCCGGAAAGAACATCACCGATACCTTTTGCTTGAGATACTGGCGCGCAGCTACCAGTGCGCGCGCGCCGCTGGCCCGATCGCCGCGGCGCACCGTGATATCGCCCACCAGCCGCATGAGAATGCCGATCAGCGGGGTTCTCAGCAGTTCTTTCTTGGCCACCCATTTCATCTCCCAGGGCACACAGCTGAGTATGGGAATGTCCGCCAGGGCCAAATGGTTGGACACCACGACATACGGATTGCGCGGGTTATCCAGGACGGTGCCCTCAAACCTGATGCGCCACGCGCGGTTTACCTTCGACATCGCGCGACCCAGGCGGCGAAAAAACCGCCCGCACCGGTACAACCCCGGCTCCCGGTCAAAAAGCCGTGCCACCGCCGTCATGGGCACCCATAAGGCAATCAGCGACACCAATCCCGCCCACGTAAGCGTCGATTCGAGCTTGGAACGCAGCTCCATCCGTATACCATTAATTGGTGCCCGTAAGAACGTATTTCTGCACTAGTTCGTTTCTTTTGGCGGATTGTAGCAGGAGGTCATGACACCAAAGGATCACAACCGTTGGATGAAGCGCTGCCTTGTACTGGCAGCGAAAGGCCAAAGCCGGGTCAGCCCCAACCCGCGTGTCGGTGCGGTGGTCGTGGGCCAAGATGGTATGCTCCTAGGCTCTGGATACCACCGCATCTACGGCGGTGATCACGCGGAGCGCATCGCCCTTAGGCAAGCGGCTGAGCGGTTTCCGGCGCACACCCTGGAGCAGGCCACGCTCTACGTAAACCTGGAGCCATGCAATCACACGGGCAAAACGCCCCCGTGCACGGAAGCGGTGCTTCAGCATAACATACCGCGGGTCGTGGTGGGCATGATGGATCCGAACCCGACGGCCGGCGGCGGTATAGCGGCCCTGCGTGCCCACGGCGTGGATGTGGTGGCGGGCTGCATGGAACATGAATGTCGGCGACTCAACGAGGCGTTCCTGCATCGCCTGGTCAGCCGAAGACCGCTTGTCACGCTGAAGATTGCGCAGACACTGGATGGCCGAGTCGCGACGGTGACGGGCGCATCCCAGTGGATCTCAGGTCCCGATGCACAATTCGCCGTACACAGGCTCCGCGCCGACATGGACGGAATCCTGGTCGGCAGCGGCACGGCCCGTATGGACAACCCTTCGCTGACCGTGCGAAGGGTTGCCGGGCCCAATCCGCGCCGCTTCGTACTGGACCGATGCGGCACCTTGCCTAAAAGTCTGAAGCTCTTCAGCGATGGCCTCCCGACCACTGCGGTTGTCGGGCCTCGGGCTGCACCAGCCTATGCAGCGCTGCTGCGTGCGTGCGGCGGCTCCCTCTTGCAGGTGCCCGAACGGGAGGGCCACCTGGACCTGCAGCATTTGCTTGAACACATGAGCCTGCAGTCGCTCCTGGTGGAGGCCGGGCCAGGACTCGCCACGGCGCTCTTGCGCCAGGACCTCGTGGACCGCCTCTTCGTCTTCATTGCGCCCAAGGTCCTAGGCGGCGGCATCCCGTCTTTTGACGGGCTGGGCATCACTACGCTGACGGATGCCCTAACCTTTGCCGAGCACGTCTGGGAAGACGACGGGTACAACATGCTGCTGCGCGGGTACCTGCGGGCGGTATAGATCAAGACACACAAATGTTCACGGGCATTATCGAAACGGTCGGCAGGGTCGCAGCGCTGGAGGACCACGCAGGCGGCCGCTTGCTGCGCATTGAAGCTGGATTTGCTGATGCGCTGGCCATAGGCCAAAGTGTCGCGGTTAGCGGAGCCTGTCTTACCGTGACCGCTACGCACCAGGGAGCCTTCGAAGCCAATGCCGTACAGGAAACGCTCCGCAAGACCAACCTCGGCCGCCTTGTGCGGGGGGCGCCGGTGAATCTGGAGCGTGCCATGCCTGCGAACGGTCGGTTCGAAGGGCACATCGTGCAAGGCCATGTGGACGGAACCTGCCGTGTTTTGGAGGCGACCCCTTCGCAAGGGGATCGCTTGTATACGTGCGATACGCCGCCCGAGCTGCAGCACTACGTCGTGCGCAAGGGGTCCATTGCCCTGGACGGCATCAGCCTGACGGTTGCAAGGGCCGACCCGGCCTCATTTGCCGTGGCCATTATTCCCCATACCTACGCGCACACCACGGCTCAAGCCTGGCAGGAAGGTGCAGTACTTAATGTGGAGTGCGACATTTTGGGCAAGTACGTGGCGCGCTACCTGGCGGCGCGCATTGGGTAGGGCTGCGGGTCCAAGCCCAACGGAAATTTGAGCATGCAAGGCTGGATGATTCTGGCATGTTTAGCCTAGTTGATAATCTACCCAAGTGAAGACGGTTGGCCGCCTATGGCGCCGAATTTCCCAGCATGCGGACCTTGACTCCCTCATGATCACCGCGGAGTGGGTTGTACCGGCTTCTATCGTGTTGACATGTGACCTGGCAAGATCCAACTCGCCGCATGGTCCAACGCTGTTCGAATGCCGCGTTCTTGACACTTTGTCTTATTCGATTGGAGAGTCATTCAGCCCCTTGGGCCCAGTGATAGAATTCAGTAAGTCCCAAGCCATTCACGGCTGGTAGAACAGCGACACGGCACCGGGAATTGCAAAACACCGCTCCCAGTGCAATGGCTGCTGATGATCACCTTGATGCAGAACCTGAGTCCGATGAGCGTGCCCAGCTGTACGACATCCTCTTGCGCACCGGCCTCAACGGTCGCGATACCTATCTTCTTATCCAACTAATAGAAGAAATGGCCTCCGCCAACCCCATCCATCGCTTCGACGCCGAGCTTGATGTGCAAAAGGCCGAAATAGACGCGCTGCTTGATGCACGAAGGGCCGAACTCCGATTCATCCAATGGGACATCCAAATCATCATCCTCAGCCTCACTTTAGCCCTCGGCATAACGGTTGGTATCCTTATCGCGCAGGCCAGCTAACCCCGCTATCGCGAGCAGGCCATTCCCTGATGTGGCGTTTCTCCGAGGCTGTACTACTGTTCCAACAGCCTGACAACGGTATTATGGCTGCGCGGGCATGACGGGAGTGGGCGGCGGACATGCTGAGAGATTTCTACCGTCCGGCCTGTGGAGTTCCACCAAGGTGGCACCGCGATTGACTAGACTGTACGCGGCGCCGGCACGACCGCTGTGCCCGAAGCACGTTCCATCCAGCCCTTCGGCTTTGGCGGCGACTTGATGCGCTGGGTGATTTGTCGCGTTCCAGGTCCGAAGAGGGAGGCTTGAGGATCACCGAAGGCGCGGGCGATGGTCGTGGGCGTCTGAACAGTGGCCCGGGTGAGGCAGGTGACTTGCGGGTGTACGCCTTCGAGGTTGGTCGGGGCTGGTTTTGATGAGCCCGATGATCTGGAGTCTTCTGATTCCGTCGGGTTCGAAGAATACATTCTGCCAGGTGAGGAGTGCGGCCTCGCTTCTGCGCAACGGGATATTGCGAAAGCACGTACGGAAGCGATTGTCGAGCAGTCCGCGCTGGCTGGCGGTTATAGGGGATTTTGGGTGTCCGCCGCGGCCGATTCGCGGCAAGAGAGCAGTGACATCAACGGCAGCTGCGATGAGCGGGGCTGCCTGTTGCGTTGCTCCCGGATTACGGTCCCAGAGCTGCATCCTGGCAAGGCCGGGGACGCGCTGCTACATCGGCATGGCGATGAGGTTGCTGACATGCACGTTCAGCGCATGGTTGATGCGCAGTCCATAGGTGCCTTGCGTGTTGACCTCGCCGTGCGGCAGGCGGGCGACCAACTGATTGTTAATCCAGAACAGCACATCGTTGGGCCCGTTGACGACGGCAATCTTGTTCTCGATGGAGCCTTCGCTATCGGGCCCATACGTCACGATGGCATCGTGGGGCGTCCAGTCGTTGATCACCACGGTTTCTGCACCAACGCGCCGCTTGATGAGAAACTCTCCGCTGTTGCGCAGCAGGAAGTAGTCGTAGGTAATGGAGTCCGTGTCCAAATGCTGACCCGCAAAAAACAGGCCGTACGCTTCGCGTCGCTCGCCCGGGTCGAACAGGTGAATCGTCGTTTCAACGCGGTACCACCCGTCCGCGATGCTGTATGGGTGGTAGAAGATCGCCGCCGGCCCCGTCGTGATGTGCCAGCCAGGCGTCATGTTCACAAACCAGATGTCAACGCTGTCCTGAACCGACCCGATCTTGACATCGGGCATGGGTCGATCCGTGCGCACAACCCAGGTCGGCGGGGTAGCCAGGTTGTCGCCTTCCGGATTCTGCGGATCAGGCTGGGCACGGAGCGGAAGCGCAAACAGGACAATGGTCAGAAGGATAGCTAAACGGCGCATCGGCGTGTCAAGCAATTTGGTGGATGACCATCCAATATACCCAAAACAGGACAGTGCCACACGCATGCGGGTAGACCAGGAGCTGTCGTCAAACGGCACCGGGCAGTGTCCGTGCGCATGAGAATGGCCGGTGAGCGAACGGTATGGGCAAGCCACTGTACGCAATTTATGCGCATTGGCTTAGTAGGCAGGCCATGCAGACGCACATGCTCGCGAACATTGCACGCTGGTTTGGCGTATTTGTGTGTTCACCTTGAGCGATTATCGTGCTGCACGAAATCCCCATCCTGGAAGACCTGGACACGCGGAAGCTGCCATACGCGGAGACGAACGGAAGAAGGCAGGTGTATCTGGAAACGTACGGGTGCCAGATGAACGTCTCTGATTCTGAAATCGTGGCGGCCGTGCTGCGCGAGAGTGGATACGGATTAACGCGTGATGCTGCTCAGGCCGATGTGGTGCTGCTCAACACATGCGCGATTCGCGAAAACGCAGAGCAGAAGGTGCGCCACCGCTTGGACCATCTCCGTGCACAAAAGCGCAAGCGCACCGGTGCGCTCACCATCGGAGTGCTGGGCTGCATGGCGGAGCGGCTGCGGCACCGGCTCCTGGAACAGGAACAACTCATTGACCTCGTCGCGGGGCCTGACGCCTATCGCGACCTGCCGCGCCTGCTCCAGGAAACGCAGGAAACCGGCCAGGCTGCCATCAACGTGCAGCTGTCACGAGAAGAGACCTACGCCGACATCGCGCCCGTGCGCGTGGACTCCAACGGCGTCTCCGCGTTTGTGTCCATCATGCGCGGCTGCGACAACATGTGCGCCTTCTGCGTAGTGCCCTTTACGCGCGGGCGTGAACGGAGCCGTCCCTTTACCACCATCCTGGATGAGTGCCAGAAGCTGGTCGAAGAAGGCTACAAGGAAGTGACGCTCCTGGGGCAGAATGTCAACTCGTATCGAGACGGGAAGGTGAACTTCGCCGCGCTGCTTTGGCGGCTTAGCGCGGCCGCGCCGACCCTGCGGATCCGCTATTCTACCAGCCACCCCAAGGACTGCACCGACGAGCTGCTCCATGTGCATCAGGCATGCGACAACGTTTGCGACTACATTCACCTGCCGGTCCAGCACGGCAACAGTGCGGTCCTGCAACGAATGCGGCGGGGATACACCATCGACACGTACCTGCACCTGATTGCGCGCGCGCGCACGATCTGCCCGGGCGTGTCCATCTCAACAGACATCATCACCGGATTCTGCGGAGAAACGGAAGCGGAGCACAGGGACACGCTCGCCCTTTTAGAGCAGGTCCGCTATGACCACGCGTACATGTTCATGTACTCCGAGAGGCCGGATACCTATGCGGCCAAGAAGTACCGCGACGATGTCCCGCATTGGGTCAAGAAGCGGCGCCTCACCGAGGTCATCCAGCTGCAGAGCAGCATCGCGCTGCAGAACAACCAGGCAGAGATCGGTAAAGTGCACACCGTCCTCGTGGAGGGCAACAGCCGCAGGAGCGCGGATCAACTGCGCGGTCGCACCGATACCAACAAGATGGTGGTCTTTGATCGGCAGCAGTACGCCAAAGGGCAGTACGCCAAGGTGCAAATCACCGGCTGCACGTCAGCCACGCTCCTAGGCAAGGCGGTCGAACCGGCATAGCACGCGCCCCCGCCAAGATACCCTGATCGATAGCCTTTAGCGCATCGACTTACGCACAGCATGGATCGGCAGGCAGTTCAGGAACGATTCGGCATCATCGGCACCTCGGCGACCCTGGGCCATGCGGTGGATCGCATCCGACTGGTCGCGGGCACCGACGTGACGGTGCTTCTTGAAGGTGAAAGCGGCGTCGGTAAGGAGCTTTTTGCCAACGCGATCCACGGGCTGAGCCAGCGCCGCCACAAGTCGATCCAGGCCATCAACATGGGGGCCATCCCCGAAGGCCTGATCGAAGCCGAGCTGTTCGGCGCCGAAAAGGGATCGTATTCCAGCTCCGTGGCCAAGCGCGTGGGCTACTTCGAAAAGGCGCACGGAGGCACGCTCTTTATGGACGAGATCGGAGAGATGCCGCCGGCCATGCAGGTGCGTCTCTTGCGCGTGCTCGAGTCCGGCTCCTTCAACCGCGTGGGATCCTCCACCGCGCAGCTGACCGATGCCCGCGTCATCGCTGCCACCAACAAAGACCTCGGGCGCGAGGTGCAGGCGGGACGTTTTCGTGAAGACTTGTACTACCGGCTGAGCACTGTGATCATCCGCGTGCCGCCGCTCAGAGAGCGGCCCGAGGATATCTATCCGCTTTTCAGGCGATTTCTGGATGAGTTTGCCGCCCGGTACCAGTGCCCGCTGCACCGGCTTGCGGACGACGCCGTACGGCTGCTCAAGCGCTATCACTGGCCTGGCAACGTGCGCGAACTTCGCAATGTAGCCGAGGCGTCTACGATAACCTACACCGAGAAAGAGATCACCGTGGAAATGCTGCGCCCGCTGCTAAGGGGTGTGGCCTTGCACGACAACACGGCACTGGTACCAGTAACGCGGCAGGATGACACAGATCCTTCGGCCTTTTCGGAGCGGACCCTGATGTACCGGGCACTGGTCAGTCAACAGGTCGTGCTGCAGCAGCTGCACGAAGAGGTGCGCAAGCTGCGGTCGGGTCTCGAACGGATCGCAGCACTGCAGCAGAACAACGGAACCGTAGTGCCGGCGACCGCGCCGGCTGTGCCCCTGCTCCCCGAGCGAGCGGTGACCCCTGGCGACAATTTCATAGGGTACGTGGAAGCCCAAGACGCGGATGTGGACCCAGACAACGCAGAAACGATCCCCACGCTCGTTGAAGCGGAGCGCGACCTTATCACGCGGGCCCTGGCCCATTTTGGGGGCAACAAGCGTAAGGCAGCCCAGGCACTCGGCATCAGCGAGCGGTCGCTCTACCGCAAGATCAAGGAAGCGCGCACAGCATCGGCTTGACATGAAACGGTCGATGCGCGCCGCTCTGCCCATCCTGCTCTTGTCAGGATGTGCGTACTACAGCTTCAGTGGAGCGTCCATACCACCCCACCTGACGACGATTGCCATTCCGCTGGCTGAGGACAACAGCGTGAGTCCGCTGACCATACTGGATGAAACGCTCACCGAGCTCCTGGTAGATCGGTTTGTGCGTCAGACCCGGCTGACGCTGGTCGAAGATGAGGCGGAAGCCGACCTTCTGCTTACCGCACGTATCGACCGGTACACGAACGCCCCCACCTCGGTCACAGGCCAAGAGCGCGCACAGTTCAACCGAGTGTCGCTGTCTGTATCCGTGCGATATTACAACCGGGTAGACGACGAGACGCTGGAACGCAGCTTCAGCAACTTTGACGACTACGATCCGCTTGCCGGAGGCCTCGAAGCTGAGGAAGCCGCCGCCTTGAGCGCCCTGGAAAACATCGCCGACGACCTTTTCACGGCTGCGACCTCCAACTGGTAGCACGGGATGATCGCCCTTCTGTATGCGGTCGCAATGGCCGTGCTGGTCTTGTACGGACTCAACCTGTTGTACCTGTCGCTCGTTCGCGTGCGGCATGACACGATGCAGGAAGACCCTATGCCACGCGCTTCGGCGCTGCCGCATAACGGCACCGACTGGCCCACGGTCACGGTACAAGTGCCTTTGTACAACGAGGCGCTCGTGGCCCACCGCATCATAGACGCGGTGGCGCACCTGACGTATCCGCAGGACCGCAAAGAGATTCAGATCCTGGACGACTCCACGGACGAGTCTACGGAAGCCGTCGTGCGCCGCGTGCGGCACTGGGCCAGGCGAGGCGTGCGCATCGCGCATGTCCGACGGGACAGCCGGGAAGGCTACAAGGCGGGAGCGCTCGCGCACGGGCTGGCACACAGCCGCGGCACATTGATTGCGATGTTTGATGCTGACTTCGTTCCTACGCCCGACTTCTTGCTGCGCATGGTACCCGCTTTCGATGATCCGCGGGTCGGCATGGCGCAGGCGCGCTGGGGACACCTCAACGCGGATGCCTCGCGGCTGACCCGTCTGCAGGCCTTTGCGCTCGATGGCCATTTTGCACTGGAGCAGGCCGCGCGCCATGCCGGCGCATTCTTCATGAGCTTCAACGGCACGGCGGGCATGTGGCGTCGGGCGTGTATTGACGACGCAGGCGGCTGGCAGAGCACCACGCTGACCGAGGACCTGGATCTCAGCTATCGCGCCCAGCTGAAAGGCTGGCAGTTCAGGTTTCTGCCCGAGGTGGAAACGCCCGCGGAATTGCCGCAGGACATCAACGCGTGGCGCGCGCAGCAATTTCGGTGGACCAAGGGCACCGCGGAAACCGCTATTCACCTTATGGCACGCCTCTGGCGCGCTGCTCAGCCAATGGCCGTCAAGGTGGAAGGCACACTACACCTGACTGCGCATGTGGTGTTTCCCTTTCTAGTGCTGGCCGCCCTGTTGCACGCGCCGCTCCTGGTGATGGAGCATCTCGGCATGGGGCCCGGGCCGTTGTATTTCGCGCTCATGGGCCTAAGCCTGATCGGGCTCTTGGGATTCTTTCTGGCACAACTCTTGGCCCAACGCTCGCTGTACCCGGACTGGGGTCGACGCATGCTGTTTTTTCCCATGGTGATGGCAGGCACGATGGGGATGGCCTTGTCCAACACGCACGCCATCTGGCAGGCCGTCCGGCAGCGCCGGACCCCGTTTGAGCGCACACCCAAGCATACGGACCAGCCCTGGTGGGCGTCCCGCTATGCCCAGCGCGCTGTCCATCCGGTCATGTTCGGCGAGGCACTGTTGGCACTATACTCCATTGCAGGCTTGATTGTATTAGCTTTACAGGGTGCATGGGCCGCGCTACCGTTTCAGGCAGTGTTTGCACTTGCGTTCACTTTTGTGAGCTGTTGGAACGTGTTACAGGTCCGTCGCACGAATCTGCAACCTGCCTGACTCTGATGCACAACCCGCTGGCCGAGGCTGTCAAGCTGATCCAGTCCAGGCGACCCGAAGCGGCGCTGGTCCCTCTCCGTGCACTAACCGCACAGGACTCGCCACCTGTCGAGGCCCATTACTTGCTGGGACATGCACTGGAAGTGCTGCAACGATGGCCGGAGGCGCGCAACGCCTGGCTGGCCGCAGTGCGCCTAGCACCGGCTCACGGGCCGGGCGATTTGGACCGGATCCTTGAGCAACTGAAAACGGGCAAGCGTGCCGACATCGACGATGCTGATCCGTTTGTTGCCCCGGACGCAACCGATGGGGACAGCGAAATAGTGACGCCGACCTGGGCCCGTGTCCTAGCCTCGCAGCGTCAGTATGAGACCGCCGCGGAAGTCTACGAGAAGCTGGCCCGGCAGCATCCAGCACAGTCCGGGAAGTTTCTGAAAGCCGCCGCTCAGATGCGCAGCCGGGGCGACGCCGAATCGTCATGATGGTGCCGCTGCGCGGCACGCCGCGCGCGCAGCATGTGGCTGGCGTCATGAGCGGCACTTCTCTGGACGGGGTTGATGTAGTGGTCGCGCGCATTGCACGCCGCGGCACTGACTTGGCTATTGAGCCGCTGGCTTTTACCTCTACCCCGTACAGCCCGGCCCTTCGTACGGAGTTGCTGCACGCAGCCACGCGCGAAGCGTTCCCGGTGACCGCGCTGTCGCAACTCAATGTGCGTCTGGCACATGAGTACGCTCGCTGCGTCACCGCTACCATGGAAACTACCGGCGTAGATGCACTCAACCTGGTCGGCTCGCATGGACAAACCGTACGCCATGTGCCCAAGGCTGCCGTGTGCGCGGGCCTGCCGGTGACTTCCACACTGCAGATTGGTGATCCTTCGGTGCTGGCCAACCTGTTGCGCGTGCCCGTGGTGGGAGACTTTCGCATGGCGGACCTGGCCCTGGGCGGCCAGGGCGCGCCCCTCGTACCATACTTCGACTATGTCGTCTTTGGCCACAAGACCGTGACGCGAGGACTGCTTAACATTGGCGGTATTGCCAACCTGACGGTGCTCCCTGCGGGAAAAGGCCTTAGCAGCGTATACGGCTTTGACACCGGGTGCGGCAACATGGTCATGGATGCACTGGCGCGTGCGCACTACGGCCTGCCCTATGATGAGGACGGAGCCATTGCCCGGCAAGGGCAGGTATGCACAGCGACAGTGCACGAAATCATGCAGGATGCGTACTACCATAGGCCCCCGCCCAAGTCAACAGGGCGCGAAGACTACGGACCTGCGTTTGTGCGCCGGCTGACCGCACTCTGCAGGGGACGGCCCAGCGAAGACCTGTTGGCTACCGCCACAAAGCTGACTGCAAGCTCAGTGTTTCACGCCTACCGGACCTATGTGGAGGACCGGCATCCGCTTGATGTCCTTATCGTGTCCGGCGGCGGCTGCCGCAACACGACCCTGATGGCGTCGCTCAAAGCGTGCTTTGCTCCCGTGCCCGTCACCACATCGGATGAGCTTGGCATTGCCAGCGAATCAAAAGAAGCGTTGTGTTTCGCCGTTCTGGCCTACGAAACGATGATGGGCAATCCCACCAGCATGCCAGGTGTTACCGGTGCCTCGCGTTCCACGATTCTTGGCAAGATCTGCTTGCCGGCGTGAAGACACTGGCGGACATCAGAGAACAGGGGCTTATCGCCCGGCTGCAGTCGCTTGTGCGCGTACCTTCCGCTGTGCTGCACGGCATTGGCGACGACGCCGCGGCGTACGACTTGGGTGCGGACCGCGCCGTTCTCGTCACGGTGGACACGATGGTGGCCGGCGAGCACTTCCTGCCCGACAGCGCGCCGATGCGCCTCATCGGACGCAAGGCCATGTCATCGAGCGTCAGTGATATCGTCGCAATGAACGGGCAGCCGCTATGCGCCGTTGTGGCGCTCAGCGCGCCGAAGGACACAGAGATTCAGACCATTGAGGCCCTGTACCAGGGCTTGGAAGCCGCTGCTCAGGACTACAGCGTGGCGCTTGTGGGCGGCGATACTACGCGGTCTTCCGTGCTTGCTATTTCGGTCACTGTCATTGGCGAGGCCCATCGGAAGGCCATCGTGCCGCGAAGCGGTGCCATGCCCGGCGATGTGCTCTGCGTCACCGGCACACTGGGCGCTTCTCAGGCCGGACTGCAGTGGCTATTGTCGGGCCGCCTAACCGACCGGCCCGAAGCCGAAGCCGCTCTGCGGGCGCACTATGATCCGACGGCGCGAATCGATATCGTAAGGGACTGGCAGCGCCGCGGCGTGCGGCCGCATGCGCTCACCGATATCTCGGATGGCCTTGCGGCGGAAGTGCATAACCTCTGTGATGCCAGTAAATGCGGGGCGGTGCTCGACGCTGCAGCGCTGCCGGTGTCAAGCACCGCAAAAGCTGTCGCGGCGCTGCTCGGCGAGGATGCCCTGGACTACGCCCTGCACTGGGGCGAGGACTACGAGCTCCTGTTCGCCTTGCCCGATCAGCAACTGGCCCGCCTGCATGCATCAGCGTTCACGGCCATCGGGCGCTGCACTGCTAAGTCGGAGGGTGTTCGCGTCAAAGGACGGAGCGGCCGCATCACCCCGCTGGCACGCAGAGGCTGGGAGCACTTCTAGCCCATCCCCAGTCTGGTGCGTCCCGGCCCCCCGCTGCTGTGGACATTCTGGTCGCTCTTGGGAGCCGGGCCTGCGCGGTCTTTCATCGTGTTGATCAGCCGCATTGCCGATATTCGCGTCAGGCCCGTCGGATTCAGCGCTCGCACCTAATGGATCTGCGTGCAGTATTCGACAAAGAGCCCGTCCAGGACGGCCTGCTGTGCTGCGCTGCGCTGCAGCGCCCCGATCGGCGACCCTGGCGGCACTGTGAGCGCCTCATTGCCTTCGCCGAGCCTGTAGTCTCTGAGCAGATAGCGATCAATCTGGTCCAGCACCTGGCTGCGGTGCGCGCGCGTGGACTCCTCGCGCGCGCCGCCGGGGTTCTCGACGAGCCATTCGTGCAGCTCTCTGAGCTTGTGCGCAGTCATGGCGCGCACGGCCGGCGCAGCGCTTTCATTGGCCGCAAGCCTCACCAGAGCGTCGATCCATGCCTGCTGCACTACGCGTTGCAGCTCTGCTGCGTAGCGATCGCTCGGCACGGGCGCAGCCCATGTGGCATCGCTGAAGATTTCCATGATCTCCTCAAAGTCCGGCAGCGTGTCGTCAAAGTCGCTCTGGTACGTCAGCCGCGCCGCACGCGCCGGGTGCGTCACCAGGCCCAACACCATATACGCGGCCGTCGCCGCGGGCGCATACGGATCGAATATGCGCCCGGTATGGCCGCTGAAGAGCTCCCGATGCTCTCCATGTCCCGGCGGTCTGGGCGGTATCTGCGTACGCAGGTTGGCGGGCAGCTGCAAGGCGGCCGGTTCTAGTGTTTGCGCTAATGCGACGGCCGCTGCGCGCTGCATGTCTCCCGGCACCGGCGCAGGCAGCGGCTGCTGATCGCCTCGCAGGGCATAGGCATAATGGGCGCCGCCGAGAAGCTTCACTGTCGCCTCCACTTGGTACCGGTGTCTGAGATACAGCGGCACCAGCGCTTCCTCGAGGGTGGCCAGCGGCCGTCCCTGGCGGACCACAGCGGCGCCGAAGCGCGCCAGGGCGGCGGCGCGGACGGCCATCTCCCGCTCCAGCGAACCAATCATCTCCTCGCCGTTGTCCCACAGGTTTGCCCTGGGGTGCGCCGCGGCAGGTCCGCGGGCATCGGCATCGGTGATGTAGTACAGCCCGCGCCTGTCGGCATCCGCAAGAATCTGCGCCAGCATGGGCGCTTCTTCGGTGCCCGGCGCAAATTCTGTGTAGCCGTATGCTATCGCAACCTTGTCCCACTCGCCAATACCTGTGGCATAGGCGTTCGTCAGATCTATGCGCCCGGCTTCATCCACAGCCGCCAGCGGGGCCGGATAGTCCATGACGGACGCACGGCCCGTCGTGGACGAAGCAAAGTTGTGCGAAAGCCCAAGCGTGTGTCCGACCTCATGGGCCGACAGCTGCCGGATGCGTGCCAAGGACATGGCCAGCATCGGATCCAATGAATCCGGTGCTGGCGGGTCTGTATAGGGCGCCATCAAGCCTTCCGCTATCAGATAGTCCTGACGCACGCGCAAGGAACCCAGCGACACATGGCCCTTGATGATTTCACCTGTACGCGGGTCTGTGACGCTCGATCCGTAGCTCCACCCTCTGGTGACGCGATGGACCCACTGAATGGTGTTGTAGCGCACATCCATGGGGTCGGCGTCCTCCGGCAATAGCGCCACCCGGAAGGCGTTGGTGAAGCCGGCCGCCTCGAAGGCTTCCGCCCACCAGCGCGCGCCATCCAGCAGCGCACCGCGCACTGGCTCCGGCGTACCTGGATCCAGATAGTACACGATGGGCTCGATGGCATCGCTGACCGGAGCCGTGGGATTCTGCTTCTTCAGGCGATGCCGGCGTATAAACCGCTGCACCATGTCGTTCCCGATCGGCACCGCGTAGTCGCGATAGGACAGCGCACCGTAGCCTGAACCCGGATGGAAGGCGCGCGGCGTATACCCGTCGTCCGGCAGCCGCACCAGCGAGTGGCGCACGCGCAGCGTCACCGCGGTGGGATCAGCCGCAACGTTGCGGACCCAGGCACCGGGCTGATCCGACGTGAACGTTACCCGCGCCTCCAGCTCCGTATTGTCTGGAAATGCCTTGAGCCTCGCGGGCACGGGTGCGCTGCGACCGGCATCCAGCTTGAAGGAGCCCTGGTTGGCGCGGGCGAGCGTTTGCACGACACCGTGGCTGTCGCGCACGATGAATGATGTTGCATCCACGAGCACGCGTCCGTCAGTTTCCGCCAGGGCCGTGAACCCCCAGAGGACGCCTTCCGCGAATGCCTCTTCCACCGAACGCTGTTCAAAGGCATCGGCACCACTGGCGCGAAAGCGCAGGTTCGGCATGGCAAGCAAAACCTTGGGCCCTACGCGTTCAAACCGCACGAGTCGCGTCTGGCCCAGCTGACTGCGGTCCAGGCCAATGTCGTTCGAGCCAAGACCCGCCGGCAGCGAAGTCACATAGATGAACGCCGCCCCCATCTGCGGTACCTCCAAGAAAACGTTGCCGCTGGCTTCGTCCCAGTAGACAGGGAAGAAGCCGTCGTGCTTTGCCATGTTCTGGGTCTTTTCTTCGATGGAGGGCAGGTCCTGGCCGTGGAGCGGCCAAACGATCAGAAGCGCCAGTACAAGCGCCAGCGTCTTGGGCATGGTCCCTGGGAGGTTGCTGAAGTTGGACGGTGCAATGGCGTTGGATAACGGCCGCGGCCAAGGCGTGAATTCGCCGTTTCTTTGCCGCAGCACGCGTGCCGCCTGCGGCGTTAGAATACAACTCCTTCGCCAAACAGGCGTTTATATGCAGCGTCATGCCTCTTTTCCTGTCCCCAGAAGTCGCCTGTAATCCATGAGTGCAACGGGTCAAGTCGTCCAGGTTGTTGGCCCCGTGGTTGACGTCGCTTTCTCCTCCAAGGAAGTGCCCGATATCCTGGTCGCGCTCGAGGTCGAGCGCGGCGATTTGGGCACGCTGGTGCTGGAGGTTCAACAGCACCTCGGCGAAAATCGCGTCCGGGCGGTTGCGATGGATTCCACGGATGGTCTTACGCGTGGCGACCGGGTCACCAGCACGGGCAAGCCCATTACCATGCCGACCGGTCCAGATATTCGCGGACGCTTGCTCAATGTGGTCGGCAACGCTATTGACGGACTGCCGCAGCCGTCTGCCGAAGCGCACCTGCCCATCCATCGGGAGCCCCCAGCCTTTGCAGATCTGTCCACCAATGTGGAGATGCTTGAAACAGGCATCAAGGTGGTGGATCTGATTCAGCCCTATGCGCGAGGAGGCAAGATTGGGCTTTTCGGCGGGGCAGGCGTCGGCAAGACCGTGCTCATCATGGAGCTCATCAACAACATTGCGAAAGCACATGAGGGGCTGTCGGTGTTTGCAGGTGTGGGAGAGCGCACGCGCGAAGGCAACGACCTGCTTCGTGAGATGATCGAGAGCGGCGTCATGCAGTACGGCGATGCCTTTCGCGAGGCTTTGGAAGAAGGCATCTGGGACCTGTCCAAGGTAGACATGGACCGCATCAAGGAGAGCAGCATCAGCCTGGTGTTCGGCCAGATGAACGAACCGCCCGGGGCCCGTGCGCGTGTGGGACTGTCCGGGCTGACGATTGCGGAGTATTTCCGCGACCTGGGCGGCAGGGATGTCCTGTTTTTTATCGACAATATCTTCCGCTTCACGCAGGCAGGATCGGAAGTGTCGGCCCTGCTCGGGCGCATGCCGAGCGCGGTGGGATACCAGCCGACGCTGGCCACCGAGATGGGGGAGCTGCAGGAGCGCATCACATCCACGCGCAACGGATCCATTACCTCTGTTCAGGCGATTTACGTGCCGGCGGACGATTTGACCGATCCGGCCCCTGCGACCGCGTTCGCGCATCTGGACGCCACCACCGTGCTTTCGCGGCGGATCGCCTCGCTCGGACTCTATCCTGCTATCGACCCGCTGGACTCCAACTCCACGATCCTTACGCCGCGCGTCGTAGGCGACGAACACTACGACACCGCCCAGGAGGTCAAGCAACTGTTGCAGCGCTACAAGGAGCTGCAGGATATCATCGCCATCCTGGGTATGGATGAGCTGTCGGACGAAGACAAGCTGGTCGTACAGCGGGCGCGGCGGGCGGAGCGGTACATGAGCCAACCCCTCTTTGTGGCAGAGCAGTTTACGGGCACGTCCGGCAAGTATGTGAAGATTGCCGAATCCATCCGAGGATTCAAGATGATTCTGGCCGGTGATCTGGATCATCTGCCAGAGCGCGCGTTCACGTACAAGGGCGTGATTGAAGAGGTCATCGAGGCCGGCGAACAGATGCTGGCGCAAGAAGCGGCTTAGGCATGTCCACCACCGTGCAGGTTTCGGACACCGGGGGTACGCCGACGATCGAGGCTAAGCTGAGTGTCGTCGGACCCTTGCAGGTCTCTATCGTTTCACCGTACGGCAGCGTCTTTGAGGGCAATGCCGTGCGTGTGCAGGCCCCTGGCGCGGACGGCGGCTTGGAGATCCGCGCGCGCCATGCGCCCATGATTGCGTCGATGGCTACGGGGGCCGTAGTGCTCACACTGCTCAACGACGAGCAGCTGACCTACGCCATCAGCGGCGGCTTCATCGAAGTCCTGGGAGATGTCGTAACGATTCTGGGTGAAACAGCCGAGCCGGCGTCAGAGATAGATTTGGAACGAGCCCGTGAGGCAGAAGCGCGCGCCCGTGGACGCCTTGCAGAGCGGGCGTCTGGCCTTGATCGCAGGCGTGCGGAGCAGGCACTCGAGCGGGCGCGCAATCGGACCCGCATCGGCATGGCGCGCGTCGGACAGCAACTGTCCGCGTAGCATGATCCGGGGCGTACTGCTGGCGCTTGCGCTTTTTGTGGCATCCACTGCAACGAGTCAAGAGACCCCTGCGTGGGACCGGAGTGCCAAAGGAAAGGTGTCCTTTACACAGGCGGGGTTCTACCGGTGGCATGATGGCGGCGTAAGCTCTTTGGCGCTTAGTGCCAGCATCACGGGCGAAGCCACGCATGACGGGCACCGCTGGCGTCAAAATCATTCCATCCATCTGGCCTATGGACTGGTCAGGCAGAACGGCCTGGCACTGCGCAAGTCAGAGGATGTCATCCATGTGCATTTGGGCTTTACCAATCCCAGCAACCCGTTCTTCGGGACCTTGCAGCCCAGTGTCACCGTCAATATCCGGAGCCAGTTTGCATCCGGGTTTGACTACAAGGAGGCAGATTCTTTGTCCGGGCGCTTCCCGCGCATTTCGGGCTTTATAGCACCCGCCACGATTGTGGAGACGGCTGGCGCCAACTATATGCCGTTTTCCTTCGCCAGTGTGGTGTTTGGGCTGGCGGCGAAGCAGACGATTGTTACAGCGCGGCCCCTTCGCGCGCGGTACAAGGTCAGGGCTAGCCGCGCCATGCGCGCGGAGCTCGGGCTCTCCGGCCTGTTTTCCATCAGCCGCGATGTCTTTAAGAATGTGCATCTGGATCATTCGGCTCAGCTTTTTGCCGCCTTCAACCAGCCCGGCAAGCCGGATCTGCTTTCAGAGACGATGGTCACCATGACGGTCAACCAGTGGCTGCAGGTCAACCTGGAATACGTGGCGAAGCTGGATCGCGATGTTGCCAAGTCGCTACAGATGAAGGAACTGATTTCGCTTGGCGTGTCTTTCCGACTGCTCTAGCGGGCGTCGGCCTTGCGAACACCACCGGGACGCATCCATCCGGACGCGCCAGGACTGATCCCATCCAACGCGCAGGGACTGGACCAGCGGCGTACTGCGCCGGCGGTCAGATTATCCGGGCAGCACGCCGCCGCGCGCGGCATGGTGGCAAAATCAGTTGGGCTTGGAAAATGGCGGGCGCCTACGATTCTGTTGCGGGAGCCAACGCGCGAGCGGTCCTCCGAGGATCCGCAATGATGGCCCAGACCATAAGAGCAACCAATCCCATGCAGGCCGCAGCAGCAATGCTGTTGCTGACGTATCCGGCCCGCACGTAGAGCCACCCGGCCATGGCACTGCCGAAGCCGAAGCCACATTGCCCGACGGCATTGCAGAGGCTGAAGAAGGTGCCGCGCTGTTCGCTGCTGACCAGCTCCGACATCAGGGCCTGCAGCGGGGCCGCGCGCAGCGACTCAAAGGTCATGGCCAGCCCGAAGAATATCATGGCGGTCAGCATACCGGTCGCTACCATAGTTACGGAGCCGACGATCCCGCAGGTACACAGGCAGGCCATAACGATCAGCACCTTTCGGCCCAGGTGGTCCGACACCTTGCCCGCAATGGGACTCGCCACAACCTGAATCACGCCGGCTACCAGGAAGAGCGACGCCACCTGGGTGCCGGAAAGCGCCAGATCCTGCTCCAGCCAGGTAGGCAGGAAGAAGATGAAGAGACCTGCGCAGGCATACATAAGGAAGTAGCACAGCACGATGGTGCCCGGCTGACGCCTTCTGATAAGCCTGAAGTGCTTGGCGGCAATGCGCCGCACGGAAAGGGGCGCGGCGTCCCGCGGCACATCGGGCTGCGGCAAAAGGAGGAGCGCGAGCAGCCAGGCGACGACCATGATCCACCCGAAGGCGACAAACGGAGCCGTGAAACCGACCGAGCCCGCGAGGATGGTGCCTGCCGGAATGCCAATGATCCATCCGGCAGCAAACCCGCTGAGCACCCACCCCAGCGCCATGCCGCGCTTTTCATACGGAAAGTAGTCGCCGATATAGGCGGCGAACGACCCGGTCAACAGCCCCGCAGCCGCGCCCGAAAGCCCACGGAGCAGGATCAGCATGCCGATGGAGACCGCCATCGCATGCAGTATCAGCGTGATGGCCAGTGCTGCGCTGCCGATCAGAATAATCTTTCTGCGACCCAGCTTGTCGGACAACGCACCGGCAACCAGGGCCACCAGCATGAGTGAGAGCGAGAACGCCGTGCCCAGCAGGCCCAGGACCGGTTCCGAATCGGGGCCGAGCTGCAGCTCCTCGCTGATGCGCGGCAGGACTGGTGCAACGATGACTTGCTGCACGCTCGAACAGAACAGAATCAGCCACAGCGGCACAATGACCGCGAAGGTACTGCGGCGCTGGTTGGGATTCGCCCAGGTGAGCCTCATTGCGCTCGATCCATGATGCGCAGGCTGATGGTACGCATGGTGCTCTGGTGACTGCGGCGCAGCCGGGGCGCATTAGCGGATGCCATCGCCACGCTCGCCTGTGATGCAAGGTACATCAAACGAAGGGGTCATGCCGCAGCGGGGCAGCCGACTGCGTCTGGCGCGCGTGATATAACGCCGTTACGCTGACTGGCGACCGAACGGATGCGTCGCGGACTGATGCCCACGGCCTGCCCTCCCGCGATCACGCACCGAGCAGCCTTATGCCCGGCGTGTTCCGCTTCAGCGACTGCAAACGAGCGGCCCAATCAGGCCAATAAGTGTACCTTACGTACAATCGCCCGTACAGGTTTAGCGCTTAACAATGGAGTGGATAAGTCGCCCACTGGCAGATGAATCAGCCGTGCACACGCTGGTGCAGGAAGGCAGGAATCTCCACCCTGCACTGGCCCGTGTCCTGGTCCTCCGAGGGATTAATACGCCTTCCAAGGCGCAGCATTTTTTTCGCGACCGCCTTACGGATCTGACCGATCCCTTCCTGATGTACGGGATGGTCGCCGGGGCCCGGCGCTTGGCGCGGGCCATCAAACGGCGGGAGCGTGTCATGATTTTTGGTGATTATGACGCTGATGGCGTAACGGCTACTGCGCTATTGACCACGTACTTGCGAAAATGGGGCGTGCCCACGCAATACTTTATCCCAAACCGGTTCCAGGATGGCTATGGGCTTTGCAAGCGCGGCGTGGATGCGGCCGTCGACTACGGTGCCGCCCTCCTCGTTGTGGTGGACTGCGGCATCCGGAACATAGACGAGGGGGCCTATGCCAAAGACAAAGGGCTCGACACCATCATCTGCGACCACCATCTGCCCAAGCATGATGGCACCTTGCCGGATGTTGTTGCGGTCATAGATCCGCATATCCCGGAGGACCCCAGCCCGTTCAAGCACTTTTCTGCTTGCGGGCTTGCGTTCAAGCTGGCGCAGGCAACGACGGTGCTCCTGGATGAGGATCCCGGCGATCTCAACGACCTGTTGGACCTTGTCGCCTTGTCTACTGTGGCCGACATGATGCCGCTGCACCAGGAAAACCGCGTGCTGGTGGCTGAGGGCCTCAGCCGATTGCGCACCACAAAGCGCTTGGGGCTTCGGGCGCTTGCGGGTTTGGTTAACAGGGTACGCCTTGAAGCGGTGAACGCTGATGATGTGAGTTGGCAGCTTGCTCCGCGACTCAATGCCGCCGGGAGGATGGATGACGCGTCCCTAGCGGTAGATCTCCTTTTGGCGACCGATCCCGCCAAAGCGAGGTCCCTTGCGCGCCGGCTAGACGCGCTCAACAAGACCCGTCGCGCAACCGCCGCAGAACTTACGCAGCAGGCCAGGCCGCAGGCGCGCGTTCAGATCAGCGGCGAGCACGACGGCATCCTAGTGCTGCATGGCCCCGATTGGCATCCCGGGGTGGTGGGGATCGCGGCGGGGCAAATCGCCCGGGAGTTTATGCGCCCCACCCTGGTACTCTCCCTGCAAGACGGGGTGGCAGGAGGATCCGCCCGCAGCTTCGGCGGCATAGACCTGTTCGAAGCACTCTCCGGTTGCAGCGACCTGCTGGTGCGATTTGGTGGCCATGCATCGGCGGCAGGGCTGGCTGTTGAAGAGCACAACATCCTGACACTGCGGCAACGGCTTAGCGCGTTTGTCAAAGCACGGCTTAAGCCTGAAGACCTTGTGCTTCGAGAAGAATACGATGTGGAAGTGTCGCTCAGCGAGCTGGATGCGCGCTTCAAGAAGGTCCTGCAACTCCTGGAGCCGTACGGCCAGGGAAACAAGGAGCCCAAGTTCATGGCTCGCGACATAACAGCAGACCGCTTGAAGCTGCTCAAGGATAAGCACTTGAAGGGTACGGTTCGGCAGGCGGACAGCCCGCGCAGCCCGCATCACCAGATGATTGCATTCAACAAACCCGACGACTTTTCGGCGCTGCAGCGCGGTGCGCTCTTTGACATGATTTTCTCCGTCCGCGAAAACTACTTTAACGGCGTCACTACGGACGAGCTGCATGTCCACCAGCTTCGACTCTCTCAGCAGGCTGCACCATGACTCTGCCACGTTCACTATTCGCGCTGTTGTGCCTGGCACCTGCTCTGGCAACGGCGCAGGTCCGCACACCGGAAGATTTTCTGGGATACGCCTTAGGGGAGGCGTTCACGCCCCACCACCGCGTGGTGGACTACTTTGAGCATGTGGCCGCGGAGAACCCGCAGGTCGTGCTGGAGCGCTACGGCCATACTTACGAAGGTCGGCCCCTGCTGTACGTGGTTGTGTCGTCACCGAAGAACATGGCGCAGCTTGAAGCGATTCGCACGGGCAACCTCCAGCGCGCAGGACTTATGGAGGGCGCGCCTTCAGGGACGGCACCCGCCATCGTATGGCTCAGCTATAATGTGCATGGCAATGAATCTGTCAGCACGGAGGCGGCCATGGCGACGATCCATGCCTTGACGGATTCAACCCGTACGCAAGTGCAATCGTGGCTGAACGATGTGGTGGTGATCATGGACCCCTGTGTCAATCCGGACGGACGCGACCGGTATGTGCACTTTTTTCAAGAGACTCGCGGGCGGTTTCCCAACTATCTGCCCGAGGCCCGCGAACACAACGAACCGTGGCCCGGGGGACGTACCAACCACTACTACTTCGATTTGAATCGCGACTGGGCTTGGGGCACACAGATAGAGACGCAGCAGCGACTGCCCCATTACCAGCGATGGATGCCCCACATTCATGTGGATTTTCATGAGCAGGGCGTAAATGAGCCGTATTACTTTGCGCCCGCTGCGGAGCCCTACCATGAGGCTGTGACGCCGTGGCAGCGAGAGCTCCAGGAACACATCGGTCGCAATCACGCCAAGTACTTTGATGCAAAAGGATGGCTGTACTTCACCCGCCAGGTCTTTGACCTGTTCTATCCTGGTTACGGCGACACCTGGCCCCTCTTTAACGGTGCCATCGGGATGACGTATGAGCAAGGGGGTTCCGGGCGCGCAGGCCTTGGCATCATCACGGCCGAAGGCGATACCCTCACCTTGCGCGACCGCATCGACCACCACTTTACTACGAGCCTTTCCACCATAGAAAGCGCAGCGGCGCACCGGGAGCGGATTGTGGAGGAGTTCGAAGCCTTCTTTGGGGATGTCCCCGCGGGGCCGTATGCCACCTTTGTCGTGAAAGGCAGTGGCGATGCCGCCAAGGCTAACGCCCTGTGGCGGCACCTGGAGATGCAGGGCATTGCGGTGGGAAGGATCAGCAATGCGCGTCAGGAGCGCGGCTATTCGTATAAGACTGGAAAGACCGAAGTGATCACGATCACGCCGGCGGACCTCGTCATCAGCATGCAGCAGCCCAGGCATGTTTTGGCCCGGGTTTTGTTCGAACCCAACGCCGTGCTGAACGACTCCTTGAGCTACGACATCACGGCCTGGGCCCTTCCCTACGTGTACGGCGTGGATGCGTATGCCCTGCCGAAGGAGGTGGTGTCGGACCTTGCATGGCATCCCGGTATCCGGATAGACTTGCAGCAGAACCCTGGTCGGCCCACGGCATACCTGGCCGGGTGGCACAGCGTTGCCGATGCGCAGCTTTTGGCGGCGCTCCTCAAGGAGGGATTCAAGGTGCGCTTTTCTGAGGTGCCCTTCTCCATCAACGACCACACGTATGGACGCGGCACGCTGATCATTACGCGCGGCTCCAACGCCCACTTTGGCGAGGCCTTTGATGAAACCATTGAGCTTTTGTGGTGGACGCAAACGCACCAGGATCTCCACCCCGTCTGGCACTCTCGCGTGAGTGAAGGCGTGGACTTCGGCTCGGCCGATGTACCCTTTTTGAAAATGCCGCGCGTGGCTGTTGTGGGCGGCGAGCACACCAGTGCATACGGCTTGGGCGTCTTGTGGCACTTTTTTGATCAGCAGATAGAATACCCCGTGACGATTGTGGATACGGACGACTTTGCCGACCTGCATCTGTACGACTTTGATGTGATCGTGCTGCCCAGCGGCTCGTACGCCCAGGTGCTCACGGATGTCGTGCTGGAGCGCGTCAGGACCTGGGTCCGCGATGGCGGCCGCCTGATTGCTGTGGATGGGGCCGCCCGCTTCCTGGCAGGCAAGGATGGCTTTGCGCTCAAGGCCAAAGACAAAGAAGGGGCGGAGGAGGAAGCGGAGGAGGAGAAAGCGGAGGGCGACGGGGACACAGCACCCGAGCGCCGCCTGTACGGTGAGCGGGACCGCCACGACATCACTGAAAGTGTCACCGGCGCCATCTTCCGTGTGGACATGGACACGACGCACCCCTTGGCCTTTGGGTACAAACAACCGTACTACACGCTGAAGCGCAACAGCGCGGCCTTTGAGATGCTGGAAGATGGATGGAACGTGGGCATTCTGGGGGATGACGCGCATGTAAGCGGCTTTGCCGGATCGAAGGCACGCGAGTCGCTTAAGCAATCGCTCCTTTTCGGCGTACAGATCATAGGCAGGGGCGAAGTCGTCTACCTGATGGATGACCCGCTCTTTAGGGGTTTCTGGTACAACGGCCGCCTATTGATGGCCAATGCCGTCTTTATGGTTGGTCAGCGCACCATCAGCAGCTTCTAGGACGCTGTGCGTCGCACTAGGCAACGCGGCTTAGCCGCCGGAAAGTGTCTGATTTTGCGCACCGCCATGCTGGCGTGGTGCATCTTCCTGCGGGCCGATGCCGGTGCGCAGGATGCGCTGATAAAGGGCGTGGTCTGGACGCAGCCGGCCGAGATTCCCACCGCGTATGCGGACCTTGTCGCTATGCGGGATATGGGGGTGGACGCGGTGCGCACGGACATTGTCACGAATACGCACATCCTGGCGGCGGCTGATTCGCTTGGGATGCAGCTGTTTCAGGAGCTCCCCGTTGCGCATTACACCGCCGCCACACTCCTGGACACGCTGGCGTTTGCGCAGCGCGTGCTTGCACAGGCAATGGTTCGCAGCGCGCCGTACGCCGCCGCGCGTCACTTTGGGCTTGCCAATCTCAGCGATACGAGCACGCCGGACGCGTGCGCCTATTTTGAAGCATTGTCCAGCGCTGCACGCCGATTACCCGGTGCCCGGACATACTACAACACCCCCTTTACCCACGCGGATCAGTGCGCCTATGCGGTGGATCTGGTGCTGCTTGACGCGCTGGAGGAGGCGGATCCTGCAGCGATGCTCCGCGGCTGGCCCCACGCCACGCCCGCAGGTTTGGCTACAGTAGGGAGATATGCGAACGAAGACGTTGTGGGGCTGCTCCATCCGCGTTCACCAGAGTCGCAGGCCCGCTACCTGGAGACGCATCTGAACACACTGGTTGGCAGTGATGCCGCGGCGGCCTTCGTCTTCCAATGGCGTGACCCGGAGCGTTCTTCAGGCGCATATGCGCCCCCTGGTGTGTATGGTCTCAGTAGTCATGCCGGCCATGTCCGACCCAGCTTCTTTGTGGTGCAGGGCATTTTTAGCGGAGAGCAGCGTGCTTTTGCTTTTGCGCAGGGCGCGCATCCACACATGCCTATTCCGTGGCACATGCTGGCAGGCTGGCTGGCTATCGGCTTGCTGGGCCTGATGTTTTATTCCAGCACGCGCTTTCGGCAAACGCTGCACCGATACTTTTTTTCGCACCATTTCTTCGTGGAGTCCATCCGCGACGGGCGCGAAGTGCTGCACGCCTCGACGGGCGTCTTTCTGATTGCGCAGGCGCTATGCGCTAGCGTGATCCTGAGCTGCGTCATGCAAATGGCACAGCATCACGCCGCTTTGAACTATGTGCTGGCCAAGATGCCACCGCTCCTTGTCGATTTGGCGAGCCCGGCGCTCCACCAGTCGTGGACGCTGATCGCCCTCTGCTCGGCGCTGTTTGTGGTCCTGGCCTTACTCGCAGTGCTCGTGGTGGCCGTACTGTACCGGTGGATAAGGCGTTTCACCGTCGCAAAAGCATACGTCATGATGGTGTGGCCGCTGTGGCCCGTTATTCCGCTGGCGTGGGCCTCACTGGCGATCATGTCGCTGCCGGGTCCCCAGGCGCTCCGCGGCATGGTCACGATCTGCGCCTTTGGGCTTGCGCTGGCCATGGCTGCTGTGGTGCGTATCGTGGCTGACCTCAGTCGGTTGGATCCCACCCACTCCGCCCGGGTGGTCCTCTATTTCTTCTGCTTGTGTGTGCTCGTGGCAGCTGGCCTGGCGCTCACCTTTTTCTGGATTGCTCCTGAATGGGCCGACAGTCTTGCCTTCTTTCTGCACCTGCTTACGCGCACGTAGGCATGCCTATGTGGACGCCGATTCGCCCGCCAGGCGCGTCCAGGTCCGGTCTGCAAACGCGTTGAACGGGCTCTTTTCGTGAAGCCAGCTGAAGTGCAACGCAAATGGGGTGGTATGCAGGTAGTCCTGCCGTCGCAGCAGCGTCGTGGCCAGACGAAAGCAGAATGCTCGCACCTTCGGATTCTGCAGCCCCCGAATGTCATAGATGAACTGGTCGCAATAGTATTTGCACACAACGTCTTCAAAGTCGTCCGTATGCGATGTCAGCGAACTGATGTAGTCCAGTTGCGGACTGTCGTAGCTGAGTCGCCAGGGGTATACCGGAAGCCCGTGCTTGCTCATGGCCATGGCCAGACTCCATTCGCAGGATTCTTCCGTGCGCCCTTCCAGGAATCGCGTTCTGAAGTGCATGTCCTCACTTTGCGCCAGAAAGCCAGCGGCCGACGCGCAAACAGTGCGTGTGAGCACGGCGTCACGCGCATAGATCATGCCTGCCTGCACCCGCGGCAGGTAGGTCAGCTGGTGGCGCTTCAGGGTCTTCTGCCGCCGGTCCCGCAGAAACTCCCAGATTACGCCCAGGCTCTTGGGTCCGCCAAAGTAGGGGTCCGCGCGTTCCAGCCCCGTTGCCGTGAAGGGATACACCGATAGCTGTTTCCACAGTCTGTCGGGCGAGCGGCACCACACCATGTCCGCATCGACGAAAAGGGTGCGTTCAAACGGCATGAACTGGTGGAGGTGGTGCTTGAACCCCACGATGGACTGATTCTCCGCAGGTAGTAGCGCGATGCGTGCAAAGAGGTGCGCCAGGTTGTGCTTTTCCAGCGCGGCCCGGTGGGAGGCGGTGCAGTAGAGCGCCACCGGCCGCTGCCTGTCATACCGACGCAGCGTGATGAGCGAGGCTACGGCATGGCGGACGTACTGCTCCTTGCCGTAGGTATGGAGTACGTATCCTTCGACTGTTATGGCGGCGCTGATGTGATGCGCCTAAGATAATGGGCTGAGGTCGGCCTTGCCAACCATCCAGTACCCGCCCTTCAGGTGCCGGCGGCTGGCTCCAGCCGGGCGCGCTTCTTTTCCAGGCTTGTCATCAGGCGGTCGAACCCGCGCTTGCGGATCACGCTCTGAAAGGACACCGCATATCCTTCAATCGTCCCGACGCCGTCCAGTATGATGTCGTACAGCCACCACCCATCGCTCTTGTGCTGCAAGCGATATTCCACCGGGACCTGCTTGCCATCTATCTCTGCGCGCGTCTGCACATGCGCGGTGTTGCCATTTACGACGATGTCGCCGAAGATCACTTTCGCGTTATAGACCGTTAGATCGGACAGCGACTGTGCGCGCACGATCGCCCCGAAGGTGTCCACATACCGGGCCCGCTGCTCTGGCGTCAGGTCCGCGTCGTATTCCCCGAGCGCGCGGCGTCCCATTTCCTGGAAGTCGATCTTCTCGTTTACGAGTGTCCTGACGTAGGCTTCCTGGTCCGGATCGCTGTCCAGCCTGGCTATAGCCGCCTTGATGTCCTGGTCGCGCTGCTGCAGAAAAGCGCGAACGCCGGCTTCGTCGGCCTGGGCCCATGCGCGGGACGCGCACAGCACCATGAGCAGCACCACCGCGTAGTGCGCGCTTCGGATGATTATGTTCGTCATGATCTAAAGCCGTTCATGCGTGCCTTGAAGCGCTGAGGAGTCCCGCTTGCCTCACGTACACCGAAGAGCCTGACCGCTACCAATTGTACGTAACGCTTCCGCACCGCTGCTGTTCTTACGGTGGCAACAAGAACCGTGCCTATCTCTACTCTGCTAGCCGAACACAGCTTTTATGCCAACGGGTAGTGCATGCTGTGCGCCACTCACCCATGCGCCTCTGTGGCGGTGCCCCCATGCGGGCGCCGCTGGATGGGCGGGAAGAGGTGGGCACGTACGTGCGCAGCCTGATTGGACGCCTTTCCGCTGCGCACGCATTGCGGCGCATCCCTTTTGCTTGGAAGCGTCCGGGCGAGGACTGTGCCGAAGCTGCGTGACACCCGCATCATCGCCCTGGGAAATTGACAAACATTTGCGCTGATCCTATCTTATCTGGGCGGTGTAGCGTGCGTCGAGCCGGACTGGGCGGCGAATTGCGTGCGAATCCTTCGCGATCATGATCAAGTCTTTTTGCTATGGCCATTTACGACCTTACTGTCAACGGAGAGGCGCACACGGTTGATGTGCAGCCTGACACACCGCTCCTCTGGGTGCTGCGGGATCATCTGAAATTGCCTGGCACCAAGTTCGGCTGCGGCATTGCACAGTGTGGTGCCTGCACGGTGCTCCTTGGGGACAACGCCATCCGCTCGTGCTCCTTCCCGGTCGCCGGCGTTGGCCAGGTGCCCGTCACCACGATCGAAGGCCTCTCTCCAGATGGCAGCCATCCACTGCAAGAGGCATGGTTGGCGCATGACGTGCCCCAGTGCGGGTATTGCCAGGCGGGCCAGATCATGAATGCCGCTGCGCTGCTTAAAGCCAAGCCGCAGCCTACCGATGAGGAGATAGACCAGGGAATGGACGGCAATCTCTGCCGATGCGGCACGTACCTGCGTATTCGGGCAGCCATCAAGACCGCTTCCGCCAATATGGGCTAGGCCTTTTCACCCAAACCATCAATCACTGTGTCCACGCAATCAGTATCCCGGCGCACGTTCCTCAAGGCCTCCGCGCTGTCAGGGGGTGGCTTCGTCCTTGGTTTTCACTGGCTTTCCAAGACCGCCAGCGGCGCGCCTGGGAGCGCACCCGCTGACGCCAACCAGGCGATTAATGCTTTTCTATCCATCGCCTCCGATGGAACAGTTACGATCCAGTCGCCCAACCCTGAGATCGGACAGAACGTCAAGACATCTATGCCCATGATCGTGGCGGAGGAGCTTGATGTGGACTGGGCGGATGTTGTCGTCGAGCAAGCGGGGTTGGACACGCAGAACTTTCGCCGCCAGCTCGCCGGAGGCAGCCAGTCTATCCGGCTCAGCTGGAAACCCCTGCGCACCGCGGGCGCAACCGCCCGCCGCATGCTGCTGGAGGCAGCTGCGCAGCGCCTGGAAGTCCCGGTAACCACGCTGACGACGCAGTCCGGTGTCATCACGCATCCTGCTTCTGGTCGTACGCTCACCTACGGGGATGTTGCCGCGGATGCGGCAAGCGTAGAGCTGACTGCGGACGTAGACCTGAAAGATCCGAGCACGTTTCGCATCATCGGGACGACGCGCAAGAACGTGGATGGCCACAAGATTGTCACCGGCCAGCCCCTGTACGGCATTGATGTGGACCGTGAGGACATGCTTATCGCCATGATCGTGCACGCGCCTGGCTTCGGGATGCGGCTGCGGTTCATGGACGATGCCGCGGCGCGGGCGATGTCCGGCGTGGTGGACATCTTCACCATTGATGCCTCGGTTGCAGACCGGCAGTGGAGCGATGTCAATGCTTTCACAGAGAAGGTGGTTGTGGTGGGTACCTCCACTTGGGAGGTCCTTAAAGCCAAGCAGGCGCTCGTGCTTGAATGGGAAACCGATGGCTCGCCGGAATCCACGGAGTACCACGAGCAGCAGTTGTCAGACCTGCTCAGTGCTACGGGTGTCCGCGTGGGACGGCGTGACGGAGATCCTGAGGCGGCCTTTGCGCGCGCAGCGAAGGTGATCGAGCGTACTTTCAGCACGCCGTTCTGGGCGCATAACACGCTGGAGCCTATGAACTTCTTTGCGCATGTGCAGGGTGATCGCGCAGAGCTGTTGGGCCCGGTTCAGACGCCGGAATTCCTTCGCAGCTCGGTTGCCAGTGCGTGCAACCTCCCGGAGGACAACATCTCTATTGGCCTCACGCGCATGGGCGGCGGATTCGGCAGGCGGCTGTACGGCAACTTCGGAGTGGAAGCCGCGGTGATTTCGCAGAAGCTGCAGGCTCCTGTCAAGCTGCTCTATACGCGCGAAGACGATATGACGCAGGGCACGTATCGCCCGACCTACAAGGTGTATTACCGCGCGGGCCTGGACGATGCAGGGAACCTGATCGCCTTCTCCGTGCGTGGCGCTGGTGTGAACGAAAGCCCCGTGTTTGCCAACCGGTTTCCCGCCGGTGCGGTGGACAACTACTTGGCGGAGCTTGTCGTGCTGGATTCTGATGTGACTACGGGGGCTTTTCGCGCGCCGCGCAGTAATTTCATCGCGGGAGCTGAGCAAAGCTTCCTGGACGAAGTCGCCCACGCAGCGGGCAAAGATCCTATCGACTTCCGGCTTGAATTGTTTGATCGGGCCTTGAACAATCCGGTAGGCGAAGACAACGACTACGATCCGGCGCGCTATGCCGGCACGCTCAGGCTCGTACGCGAAAAGTCCGGATGGGACCAGGCCAAGCCCGGCGTGTATCGCGGCATCAGCGCCTACTATTGCCACAATTCGTATGTCGCGCAGGTTTTGGACATTGCCATGGGCGACGCCGGGCCGCAGGTGCAGAAGGTCTGGTGCGCCATTGACTGCGGCATTGTGATCAACCCCGATGCCGCGCGCAACCAGGTGGAGGGGGGCATTGTGGACGGCATCGGCCATGCCATGTATGCAGGACTGTCCTTTGCGGACGGCAAGCCAGAGCAGGACAACTTTCACACGTATCGCATGATTCGCATGAGCGAGGCGCCGCGCGAGATCGATACGTTCTTCGTCGACAACGGGATAGACCCAACCGGGCTTGGCGAACCGTCGCTGCCGCCGGTAGCGGGGGCGCTCGCCAACGCGTACTTCCAGGCAACAGATCTCCGCCTGGACACGCAGCCATTCATTCAGGCCATGCAGCGCGTGCGGCAGCCGGAGGGCTAGTGGCCCGCAGCTGCCTGTAAGCATTTGAATCCTTCCGTGAATATCTGCGGCAGGATTCCAAGAACCGGGTTTTGAGAACGCTGCCTGCGCACCCATCGTTTTCGGGAAGATGCGCTGAGACCAGCGTCTGGACCGATTGGTTGGCATTGGTCCGCCACGCTCGCAGGTGATCTCCCGGATGCTCGCGACAAAGCGCGACTCTTTGCAAGTGCTGTGCGCATCACGGGCCGGAGGCGACCAGTATTGCGTACGGTGCCATGCAGTGCACCAAGCGTCGGGTGCATGAGGCATGAGCTGCAGATGCTTCTGGCCAGCGACATGCAGGCCATCCTGCATTGCAGGGGCGCGCGGCTGCTGGGTGCACATTGCAAGGGTGCGCCGCTGGAACATCAAGACGTTCCGATAACGAGCAGGAACCCTCAATATCAACGCACAGCATCCAGCACTTGGCCTGAAGCCCCAATCTTTGATGCAGGCAGCACTTGTTTGACCTCCGATACGCCCATCCAGCTGGGAAACACAGGCTGGCGGTGCGTGGATCCCACTGCATTCCCACAAGTCGGTTCATGCGTTCGACAATTATTCCGCTAGCTGCCGCGCTGCTCGTTGTTTTCGCCGGCTCCATGTTCGTCGGCTGCATGGGTGAAAATCGCCCGATGCCCGCTGCCGCCAAGCTGCCACCGCCCAACATCGTGCTGCTCTACTTTGATGATCTGGGGTGGAAAGACGTAGGGTTCAACGGTAGCCGCTACTATGAAACGCCCAACATTGACCGGCTGGCAAGCGAAGGAATCATTTTCACCGATGCCTATGCCAACGCGCCTAATTGTGCGCCAAGCCGGGCTTCGCTGATGACTGGGCTCTATGCGCCGCGGCACAAGATCTATACCGTGGGAAGCTCGGCGCGGGGCAGAGAAGAAAACCGCCGGATGGTTCCGGCACCCAATACAAGAGAGCTGGCGCTTCACTTCGTGACAGTGGCCGAAGCGCTACGCGAGGCAGGGTACACAACCGGGCATTTTGGCAAGTGGCATCTCGGCGGTACGGGCTTTCACCCCGAAGACCAGGGCTTTGGCGTGAATGTGGGTGGGTATTTCAGCGGAAGCCCGCGCGGCGGCTATTTCTCCCCGTACAGCAATCCCGCGTTGGTAGATGGCCCGGAAGGAGAATACCTGACTGATCGGTTGACTCACGAAGCCATGGCCTTCATTTCCGGGAACCGGGCGCGGCCATTCTTCCTTTTCCTCTCGCATTATGCCGTGCATACGCCCATTCAGGCCAAGGCTGACCTCATCGCGGGATACGAAGCCAAGTCTCCGGATGGCCGGCAGAACAACCCCGTTTATGCAGCCATGATCGAGAGCGCCGATCAAAGCGTAGGACAGGTGCTGAACCATCTGGACACGTTGGGCTTGGGGAACGACACCGTCGTACTCTTCTTTTCCGACAACGGCGGTGCCATGCAGGCTACCTCCAACGAGCCACTAAGGGGTCACAAGGGAATGCTGTACGAAGGAGGCATTCGCGTGCCGTTGGCCATTCGGTGGCCCGGTGAGATTGCCCCGGGCCGCGTGGAAGACACGCCGGTGATCGGCATCGACCTGTACCCGACGCTTCTGGATATTGCCGGTGTCGAGAGGCCGGGCCAGAGGCCGGACGGTATGAGCCTGATGCCCCTTTTAACCGGTACGGACGCGCTGTCGGCAAGGAGTCTCTACTGGCACTTTCCCGCGTATCTGGAAATGCCGCGTGGATTTCCCGGACCATGGCGCACGACCCCGGCCGGAGCCATTCGTCGCGGCGACTTCAAGCTGATCGAGTTTTTTGAGGACGGCACGCTGGAACTTTACAACCTGCGGAGCGACATGCGGGAAACGTCGAACCTGGCCGAAAGCATGCCGGAAATGGCTGAGGTGTTGCACGAGCGCCTGCAGGCTTGGCGTGAGGAAACAGGAGCCGATATGCCGTTGCCAAAATAGGCCATGGCCATTTACGAGCCGCAACCGTGGAAATCAAAACAGCTGCACGGCTACGTCATACGATTCCTGCTTCAAGAGCATCCTCTTGCGCAACCTAGCCTTTCCGCAAACTTCGAACCACGTATCGCGCGCAAACGCGCGGCTAACTGACACGGCCAACCGACTGTGGTACTACGTACTGTGGCACTACGGGGCGCGTTCGGCTGCCCGAATGTCCGCTGCTGAGCACCTGCTCGGGTCAACCCGCGACGCGTGCGACCTAAGCGTCCCCCCAACCTGATTCTGCTGGAGCATGCCGCGAATCTATGCAGCAAGGTTCACGATGCCAGCAGGCAGGGCCGCGTAAACGTCAGCGGCGCAAAGGCATTAAGAAGTATCGGCGATGTGCGTCTATGTGCACGAGCAGCTTTTTGGGGCTTGCGCGTCGAAGGAGGCCCGACATTGCAACCTAATCGGAGAGGCGCTCCGCCAAGAGCTCGGCTACGTCTTTGACAACCAGTGGCTTGGCGTCCTTATTGGCTGCATCCGTCATCATAGTCAGGCAGAAGGGGCAACCCGTCGCGAGCGTTTGGGCGCCCGTGCCTGCTGCTTCTTCGTAACGGAGGCTGCTCACCGTGGGAGGTTCTTCTTCCATCCACATCTGTGCGCCTCCAGCGCCGCAGCAGAACGACTGCTTGCCACGGCGTGGCATCTCCAGTATCGGCAGCGCAAGCCCTTGCAACGCGTCCCGCGGCGCATCCACGATGCCATTTTGGCGGCCCAGGTAGCACGGATCGTGAAACGTCACGCCGTCACCATTGGGTTGGGATTTAAGGTCAAGCTTCTCTTCAGCCAAGAGCTCCGCCAAAAGCTGCGTGTGGTGAATCACTTCGTAGTGCCCACCGAGGGCCCCGTACTCCTTGCCGAGCGTGTGCAGGCAATGCGGGCATGTGGTCAGGATGCGCTTGGGGCGCACCTTGTTCAGGGTCGCAATGTTGCCCCGCGCCAGGGTGTCGAAGAGGTACTCGTTGCCGCTACGACGGGCCGCGTCGCCGGTGCATCGCTCCTGGGCTCCCAGCACGGCAAATCGCACGCCGCCCGCATGCAAGAGCTTTACGAGGCTACGCGCGGTCATTTGGGCACGCTGATCATAGGATGGCGCACAACCTACCCACCACAGGATGTCCGCGTCCGGATCGTCGGCGATAGTCGGCACGTCGAGCCCGTCGGCCCAGGCCATCCTGTCGGCAGCCCCGAGGTTCCACGGATTGCCATTGCGCTCCATGCCGCGGTATGCGCCTGTAAGCTCCGCTGGAAACCGATCCTCCATCAGCACTTCGCTCCGCCGTATGGCCAGAATGTCCAGCATCGGTTCATTGCCTACGGGGCAGATGTCTACGCACGCTCCGCACGCCGTGCAGGCCCATAGCGCCGATTCTGTGATCGCATACTCCAGCAGCGTCTTTTCCGAGGCGGCACCCTCGGCCAACGTGTGCATGTGCTCGTTCAGGAAGTACCGCTTATTGACTTCCAGGGCTGCCGGAGAGAGGTCCTTGCCGCTAGCGTACGCAGGGCATACGTCCTGGCACCGATTGCACATGATGCATGCAAAGGCATCCACGAGGCTTGTCGCCGGCAAGTCTTCGATGTGGCGCGCGCCGAAGGTCTCCAGCGACTCATCTTCAAAGTCGATGGGATCCAACGCGCCCATAGAGGTGCGTTCGGGCTTCGTCCAGTAATTGAAGCCCGCCATGATGAAGTGAAAGTGCTTCGTATACGGGAAGTAAGGAACAAAGAGCAGGATGAGTCCCAGCGCACCCCACCAGCACAGGTGGCGGCCAAGCACATGGTTGGCCTCGCCCAGAAGCGGCGCGATGGTGCTGGCCAGGGGTTGGTAGCGATCAGGGCCCTCCGCCGCTACGCCGTAGGCTTCGCCCAGGATCCTAAGGCCTACGTGGAGGACGATGAAGAGCCCTACGATCAGCGAATCGCGCGAAACGGTAAGCTGCATGAACTTGACCTGAACCGACGGAATGTGCCTGATGTCGCTCCGAAACGACAGCCGGTGCTTCTCTGGCGTCCAAAACCGTCGCACCAGGAGTGCCACCATGCCGATGAGTACCAATCCGCTGAAGATGTCTGCACCCAGGCGATACAGGTTTCCAAGCACGCCGCGCCCCATAAGGTGCATACCGGTATAGCCCCAGACCACATCCAGCACATTGACTGCCAGGTAGAAGACAAAGCCCCAGGCGACCATGGCGTGCACGACGCTCGTGACCCGACGCGCCTTCCAGATGGGCTTCATGATGATCCAGGTCCCGAGCGCCTTCGCCATCCGCTTGCACTGCAGCCGGGGCTGCGGACCTGTGCCTCTGCCAATCGTCTTGAAGACGGCCGTGAAACCGCGCCACGCTGCGTACGCGGAGCACCCCGCAGCGAGAGCAAAGAGCACCTTTTCTATTGCCGTGAGCATGGAACGCAGTCGAACTTAGCGATGCAAGGTACGCCGAACCGTGTCAGGCGTACTTTGCATTTGCTGTGGCCGATGCCTCCGCGGCAGCGGCCACAGCTGATTCCGGGCAGGCCCTGGCGTCAGTCCAGCGTATAAAGCGCTGGATCAATCTCCAGCCGTGTGCCCTGCAGGATGGCGTTATTGGCCACGATGGCAATCACGGTCGCTTCCAGTCCCCGCTGGTAATCTGCAGCCGGAGGGTAAGGCCCGAACTCGTGGTTGTCCATGAATTCTTTCAGGGCATACCAGAGCGGCGTTTCTACGTTGGGATCATCCTCCGTAGGGTCCTGGTTCTGGGCATCCAGCTGCGTGGCGTTCGCCAGGAGGGCGATGCCTGTTTCCTTGTAGAACTTGTCCTTGCGCGCATACACCTCCCAGCCCAGCATGGGCGCATCCACCTCCTTGAACATCCAGGCCTTTCCGCGGTCGCGAAACAGTATCGTGCTGTCCGTGCCGTAGTACGCCTCGTACGCATCATCAAAGGAGCTCGCCAGCGTGGCATCGAACATCATGTTCATGCCGCTCGGAAACTCAAACATCGCCTGCACCGTGTCCGGCACCTCGCGATCATCTTGCCACGCCATGATCTGGCCGAATCCTGAAACCGCCTGGGGCAAGGCGCCCAGGACCCAATACGCGACGTCCATCTGGTGGATACCATGTTCGCCCATGAGTCCGATCGATACATTCGGATCCAGGCGCCAGTTCAGTGCCTGCACGCGCTGCTGATTCGGCGAAGTCCGTCGCCAGCTTTCGCGCCGATGCCACTGGGCCCGGGCCATCGCCGGACGTCCTATCGCACCGCTGCGTATGAACTGAAATACGGACCGGTGCTGCGGGTTGGAGCGGTTTTGCTGTCCGACCTGAAAGACCTGTTCGTCCACGACGGCCCGTGCTGCCGCCGCCATGGTGCGTGCATCCTCAATGGAGGATGCCATGGGTGCCTCGCAGTAGACGTTCTTTCCCGCGTCGAGCGCACTGAGGGCGATGTCTTTGTGCAGGTGCGTCGGCGTCGCGACTATTACGGCCTGGGTGTCTGGATTATCCAGGAGCGCGCGGTAGTCTTCGTGCCGGCTCGCCTCAGGATAGTCCCGCTGCGCACGGCGGAGCATGGTCGCATAGTTGTCGCAAATGGCAACAAGGTGCGCGCCTGGCACCCGCTGCAGGGTGGACGCGATTTCGCGCCCTCGAGGCCCGTAGCCTATCAGTCCTATGTTGACCTCGATGTCGGAGGTTGGCCTGGGGTGGACTAGAGCGGGATCCGGCCGTATCTCCACGGCGCGGGAAAGCCCCAGCAGCGAAGCTGCGCTGGTGCTGGTCTTCAGAAAGTCTCGTCGACTGATCATGCTGATGTGTTATGCGTGGTGGTGTACGGCTTGCGCCGGCGCGTGGAGGTCGATTCCTTCAGCATAGACGCCCCGCGGGCCGTACGCTATGAGCAGCTTCAATTTATCAAATTGTTCAGTAGTTGACCGGCGTTCGTCTGGTGTCATCACCATGAGCGCCGTGGAGAGGGCATCCGCTGTCGTGGCTGAATCGTGCACGACGGCCGCCATCTCCGCGCCCTGCACTGGCCCGCCGCTACGCGGATCGATGACGTGTCCATACGATTTGCCGTCCTTTTCGAACGCCTTGCCCCACGCAGCCGAAACCGACAGTGCCTGGCCTTTCAGCGGCACGACCGCCAGAGGCGGATCGCCGCACGCATGGGTATGCGATGCGGGAAGTGCGATACGCCAGGCTGCCTCTTGCGGGGGTGCGTCCAGCGCGATGATACTGCTGGTGCCGCCATGCAGCAGCGCGCGCTGCACGCCGCATGTGCGCAGGACCTTGGCCGCCTCGTCGATGGCATAGCCTTTCCCGATGCCGCCCAAATCTATGCTTGCGCCTTCCTGCAGGAACGATACCGCTCGTTCGTTACGATGCAACACGACATGCTGCATGCCCACCTTGCTGCGTGCATCGTGCAGGGCGTCTGGTTCCGGCCAGGCTCCTTTGCCCCGAACGAATCCCCAGCACCGCATCAGCGGCGCTACGGTGATGTCGAAGGCACCCTGCGTCCAGGCGGTCATCTCCGCCGCTTGCGCAAGCAGCTCATAGGTTTGCTGAGAAACCCGCACTGGTTGCCGGTGCGCAGACCGGTTAACGCGGCCGACATCGCTGGTCGGGCGATAGAAGCTGAGCACCGCTTCGAGCCGGCGGATTTCGGCCAGTGCTTCCTCGCCTGCTGCGCGCAGGTCCATTACGCTTTCGCCATACAGGACCAGCTCAAAGCGTGTCGCCATGGCTTCCAGCGCGAGCCTGACCGTTTCCATGCGACCCAGCGTTTTCCCGACGTTGCAACGATTGTATAGTGTTCGACAGCACCGCTCTGAGGCCCCCTGCCAAGCACAAGTTACCATCCCTTGCGTTGGCATCCAGTGTCAGGTCCGCATCCGCCGCACACCGCTTTTCGGGGTACACAGGCCTGCGGGGAGCTGACCAGGAGGAATTGAGCGAGAGGTTGGCGCGATCGAAGCTGCAGGTGCGCAGGGTCGGACACTGCTTCGTCGCTTGCTTCACGATGGGCACCGCGATGGCTACGTCTTGCTCCTTCCACAAAAACATATAGGTACGCACGAAGCCGTGTTGATCCTGCATGACGGCACCTGGAACGCCCAGCTCGGCCAGCACGCCCGCCTTGCCCTTAGTTGATCCAGCGAGTCCAAGGCATGTAGAGCACGAAGCGTCTCCCTGCGTGCGGAATCGTCTGCTCCTCCAGCAAGCGCCGTTTGGTTTGATCCAACAGCCGTTTGGCGCAGTCCAGGAAGTACCGAAGCGCAACAGGCCTGGACTCGCTGGCCTGCGACTCACTCAAAGCCGCAAGGTATTGCTCGCACAACCGGAGGTGTTTGCGCAAGCCCGACCGATTGCGCCTGTACTGGTGGGCGGTACGGATCGCGGCGAATCGTTTCTTCAGCATCTCTCGCCGATAGTGAATCTTACGCCAGCCGGGCAAGTCATGGGCGTCAGCAATCTTATGACTGAGCTGCACCACAGGCCGCGTCGCGTCAAGAGCAGACGGACATCGGTCGGCCACTCAACAGGGATTTTTATCACTTTCGAGTCACAGCGCCCGTGCAGAGGCGCGCTATCGTGATGTCCCACGGCCCGATGACCCGCCTAGACGATCAAAGCATTGAGCTGCTTCAGCAGCTCTGGCGACAAGCTGCTCACATTCTCAATCACCGTGGAGCCCTTGAAGGTGTGCCTCCCTGGAAGGTCCTGTCCTTGTCATCCAACACCTGGCGTAACAGCCGATGGTGGGTCGCCTGGTCCACCAGCCGATCATAGCTGCAGTTGTGGCCTTGCTTCACCATGGCCAGCGCTACGACTTGCCAGGCCGACCCCGGTTTAGATCGGCCTCCCTGGAGAAGTGATCCGACAGCAGGTGCTCCAGCTTGACGCGGCAGACATCATCGTGCTGTAGCGTGACCAGCCCCAACAAGAGCTTGGTCATGGCATCGATGCACGGGGGTCGAACGCGATTGCCTCCAAATCCGGGGCGGCAAAAAGATCGGCGAATTCGTTGATTTTGCGCAGGCCTTCAAGCGAACGTGAGCATTTCGGGCCTCTGGCGTCAGAAGCGAACACATTCGCTTCGCTCACCGACCCACGATCGCTAAGCGCAGTCTCGAACGATTAGGTTGCTAAAGAGCTGATGACCGACCCCGATAGTAGGTGACGCCAATAGCGTCACACTCATCAGAATCTCTTCCGACCAAGCAATAGAGCAGCACAGATCGCAGCTCCCAGGAGTCAGCACGTATGCGCCTGGGGGCTGCCTGTCTGCACAGCTCCCGAGAGCCAGTGGTACGCATCCAAGCCCAGACGATGAATATCGTGGCCACCAGCGCGATGTGCGGCGCCAGTCCTGCAAGGTTGCTCTGGCTATTTGCCGCGTCCCCGGACTGACGCTGCAACGAACAACGGTGTTACTGAAAGCACCGGCACCTCCCGCGATGCCCCGGGGGAGTCTCCGCTGTACAAGAAACGGTGCAGGCGTCTCCTACAAGCGCTGGGGGGCGGCCTTAGTGCTCAACAGGAGAATACCCCTCTCAGGGTATGATGTCTATGCACTCCCCGGCGGGGATGCCCCCCTCAGTGTTGTGCTGGAAACTAGCCCTGGCAGACGTGGCGCCATGCCGGGCCTTTTGTGCCCTTGGATGCGAGCGATCTTCGAAGGACTCGTACACCCGCTCGAACACGGCCGCGCTCCCCCCATAGAGCGTGCCGTCCAGCCCGCACGAAGCATTGACAAGAGCAAACCAGGCCTTGCGCGACTGATCTTCGGTGCCGTCCCGGAATATCCGTCCCAGCTCTTCAGCAAACGCGTCCAGCTCGGCAGCCGTCTGGGGCTCGAACACCTGCTTTAGTATGGCCGTGGCTGCAGACACGCCTTTGTATCCTCGATCAGGGTCGTCCCCCGTCAGCAGGCGCAGTGCCATCTCTATTGACGGCGCCCGCCAAACTCCGTCAACCATTACCGCGCCGTACTTGTAGCTGACTTCGGCTTCCTGGGCTTGCGCACCGGCGGGAAGCAGCAGCAGTGAAAGCCATAACATCAGTTTCTTCATTGGTTTTCCTCCGTTAGCATCCTTTCTTACCTGAGGAGTGGCCCTGTATCCCGGGGTAAGAATTCAACCACGTTGAGCCATAGTACCTCCAAAACGCATTCCCGTTCGGATACTCGGACGCATACTCGGCGGCGGGATAGAGCTTGTTGACGTAGTAATCCTGCCACGCGTCAGTTGCTTTCGTCTGCACTTCACCCTTGTTGCCGGTAATCTTCTCGATCTTCTTCATCACCGCGCGGGTCGTTGAGCTACGCAAGCACTCGTTGTGGCCCTTCTCATGCTCCCGCTCATGCTCGATGAGATCATTCCTGAATTCCCCCATATACTGCAGGGTCTGGCAGCTTGTGTTTACGGTATGGTAGGATTCGCTGGAACCGAGCGCTGGCACTGGGTTCATGCAGGTATTGTTGGCCCCGGGATACGTGGGGAGATTCGAGGGGTTGCTGGGGTCGTAATCCTCGCGAACGTGGATCTCAGTAGGAACAACTGGAAAACGCGACGTGAAATGCTGGCCCGCCCACGGGCCGGACCCTTCCTCTATATCAACTGTATAGACTCTTCCCCGTCTGAAAAACGCCAAAGAACCTTGCTGCCTCGGCTCCTCGGTATACTGGACCTCGGCATTCGACGGCTGTGGCATCTTCCAAGTCCGCGCGGAAACATCGATTGTCTCCGAATCTTGGAACAGCGTTGCGCCCTGGTGATGCGGTAGAAATCGGATTCACTCAGCTTTCCGCTTAAGGTTACGTCAATCAAATACCGCTTGATTTCATGCGCCGCGTCTGCCAATTCTCGGCCCGTATGCAAGTTGGCCAAGATGAATCGGGCGCGCGCCAGTATCTCCCTATTGCTCATGTCGCGCCCGGTATTGCTCTGCAAACTCGTGCTTCGTGAGCCAATATACGCCACCATTCGCGCATGAATTGCCCCGCCAGTCAACTTGCCGGATTCTCTTTGCCAACACGGCAGCATCAATCAGGGCTTTCAAAAAGTGCCCACGGTTATTCGGCTTCGGATCGGTAATTACACGTCTTGGTGAGGCCCCGAACACGAATAGATCAAAGTCCCTGCGTGTCGAAAACAGAAAGTCTTTGGTGCCCGTTACCTTTGCAGGTGGACGGACTCGAAGGTCTGGACCACTCGATTTATCCAGCACAAAAAAACTGGCGGGCACATGGTGGATATTGCCATCAAGCGTAAAGCAATCCCGTCCCAAGTCCGTGATCGAAACTATGCGCCAATCCTTAGGAATGACGCGCTGCCGCGTGTGTTTGCGATACACATTAGGCAGGATAAACGCAATGGTCTGCACATTAGGAAATGCCATTGCGTGCTGAATGAACGCCTTGGATAGCGCGTGGTAGCGTCCGTAGGGAGGATTACCAAACACCAAGACGTTCTTATGGGCAGAATCTAGATCGAAGTCAAACCAATCTGCCTTTACAATGCTGGAGTGCTGTGGGTCAATGTCGATACCGACCTTGTTATGATGCTCAACTGCTGTAAGGAAGGTTCCACTTCCGGCAGACGGCTCAATAATCAGGTCGTACCTAGACAAGTCGCACAGTTGCTCCAGGCATTTACGCACCACATGGGGGCGCGTGAAATACTGATCCAGAGCTTGCCCAACTGTCGCAGGTTCGATGCGTTTCAGTTGATGCACTTACGCCACCAAGTCTTTGTACAGCAGCCGTTTTCCGACCATAGCGGCCACAACGTGGCCCATCTGGTCGATAGTATCGAGGCCGCGAAGGTTGTGTTTGCCCGCGAACTGATCCACGTAGCGCTGTAGGTGCTTCGGGCTGATGTGATGGTACACGCCGTGATAGGCGCGCTTCAGCACGGCCCAGAACGATTCGACGCCGTTTGTGTGGGCTTAGCCATTCAGGTACTCCGAGACACTGTGGCGTACGCTATCGTGGTTCTCAAGCCCGATATAGGCACGTACATCATCAGTGTAGACTTTCGCACCGTCTTCCGCGTGCTCATGCACAAAGCCTTGCAGTGCCGGCTTATCGGTGCTTGCCAACACACGCGCCGTAACGCTGTTGCTGTTCCGGTCTTTCATGCCAACGACGGCCGTTTTGCCGACCGGTCCGCGTCCCAGGTTGGCTTTCTTACTGGCGTGCTTGTTCTTCTCCAGTCCACCGAAGTACGCCTCGTCAACCTCGACCGGCCCCCTCAAACTCCATCGGCGTATCCAGGCTGAATGCCTCACGGATGCGACGCAGCATGAACCAAGCCGTCGTTTGGGTCACGCCAAGATCACGGTGTAGCTTCATGCTCGAAACACCTTTCAGGCTGGCTTTCTCAAGATAAATGGCGTATACCCACTTGCGCAAGGGGATTTTGGATGACTGCAAGGCCGTGCCGGTCTTAACACTGAAGAACCGATTACACTCGCGGCAACGGTATGGCATCTGCTTGTGTGTGCTACGATACACGTTCTGTCCCTTGCAACGCGGGCACGTGGTGCCCTCCGGCCATATCACATTCTCGAACCATTTGTGCGCCGATGCTTCATCGGGAAACATATCCTGCAACTGCAACAGCGTGATCCCCTTGCGTTCGTTCCTTCCAAGCGTTTTCTTCGTGCCTGTATTGGGCATGATGTTGTCCGTTTGATATAATGCCCTATACGCGCCCCCGCGAGGAAAGTTTCAGTTTCTTATATAATTCCCTTAGCAAACCTCCCGCATAAGGCGCACCGACCCAAGCACACTGCCGATCAGCTCAGGCTTCCTAGGAGCTGCCATGCAGATCCTGCGATGGTCCCCTGGTGGTTGCTATTGCAGCGCTCTGGGTTCGCGCGCAGCTAGTCAAGCATGCCGTAGGTGAGCGCCTCCACCTTCGTGCCACTGCCCGTGGTAAGCGTGCGTGTGGCTTCGTCGAAGTAAAGCATCTCGCCGGTGCGCTCCGACTGCTCCGCCATCGAAATGATGGTCTGGCAGCGAACCGCCACATCAATGTTGCCGCTGGCGGGACGGTCATCCCGGATCGCGGTAAAGAAGTCATTGATGTGCACCGGAATGCTCACACCAGGCTGGACGTTCTCTGCCATCTCGCCATCCACCAGATCCGCGAACGGACGCTCGGGGCGCAGCTCCACGCTGGATCCGCTGAAGTACAACGTAGCCTCGTGGCCGCGAATGACCTGGTTGAGACCCTGCTCATTGACCGTACTCCCCGTGATCATCATGCACATGCCGCTGGGGAATTCGGCCAGAATCTGACAGTTGTCCGTCACGTCCCGGTCTTCCGGTCCGTTGTTGGCGTCCCCAATCTTCTTGTTGCCGATAGAACACACGCGCTTCGGAAACTCGTTCGCGCCCGTGGCGATCACCAGCGGGTGAATCCGGTGCGCCAGAAGGTCGCCCAGGATGCCCGCACAGTACGGGTAGTACTTGCGCCAGCGATGAAAATGCTGCTTGTTGAACGGACGATCAGACACGGGACCCAGCCATTTGGCCCAGTCGATGGTCTTGCCGGCCTCGAGCTCGTCCTCGATCCGGTAGTAGTTCCACTCGCCGGTGGGACTGTTGCGGCAGTACGAATCCTGCGCCGACACCAAGGGCCCGATCCTGCCTTCGGCGATGAGCTTGGCCGCGTGATGCCACTTGCCCTCCGTGCAGTACTGCGAACCGACCTGAAACTTCATGCCGGTCTCCTTGACCTTGTCGTAGATCTCGAACGCCTCGCCCAGATAACGGGTCATGGGCTTTTCGCAGTACACATGCTTGCCGGCATCCAAAGCGTCCACGGCAATCTTGGTGTGCCAGTGGTCCACGGTGCCTATGAAGATGGCATCGATGTCCGGGTTGTCCAGCACGTACCGGTAATCCTCATGCGCGGTCACCTTGGCCTCACGACCGGCCGCCTGGCGGGCCTGCTCCAGCGAGGCCAGCGCCCGATCCTGGCGAACGGAATACAGATCGCACGCAGCCGCCCCAATCGCGTTCAGCGGAACGCTGTGCCGCGGCTTGCCTTCCCTGTCGATGTTGGTGACGTTCAAAAGATGCGAGTTGTACCCCTGCCCACCGACGCCGATGAAGCCAGCCACGATCATATCATTGGCCCCAAGCACGGGGCCGATGACCGGGGCCTTGGCCTGCGTGACCCTCGGCTTTGCTGCGGAACCAACCGCAGCGACTGCCGCAGCAGCACCCAAAGTGGACTTCTTCAAGAAGTCACGGCGTGAAGTACGAGTTCCTGTCTGTTTCATTACCCGGTTACTGATTAGGTGAAGAAGTCGCGGCTAAGACCCCGCTGCTGCCCCGCCTCGCGAGGCGAATACTGTAGTGCGAGGTGCCAACAGGCACGTTCGCTATTGGCCGCCATGTGCGTAAACTAAGGCTGGTATCATACGCATAGCGTCGGGCTGCACCGAGCCGCCCCCAAAGCCGATCTGCTTCGGCTGCGCTACCGGCACGGCTTGAAAATATACCACTCTACCGAGACCCTTGCCTGTGCATTGGATCCCAAGACTGCCATGAAACCGCTTCCTAATTCAATTTACTGTGAAATCTGGCCGGAGGTTCCAGATTGCCCTGTTGGAACCATTGTTGCGCCTTTTCGCTAGAAGTGCCTGAGATACATCCTGCACTCAGTCCAGATCCGATGCTACGCTTGCTCCCTGCGCTTGTGCTCGCCGCTCTGATTGCGAGCACAGCCTCTGCCCAGTCCACCACCTACGACTTTGACCCGGACAGCTCCAAGATCTGGATAGAGGGAACCTCCAACAACACGCCGCACTGGACCGTGTACGCCACGGAATTCAGCGGGTCCATCACATTGGGCGCCGCTTCAGAAAACAGCCACGCCGCAGTGGAGGCAGTCACGCTGACGGTGCCGACTAAGATGATCAAGAGCAACAAAAGCGGCATTATGGACCGCGTTATGTACGATGCCTTGGACATCAAGACACACCCCGAAGTGACCTTCGCACTCACCAGCGTGTCTGACTTGGAGGTTACCTCCGCGTCGACGGCAACGCTCGTTGCGCATGGCGATCTCACCCTTGGGGGTCAAACTAATGCGGTTGCGATCCCGATAGAGGCTACGCTTCGCGAGGATGGCATGGCCGTCTTCACAGGAAGCCATGTCATCACGCTCAAGGACTACGGCCTGTCGCCCCCCACCGCCATGTTTGGCTCGCTCCGCACGGGTGCGGATGTAACCGTCACGGCTGTGTTTCATGCGGGGCCCTTGCAGTAGGCGGGGTCGAGAGCCGCATATGGACCCACAATACCCTGACCTGCCGCGTCGGCCCCAGTGGTCGCTGCTACAGGCGGAATCGCGCAGAACGCTGGTGTACAATGCACCTTGTGCACAGGTACGCGGTGGTCCGCAGTCCCTGAGAGAAACCGCTATTATGCGGTAGGTACCTAGTTGTGATCAATAGGGGGCGCGCCGCTGGCCGCCAAGGCCGCTTCCAGCTCCGGCAGCACGTTGGCAACGTAGGCGCTGAGCGCCGCCTCCAACACGCCGATCTCCTCAGTTGCAATCGCGATGCTTTCGCGGTGCAGGGGCGTGGGACCGTACGTGTTTCTTAGCCCGCTGAAGCCTACCGACATACGCGACTGTATAGTGGGCGCATTACGCTCCCCGGGCTCTCGCTTGGACTTGAAGCCGCGCAACTGACGCTCCAGAGACAACAGCGTGCTGCGGGCCTCGCTCAGCGAGGTGACCAGGCCGTCCACGGGATTTTCTGCGCGGGAGAGGGCCATTTGCATCGCAGAGACGTTGTCCATCTGCGCGTTAAGCCCGCTCGAGAATTGCGTTACGCGGTTCTGCAACGTCTCGACCTCTTTGCGAAAAGCAATGATCTCCTCCGGCGCGGCACCCGCTAATGCGGCCTCCTTGAGCGGCACCACGGAGAACGTGATTGGGCCGGACAGCTCGGTTTCGACGCCGTCCGCAATGCGAACCAGCGTTGCAGTGTAGTCGCCCGGCGTCGCCAGAAACCCGCCGCCGCCGAAACCCGACGATTCCCCTGGCTGAATCACCGCCTTGGACGCATAGCGCAGATTCCAGCTGACCCGATGGAACCCCTTGCCGGTGTCGCCATCCACGCGATTGGCGATGGCCCCGGAGCCGTCGCGAATAACGATCTGGACCTTGTCCGGCACTTCGTTCATCTCTTCGTCCAGTGCCTCCCAGCCCGGAAACGGAATATCGCCGTCGCCCGCTTCCTTCTCAGCTTCCCGGCGCTGCGCCTTGAGCGTGGTGGCCCCGTCCTTCAAATAGTAGGTGAAAGTGGCACCAAACGCAGGATTGGGGGCCGCATAGTAGGTGTGTCCCTGCGAGCCGCCCGCAACGTCACGCGGCCGATAAAGCAGGGCCTTGCGCGTTGCAAACAGATGCGCGTCCTGCTCCAATAGTGCGGGCGTCACCGCTCGGAGGGGTGTATAATCGTCAAGGACAAAGAACCCACGCCCGAACGAGGCGGCCACCACATCATTCTCTCGGCGCTGAATGGTGATGTCCCTGAAGGAAATGGTCGCATCGCTGCTCACCTTGGTCCACTCCGCGCCGCCGTCGATAGTGAAGTAGATGCCGAACTCCGTTGCCGCAAAGAGCAGCTGCGGATTGACATGATCCTGGACCACGCGCCAGATAAGCGTTCGGTCAGGCAAGTTGCCCGCTATGGATTCCCACGTCTGGCCGCGATCCGAGCTCTTGATGAGGTAGGGCATGAAATCACCAAACTTATGATCGTCCAAAGCCGCGTACACCACATCCGCGTCATGGAGATCCGCATACAGATTGTTGACAAACGCCGTGGCCGGAATGCCGCGGATGGAACCCACCTCGATGCGGGTCCAGGTGCCTCCGTCATCCTCGCTGACCTGAATGATGCCGTCATCCGTCCCGGCATAGAGAAGGCCCGCCTGCACCGGCGACTCCGCCAAGGAAGTGATCGTGTTGTAGACCGACATCGCATTGAAATCCCAGGCGTTGTCCCAGCTCTGGACGCGGCCCATGATAGGCAGCTCAAACCGCTCCTGATCGCGCGTCAAGTCCGGGGACACCGGCATCCAGCTGTCGCCGCGATCGATGGACTTCCATACCCGGTACGAGCCAAAATAAATAGTCGTCGGATTGTGCGGACTCACCACGATGGGCGCATCCCAGTTGTAGCGTTCAAACTTCTCTCCAGCGCGCGGCTGCGGCTGAATGAGCACCTGCTCTCCGGTCACCAGATCGATGCGGTGCAGGCGGCCTTGCTGCGCCTCGGCATATATGATGTCGGGATTGCCCGGCTCGGTAGCCGACTGGTGTCCGTCCGCTCCCAGTGTCTTGAACCAGTCGGCATTGCGGATGCCCACCTGCCACTCCGTACGGGAGGGACCGCCATGCGACCCGTTGTCCTGCGTGCCCCCAAACACATTGTAGAAGGGCAACGCGTCATCTACGGCGACCTTGTAGTATTGCGTCACCGAGAGGTTGGTGACAAAGCGCCAGGTTTCAGCGTCGTCATACGTTTCAAAAAGGCCGCCATCGGTCCCCATGAGGATGTAGTTCGGGTCGCTCTCCTTGAAGGCGATTGCATGATTGTCGGAGTGCTTCTCGGCCTCCGGCATGCGCTCGAAGGTCACGCCGTGATCCGTTGACACCTGCGTCCGTACATCCATTAGGTAGAGCGTACCATCAGCATGCGGCGTGGTGTAGAGCTCCTGGTAGTAGTGCGGCCCGGTAGCGCCAGAAACGACATCGGACTGCTTCGTCCACGACTCGCCCCGATCACGGGACATAAAGATGCCGCCGCTGCGACGATCCAGCTCTATCGCGGCGTAGACGTTGTCTGGATTGTGAAAGCTGATCGCCAAGCCGATCTTACCTAGGTTGGAACCGGGAATGCCGTTCTTTAGCGCCTTCCAGGTGCGTCCGCCATCATCGCTGCGATGCAGCCCCGAGCCGGGCCCGCCGCCCATGTACGCCGCCACGTTGCGATGGCGCTGCCAGGTCGCTGCGTAAAGCCGATTGGGATCGCGCGCGTCTATGACGACATCCGTTACGCCGACCCATTCGTCGTCGCCGAGCGTCTTCGTCCAGGTTGCGCCACCATCGGTTGTCATGTACAGACCCCGCTCGCCACCTGCATTCCACAGTGGTCCCTGAGCCGCTACCCAAACGACATCGCTGTTGTCCGGATGTATGATGATGCGCGAAATGTGCTCGGACGCGCGCAGCCCCATATTTGTCCAGCTCTTGCCGCTATCGTCGCTGCGGTAGATGCCATCGCCGTAGCCTACATGACGTCCACCCACGTTTTCGCCAGTGCCTACCCAGATGATGTTAGGATTGCGGGCATCGATGGCAATGGCCCCGATGGAGTAGGAGCCCTGCCCGTCAAAAAGAGACTTCCAGGTGGTGCCTGCATTGTCAGTCTTCCAGACTCCGCCGGAGCCGACGGCTACGTACCAGACGCTTTCGTCCTCGGGATGGATCGCAATGTCTGCGATGCGGCCGGAGGTGAATGCCGGCCCGATGTTGCGCAGTTTGAGGGCCGAGAAGTTTGTCTCGGCCACGGTTTGACCGAATAGCGGAGCGGCAAGGAACAAGCCAATGATCAGCGTGAGTGCGTGACGAATCATGTGTATAAGGAAGCACTGTTTACAGGTATCAATGCCGCGCGCTGCGGCGCAACCCCGAATAATACGAATGCATGGCATAGCCATCGCAATGGCGCACATTGCTAGTGCGTACAGGGAATTTGCGGCGTGGCCGAAAGCCGGGCCCAAGCGTTCGTCACGCAGACTATGCATGCCGTTTGTTCAACGCTTCTACAAGCGCCACGGCATGTGCCGCACGAAGTTCTCTATATTTCGCTATTCCGCTGACAACCGGGTTAAAACACCTGTGCCATGTACGAAGTACCTGCCACATCCGCGCTCGTATTGCTCTTTACCGAGCCTGACATCTACGATGGTACCGCGGCCAAGCGATTCCTCGCCAGCGTTGACCTCAGCGCCGGACAGGGACTGAAGGATCATTTCGTAGAATACTGGGACTTGTGCTACGCCGAGCTATGCTCACGCAAGGTGCGTGTAAAGAAGCTCTCCCAGGAGTACCTACAAGCCCACCCTGCCGCGCAGGTCGTATCGCTCGGCGGCGGACTCGATCCCATGACTCTGGACTTGGCGGAGCGCTTCCCGGAGGCGGCGATCTTTGATTTGGACATGAGCCAGATGGACCTAAAGGCGGAAATAAATGCTGCCGTACAGGGCCCCAAGGTGCAGTTTGTCACCGCCAACCTGGCGGATGGGGCCGCCCTCGCCCAGTCTCTCAATGCGCACGGATGGATGCCGGATAAGCCGACCCTGATATTGGCAGAGGGCATTACCTACTATGTGCCGGCACCAATCTTTGCACAGGCGCTGGCCGCCGTGCGGACCGATGACGGCGCGCTGGTGCTGGAGTATTCCTTACCCGAAGAGGAGATTACCGATGTCAAGCACAAGGAGACCTATATCATATTCTTCCAGGAGCTGACCGAGCTGCTGAACTTGCCGTTTCCGATGGTACGCTACAGCAAAGCGTACGTGCACCAGCTGGCAGCGCAACTGAAGGGCCGGGTTGCCAAGACACTCTATCCGCACGAAACCGAGCGCGAGATGAAGGGCTACAACGAGTTCTTCGATCAGCCGGACTCCGGTGTCATCCGGGCCACGCTCATCACGTTCTAGGTGCACTCGAAGCGCACCGCTGGACAGAGGCGACTGCGCCTGCACCAGCGCAGTTTGATGCCTTGTGTGCAGGAAGAACCTGCGGCTGGATAGGGACGGGGAGGTGCATACAGGCCTCGGCGTATGCAGCGCCGCCTTGCTGACTGAATGCTCGGCGGGCAAGGCCAGCCGATTGCGCAGCCGGAGCCTTCCAGGCTTGGGCAATAGGGCGCTTCAGCATGGACACTGCCGCAGACAGGTTTTGGAAATGCGCGCTGACTCGGGTGGCAGCAGCGCTGGCTTGGGCCTGCCTAATGGCTGCGCCGCTATGGGCGCAAAATGCGGACTCGCTTGCGCTTGTCGCACTGTACAACGCTACCAGCGGGCAGAGTTGGACCAACAATGCGGGGTGACTGACAGAGCCGCTGCACATGTGGCACAGTATCACAGTGGACAGCGGCCGCGTGGTTGGGCTGGTGCTGCCGAACAATGACTTGCGGCGTGCACGCGAGCCCAATGAATCCGGCAGCGGAGTGCTGCCGCCGGAATTAGGCAACCTGGGCGCGCTGCGCACGCTGGATCTGTCCGACAACAGACTACTCGGCAGCGCGCCCACAGAGGTGGCAAACATGTCAGCGACTAGTCTGGATTTCCAAGAGCACTAACTCGCATTAACGACGTGATTGCTTCCCGTCAGACGAAGTCGATGTGCAGCCGTCGATTCTGGAGCCACGGGAT
>LXNJ01000015.1_pt1 | contig 106653 bp, 93 predicted proteins | sample 809081 | NCBI WGS metagenome assembly LXNJ01 (sample SAMN04870510, study PRJNA318959) | sponge metagenome | biome: sponge; feature: marine sponge reef; material: water | host: Petrosia ficiformis | place: Greece: Milos, Mediterranean Sea | collected 2013-05-29 | depth 5-7 m
GTGCTCGGAGGCCTGGGCGTGCTGGCGCTCATGACGGCGGCCCTGCGCCGCGGGGCCGGCTCCCGCCCCGACGCAGGGATCGACCGCCGGCGCCTCGCCGGTGGCCTCGTCATCATGCTGCTGGCGATCGTCTCCGTGGTCGGGACGATGTTCTTCGTGATCACCTACCTACAGTCGGTGCTGGGATTCTCGCCGCTGGTGGCGGGCGCCGCGTTCATGCCGTTCGGCGTCGTGGCCGCCCTGATCTCCCCCTTCGCCATGCGCCTGCTGGAGCGGTTCGGCTTCGGGCGCATGCTGGGGTCGGCCGTGCTGCTGGAGGTGGCCGGCCTCGTGCTGGTCTCCCGCATGACCCCCACGTCGCCGTACCCCCTTGTCGGCATCGCCCTGGCGCTGGTCGGAGCCGCAATGTCGGTCTTCCCGGCGGTCTCGCTTCATCTGGCGCTCAGCGCCGCGCCCAGTTCCCGCGGCGGGATCGTCTCGGGCGCGCACACCGTGGCGATCCAGCTCGGCCAACTCCTCTCGATCGCCATCATCGGCTCGCTCGTCGCCTCGCGGGTCGGCGGCATCTACCGCTCGCTGCTGGGGGATTCCGGCCTGGACCCGGACGTGCCCACCGAGATCACCACCGACCTGGCGTTGGGGCGCAGCGCCGCGCCCCCGGGCGTCTCGCAGGCGGACGGCCTGCTCTACGAGATCGCCGGCGAGCAGGCGTTCACCACCGCCGTGGGCCAGGCCGCCCTGATCGTGCTCGCCGCCATCGCCGTCGTGGCCGTCGCCGCGCTGGCCGTCCTGCGACCGAAGCGAGCACCGTCCCCGGCGGTCAGCGAGACGGAGCCGTCAACCCCCTGAGCCGGTCGATGACCGCTTCGGTCGGCAGCACGTCGGCGTACTTGGCATCGAGGTCGAACAGCCCAACGTCGTGGCTTGCCTGGATGCGGTCGTAGACGCATTCCTCGGGGACGACCGTGCGGAAGTTGTACGAGAACGCATCCACGGCCGTGGCGCGGATACAACCGCTGGTGGTGCAGCCGGCCAGGATCACCGTGTCCACACCGAAGTCCACGAGGTAGCTCACCAGCGCCGTGCCGAAGAAGGCGCTGGCGTGCCGCTTGGGCAGCAGCACGTCACCCTCGGTCGGTGCCACCTCCGCCACGAACTCGTAGCCCCGCTCGCCGATCGAGGTGACCTGTGGGTTGATGCTGCCGAAGCGCCCCGCGTCGACGGCCTTCTTGGGCGCCACGTACGGGTAGATGATGGGGATCCCGGCTTCTCGTGCGGCGCCGATCAGCCCGGCGATGTGCGGTATCGCCACCCATGCCCTGTCACCGCAGGCCGTCGGGTACATGGTGGTGATGGCCTCCCGGATGGGCACCGGCCTGTCGCCGGCTGTGCGGTACTGCACATCGATGACGAGCAGCGCAGGATGCCCGCCGAAACCCGAGGCGCCGCCGAATCCGGACAACTCGTACACGTCGAGGTCTTCCCCCGGGATCGAAGCCAGCCACGACCGCCGATCCTCGGTCTGGGCGCTCATGGGATCTCCTTGCTGCTCAGGCGATTCTCGAGGTCGTCGAACCGCTCCAGATCCACGAGGGCCTGACGCTCCGCCCACCCGAGCACCCGGTCACTCAACTCGACGGAGTCGCCGTGCTCGTAGAGATGTGCCAGCGCGTCCTCACCGGCCTTGAGCATGACGCGCAGCAGGAGATTGGCGTGCAGGACGAGCCGGTAGCCCATCTCCCGCAACTCCTCGCGGGGCAACTGCGGGGTCCTGCCGCCCTCCACGACGTTGAGGAGCACGGGCGTGCCGGTCAACTCGGCAGGAATCCTGCGCAACTCCTCGACGGTTCGCGGCGCCTCCACGAAGATGACGTCGGCTCCAGCCTCCGCATAGAGACGCGCCCGGCGGATCGCCTCCTCGAAGCCCAGAACCGACCGTGCGTCGGTTCGTGCGACCAGAACCAGATCGGGATCGGCGCGGGCGCTCAGCGCGGCGTCGATCCTGGCCAGCATCTCGGCGGGCTCCACGAGGCGCTGCCCCGCGAAGTGCCCGCAACGCTTCGGCATGGCCTGATCCTCGATCTGCACGGCGGCGGCGCCCGCCTTCTCCAGGAGATGGACCGTGCGCATGACCGACAGCGGACCGCCGAAACCGGTGTCGGCATCCACGATGACCGGGATGTCGACGGCGTCGCAGATCCTGGCGGCCTCCTCGACCACCTCGGTCATCGAGACGAGACCGATGTCCGGCAGCCCGAACTGCGCGTTGGCGAGCCCCGCGCCGGTCACGAAGCAGCAGTCGAAGCCTGCCCGCTCCGCCAGGCGGGCCGACAGGGCGTTCGCCGCACCGACCACGATCGTGGCCTGCGGGCGGTCGAGCAGAGACCGCAGGGCGGCGCACCGTGACGGGGCCGCGGGTCCCCCGACCCCCCGGGGCATTCCGCCGGTCTCCGAGTCACCGGCCTCCGGGGGGACCATCAACGTCGACCGGCGGGAGCGCGGTCCCGCGCCACGAGCCCGCCTCGATCCCCCGCCGCATACGGGCCCCGGCCCCCGGACACGAGCCCACGACTCCCGGGCCGGGTCAATTCCGCCCACCGGGGGATTCCGCGCGCATCGGGCTCCCGGAGTACGGTTGCAACTCGTGCGGGAGGCGCGGTCGTGAGAGCGCGGCAATGGACGTGGCTCATCGTCCGGCGCATCCTGTTCATGATTCCGATCCTATTCGGCGTGGCGACGGCGACTTTCTTCCTCACCCGGCTGGCCGGCGGCGATCCGGCCTATCTGGTCGCCGGATCGTTCGCCACCGAGGAGGTGATCGCCAGCGTCCAAGCCCAACTCGGGACGGACCGGCCGCTGGGCGAGCAGTACGCCGACTTCCTCGGCGACACCATCCGCGGCGATCTCGGCACGTCGCTGTTCACCGACCGCCCAGTCACCACCGACCTCGCCGACAGGCTGCCCGCCACCTTGGAGTTGGTCGTACTGGCACTGGCCTTCGCCCTGGTCTTCGGACTGGCGCTGGGTAGCTACGCGGCCCATCGACGGGGCAGGGGCGGCGACAGAGCGGTCCGCTTCGGCAGTTTCTCCGCGCTCTCGGTGCCCGACTTCTGGCTGGGACTGGTCCTGCTGTTCGTCTTCTTCTTCAAGTTCGACATCGCGCCCGGTCCCACCGGACAGCTCTCACCGGGCGGACCCGCACCGCGGGACGTCACCGGCGCGGCGCTCTTCGATGCGATGATCACGCTGAACGCCGAGGCGTTCAAGGCATCGCTTCATCACATCTGGCTGCCGCTGATGACGATGGTGCTCATCTTCACGGCACCGATCGCCCGGCTGGCTCGTTCGGCGGCCATCGAGTCGCTGACGTCTGATTCCATCCTGTTCGGACGAGCCTGCGGTCTGCCGAACCGCAGGCTCTGGGCGTACGCCACGCGGGGCGCCCTTCCCCCGGTGGTCACCTTCGTCGGGATCCTCTTCAGTGTGCTGCTGGGAAGCGCCGTTCTCGTCGAGACGGTGTTCTCCTGGGGGGGCGCCGCGCAGTACGCGGTGAATGCCATCCGCCAGAGCGACTTTCCAGCTGTTCAGGGCTTCGTGCTGGTGGCCGGGGCATTGTCGGTGGCGATCTTCTTCGTCGTTGACCTGCTGTACCGGGTCATCGATCCGCGGGTGCGGCTGTGAACTCACCCCAAGGACCCAAGAGTGCCCCGGCGGCTGCGGCCGTCCTGCCTCGCCACTCCGAGGGCCTCGCACGCCGGATCCGGAGAAGCCTGAACCCCCCGCTGCTGTGGGGCGCATTCATCATCTTCGTCCTCGCCGTGGGCGCCTACGTTGTTCCGGCGATCTGGCAGTTCGGCGCGGAGATCGCCAACCCGCGTGAGGCGCTGCTCCCCCCGAGCGGCCGGCACCCGTTCGGAACCGACCGCTCCGGGTTCGACATCTTCGTCCGGGTGTTCCACGCCCCGCGGATCGATTTGACGATCGTGGTTCTCGGCGTCGGCCTCGGCGCACTGATCGGCATCGTGCTCGGGGTCGCCGCAGGATTCTCCCGGCGCCTCATGGGCGAGTTCTCCATGCGCCTCGCCGACATCGTGCAGGCCTTCCCACTGCTCATCCTGGCCATCGCTCTCGTCTCGCTCGGAGGCAACAGCCTCACGAACGTCGTGTTCGTGCTCGCCTTCGTCAATGCCCCGGTGTTCCTGCGACTGATCCGGAGTCGCGTGCTGACCGTCCGCGAGCAGCGGTTCATCCAGGCATCGATTGCCTTGGGGAACTCGACGCCGCGACTCGTCTTCCGCCACGTGCTGCCCAATTCCCTCGGGCCTGCCGTCGTGCAATTCGGTGTCTCGATGGGCTACGGAATCCTCACACTGGCGGGGCTGGCCTACCTGGGCGTCGGGGTACAGGTGCCGACACCCGAATGGGGATCGATGATCCTTGGCGGTGCGGGCTACATCACGACCGGCCAGTGGTGGATATCGATCTTCCCGGGGATCTTCCTGGCGTTCGCGGTCTTCGCCTTCAACCTCTTGAGCGAGGGGATCGAGCAGGCCCGGGAGGTGCATCTCCGATGACGCTGCCGGCCCTGGTCGTGGAGGATCTCGGCGTCGAGATCGCGGGGCGCGACGAGGTCACTTCGGTGCTGTCCGACGTCCACCTGAGCCTCGACCGGGGGCGGATGCACGGATTGGTGGGCGAGACCGGCTCCGGCAAGTCGATGACGGCGCGCTCGATCGTCGGGCTCCTGCCTGCCGGTGGTCGGGTCACCTCGGGCTCGGTGAGGCTCGGCGACCGCCAACTGCTGGCTCTCGACTCCAAGGAGATGCGCCACGTGCGCGGGGCGTCCATCGGCATGGTGTTCCAGAATCCCCGGACGGCTCTGTACCCGATGACAACCGTCGAGACGCAGATGGCCAACGTCCTGAAGGCCCACATGGAACTCGGTCGCGCTGAACGCGCCGCCCGTATCCGGGAACGCCTCGGGTTGGTCGGCATCGACGACGTCGACCGGATCGCGCGCTCATACCCCCATGAGTTGAGCGGCGGGCTGGCGCAGCGAGCCGTCATCGCCACTGCGCTGCTGTGCGATCCGGAGGTGCTGATCGCCGACGAACCCACGACGGGTCTCGACGCCACGATCCAGCGACAGATCCTGGAGTTGATCGCCTTCCTGCAGGATCGGCTGTCCCTGTCGGTCCTCGTCATCACGCACGATCTCGGCATCATCGCCCAATACTGCGACACGGTGTCGGTCATGCGCGACGGGCGGGTGGTGGAGGACGGATCCATGCGACAGGTCCTGCTGTCGCCCGGGCACGAGTACACGGTGCGTCTCATTGCCGCGTCGGACCTGCGCGAACTCCGCGAGCAGAGGCTGGAAGGCAGCGCCCCATGAGCGATGCATCGCCGGCCGCAGCACCCGGCGGCTCCGTCGCAATCTCCGTCAAGGGCCTGAACAAGACCTTCCCCACCCGGCGCGGCGTGCCGGATGTTGTCGCTGTGGAGGATGTCTCCTTCGCCGTCGAGTACGGACGCACCCTCGGCATCGTGGGCGAGAGCGGATCGGGCAAGTCCACCGTCGCCCGCTGCATCCTGGGGCTGACACCGGTCGATTCGGGAACCGTCGAGGTCCTCGACCGCCCCATTGTGGGAGCTCCGGCCCGCTCGCTACGATCGTGGCGCAGCGAGATGCAGATCGTCTTCCAGGAGCCGTACGAGTCGCTCGACCCTCGCTATCACGTCTGGGAGTCCGTCGCCGAACCGCTGCTCCTGCACACCGACCTCCGGGGAGCCGAACTGTCGGGGCGGGTCCACGAGCTGCTCGAGCAGGTCGCCCTCACCGCCGATTTGGCGGGCCGGTATCCGCACGAACTGTCGGGCGGGCAGCAGCAGCGGGTCAACATCGCCAGAGCGCTGGCGACATCGCCTCGAGTGTTGGTACTCGATGAACCGACGGCCTCTCTGGATGTGTCGGTTCAGGAGGGGGTGCTGCAGCTGTTGCTCAACCTGCAGCAGGAACTCAACCTCACGTACGTCCTCATCTCGCACGATCTGAAGGCGATCCGAGCCGTGTGCGAGCGAGTGGCGGTGATGTACCTGGGGCGTGTCGTGGAGATCGGCCCCACCGACGAGGTGCTCTCCAATCCGGAGCACCCGTACACCGAGTTCCTCATCGGCGCCGAGCTGTCGGTGAATCCCGATGTCACGCCCGCGGCGAGCGTCGTCAGGGGCGAGGTCGGCGCGGCCGAGAGGCCGGGCGGATGCGTCTTCACCTCGCGCTGCCCGCTCGTGGTTGATGCCTGTCACGAGGAGCAACCCTCGCTGGTGGACGCGACCGCCGGCCATGCCGCTGCCTGCGTCTTCGTCAACCGGAAGCGCCCGGCGGCCGGGTCCGCGGCAACGGCGTGAGCGGAAGGCGAGGCGAGGAAGAGGAGCCGAGGCAGGGGACAGCTCGAGCAACTCTCTGACAACGCCCCTGCACCCACCCGGTCCGGACCAATCGCCCGGTCTTTGCCGGACCCGAATCCGACGAGTACCCTTCCGGCGGCATTGCCGACCCGGCAGGCGCTTGAGTCTCCGGTCGGATTCAATCACGGGTCATGCGGGCCAATCCACACGGAGAGTGAGACATGTACGAGTGCTCTGAAACGTCGAGCAGGATTCGTCGCCATCGAGCGTCGAGGTTGGGGCGCTGGGCAGCCGTCCTGAGTGCGTTGGCGCTGCTGACAGGGGCATGCGCGGCAGACGACGGCGCCGCGGACACCGCCAACTCGGCGCGGAGCGAAGCGCAGGCCGCGCAGTCCGAAGCCAACGTGGCGCTCGCCGACGCGCAAGCGGCCGCCGCCCAGGCGGACGCAGCACTCGCCGCCGCGGAAGAGGCCCAGGCGGCAGCCAACTTGGCTCAGGCCACCGCCGAGGGCAACCAGGAGGCCGTCGCCGAGGCCGAAGCGGCACTGGCCGACGCCCAGGCAGCCGCTGAGGAGGCGCGGTCACAGGCGGCTGACGCCCAGAGCGAGGCCGACTCGGCGCGGGCCGCCGCGGAGGAAGCCCAGGCGGAGGCAGCGGCAGCCGCCGAGCGCGAAGCCGCAGCGCCCGCCCCGGCGCCGGAGCCACCCGCACCCGCGCCCGAGCCGCCTCCGCCGCCCGCCGCCGCGCCGGCAGTCCCCGACGAGGTCGTGCTGGCACTGGCGGGACCGGTGCTTGCCATCAACCCGGACGGACCCGGGCAGAACAACCTCCCGTCGGTTGGCATCTTCTTCGCCACCTACGACAGCCTGACGAACTGGGAGATCTCCAGCGACCGCGACGAGCTGTACGCCAGCCTCGCAGACGGCAATGCCGGTCAGGCCCAGCCCGAGTTGGCCGAGAGTTGGGAGATCTCCGACGACGCCAGCGTGTACACGTTCCATCTCCGCCAGGGCGTGATGAGCGACTTCGGCAACGAGATGACCGCCGAGGACGTGCGGTGGTCGTTGGAGAAGACGATGTCGGGCTTCACGACCGGCGCTTTCTGGATCTCGCTCGCCGGCCTCGTGAGCATCGATCAGGTCGAGGTCGTCGACGACTACACGCTCCGGGTCAGCGGGATCTTCGGCGACAAGCTGCTCCCCTCGCTGGGTTCGGGTTGGCTGGTCGTCTATGACTCGACCGAGGTCAAGAAGTACGCCACCGACGAGGATCCGTACGCCAACGAGTGGCTCAACCAGAACGCCGCCGGCTTCGGCCCCTACCGGGTCGTCGACTTCGGACCCGGCGGTGACGAGGTGACCCTCGAAGCGCGTGAGAACTACTGGGGTCCCCAGCCGGCCCTCAAGCGGGTCATACAGCGCAGCGTGCCGGACGCCAACTCGCGGCTGCAGTTGCTGCTGAGCGGTGATGTCGCCTTCGCCGCCGAGTTGACCACGCTCGGCGTCGAGCAGGCCAAGGCCACCGAAGGGGTTGCGGTGACCCGCATCCCGACGACGACAGGCGCCTTCCTGGCCCTCACCTACGCGCCGCCGTTCGACGACCTCGCCGTGCGGGCGGCGATCGCCCAGGCAATCCCCTACCAGGACATCGTCGACGTGGTCTTCCAGGGCGAGGCCACGGTGTGGGATTCGATCCTGATCCCGCCGGTGCCCGGCTACACCAATGAGTTCTTCCGGGGCTACGACATCGCGGCGGCGGCAGCAGTGCTGTCCGGGCTCGACGCGCCGCTGACCCTGGCGTACGCCGACGGCCTGCCGCTGGACGAGGAGATCGCCATCCTGGTCCAGAACTCGCTCCGCGAGGCCGGCTTCGAGCTCAACATCGAGAAGCAGCCGCGGGCAACCTTCGACGGCCGCAAGTACGGCCGGACCGGGGAGTTGCAGTTCTTCGTGGACGTGATCGACACGCCGGGCTACTACGACGCCAACTACTACGGCTTCATCTACGGCGGCGTCGGCGGGTTCCTGAACTGGTTCGGGTACGAGAACGAGGCTCTGAACGCAGCGCTGGCGGCCATGGCCGATCCGGCCACCGCGGATGAGGCGATCCGGGAGACCCAGCGGATCTACGCCGAGGACTACCCGATCTATCCGATCGCCTGGACCGGGCTCGACTATGCCCACGCCGACTACCTTGAGCTGCCCCGCGCCATCACCGGCAACGGTCTCGTGCGGATGCAGGACTTCGTTGCGGCCGGCGGCTGAGCACTGAATCCGGGCCACTGCACGCGACACATCGGGAGACGAGATGCCTGAGCTGCCTGCTCCGACACAGGAGCAGGCAGCTCACTTCGACTACCTCGAAGGCCTGCGGGGTTACAACTACAACACGCACGTGAAGGGCATCCTCGATACCTACGAGCGCGAGAGCGCCTCGGGCGATTCCGTCCCGGCGACGATGGACGAGGCCGCTGGCATCATCGCACCTGGTGCGCTGTACCAATTCGCCGCGGCGACGCAGCACCAGGCGCAGAAGATGGGATGGGCCGCCGCCCGACGATCGCTGGAGGCCCACACCGATCACCTCGCCGGGCTTCTGGCGGCGATGCCCGCTGAGCCCATCGGCCGTCTGGTGCTGGATCCCGCCCTGGAGCTGCCCGAGTACTACACCGCTCGCGACAGCGAGGGCCTCGACGACATCCATCTCGTCCCTGGCGGTTACTGGGGTGACCCGCTCGTCGGCCCGGTCTACGAGCGTGGCGGGGCCCTCTATCGCATGGCCTGGCGGACCGGTTACACGGGGAGCCCTCCGGGAGCCCTGGTGGCTTTCGCCGGAGGTGCGCCACCGGGCGCCTACGAGCGGATCCTCGACATCGGCTGCTCGTTCGGGGGGCTGACGATGGCGCTGCGGACGGCGTACCCCGACGCCACCGAAGTCGTCGGCATTGACATCTCCGCGGCGGCACTGCGGTGGGCACACCTCACGGCAGAGGAGCGGGGGCTCGCCATCGCCTTCGAGCAGCGCGATGCGACGGCCACCGGTTACCCCGATGGCAGCTTCGACCTCATCTCGGGATTCCTCCTGCTGCACGAACTCGGCGCGGAGACGCTCGACGTCGTCATGGCCGAGGCCTACCGGCTGCTCCGGCCGGGAGGGCACATCCGCTTCCTCGACATGCCGCCCTATGCCGAGTTGCCACCGGAACGGGCCTTCCTGCAGTCCTTCGACTGTGCGGGGAACGGCGAGGCGTTCTGGGACGAGTTCCTGTCACGGGACTTCAAGTCGCTGCTTCGGGAGACCGGCTTCGTCAACGTCTCCGACGGCCCCCTGGACTACGACGAACCGAACTACTGGGGCACGGCCGCCCTCCTGCGCACCGGGGAGTTCCGACCGGAGAACCGCTGGGTGAGCGAGGCCGACAAGCCCGACGCCTGAGCCCCGTGTCATCACCGCCGGATTCCTCACCACCGCCGCCCGCCGCCGCCGCCGTTCAATCGGGCCGCGCCTATCACGCGTTCGAGGATCCAATCCACGACCGGATGCTCGGAATCATTCTGGCGCTGGGCGCGGAGGTGTGGGCTCTCCGGGATCGGCTCGGGCTCCTCGAGGGCGCCCTCGCCCGCGACGGCATCGATGTCTCGACCCGCATCGAGGAGTTGGCGACCGACCCCGCCAGGGAACCGTCGCTGATCGCCGACAGGGACGCCTTCCTGGCTCGCTTCCTCCGGGCCATCAGCGCCGACGAGACGCACTCGGAGGCCGCTGACTAGTGCCGCAAACCCCCTCCCGCGCCATGCCGGCGGAGGCCGGAATCCAGGAGCCGGCTGATCCGGCCGCTTCGACGGTCGACTGCTCAGCAGACTCTTAGCCGGTGGCCCCGAGCACCGATCGCAACGTCGCACAGTTCTTCCGGATCGACGACGTCCCGTCGGCGCCCGTCTCCGATCCGGGGCAACTGGACGGCTGCGAGGGACGCCTGCTGTCCGGCAATCCCGCAACGGGACAGCAGACACTCCTCCTGGAAATGCCGGGAGGCTGGGCCGCGCCGGTCGGCGGTCGCAGCGGCACCCTCGAGCTCCTGATCCTGCAGGGCGGGCTGCTGGTCGACGGCAATCGGCTGGGGGCCGGGGGTTTCGTGGCCGTACCCACCGGTTCCGCGCCGCTGAACCTGGAATGCCTCGAAGCGGTCAGGGGTATTGCCATCTGGAGCCCTCACTTCGAGGCGGGCGACTACTACGACTCGGCGCCACATGTCGAGCGAACGATCGACCTGCCCTGGGAACCCACCGTGTTCCCCGCCGAGTTGCAGGCACCGGGCCGCCTTCACGGCGTCTGGTCCAAATCGCTGCGTCGCCCCGACCCCGTTCGCGGCGACGTGCACGGCGGGGCGAAGGGGCTCCTGCGCATGGTGGTCCTCGTCGCAGGATTCGTCGGCGATCACCGCCAGGAGTCCCATCCGGGGTGCTGGGAGGAGATCATCTGGCTGTCCGGCGACTTCTTCATGCCGGGGACGGGGCGGCAGGCGGCGGGCAGCTACGTCGGCAACCCCCGCCACCACCGTCACGGCCCGCTGCTGACCCAGCGTGGGTGCATCCTGCTGGTGCACACCGACGCCCCGGCGGACTTCTGCTTCCACGAGCCGCCCATGACGGCCGAGTTGATCGCCTCGTACCTGGACGGCGTCTCGTGGCTGGAGGATCCGGTGCATGTCCGATCACCGGAGGGATCGCTGGCCGTTCCCCCCAGCGGAATGTCCCGCTCGGCATCCGCGGGCTAGATTCCCCGGCGAATCGCCAGCAGAACTAGTCCGAGGGGCAGGTGGCCATGGCAGACGTATGGGTGGGAGTCGACACGGGTGGCACGTTCACCGACCTCTTGGCCTTCAACGCCGACGGCCAGTTGTTCGCGGCCAAGACGCCGTCGACTCCCGAGGACGACACCAGGGCATTCCTGACGGGGCTCGCCGCCTTGCAGGCCTCAGCAGACTTCGAACCGGCCGACGTCGTCGGCCTCCACTACGGCACGACGGTCGCCCTCAACGCGGTGCTCCAGAAGCGTTGGCCTTCCCTCGGGCTCATCGTCACCGACGGGTACCGGGAGATGATCGAGATCGCCCGGCAGACGGTGCCCGGCGACTGGGGAGCCATCTACACCTGGGTGAAGCCGCCCCGGGTGGTCCCTCTCGAGAACGTACGGCAGGTACGGGGTCGCATCACCCACACGGGCGAAGTGCTCGAGGAGCTGAGCACCGACGACGTGCGGGCGGCCGCCGAGTTCTTCAAGGAGAAGGGCATCAACGCCGTCGCCCTGTGCTTCATGCACAGCTACCTGGATCCCTCGCACGAGCAGCGGGCCCGCGACGCGTTCCGCGAGATTCACCCCGACTGCTTCCTGACCATCTCCTCGGACGTCCTCCCGGAGTTCCGCGAGTACGAGCGTGCCATGACGACGTGTCTGAACGCCGCGCTCATGCCGCTCGTGACCGACTATCTCGACAGTCTGGACGGCCGCCTCAAGGAGGCCGGCTACTCGGCGCCGCTGCTGCTGATGCGCTCCTCGGGGGGGCTCTCCCAGAGTGACCGCGTCGTGGAGCAGCCGGCCACCATCGCCTATTCCGGGCCCAGTGCCGGGGTACTGGGCATGGCCTGGCTGGCCGATCAGATCGGTGAGGACAAGGTGCTGACCTACGACATGGGGGGCACGTCCACCGATGTGGCCCTCGTCGAGGACGGCCGGCCACTGCTGACGACCGAGGGGCTGCTGGACATCTACCCGATGGGCATGCCGTCGATCGACATCGTGTCCATCGGCGCCGGTGGCGGTTCGATCGCGTCGTTGGGCACCGGCGACCGCCTCCGGGTGGGCCCCGAGAGTGCCGGCGCCGACCCGGGACCGGTGTGTTACGGGAAGGGTGGGACCGAGCCCACCGTCACCGACGCCAACCTGGTCCTCGGGCGGATCCCGGACTACCTGCTCGGCGGGGACATGCCGTTGAACGCCGAAGCAGCGCGGGACGCTGTGGGCACCGTCGGCAGCAAGCTGGGTCTGGCCCCCGAGGAGTTCGCCTACGGCATCCTGCAGTTGGCCGCCGCCCGGATGTCCGCCGCGGTGCGCCAGGTCTCGATCGCCCGCGGCCGTGATCCGCGTGAGTATGCCCTGTTCGCCTACGGAGGGGCCGGCCCACTGCATGCCGCCGAGTTGGCGGCACAACTCGGCATCCGGCGGATCGTGGTACCGCCGCGTCCCGGCCTCGGCTCCTGCCTGGGCCTGCTGGCGGCCGACATCCAGGCCAGCGCCGTGCAGACCGTCAACTCACGCGCCGAGAACATCTCCCCTGAGAGGATCGGGACCACGTTCGCCGAACTCGAGGCGAGGGTCGTGGCCGACATCCGTGGCCAGGGCATCGCCACCCCCGCCACGGAACGCTTCGCCGACCTGTGTTACGTCGGCATGGCCACGGAGTTGACCGTCCCGGTCCCGGACGGACCGGTGGCGAGCTCCGGTCTCGACGCCGCGGTGGACGCGTTCCACGCCGAGCACCTGCGCACCTACGGCTACCACTATGCCGGTGAGCAGGCCGTGGAGTTCGTCAACCTGCGCGTCCGGGGAACCGGCCCCCTGCCCCGGATCGAGTTGGCGGAGACGACCCCGCGCGAGGGCTCGGTGGCCGACGCCGTGCTCGGGGCTCGCGACGTGTACTACGGCCCCAACCACGGCCAGCAAGAGACCCGCCTCTACGACCGGGACCGGCTGGCGGTCGGCCACGAGGTCGCGGGGCCGGCGATCATCGTCGAGTACGACTCCACCGTGTTGGTGCCCCCGGGGGCAAACACCCGGGTGGACACCCTCGGCAATCTCATCATTCACCTCTCTTGAGGTTTCGACCGCCCCAAAACGGCAGACGACCACCCCGACGACGACCCAGAGGAGCCGACCCATGTCACCCACCGGCAACGGTTCTGAAGTGACCACCGAGTTCGAACCGATCCTCTTCGAGATCATCGAGGGGGCCATCGAATCGGCGCGCCGCGAGATGGAGATCCAGGTGGAACGCACGGCGCGTTCCACGATCGTGCGCGAGCAGCACGACCACCGGTCGGGCATCTTCGACTCGCACGGCAACAGCGTGACGGCCCTGTCGTTCGCCTCGGTGCCCACGCCGGTCATGACCAAGTTCGCCGGCAACATCCACCCCGACGACGTCTTCCTCTACAACGACCCGTACAAGTCCGACGGGGGCATCACCCACCTCGGCGACATGTGCATCACGCGGCCGGTCTTCTCCGGTGAGGACATCGTGGCCTACGTGCAGGTGTTCGGCCACGTCAACGACATCGGAGGGCTCACGCCGGGCAGCGTTCCGCTCACGGCCTTCGAGATCTTCCAGGAGGGCTTCGTCGTGCCGCCGGTCAAGCTCTACGACCGGGGTCAACTCAACGAGGCGCTCTTCGAGACCATCCTGAACAACTCGCGGTTCCCCGATGACCTGCGGGCCGACATCGACGCCTTCGTGAACGCCTGCGGGATCGGGGTCATGCGGGTACAGGAGTTGTGTGAGCGCTACGGCGCCGAGGCGCTGGCGCAGACCTTCAAGGGACTGCTCGACCGCTGCACCCGGAGCCTGCGCGAGACGGTCCTGCCGATGATCCCCGACGGGTCGTACACCTTCGAGGACTTCTGCGAGTACGTGGACGTGCAGCCCCGGGAGCCGCGCCACTACGTGAAGCTGCGGGCCACCATGACGAAGACGCCCGACGGCATCAACTTCGATTTCTCCGGCACCGATCCGCAGATCAAGGGTTCCCTCAACTGGCCGGCCAACGGCCGCTACTACGCCAAGTCGCTCGGCACGCTCTTCCTGGCCTTCGCCCCGGACATGATCATCAACGACGGCGTGAACGAGGTCATCACGTGCACGCTGCCCGAGCGGACCGTGCTCAGCCCCGAATGGCCGGCCGCCTGCGGTTGGCGCACGTTCCCGCTGTTGCGGATCCTCGACCTGGGGCTCGGCATCCTGGCCAAGGCCTCGGGCGGGTTCGTGCCGGCGCCGTCGGAGTCCATCTCCTCCTACGGGCTGTTCGGCCACGACAACGACGGCGAGTATTTCCTGCTGCGTGAGATCACCGGTGCGGGGTCCGGCGCCCGCCCCTTCGCCGACGGCGCCGACACCGTGGACGTGGCGCCGGAGTCCCGGAACATGCCGGCGGAATTCGCCGAGACGAACTTCCCGGTCCGCATCGTCAGGCTGGGTCTCCGCCAGGACTCCGGTGGAGCCGGAACTTTCCGCGGTGGCCTGGGCTACTTCAAGGACATCGAGATCCTCATCGACGGCGAGATGCTCATTCACTCCGACCGGGCGACGCTGCAGCCATGGGGGGTCAAGGGCGGCAGCGCCGGCCAGGGCTCGGTCTGGCTCCTGAACCCCGGCACGCCCGGCGAGACGGTGCTGCCGGGTAAGTCGGACTCGATCCCGGTCTCCAAGGGCGACATCCTGCGGGTGCTCAGCCCCGGCGGCGGTGGCTGGGGTGACCCGCTCGACCGCGACCCGGCCGCCGTGCTGCTGGACGTGCGGCGCGGTCTGGTCTCCAAAGAAAGCGCCCGAGACGACTACGGCGTGCTGTTCCAGCCGACCGACGACGACTACGAACTCGAATTGGACGACGCGGCCACACAGGCCCAGCGCGACGCAATCCGCGCCGAGCGGCCACCGCTCAAGCTGTTCGACCGCGGGGCGAACTTCTACAGGCTCGTCGAGGAGGGGAAGATCACCCTCACGAGCAGTGACGAGGCCCTGGCGCCGGCCGGCTGATGCTGCGAGCCGCCGCCGTCCAGATCTGCCCGGTCGACGGGGACGCGGACGCCACCGTCGACAAGGCCGAGCAGTGGCTCGTCGACGCCGGCGAGCAGGGCGTGAAACTGGCGGTCCTTCCCGAGGGCTACCTACCCGGCTTCGCACTGATCCGCGAGGCCAAGGAGTCGGGGGATCCCGCCCGGCTGGCCGAGGTGTTCGCAGCGTTCGACACGGTGCCCGGCGCCGCCACCGACCGGGTGGGCCGCATCGCCCGCCGCTACGGCATGGTGGTCGCCTTCGGGATGCTGGCACGCGCCACCGAGGGCGAGCGCCCCACCAACGTCTCGGTGCTGATCGACAGCAACGGCGAGATCCGCAACGTCCACCGCAAGATCCACCTCACACCCACCATCGAGGCCCCCGACTTCACCCCCGGGACGACCCTCGCCGTCGCCGACACCGCCGCCGGCTGCGTGGGGAACATGATCTGCGCCGACTTCTCCCTGCCGGAGACGACGCGGATCCTGGCGATCAAGGGGGCCAGGGTGATCTGCGGGTCCCTGGCGGGGTTCTACGTGGACGGACCCGACGCCGAGCAGGTCGTCCTCCATCTCTTCAAGCACTCACACACCACACCGACCCGCGCCATCGACAACTCCGTCTACCTGGTGCTCGCCAACATGGTCGGGCGCAGCGGCGACCTGGGATTCTTCGGCAAGAGCCGGATCATCAACCCCGAGGGGCGCATCCTGGCCGAGGGAGGCGAGGGCGTCGACTGCGAGGAGTTGGTCATCGCCGACATCGACCCGAGCATCGACCGGGGGGACATGCCCTTCCGCCTGATCGACAGGCGCCGCCCCGACCTCTACGAGGACATCCTGCGGCCGAATCCCAACGTCGGGGCCATCGAATGGCAGGGTTAGACGCGGCCGTCACACACCCCCTGGATCCGCTGACGGCAACCGAGATCGAGCGAGCCGCCGCCATCATCCGCCGGGAGTGCGCCGACATGGAGCGGCTGCGCTTCCCGCTGCTGATGCTCGATGAGCCTCCCAAGGAGGAGGTGTACGGGTTCGAGCAAGGGGACCCGATTCACCGCCGGGCGCGCGCCACTCTCCTGAACCGGGCCGACGGCGGTGCCTACGAGGCCGTGGTGTCGCTGGACGAGGGGCGGATCACCTCGTGGCGCTCCCTCGAGGGGGCGCAGCCTCCGGTCCTCATGGAGGAGTTCGCCGCCGTCGACGAGGTCGTGAAGAACGACGAGCGCTGGCGCGCCGCGCTGCGCCGCCGGGGCGTCACCGACTTCGACATGGTGCAGGTGGACCTCTGGTCGGTGGGCGACTTCCCGATCGAGGGAATCGACCCCACTCGGCGCCTGGTCCGCGCGGCGTCCTACCTGCGGAACTCCCCCACCGACAACGGCTACGCCAAGCCCATCGAGAACGTCGTGGCCATCGTGGACCTCAACGAGAACCGGGTGCTCAAGGTCCTCGACGGCGAGGTCGTCCCGCTTCCCCCCGAGTCGGGCAACTACGACGCAGCCTCGGTGGGCGACCTGCGCACCGACCTGAAGCCCCTCGACATCGTCCAACCCGAGGGACCGAGCTTCTCCATCGAGGGGTACCTGCTGAGTTGGCAGCGCTGGAGCTTCCGGGTCTCGATGCACCCGACCGATGGGCTCGTGCTCCATCAAGTGGCCTACGAGGACGACGGGAATCTCCGTTCCATCCTCTACCGCGCCGCCCTGTCGGAGATGGTCGTGCCCTATGGCGACGGCACCGACGCCTTCCACTGGCGCAATGCGTTCGACGCCGGCGAGTACGGCATGGGCCGGAACATGGGCTCCTTGACCCTGGGTTGCGACTGTCTCGGCGAGATCCGCTACCTCGACGCCGTCACCGCCGATGACGACGGCCGACCCACGCTGGCCCGGAACGTCGTCTGCATCCACGAGGAGGACTACTCGATCCTCTGGAAGCACTTGGACTTAGGTACGGGTTCCAGCGAGGTGCGGCGCTCACGGCGCCTCGTCGTCTCGTGCATCGGAACGCTCGGCAACTACGAGTACGGCTTCTACTGGTACTTCTACCAGGACGGCCACGTGGAGTTCGAGATCAAGCTCACGGGCGTCGTGCAGACGCGCGCCCTTCCGCCGGGCGACGTCGATGCGTACGGCACGATCGTCGCAACGAACCTCAGCGCGGTCCACCACCAGCACATCTTCAACATGCGCCTCGATTTCGACGTGGACGGGTCCGGCAACTCCGTCGTCGAGGTGGACACGGTGCCGCTGCCACCCGGCGAGGCCAACCCGCACCTCAACGCCTTCGGTGGCACCGAAACGCTGCTGGAGAGCGAACAGCAGGCACAGCGCATCATCGACCCGCTCAAGGCGCGCTACTGGAAGATCGTGAACCACTCCAGACTCAACCGCTTCGGCCGACCGGTGGCCTACAAGCTGCTTCCGGAGGCGAGTTCACTCATGCTCGCCGCGCCGGAATCGCGTGTGGCGGCGCGAGCCCGGTTCGCGCAGAAACACCTGTGGGTCACGCCTTACCACCCCGACGAGATGCACGCGGCCGGCGACTACCCCAACCAGAGCACCGGCGAGGACGGGCTGCCGTGCTGGACCGCGCAGGATCGAAGCATCAGCGACACCGACGTGGTGGTGTGGCACACCTTCGGGGTGTCGCACATCGTGCGGCCCGAGGACTGGCCGATCATGCCGGTCGAGCGCATCGGCTTCCAGTTGCTGCCCGTCGGCTTCTTCGACCGGAACCCGGCGCTGGATGTTGCGCCCCCGCAGGCGGCCTGCCATACCGGCGGCGACTGCGACGAATGAGATCGGATCCGGTCTGCGCCGCCGGGCCGTCCACCGGCGCGCCGCCGATGGGATTCGACTAGAAACTGCACCCGACGAGGGAGGGAACAGCATGGACCATCGCAACCGGGACGACCCGCAATTCTTCGACGTGTTGGCCTTGCCGTGGGCAACCGTCCGCGGCGCAAAGTTCCTGCATGGCGTCGAGACGCGCACCATGTCCGAGCGCCCCGAGACGGGATGCGGCAGCTACATGGTCAAGATGCCGGCGGGTTGGTCGCACGTCGAGCAGGCCGACGAGGGGGCCCTGGAGATCTTCGTCGTGGAGGGCGACCTCACCGCCAACGGCCGCACCATCGGCGCAGGGGGTTACGCGGCGGTTCCGAAGGGTTGCGGCCCGCTGGAACTCACCACCGAGGGCGGCTTCCAGGCCTACGCCTTCTGGAACCCGGTCTGGGCCGAGGGCTACTACTACGACAACCAGCCCTTCGTGGCCAAGGTCTGGGAGATCGACTGGATCCTCACCGAGATGCCGGGCCTGCGCCACGGCATCATGCACAAGTCCCTGCGCTGGCCAGATCCGGCCGAGGGCCTGTTCCACGGCGGCCCCGGCGGGATGCTGCGCTTCATCCACATGGCGCCGGGTTTCGGCGAGCCCCGCCAGGAGGTGCACTGGGACACCTGGGAGGAGATGGTCTGGCTGGCCGGCGACCTGCTGATGCCCGAGCGGGGCATGCACGCTCCCGGATCGTTCCTGGCCAACCCGCCGGGGCTGAAGCACGGACCGCTGCTCACCGCCCGGGGCAGCCTGCTGATGCTGCACTGCGAGGCACCCATGGGTGCGCAGTTCTACGAGTTGACCAACGACGACGGCGAGGAGGTCGGCACCCAACTGGTGGCGGACTTCCACGACGGCGAGTCGTGGCTGGAGTTGCCCCACCACACCGACTGGGACCAGCGGCGCGAGCAGCCGATCTATCCGAGCACGACGCCGATCTACGCCGTCCCCGACGACGATGCCTAGGTAGAGCGGGCGATGCCTAGGTCGAGCGAGAGCCGGAGCAACCAAGGAGAGTGAACAGATGGCGGAGATGAGCAACGCCGAGTTGGTGCGCAAGACCTACGACGCCTTCAACAGTCGCGATTTCGAAGCCGCGATCGAATGCGTGCACGAGGACTTGGACTGGACCGAGGTGGCCAGCGGGCGCCGCTACCAGGGACCGGAGGGGATGCTGCGGGAGTACCGCGAGTGGGCGCGGGCCTTCCCCGACGGCTCGGCCGAGATCACGAACCTCATCGAGGGCGGGGAATGGATCGTCGTGGAGTTCACGGTCCGGGGCACCAACACCGGGCCGATGATGGGGCCCGACGGCGAGATCCCGCCCACGAACGCCAAGATCGAGTTGCAGTCCTGCGACGTGCTGCGCGTCGTGGACGGCCGTGTCGCCGGGGGACGCAGCTACTTCGACCTCAACACCGTCACGCGCCAAGTCGCCGCGGACGGATCGGAGTCGACGCCGTTGCTGTGACGGGCCGGCCGCCGCAGCGACGGTGGCCCGTCAGATGACGCCGTCCGCGGCGAGTTGAGCCATCTGCTCGGCGCCGAGGCCCAGGACTCCCGATAGGACCTCCTCGTTGTGTGCTCCGAGGTCGGGGCCGGGCCAGCGGAGCCGCCCCGGCGTCTCGGACAGCTTGGGCACGACGTTCTGCATCGGCAGTTCGCCGATCTCGGGGTGGGTGAGGCGCACGATGGCCTCCCGGGCCGCGAAGTGGGGGTCGCTGAGCATCTCCGGTGCCCGGTACATGTGCCCCGTCGGCACACCGTTCTGCTCCAGGATCTCGTTCAGCTCATCGGCCTCCAGGCCGGAGCTCCAGACCGAGATCAACTCGTCCAACTCCGTCTGGTGCGTGCCGCGGGACACGTGCGTGGCATAGCGCTCATCGTTTGCCAGTTCCGGCCGTCCCATGGCCTCGGCAAGCCGCCGGAACACCGTGTCCTGGTTGGCGGCGATGATGACCATCTGCCCGTCGGCCGTGGGGTACACGTTCGACGGCGCCACGTTGGGAATGATCGCCCCGCTCCGCTCGCGGATGTACCCGGCCACCGCGTACTCGGGGACGAGTGACTCCATCACACCCAGTACGGCCTCATAGATAGCGGAGTCCACGATCTGGCCGCGGCCGGTGCGCTCGCGGGCGTGCAGGGCGCACAGAGCCCCGACACAGGCGAAAGTGGCGGCGAGAGTATCGCCGATACTGATACCCACCCTGCTCGGCGGAGCGTCCGGATTGCCGACCACGTAGCGCAGGCCCCCCATGGCCTCACCGACAGAGCCGTAGCCGGGACGCCCGGCGTAGGGGCCGGTCTGGCCGAAGCCCGTGACCCGCACCAGGATCAGGCGCGGGTTGATGGCCGAGAGTTCCTCGTATCCCAGGCCCCAACGCTCCAGCGTGCCGGGCCGGAAGTTCTCCACCATGATGTCGGAGGAGGCGACGAGCCGCCGCACGATGTCCTGGCCGCGTGGCTCGCGCAGGTTGAGCGTGACCGACTTCTTGTTGCGGGCCAGTACGGGCCACCACAGCGAGTGACCCCCGGCGCGTTCCCGACCCCACTGCCGCATGGGGTCACCGACGCCGGGTTGCTCGATCTTGATGACCTCGGCACCGAAGTCAGCGAGGAGTTGCCCGCAGAACGGTCCGGCGAGCAGGACACCGGTCTCCAGGACGCGGAGCCCGTCGAGCGCTGGAGCCATCGATCGCTCCATCGGCCGCCGCCTGCCGGCTGTCCCAGTGGGTGCGAACGACGCCTGCTACAGGGCGCCGAGAGCAGCGTCGTAGTCGGGTTCGTCGCTGATCGGGGTGACGAGTTCGGCATGGGCGACGTTGCCGTTCTCGTCGATCACCACCACGGCCCTCGCACACAGCCCCGCCAGCGGCCCATCGGCGATCTGCACGCCGTAGGCGTCGTAGAAGTCCGGCGAGCGGAACGTCGACGCGCAGGACACGTTCTCGATGCCCTCGTCGCCGCAGAACCGTGCGGCCGCGAACGGCAGATCCACCGAGACGCACAGGACGGTGGTGTCGCCGAGGCCCGCGGCACGCTCGTTGAAGGTCCGCACCGACGTGGCGCACGTCGGTGTGTCGATGCTCGGGAAGATGTTCAGCACCACGCGCTGTCCCGCGAAGTCGCCGAGGTTCACCGGCGCCAAGCCGTCGCCGGTGAGGCTGAAGTCCGGAGCGGGCGCACCCACGCCGGGCAGGTCGCCGCCGGTGTGCATGATGGTCCCGCGAAATTCGATTTCGGCCATGGTGGATCCTCCCTCGGTGATTCCTCCGCCGCTGTTTTCTAGCCGATCCGCGGGCCGATGCCTCCGGCCGCGGCCCGCGGTGGCCAGATCGCCGGAGCACGAGCCCCCGGCTCGCCGATTCCACGACCCCGGCGTCGCGCACGCTCACTCAAGGCACGAGTGACACTCTGTACGGATTCGCCGCGCGCTCCGATGGCAGATGCCGGGCCCCGAACCGGTACCGTGAATCGCGAACATCGCCCCGAACACTCGCAGCCCCCGGCGCCCGCGGCGGCGGAGCCCCCGACTCGAGGAGAACATGAGCACCTACCGTCCGCCCCTGCAGGACATGCAGTTCGTCCTCGAGCACATCTGTGACGTGCGCTCGCTGGCCAAGCTGGAAGCCTTCCAGTCGTTCGATCCCGACAGCCTCGAGGACATCCTCACCGAGGCGGGTCGCTTCTTCTCGGAGGTCTTCGCGCCGCTGAACCGCGTCGGCGACTCCACGCCGAGCATTCGAAACGACGACGGCACCGTCACCACGCCGCCCGGTTTCCGCGACGCCTACGAGGCGTACGTGGGGGCCGGCTGGGGCTCGGCCGCCTTCGGCCCCGAGGTCGGCGGGGGCGGCCTGCCTTGGGCCGTCGGGTTGGCCCTCCAGGAGATGATGACGGCGTCGAACCTGGCGCTGTCACTCTGCCCGCTGCTGACGCAGGGCGGCATTCACCTGCTTGCGCTGCACAGCAGCGCGGCCCAGCGAGCCGAATACCTGCCGAAGCTCGTGGCCGGCAACTGGACCGCCACGATGCTGCTAACCGAGCCCCACGCCGGATCGGATCTCGGCGCCCTGTCGACGCGCGCCGAGAGGGCCGACGACGGCAGCTATCGCCTGTTCGGCCAGAAGATCTTCATCACCTGGGGCGAGCACGACATGGCGGACAACACCATCCACCTGGTGCTGGCCCGCACGCCCGATGCCCCTGCCGGCTCGCGCGGCATCTCGTGCTTCATCGTCCCCAAGTACCTGCCCGACGCCTCCGGCAGCCTCGGCGAGCGCAACGACATCACCTGCGTGTCCATCGAGCACAAGCTGGGAATCCATGCCAGCCCCACGTGCGTGATGTCCCTCGGCGAGCGGGACGGTGCCGTGGGCTACGTCGTCGGCGAGGAGAACATGGGCATGGTGTACATGTTCACGATGATGAACAACGCCCGGCTCGGCGTCGGGCTGGAGGGTGTCGGGGTGGCCGACAGGGCCTATCAGCAGGCCCTCGACCACGCCTGCGAGCGCCTCCAGGGCCGCCGGCCCGGCACGGCCGCAGGTGCGCGCGCCCCGATCGTGGAGCACCCCGACGTGCAGCGCATGTTGCTCACCCAGAAGGCCTACATCGAGGCGATGCGCTGCCTGTGCTACTTCAACGCCACCGCGCTCGACCTCGCCCAGCACCATCCCGACGAGACGGAACGGCGCGCCGCGCAGGAGTTGTGCGACCTGTTGACACCGCTATCCAAGGCCTGGTGTACGGACCTGGCCAACGAAACGACATCCCTGGCGCTGCAGGTCCACGGCGGGATGGGCTACGTGGAGGAGACCGGAGCGGCGCAGTACTGCCGGGACGTCCGCATCGCCGCCATCTACGAGGGTACAAACGGCATCCAGGCCATCGACCTCGTCGGGCGCAAGCTGCCCGTGCGCGGCGGCGCGATCGTGCACGAGTTGCTGGACAGCGTCGAATCGACCGCCGAGGCGCTGCACGACGACCTCTCTGCCCTCCGGGCGCCGCTGACCGAGGCTGCCGCCGCAGCACGCTCCTGCAGCGATTGGTTGCTGGCGCATCCGGGCGATGCCGCCTTGGCGGGCGCCGCCCCCTACCTGCGCCTACTGGCCAGCGTCGTGGGCGCTTGGCTGCTGGTCCGTTCGGCCGAGGCGGCCCGCGCGGAGATCATCGCCGGGGCGACCGGGGCGGAGGCCGATGCTCTGGAGGCCAAGATCGTCACCGCCGAGTTCTTCTGCCGCCAGTTGCTGCCGCAGGCCATGTCGCTGGCGCCGGCGGTCACCGGGGGTGCCGGCATTCTCGCCGCCCTCAGTCCCGCGCAGTTGCGCTGATTGAGCAGGGCGCGCCGACGCTAGGCAGTCGGTTCGGTGATACCGAGTTGACCCTCTATGCGCGCCAACCGATCCCCTTGGCCGCCCATGCGGTCAACCAATCGGTCGACGGTAACCCTCAGATCGCGGATGTCCAGCTTCAACCAACCGAACAGAACCATCATCAGGCCCGCCAGACCCGCGAACTGTCCCCAATCCATACTTCCTCCTTGAGATCTCGGTCGCCTCGGGGGAAGCTCCCCGAGCTTTCCCGCCGGGCATGGGCCGCGGCGGCTCAGCCGCCGGTGATCCTGCCCACGGGCATCGTTGCGTCCAGGGTGCCGTCGGGCGCAGAGGCGGCGCAGACGAACCGGGTGAGCGGCGCGAACTCACCGATCTGGGGGAATGTGACCAGCATGATCCGTACCCCGTTCTCGGCCACGATCATGCGATAGCGGTAGTCCACGTTGGCGTTGGGGCCTGCCTCGTCCTCGTGGCCCTCGTGGGCAAACAGGCCGGCGACGTGCAAGCGCGGCCGGGATGCTGCGGGACCAGCGCCCGACTCCGAGGCCTCCCACGCCGGCCGGCTGTCCGGGTCGTATCCCGGCGACATGCGCAGAGCCACTCCCGCCTCGTCGGTGACGATCACCTCGAAGTCGCTGTCGGTGGTGTTGGTGACACGGAAGAGCACGCTCTCACCGGGTTCCACACTGAAGTCCAGCGGCTCGCAGCCGTCCGGGCCGGCGACCACCTCCTCGGGGCGCGGCGGCGACAGTTCCTCGTCACCGCCGAGGAACAGCACCATCGCCACCGCGACCCAAGCCAAGCCGACGGCGACGGCTCCCCACATCACGACGCGCCACAGGCGGGTGCGATCCGGCTTGCCGCGCCGGCGCCTGCGTCGAGCCCCGGCGCCGGCCTGTTGGGCCATCCGACCCACCGCGGCCGGGGAACGGGAAGAGGCCGAGCGGCCGACCCGCCGTTTCTCAGGACCGGCGCTCATCCCTGCTGCGGGACCGCCTCTGGATGCTCGGGAGGCACCCCCACGGCCCCCGAGCAGGCGGCGCCGGGCTCGGGGGCCGTCGGTCCATCGAACAGGTACACGTCCAGGAAGCGATCGAAGCGTGGATCATCGAGGGCGTCGAGGGGGAGTTGGCGCGCCCAGGCGGTCAGCACCAGCGGGCTCTCCTGCTCCTCGTAGGGCGAGACCAGCACGTGCGACGACTCGGTCGCCAGCACCGCCAATCGCCGGCGCACCTCCGGAGCCACGTCGGAACGGTAGGTCACCCAAACGGCACCGTGCTCCAGGGAATGCACGGCCAATTCGTCGAGCACGGGCACCGTGTAGAAGCCGCAGTTGAGCCAGACCCCCAGGTGCGGCCCGCCGGCGGGCGGCGACGTCGGGTACTCGACATCGTGGCGCACGTGGTCGACGCCCGTCACCGGCACCGCCACGACTCCGTCGATGCCCTCGGGGGACCCGGCGGAGCCATCGGGCGTCTCGGGCAGCGGTCCGGCGGACTCGGCCATCGTCGACACCGTCGGCAGGACATCCGCCAGGTCGGAACCGACGCGCCCACCACTCCCCGCGCGCGGCTCATCGACGGTCTCAGCAGGAGGCTCCGAGCCCTCCACCGGCGCGGGGGGAGGCTGCGCCGCGGACTCCTCGGTCGGCTCGGAGGCTCCGTTCCCGCCGCAGGCGGCGACGAGGAGAATCGAGGCCACCAGCGTCGAAGCCCTCCTTCGGAGCATCTCCATCGGTGTGCTTGTCCCTCCACGTCGCCGGATCGCGGTCGCTGGATGGCCGGCACCGTCCCTCGGCGCGGTCGAACCTCCCGCCCGACACTACGGGACAGAGGCACGATTCCACGACCCGGCCGCCCGGCGGTCCCGTCTTGACTAGCTCCCTCACCTCTGACGCGGGCCGGAACGCCGGGACGGTCACCGCCGCCGGCTCTAACCTCCGCCCCGTGACCGACTCCACGGACAGTCACCCGAAGCGGTCGCCCCGCGCCGGAGTCGATGCGCCGCTGCACAGCCGCTACCCCCCTCCGGGGGGTGCCGTGGCGATCGTGACCGGCGCGGCGAGCGGTATCGGGGCGGCGCTGGCCCGGCGCCTGGCGGCCGACGGAGCCCGGGTCGTGGTCAGCGACATCGACGCCACGGGCGCCGCAGCCGTCGCCGCGGACATCGGCGGCGCGGCCCGCACACTCGACGTGTCCGACGCGGCGGCCACCCGCCGCCTGATCGACGACGTGGAGCGCTCGCTCGGCCCCGTCGAGATCTACTGCTCCAATGCGGGCCTGCTGATTCCTGGCGGGCTCGAGACCGCAGCCGCAGGCTGGCAGCGGAGTTGGGAGGTGCACGTCATGGCCCACTTCCATGCGGCGGCGGCTCTCGTTCCCCGTTGGCGTGAACGCGGCGGCGGCATCCTCGTGGTAACGGCCTCCGCAGCGGGCCTGCTGACCCAGCTGGACTCGGCCTCCTACGCCGTCACCAAGCATGCTGCGGTCGCAGCCGCCGAGTGGCTCGCCATCACGCACGGGGACGAGGGCGTGCAGGTTGCGGCCCTGTGCCCGCAGGCGGTGCGGACGCCGCTGCTGGAGGGCTCGACGGGTTCGCGCGAATCGCCGGAACCTGCCGGTGCCGCACCGGCAGCGCGTTCTGCCGCCGCGATCGACGGCGTGCTGGAGCCCGAGGCGGTCGCCGATGCCACGGCCGAGGCTCTCCGCGAGGGGCGGTTCCTCGTCGTGCCGCACCCCGAGACGGCCGCATACGCCAGGCGCCGCGCCGAGGATCCCGACCGCTGGCTGGCGGGAATGCGTCGCCTCGCCCGTCGATTGTCCGGATAGCGCCGGCCGCCATTCACTCAGGAGTCGGCGACGGCTCCGACGGTCCCAGGAGTTCCGCCAGCGCCTCCATCACCGCGGCCGCCACGCGCTCGCGATCCCGGCGCTCGCTCGACTCCAGCGGCGGCAGCGACTCCACCAGCACGCGCACGGTGGGACGGTTGCGCCCCCGCCGCAGCCGCGGGAAGCGGCGACCCAGCGGCCACACCTGGTCTGTGCCGGTGATGGCGCACAGGGCCAGCGGGACATCGCTGCGGGCCGCCAGGATGCCGATCCCCGCCGCCGGCGGACCGACACCCCCCGGACGCTCCTCGGGAAGGATCACGCGCCCTTCGGGCATGAGCACGACCGACTCGCCGCGGTTGAGAGCCTCGAGGCACGCCTTGACTCCGCCCAGCGCGGCCCTGCCGGGCTCCATCGGGATGCATCCTCCCGCCCGCAGCAGCCGGCCCATCAGCCAATGGTCGAAGTATCGCTTGGCGACGACGATGTGCATCGAGGCCCGGTAGTTCCAGAAAAGGCGGAACCCCACCACGATGTCGAACATGCTGCGATGGTTGCCGGCAAAGATCGCCGGTGCCGGCACGGGCAATACCTGCGGTACGTCCCAGCGCGCCATCACCGCTGCGGGCAGCCGGACGACCGTCCCCAGAAAGCCGAATCTGCGGTGGTGGCTGGTTCGGTGACCGCTGGTGGGCCGCATCGGCGGCATCGTAGAGGCCTCCGCGCCTCCTCCCGGGTCCAATACGCTTGTGACCGAACGGGAGGTGAGTTCGTGGTCCACACAGAGCTCCCGGACGGACGGGAACGCCCGGAGTCTCCGCAGCGCGAGGCCCGCGTCGATCTGACCGTCGGCGGTATGCACTGCGGAGCCTGCGCCGCGCGCATCGAGAACACCCTGCGCGCCACCGCCGGTGTTGCGGCGGCGCAGGTCAACTTCGCGGCCCGCCGCGCCAGCGTCTCCTACGACGCGCAGTTGCTGAGCGAGCGGGACGTGCTGGCATGCATCGAGCACTTGGGCTACCAGGCCACTCCGGGCCGCCTGCACATGGAGGGCGAGGAGCCGTGCTGGACGAGCGGGGGCGCCCTGCTGGTCACGCTCGCCCTTGCCGCCGCCTCGATGCTGGTCTCATCCATCGAGGCGCTGCGCTTCACCGGCTGGCAGTGGCTCGTTCTGGGAATCACCATGCCGGTCGTCCTGATCAGCGGGCTGGCATTCCACCGGCCCGGCTGGAAGGCGGTGCGGCGGCGCCACGCCACCATGGACACGCTCGTCTCACTGGGATCGCTGGTGGCATGGGGTTGGTCGGCGGTCATCACGATCGGCGATCTCGCCGGGCACGTCTACTTCGACACTGCGGCGGTCATCGTGGCCGTCGTGCTGCTGGGCCGCCGCCTCGAGGCGCGGGCCCGGCAGCGGGCGGGCGACGCCATCGGTGCTCTGGCGCAACTCGGCGCCGGCTCCGTCCGGCTCCCCGACGGCAGCGACGTGCCGCCGGAGCGGCTCGCCGTGGGGATGCGCTTCCTGGTGCGACCCGGCGAGAGGATCGCGGCCGACGGCGTGGTGATCGAGGGCCACTCCGCCGTCGACACGTCGGTTATGACCGGGGAACCGGTGCCGGTCGAGGTCGGCCCCGGCGGCGAGGTGACCGGCGGCACGCTCAACACCAACGGCTCGCTCGTGGTGGAGGCCCGCCGGGTGGGCGCCGACGGAACCCTGGCGCAGGTTGTCCGCCTCGTGGAGGAGGCACTGGTCCGCAAGGCACCGATCCAGCGACTTGCCGACCGGATCTCGGCGATCTTCGTCCCCGCCGTGGTCCTCGTGGCGCTGGCCACGCTGGTGGGATGGCTGCTGGCGGGATCCGCGGGTGAGGCCATCAGCCCTGCCGTGGCCGTGCTGATCGTGGCCTGCCCGTGCGCCCTCGGTCTGGCAACCCCGGCGGCGTTCCTCGCCGGCAGCGGGCGCGGTGCCCGGATGGGAGTGATCATCCGCGGCCCCGACGCCCTGGAGGCCGCACGGAACATCGATGTGGTCGCCCTGGACAAGACGGGCACGATCACCGAGGGACGGCTGGAGGTCGTTGCGACCGGGACCAGCGCCGGAACGACCGAAGCCGAACTGCTGGCGATGGCTGCGGCACTCGAGGCCCGTTCCGAGCACCCCCTGGCGGAGGCGGTCGTCCGGGCGGCAAGGCTGGTGGAGCGGGGTTCCGCATCGCCGGGGGCCACAGACGGCAGCCACACGGTGGAGGACTTCCGGAACCTGCCGGGGTTCGGTGTCCAGGGGCGGGTGTTCGCGGCGGCTCCGAACGACTCCGGCGGCGCCAGCACCGGAGCGTTCGAGCGCGACCGCCCCCGCGGGACGCTCGTGACGGCCGGCCGGCGCGAACTGTTCGATCACGTCCCGCAGGCCCTGGAATCCGCCGCGGACCGCCACTCCGCCGACGGGCGCACGCTCGTGTTCGTCGGCTCCGACGGCACCGCCATGGGGTTCCTGGCGTTGGCGGACACCGTCAAGACCACGAGCGCCGCAGCCGTCGCAGCCTGGAAGCAACTGGGCCTGGAGGTCGTGCTGCTGAGCGGCGACAACGCGGCCGCGGCCGAGCAGGTGGCGCGGGAGGTTGGCATCGACCGCACGCTCGCCGAGCTGAGCCCCGCCGAGAAGGCGGCGGAAATCGAGCGTCTCCAGGCGGGAGGTCGTCGCGTGGCAATGGTGGGCGACGGCGTGAACGACGCTCCGGCCCTGGCCGCCGCCGAGTTGGGCGTGGCCATCGGCACAGGCGCGGACGTGGCGGCCGAGGCGTCGGATCTGACCCTCGTGGGCGATGACCTGCGCGTCGCCGTCGACGCCCTCGGGCTGGCGCGCCGCACCCTCGGCACCATCCGGGGAAACCTGTTCTGGGCGTTCGCCTACAACACCGCTGCCATCCCCCTGGCTGCGGTGGGACTGCTCCGTCCGGAGATCGCGGCGGCGGCCATGGGGCTATCGTCGCTCTTCGTGCTCGGCAACTCGCTGCGTCTCAGCCGCTTCGGAAGCGTGCGCGCGTCCCGATGAGCCGCCGCACGGCCGGACCGGCGACCGGCAGACTCGTCGCAGCGGGACCCCCGACCCGCCGATGACTCCTGGCAGCGTGTCGCCGGCATCCGGACACATCCCGCTCGACGGGCCGTACTACGACCTGCTGCGGCCGGGGGTCGAATTGCCGCGCCAGCCCGGCGTCACCATCGACAGCGGCTTCTGCGCCGTCTACCAGGCCCTCGTCGGCGAGCGACTCCCGCTGGTGCAGAACCGGCGGACCTGCGCCGAGGTGACCGGATCCGATCAGCCACTCGTCAGTCCCGCCCTCATCATGGCGCTGTCGGTCGGCCACACCACGACCGTCAGCCGGCGCGTCGTCGCCAACCTCTTCTACCGCGACGTGCGCCTGCCGCATCCCGTCTTCCAGGGCCAGACGATGGAGACCACGGTTCGCGTGCGGGCCATGCGGGACGGGCGTCCCCGCCCCGACCGCCCGCCGCGCGGCATGGTCCTCGTCGACTGCGAGAGCACCGCCGACGGTGTCGTGGCGGCCACGTACCAGCGCTGTCCCCTGCTGCCGACCCTGGGGAACGACCTGCCGGGATTCTCCGACGACATCGGCAGCGGCGCCGCCAGTGACGACCCCACCGGCGGGATCGACCTGGAGACCTGTGCCGAGCTGGTGCCCGGTGACTGGCAGCTGGGGTTGCTCGGCGACCCGGACGACTGGGAGGTCGGGACGACCGTGGCCGATCCGCTGCGGGACTACATCGACAACACGCCGGCACTGCTGCACCTCACCCACAACCTGGCGTTCGTGCACCGCGACGCCGAGGTGTCGCCGTACGGGCGCCGCCTGGTGAACGGCCTGCAGGTGGTGGGCATGGCGGAGGCCTCCCTCAGCCGGGTACTGCGCGGCATGGCGACCGTGGTGGCGTGGGGCTACTGCAACCACACCGGACCGGTCTTCGAGGCCGACCTGCTGTCGTTCTCGCACACCCTGCTCGGCGAGACCGCCGCCGGCCAGGGCCGCCTGCGTGCCGTGCGGGCGGAGGCGACCGCCCATCGCCAGGACGGCCCCGCCCACGTTCTGGACTGGACGCTCGCCGCCGTCACCCCCTGAGGGATTCCCGGTCCGGCGGCCGCCTCCGGTCCGGCCGGCTGCGTTCAGTTCCTGATCAGCGAGCGGATCACCTCCGGCGTGGCGGGCAGCGTCGTGACCGCGCCCGGCCGTCCGATGGCGTCGTCGATGGCCGAGGCGATGGCCGCGCCGCAGGCGGTCGTGCCACCCTCGCCGGCGCCCTTGAGCCCCAGGGGGTTGAGGGGGCTGGGCGCGTCCTCGCTCAGCAGCACCTCCACGGGCGGCTGCTCGGCAACCGTGGGCATGAGGTAGTCCATGAACGACGTGGCGAGCGGTTGGCCGTCGGAGTCGTAGGCGAACAACTCCAGCAGCGCCCCGCCGATGCCCTGGGCGACGCCGCCGACGATCTGGCCCTCCACGAGCATCGGGTTCACCGCGCGACCGACGTCATAGGCCACGATGTAGCGCTCCACGGTCACGCCGCCGGTTCCGGGGTCGACACGCACCACCGCGGCGTGGGCGCCGTAGGGATAGGTCATGTGGTCGGCGTTGAACGTGGCTTCGGCCGGTTCTCCGGTTGCGGCAAGCTCGCTTGCAGCCATGTAGACGGCCACGCCGGTCATGACCGTGACCCGGCTGGCGAACGCGCCCATGCCGCGGCCGATCATGTCGGTCTGGCCGTGGCGCACCGACACGTCGGTGTAGTCCACCCCCAGGACATCGGCGCAGATCTGGGCGATGGCGGTCTCCATCCCCTGGCCAACCGAGGCGGCGCCGGTCACCACCTCCACGCCGCCGTCATCGAGGCGCCGCACGCGCACGTCGTCGAAGGGCCCCAGCCCCGACTTCTCGACGAACATGCCGATACCGAGCCCCACCATCTCACCCTGCCGGCGCCGCTGGGCCAGCGACTCCCGCAGAGCCTCGTAGCCGATGTGGTCCACCAGCCGCTCCAGCAGCCTGTGGTAGTCGCCGGAGTCGTAAACGAGGGGGGTGCCGAGCGTGCTGACCCCGCGGTCGAACGGCATCGCCTCGGTCGGGATCAGGTTGCGCCGGCGCACCTCGACCGGCTCCAGATCCAACTCGGTGGCCACGCGATCCAAGAGGCGCTCCCGCGCGAAAGTGCTCTCGAAGCGGCCCGGCGACCGGTAGGTGCCGGCGGGGGTCTTGTTCGTGAGCCGGATGTTCCCCCGCACCCGGTAGGAGGGAATCAGGTAGGGGCCCGGTAGCAGCGCTACCGAGAGGTTCGGAACGGTGGCCCCGTGCGTGCGCACGTAGCCGCCCTGGTCGTGGAAGAACTCGGCGTCGAGCGCCTGGACCACCCCGCGCTCGTCCACGGCCGCACGCACCCGGTAGGACTGCTCGCGGGAGTGGTTGGCGGCCACCAGGTGCTCCCGGCGATCCTCCACCCACTTCACCGGGCGCTGTAGGCGCAGTGCCGCGTAGGTCACGAGGACGTCCTCGGGGTACAGCTCGCCGCGGATCCCGAAGCCGCCACCCACGTGGCCCTCCCGGCCGACGACCTGGCCGGGCTGGAGGTCGAGCATGGCGGCGATGGTGGCGCAGTTGTAGTGCGGCACCTTGGCAATGCCGTGGAGTTCCAGCACGCCATCGGGGCGCGGGAAGGCCAGCAGGCCGCGCGTCTCCAGCGGCACGCCGCTGTGGCGACCCACGGCGGCGTGCAGTTCCACGACGCGATGCGCCGCCTCGAATGCGGCGTCGGTGTCGCCGTAGGAGGTCTCCAGCGTGAGGGGAGCGACGGATTCCGGCGACGACGCCTCCAGCACAGCATCCAGCGGCTCGATGTCCACGAAGGCCAACTCGGCGGCGTCCTCGGCCAGGTACGGGTCCTCGGCGATCACCACGGCGACGGGATCGCCCACGTAGCGCACGTACTCGCTGGCGAGGATCCGCTGGCAATAGGGGCGCAACTCATCGAAGCCGGTCATGCGGAACTCGATGGCCGGCACATGTGCCACTTCTTCGGCACTCCAGGCCGCAACCACGCCCTCTCCCGCCCGCGCATCGTCGAGGTCCACGCCGCGCAGCACCCCGTGGGCCACGTCCGAGCGCACCACCCGCAGATGCACTTCGCCGTCGAAGCTGATGTCGGCGAGGAATCGCCCCTCGCCGACCAGGAGGGGGCGGTCCTCGAGGCGCAGGACCGACTCGCCGATCAGCGAGCGGCCCCGCGCGCCGTCAGGCTCGCCCAAGGCTCAGGCCCCCGCGGCGTCGCGCACCGACCGCACCGCCTCGACGATGGTCTGGTAGCCGGTACAGCGGCAGAGGTTCGACGAGAGCGCCTCGCGCAGTTCCTCGTCGCCGATGTCGGGCCGGGTCTCCAGCACGCCGGCGCTGAGCATCAGGAATCCCGGCGTGCAGAATCCGCACTGCAGGCCGTGATGGCGCCAGAAGGCCTCCTGCAGGGGGTGCAGGGTGCCGTCGTCGTCGGCGAGACCTTCCACGGTGCGGATCTCTGCGCCCTGCGCCTGCACGGCGAACAGCAGGCACGACCGCACCGGCTCACCGTCGAGGAGCACGGTGCACGCCCCGCAGACGCCGTGCTCGCACCCCAGGTGGGTGCCGGTCAGGCCGCAGTCCTCACGCAGTGCGTCCGCCAGGGTCCGGCGTGGTTCCGCGGCGATGCGGCGGTCGGTGCCGTTGACTCGCAGCACCACGGGTACCGCCTCGTCTGCGGGCGAGATCTCTGTCATGGGTCGGTGGCCTCCTGCGTCGCTCAGTTCGTTGGGCCCGCCGGAGTGCCGGTAGCGGACCGCACCGCCGCCCGGACCCGCTCCGGCGTGGCCGGCATCTCGTTCAACTCCACTCCCAGATGGGCGAGGGCATCGTTCACGGCGTTCAGCACAGCTGCAGGGGCGCCGATGGTGCCCCCCTCGCCGACCCCTTTTGCACCGGTGACCGTCGCGTCGCTGAGGGTTTCCAAGTGCAGGATCTCGATGTCGGGTATCTCAGCGACGGTGGGAGGCAGGTAGTCCATGAGCGAGGTCGTGAGAATGTTGCCGTCCTCGTCGTAGACGATCTCCTCCAGCAGGGCATTGGCGATCCCCTGCACCACGCCGCCTCGGATCTGCCCGTCCACGATCATCGGGTTGATCAGCCGCCCGGCGTCCTCCACCACGACGAATCGCCGCACCGACACGCCGCCGGTGTCCGGATCCACATCCACCTCCGCCACGTGGCAGGCATTGGAGAACGTCCCCGCCGGGTCGTATCCCGCCTGCACCGACAACCCGGGCGTCGCACCGGCCGGCAGCCGCTGCGTGTGGTGATGGGCGATACGCGCCAGCTCGGCTATGTCCACACCCACCGAGGTGCCCGCCACGGTGGCACGCCCGTCGGCCAGGACGATGTCATCGGCCGCCGCCTCGAGCGCCTCCGCGGCCAGTGAGCCGAGTTTGGTGGCCAACTGCTGTGCCGCCAGATATGTCGCCCCGCCTGCCAGCACCATGGCGCGGCTGGCGAACGATCCCCAGCCGTAGGGGGTGCGGTCGGTGTCGCTGGCCACGACCCGCACGCGACCAGGGTCGGTGCCCACTTCGTCGGCAACGATCTGCGACAGTGCCGTCTCCAGGCCCTGACCGTGCGGCGAGGCGCCGATGCGCACGGTCACATAACCCGACGGGTCCATGGACAGTTCCACATTCTCATAGCCCGGCGTCACCCCCATTGCCCGGGCCGCAAAGGCCGGGGTGCCGTAACCGGTGCGCTCGCTGAAGGTGCAGATCCCGATCCCGGGCTGAGGTCCCCCGGCGGCTCGGGCGACGTGCTGGCGGCTGCGGAAAGCCCCGAGGTCCACGTGGCGCACCGCCAATTCCATCGCCTCTCGATAGGTGCCCTCGTCGTGGCGCAGGCCGGTCGGTGAGGTGTGCGGGAAGTCGCTCTGCAGGTTCCGCCGGCGGATCTCCACCGGATCGAGGCCGAGGCGGGGCGCCGCGATGTCCATAAGCCGCTCCAGCGCCAGCGTGATGGCGGGCCGCGACACGCCCCGGTACGGGGACATGGGGCAGGTGTGGCTGGCGACCCCCCGCGAGCGCACCCCGTAGTGCTCCGGCGTGTACGGGCCCGGCAGCTCGGCCAGCGCCATGAGCGGTTCGACACCCCAGGTGATCGGGTAGCACGGCCACGCTCCCACGTTGGCCACAACGTCGGCCTGCAGCGACTCGAGGTGCGCCTCGGCGTCAAACCCCGCCCGCAGCCGGTAGCGCTGCTCGCGGCTGTGCCAGGACGCCATGAGGTTCTCGTTGCGGTCCTCGATCCAAGCCACCGGACGCCCCAGGCGCCGTGACAGCCAGACCACGATGGCGTCCTCCCGGGCGAGGGGCAGCTTCTGACCGAAGGCTCCTCCCACGTCGGGCGCCACGACCCGAAGGTCCGCCTCGGGCATTCCCAGCAGGTCGCAGATGACAGTGCGCACCATGTGCGGCGCCTGTATCGAGGCATGCAGCGTGGTGCGGCCACCGAACCGTTCCGTGACGGCGTGCGAGCCGCGTGCCTCAAGGGGCAGCGCCGCTTGGCGCCCCGAGACGATCTCCAGATCGACGACCGCGTGCGCGCGATCGAGGGCCTCGGCCAGCCCCGGCGTTGCCATCTCTCCGGCCACCATGACGTTGGAGTCCGACTCGTCGGGATGCACCAGCGGGGCGCCGGGCGCCAGAGCCCCGTCGATCCCCACCGCCGCCGGCAGTGGTTCGATGTCCAACTCCACCTGCTCGGCCAGATCCTCGGCCTCAGCAGCTGTGTCGCCGACGACCACCGCCACCGGCTCACCCACGTAGCGCACCCGCTCCCGCGCCAGCAGTGGCTGGGCGAGCCGCACGTAGTCGGGACGGTGCAACACGGCCTCGATGTTGCCGACACCGTCGGCGTCGAGGTCCTCGATCGTGTACGCCGGGCCACGCACGGCGCGTATGAGACCGCTCGCCACCGGGCTGCGCACGAACCGCACCGCGGCCGCGCCGCCGATGTCGCCCACGAACATGCCCACACCGCGTAGCAGGGTGGGGTCCTCGACCCTGCGGATGGAGCGACCGACCCAGCTCATGGCAAGGGGCTCTGCGGCGACTAGCCGGGCGCGCCGGCGCCCTGCGCCAGCGCCCGCGCCACCATGGCCCGCACGAGATCCCGCCGGTAGGCGGCCGAGCCGTGCAGGTCCCCCGCCGGGTCCACCTCGCCTGCAGCGATCTCTGCGGCGGCGGCGTGCACCTCGGCGCCGGGCACCTCACCCACCAGCGTCGCCTCGGCGGCGGGGAGGCGCACCGGAACTCCGGCCACTCCGCCGACACCGATACGGGCCTCGGAAATGGCGCCCGTCGCCGGATCCAGGCGCACCGCGGTCATGGCCGCCACGACGGCGAAGTCACCGGCCCGCCGGCTGAACTCGCAGAACCCTGCCCGCCAGTCGTCGCCGAGGATCGGAAGGTGCACCGCCGCGAGCAGTTCCTCCGGCTCCAGCGCGGTGGTGAACACGGTCTCGAAGAAGTCCGCCGCCGCGATCACACGCTCGCCGCCCCGGCGCAGCGCCACCATCTCGGCATCGAGGGTGCGGGCCAGAATGCACCATTCGGCCGCGGGATCCGCGTGCGCTATCGAACCCCCGAAGGTTCCCCGCGCCCTGATCGGCAAGTGGCCGACGAAGCGGGCCACCTCCGGCAGCAACGAGCCGAGGACACCGCCGAGTGGCTCGGTGCGGCCGTCAGCCATGGCGCCAGTAGGCGCCTCCAGCCGCGCGTGGATGACCCGCGCTCCCACCGTCAGCGACCCGTTCACGACCGACATGCCGTCCAGGCCGCCGACCCGCCCGATGTCCACGATCACCTCGGGGCGGGCGAGGCGGAAGTTCATCATCGGCACGAGACTCTGGCCGCCGGAGAGCACCTTGGCCTCGTCGCCGAAGCGGTCCAGAGCGTCCAGCACATCCTCGATGCTGTCCGGAGCCACGTAGGCGAACCTGGCCGGCTTCATCGCAACCGCCGCAGGACGGATCCTCCGCCCCGCCGAATCGTCGAGCGCATCGTCATCGGCACATCTCCCTCGGACATCTAAAGGTGCTGCGGGCCGAGAGTCACACCGTAGACGTCGGTCCGCCGGTCGTCGCGCGGCCGGATCAACTCGCTGCGCACCTGTGCCCGAGCCGCATCGGCCAGGTCCACCGACCCCACCTCCGACTCGTCCCCGTCGCGGGAGAGCGGGCCGGCAACCACCTGCCCATACGGGCCCGCCAGGATCGACGATCCCAGGAAGTGCAGGTCGCCGAGGACACCGGCCTGCGAGGCGCAGGCGATGAACACCTGCGACAGGTTCGCCTGCAGCAGGGCGCCCTGGGCGTGCGGGATGAGCCCACCGTCATCCCCACCACGGCGGTCGAACCCGCCGATCCAGGCCGTCGGCACACAGATGAGATCGGCGCCGGAGAGCGCGAGAACCCGGACGACCTCCACGAACCGCAGGTCGTAACAGACACAGATCCCCAGGCGCCCGAAGGGGGTCTCGAAGGTCGGGAGGCCGAGGTCCCCGGGCGCGAAGCAGAGCTTCTCGCTGTCGAACAGGTGCAGTTTGCGGTAGTGGCCGATGACGCCCTCCCCGCTCACGGCCACTGCGCTGTTGTAAATCGCCACGTCACTCCCGGCGCCGTCACGCTCGCAGAATCCTCCGACCACCACGCCGTCGTGCGCCGCGGCGACGGCACGCCACGCCTCGATGGTCGGCCCGTCGAGCGCTTCCGCCTCGGCCTCCAGCAGGGCCCGGTCCGCCGTGTACCACGGCACGCACAACTCCGGCAGCACCACGATGTCGGCCCCGCGATCGAAGAGTGCCGCCGCGGCCTCGACACTGCGCCGGCGGTTGGCTGAGGAGTCTCCGGGCGGAGCGCCGATCTGCGCCAAACCCACCCCGAGGGGGTTCACCGGTCCGGTGTGCGACGGTGCCGGCTCACTCCACGCCGAGCAGCCGCAACAGGTTCCGGTCCGGTGGGCACGGGCCGCCCACGCTGACGATACGGCTCTCGCGGTCTGCGCAGACCGCGTGCTCCACGCCGGCGGGCACGTGCACCGCATCCCCGGCCTCGAACTCCAGGCGCGTGCCGTTGGTCAGGTCCTGCACCGAACCCTTCCCCTCGATGATGAAGATCGTGTCCTCGGACTCCGAGTGGATGTGCGGGACGTTCTGCTCGCCGGGCTCGAGAACGACATAGTTCATGTTCGCCACCTCGGCACCCACGCCGGGCCAGACGATCAGCCGGGCGTCGGAGGAGATGATCGGCATCATCAGATCGGGCTCATCGCGGTGGAACACACGCACTGCCATGGTCAACCCTCCCGGGTCTCGTAGATCGACGGATCGGGTGGGCACGGACCGCCGACGATTTCGGCGCCCTCGGCACCCGCCTCGAAACGATGCGCCGTCGAGGGGTCGACGTGCACCATCGACCCCTCGACGAGTGACTGCTGCTCGCCGCTGTCGGCGTCAACGACCGTCGCGCTGCCCGATCGCACGTAGTAAACGGACTCCGACGGGTGCCGCAGGTCGACAGTGCAGCCACCTGACCGCAGGAGCAGGCGGTGCATCGAGCGGTGCTTCGAACCCACGCCGGGCCAGACCACGGCGACGGCCTCGCCACCGGATGCGACGAGGGGAAGCGAGACGCGGTCCGCTGCGCCCCGCACGACTTGCACCCGGTCCTCGCTCATCTGCGACCTTCCACTGTCCAGCGGACTTCAAGATTTGTGTAACCGGTTGAAACAGTACTGTAGTCGAGCAGGCCATGCCGCCGAGGCCGCAGCCTCGCAACCGCGACGGAACAACGGGGCGGGTCGTCGGCCCCCGCGGTTCTCAGGGCTTGATCACACCGCCGTCGATGCTGATCACGGAACCAGTCATGAAATCGGACCCCGGACCGGCCAGCATCACGCTGAGAGGACCCAACTCGAGCGGGTCGCCGACGCGTCCCAGCGGCGTGTTCCCCTCGACGGCCGCCATGATCTCGGGCACGTCGAGCAGGTGGCTGTTCATGTCGGTGTAGAAGGCCCCGGGTGCGATCACGTTGACGGTCACCGCCGGTGCCCATTCCCAGGCCAGGCTCTTGGACAACCCGATGACGCCGGCCTTGCTGGCCGAGTACGCCGACCAGTTGGCGCCGCCGTGCAGACCGAAGTTGGAGGCGACGTTGATGATCTTGCCGTGCCCCTGCGCCAGCATGCGCTCCCCGAAGGCGCGGCAGCAGTAGAACAAGCCCGTGAGGTTGGCGCCGATGGTCGCCTCCCAGTCCGCGTCGCTGGTCTCGGTCGCCGGCTGGAGGAGCAGAACGCCCGCGGAGAGGAACGCCACGTCCACGCCGCCCGCCTTCTCCCAGGCTTCAGCCGCAGCGGCGTTGACCTGCGCCGAGTCGGTCACATCCACCGCTTGGGCAAGGCAGGCACGCCCGGCAGCGAGGACCTCGGCGGAGGTGCGCTCCAGAGCGTCGCTGTCACGACCCCAGATGACGATGTCGGCCCCTGCCTCCGCCAGAGCCAGGGCCATGGCCCGGCCGAGACCGCGGTTGCCTCCCGTCACCAAGGCCGTCCTATCAGCAAGTATCCCGCTCATGGCGTCCTCCCGGTCTGCTGGGTTGTCTTCGCTGCCACCTCGGCTGCGGCGGTGTGACACCGTCGCCCGAACCCGCCCCCTGTGCGATTCAGTCGCCCCGGTTGCCGTCTCCGGGTGCGTCGACCTGCTGGAACCGCGACGACAGGTTGACCCACACCGCGCGCGCACGCCTGCGACCCTCGTTCACGATGCGGTGCGGGCGGGTCGACTCAAAGGCAATGGAGTCGCCCGGCTCCAGTCGGTGCGCCGCGCCCTGCAATTCCACGGTCAGCGTGCCCTCGAGCACGAATCCGTACTCGTAGCCACCATGGTGGGTGACCTGAACAGCGCTGGCGGTGCCCGGCTCGTACTCGTTCACCACCAACTCGAGGCCTCGCCGCGGGTCCACCTGCACGAGCCGTCGCAGCACACCGTTCGCCGTCTCCACCACCTGGTGATCGGCGGCACGCTGCACCACGTCGCGCGGCCCGTCCACGTCCAACTCGAAGAGATCGGCCATGTGTACGCCCAGAGCCGAGGAAATGGCAATCAGCGTGCCGATCGACGGCGATGTCCGCCCCCGCTCGACCATCGAGACCATCGACGAGCTGAGCCCGGTGCGCTCGGCGATCATCTGCAGGGTCAACCCCTGCTCCGCCCGCAAGGCCCGGATCCGACCTCCCAACTCGGCGAGGTGCTCCTCAGTGGTCAGCAGCGTCGATCGCGGCGACGCTACCGGCTCCGCACGGTCGGCCGCCTCGGCAATCGATCCGTCGACCGGCTCAATCGTCACGGGCCCGATGGTACCGCGCCACGGAAGAGGCGCCCGCCCGAACCAGCCCACCGCGGTGGCCCACGCTCGCCTGCGCGGGTTGAGCGCGGTTTCGATATTGCTGAAACAGCAGCGCACGCGATTGAAAAACCGCATCGTGAAAAACGACTATCGTCGCATCGTTGGCAACGGCTTGGCGCCGAGGCCGAGGAGACTGGGTGAGCGAGGGGAACGGCGGCGGCAGCGCCGCCGGTACGAACGTGAGCAGTGACGTTGCTGCAGACCGGGGAGCCCCCCGGGGTCTGGCGCGCCTCAACATCCTCACCGCCATCCGCCACGGCGACATCCTGGGCTCGATCCTGCTGACCATGGCCGTCATGGCGATCATCGTCGTCGCCTTCGGCGGCAACCCCTGGATCGTCGCCAAGACCATCATCAGCAACTCGCTGGGCCAGGAGATCTTCCTGGGCCAGACGATCATGACCGCCACCATCCTGACACTGACCGGGCTGGCCGCGGCCATCCCGTTCACGGCGCGGCTGTGGAACATCGGCGGCGAGGGCCAGATGTTCGCCGGCGCGGTCGTGGCGGTGACACTCGGGATCATGCTCCCCGCGGGCACCTCGCACGGACTCTTCGTGCTCATCCTCATCGCCGGCGCAGCAGCCGGAGGCGCTGTCTGGGGCTCCATCCCGGGCCTGCTCAAGGCCTACTTCGACATCAACGAGATCGTCACCTCGCTGATGCTCAACTTCCTGACCTTCTTCGCGGCGAACTACGTCGTCACCGTGGCGTGGCCGGAGATCTACGCACAACTCCAGAGCCAGGAGATCCACGACAACGCCCGGTTCCCGGACTTCTGGGCCTCGGCGAAGGTAGACATCAGCGTCTTCATCGCCCTCGCCGCGGCGGTGGCCGCGTGGCTCCTGATCACCCGCACCTCGCTCGGCTTCTCCATCCGCTCCATCGGCGCCAACGCGCGTGCCGCCCGTCTGGCGGGCGTGCGCACCCGCCTGGTCACCGTGTCATCCTTCGCCACCGCCGGCGCGGCGGGCGGTCTGGCCGGCGCCGTCACGGTGGGAGGCGTCCACCACGACCTGGCTCTGGACCTGTGGATCTCCAACTACGGCTACGTCGGCATCGCCGTCGCACTGCTCGCCCGGCTGAACCCGATGGCCGTGCTGCCGGCCGCGTTCATCTTCTCGACGCTTCGCGTGGGGAGCAACAGCCTTCAGGCCGCCGCGGGCATCTCCTCCTCCTTCGGCGAGGTGCTCATCGCCACGTTCGTCATCATGTTGATGGTCACCGGGGCCATCAAGTTCCGCTACGCGCAGCACTAGGGGCACCGTGACAGAAGTAGTCCTCATCACGCTGTTCGGCTCGGGACTGGCCCTCATGGTGCCTGTCCTGCTAGCAGCGCTCGGCGAGGCCATCAGCGAGCAGGCCGGTGTCCTGAACGTGGGCATCGAGGGCACCATGCTGTTCGGCGCGGCCATCTGCGCGCTCGTGGGCGTCAACACCGGCAGCGTCCCCCTGGCCCTGCTCGCCGGCACGGCGACGGGCATGGCGGCAGGAATCGTGCTGTCGGCTCTCTACGTACGGCGCGGCACCGATCAGATCGTTACCGGGCTGCTGTTCAACATCTTCGCCCTGGGCGTGACGGGCATCCTGACCGCTCAGGTCATCATCGGGAACACGGCGCCCACCCTGTCGCCCTGGACGGTCCCGCTCCTGGGCCGGATTCCCAAGCTGCGCGACGTCCTCAACGAGCAGAACTTCCTGTTCTGGATCTCGCTCATCCTGGCCGTCGTGATCTTCTACGTCCTGCGGCGGACGTGGTGGGGGCTGTACGCGCGTGCCGCCGGTGAGCGCCCGCACGCATCCTCGTCGGCAGGCTTGGACGTGTGGCGGCTGCGGTACACGGCGGTCATCGCCGGCAACGCACTGGCCGGTCTCGGCGGTGCAGCTCTGGTGATGTCCACATCCGGCCGGTTCATTCCCGGGTTCACCTCGGGACGGGGCTTCATCGCCCTCGGCGTCGTCGTCGTGGCACGCTGGAACCCCCTGTGGGTGGTGGGCATAGCCGGTCTCTTCGGCCTCAGCCAGGCGCTGCAGTTCGTCGCCGGACTCGTCAGCTTCTTCGATCCCGTGCCCGACCAGTTCTGGCTGGCCCTCCCCTACCTCGTCACCGTGGCAGCCGTGGCGGTGTCGCGCGGCTCGCGCTACCCGGCTGCGGTGGGAGTCCCCTGGCGAGAGCCCGCTGCGGAGGCACGGGGATGACCACCGGCGACTTGGGGCAGCGCCGGGAGGGCGAATTACGATGCGCGGACCCGTGCATCGCCGCACAGGTCCGCCAACGACCCCGGCCCGAGCGCGCGGCTCGAGGCCCTAACCAAAACCACACCCAACCAAGGAGAGACAGATGAACCGTCGCACCGTGGCCAAGCTGTTCGGCTTGTTCTTGAGTGTCGCGTTGATCGCCGCCGCGTGCGGTGGGGACGACGACGACACCTCGGCGCCCGAGCCACCACCACCCGCCGCCGAGCCCGAGCCACCACCACCGCCTCCCGAGCCCACGCCCGCACCGGCGGACGAGCCCGCTCCGCCACCGGCAGCCGAGCCCGAGCCGCCGCCACCGCCTCCCGAGCCCGCACCCGCGCCGGCAGCTGACGCCGAGCCCTACCAGGCCGTCATCCTCTTCCCCGGCTTCTCCAACGACGAGAGCTGGGCGAACGCGTGGTGGGACGGTGCACTGGCGGCCGCCGCGGAATCGCCCAACCTGCACGTCGAGCCGACCGAGTACGCCTACGAGGTGGACGACTACCTGCAGCAGGGCCTCGCCTACGCCAGCGAGGGCTTCGACCTGGTCATCATGGCCCACGGCGCCATGGCCGACCCGGCCGCGCAGGTGGCCGAGGCCTACCCCGACGTCCAGGTGTGCGTCGCGCCGGTGGATCCCACCCCGGAGTTGCTGGACGGCAGCCCGGACAATCTGTGCTTCATCGACATGGCCCAGCACCACGCCAACTTCTTCACCGGCGTGCTGGCCGCGCTCATCACAGAGACAGGCCACGTCGGCGCGCTGGGCGGCTTCCCATTCCCGGCGCTGACCCGCCAGCCCGAGACGTTCCACCTGGGCGCCCGCTGCGTGAACCCGGATATCGAGTTCACCCAGGAGTACATCCAGACCTGGGACGACACCGGCCTGGCCAAGACGGCGGCGCAGGCGCTCATCGCCGGCGGCGTGGACGTGATCCAGTCCGCCACCGACCAGGCCGTGCTCGGCATCATCGACGCGGCGGAGGAGGCCGACAGCCAGGTCTGGGTCATCCCGGCCTACTACGACAGCCACCACATCTCCCCCGACGTGATCCTGACGTCCTCGGTCCACGGGCTCGCCGATGTGGCCTACGCCATGTTGAACCGTGGCATGAGCGGTGAGATCGAGAAGTTCAACGACTTCACCGCTTACAACACGCCGGGCATCCAGGCGTCGCCACTGCGCGATCCCGCACTCTCGGCTCTCAGCGCCGATGAGTTGGCCATCTACGAGGACTTCGAGGCGAGGGTCCGCAGCGGCGAGATCCAGATCCCCGATGAGACCAAGGGCGACAACCCCGTCGGCCTCGAGGTGGGCATCGGCGGCACGATCAACCTCGCCGACATCGGCTGCTGAGGCCCCGGTCCGAAGCGCCGACCGGCACAACTGAATCAGAACCCGGTCACCGGGGAGCGAGGCGCACACCGCGCCGTTGCTCCCCGGTGACCGGCTGGCCGGACGCCTCGTGCGGACCGGCCCCACCGACCCCCGACCCACACACGATCCAACCGACACATAGGAGGTAACCATGGAAACCGAGATGTACTGCTACCTGGAGAACAAGGAACGGCGCGTGCTCCCTTCGGGCACCAGCAACTCTGCCGACGTGTTCGAGAAGTGGCTGGATCCCGACAAGACGGCAGTGGCCTGCATCGACATGCACCGCGGTCACGTGGGGCCTGAGGCCGAGCTGACGTGCCCCGCGCCACGCGCACGCTGGCGCATCCCGGCGCACAACATGTTCCACGCCGCCTGCCGCGCCATCGGCATCCCCATCATCCACGTCCAGCACTGGCAGCGCTACGGCGGGATCGACGACCTGCACTCGCGCCATCACAACCGCATGGCCAACTGGCGGGCGATGTACGAGCTTTACCTGCCGCCCAACTCCCTCATGGACCAGCACTCCTGGGAGGGCACCGAATGGCTCGACATCCTGGTCGAGGAGGAGGAGGGCGACCTGTACGTGCGCACCAAGAAGCGCCTGTCCGCTTTCTACCCCACCGACCTGGAGTTCCTGCTTCACCAGCTCAACGTGCCGAACCTCGTCCTGACCGGCACCTACACCGACGCCTGCGTGCTCTCTTCGGCCTTCGATGCCGCCAACCGGGACTTCCGGGTGATCGTGCCCCGCGACATCGTGGCGGGCTACAGCCAGGAGGTCGAGGACTCGGCGCTGACGATCATCTCGCTGCACCTCGGGCTCGTCACCGACGGCCCCGCCCTGGTACGCGAGTGGTACGCCCGCAAGGGCATGGCAGTGCCCGCGGGGTTCGAGGGGATCACCGAGATCACCGAGAGCTGCGGACTGCTCACGGATCGGGACGCGGAGAGCCAGGAAGCGGCCTGAGGCACGACCCGACCGGACTACGAACAACCGAGGGAGGGGACGCCGGGGGGCGATTCGCGACGCCTCCGAAGTCGAAGGAGCGAACGACCACCGGCGGCCCCGACCGGACCAGCAACCACGGAGGAAACAATGTCCAGCGATATCCAGCACATCTGGGGCGGCGAGCCCGCGCCTCTCATGCCCTATACCCCTGCCGTCAAGGCCGGGGACTGGGTGTTCTTCTCGGGCCAGCTCGCCACCGACTTCGAGACCGGCATCACCGCGGAGGGCGGCGGCGACGGGCGCAACCCTTACCTGGACAATCACCTGGAGTTGCAGTCCAAGGTCATCCTGGACAACCTCACGACCACCCTGGCCGCGGCCGGCTGCGACATCGCCACCGACGTCGTGCGGATCTATCAGTGGTTCACCTCTGAATTCCCCACCATGGAGGAGTTCGCCGAAGGGAACACCTGGCCGCGCATCACCATCACGCCGTACCTGCGCACCAGGGACCTCTACATCAAGCCGCCGCGCCCCGCCTCCACCGGCATGGGCATCAAAGAGCTGCTCGTCGCTGACTCGCTCATCGAGGTGGACCTGCTGGCGATCCCCGGCGGCCCAAGCGTGGGTTACGAGACACCCGAGGGCGTGCCGTCACCTCTTGCCGGGTACTCGCCGGCGATCCGCCGGGGCGACTGGATCTTCCTGGCCGGGGAGATCCCGGTCGACTGGATGGGCGACTGGATGTCCGAGCGCCACATGGGTGAGCACAGTGGCCTCGCACCCGAGGCGCGGGTCAACCCCTACCTCTGGTACGACTCGCCGATCGAGCGCCAGACCGACTACACGCTCCAGAAGCTCGAGAAGATCGCGGCGGCGGCCGGCGCCTCCTCGCTGAACAACTGCGTCAAGGCCACCGTGTACCTGTCCAGCCCCAACGACTTCGCCGGAATGGACAGGGTGTGGCGCCAATGGTTCCCCGAGAACCCGCCGGCCCGCGTGGTGGTGCCCTACATGGGCCTCGGCGGCATGGGATCGCGCATCGAGATCGCCATGAAACTGCTTGCCGACGACGCCTCCATCTCCAAGGAGACCATCGAGACATCCGACGCCGTGGAGCCTCCGTGGCACGAGCCGCAGGCCGTCAAGGCGGGCGACTACGTGTTCTTCAGCACCATGATCCCCACCGACGAACGAGGCAGCCTGCCCGCCGGCGTGCAACGCAACCCGGGCTTCCCCCACTACGGCCTGCCGGCGCAGATGGAAATGGAGTACCTGCTGGGCAACATCTCAGCCATCTGCGAGGCAGCCGGAACGTCGCTGGAGAACATCTGCAAGCGGCAGTGCTACCACGCCGACTTCGCGGACTTCCAGATCTCCATCAACGAGTGGGCACGTCACTTCCCCGGCGGGAAGCCGGCCTCCACGACGATGCGGATCGGTGGACCACTGCAGGTGCCCGGCGCGCACGTGATCCTCGACCTGATCGGCTACGCCCCGTCGGCCTGACGGCGGCGTTCGGCAGCGGCGGCGGGGAGTAGCCCATGGCAACGGCGGGTTCGATCCTGGGACACAGCGTGCTGCGCCGCGAGGACGCGGCGCTGCTGGTCGGTGGCCGTCCCTACGTGGACGACCTCGACATTCCGGCGCGCAGCGTCGTCTTCGTGCGCTCGGACGTTCCGCACGGCCGGATCGTCAGCATCTCCGGAGGTGAGGGCGTCTACACCGCGGAGGACCTGAACATCCCCGACATGCTGGCCGGCCCGCCTGCGCCAGCGCACTTCGGCCGTCCGGCCCTGGCCACCGGCACGGTGGGCTACGTGGGTGACCCGATTGCGGTCGTGGTGGCCGGCACGCTCGCCGAGGCCCGGGACCGTGCCGAGGATGTGGTGGTCGAGATCGAGGAACTTCCCGCGGTCTCCGATCCGATGGAAGGCACCGAGATCGTCTTCGAGGTGGACCCGATCGAGGACCCGGGAGCCCTCGACGATGCCGAGGTGGTCGTGTCGTTCAGGTACGTGAACCAGAAGATCGCCCCGGCGCCCATGGAGACGAACGGGATCCTGGCCATCCCGAACGTCGACGGCACCGGACGCCTGCGCCTCTGGGTTCCCACGCAGTGCCCATTCTCGGTTCAGCAGACCATCGCCGCCTGCCTGGAGCTAGACCTTGATCGGATCCACGTCGTGGTGCCCGCCACCGGCGGGGGCTTCGGAGCCAAGGGTCACGCGTACGTGGAGCAGGTGGTGACCGCTTCCCTCGCAATGCGGCTCGGCGAGCCGCTGCGCTGGATCGAGTCCCGCACCGAGAACATGCTCCACATGGGCCACGCCCGGGGCCAGGTCCAGGACGTGCAGATCGGCGCCCGCGCCGACGGCACGGTCGTGGGAATGAAGTGGAACGTCACCCAGGACGCCGGGGCCTACCCCGACATCGGCGCCTGGTTGACCTTCTACACCAAGATGATGGCCTCGGGCACCTACAAGATCCCGCGGATGGACTTCCGGGCGCGCAGCGTGGTGACCAACAGCGCACCCACCGGGGCACTACGGGGCGCGGGACGGCCCGAGGCGGCGGCGCTCGTGGAACGGGCCATGGACATGCTGGCTGCCGAGACGGGGCTCGACCCTGTGGAGGTGCGGCGCCGCAACCTGATCGAGACCCACAGCGAGCCGGTCGAGACCCTCACGGGGGCCGTCTACGACGCCGGCGACTACCTGGGGGCCATGGAACGCGCCGTCGAGCTTGCCGGCTATGACGACTTGCGCCGCGAGCAGGCGGAGCGGCGCGCCCGCGGCGACCGATACCAACTCGGCATCGGCGTGGCCAACTACATCGAAGTCACCGGCAACGGCCCCAGCAACGACTACGGCTCCGTGGAGATCCACGACGACGGCACCGCCACGGTGCTGTCGGGCGTCTCATCCCACGGCCAGGGCCACCAGACCACCTACGCCCAGATCGCCTCGGAGCAACTGGGCATCGGTTGGCAGCAGATCAGCGTCGTCCAGTCCGACACCGACCTGGTCCCCCGCGGCAACGGCACCTACGGCTCCCGCTCGCTGCAACTCGGGGGATCGGCGATCGACCGGGCCGCAGCCGCCGTGGCGGACCAGGCCCGCCAGGTGGCCGCGGACTATCTCGAGGCCAACGTGGACGACATCTCCGTGTACCACGGCGAGGGCCTCGGCGTGGCCGGGTCACCCGACACTGTGCTCTCCTGGAGCAGGCTCGCCGAACTGTCCCCCGAACCGCTGGCCGCCGAATGCGACTTCGACCAGGGATCTCGGACCTTCCCGTTCGGCACCCACGTGGCGGTCGTCGAAGTGGACACCGAGACGGGCGGCGTTCGCCAACTGCGCCACCTCTGCGTGGACGACTGCGGCAACGTCATCAACCCGCTCCTGGCCGAGGGGCAACAGCACGGCGGAATCGCGCAGGGCGTCGCCCAGGCGCTGTGGGAAGAGATGGTCTACGACGCCGGCGCAGGTCCGCGGACCACCAACTTCGGGGACTACCTCATCCCTTCGGCAGCGGAGTTCTGCGACTTCGAGACCCACCGGAACAACACGCCCACGCCGCTCAACCCGCTGGGCGCAAAGGGCATCGGCGAGGCCGGCACCGTCGGCGCTACGCCGGCGGTGCAGAGCGCAGTGATCGACGCGCTGGCGCCGTACGGGGTTCGCCACCTGGACATGCCGCTCACGCCCGAGAGGGTCTGGCGGGCGATGACCACCGACGGCAACGGCCGCTGAGGCGCCGGAGAACCGACCGAGGAGCTGCCCGACGTGACCGCATCAACCAACGGCACCGTCGTGGAACTCCACGGCATCTCCAAGAGCTACGGCGAGACGCGGGCGAACGTGGACATCGACTTCGATCTGCGCGCCGGGGAGATCCACGTGCTGCTGGGCGAGAACGGCGCCGGCAAGACGACCTTGATGAACGTCATGTTCGGTCACGTCCTGCCCGACGCCGGCACAATCCACGTGCGCGGCGAGCCTGCGGACATCCACTCGCCCCACGACGCCTTGGAGCTGGGCATCGGGATGGTGCACCAGCACTTCTCTCTGGTTCCCACCTTCAGCGTCGCCGAGAACATCGTGCTGGGCTCGCGCCCCGCAACCGACCTCCGGTTCAAGCGCGGCGCCATCGGGGCCGAGACGAACGAGTTGGCCGAACGGCACGGCATGCCGCTCGACCCCCACGTGCAGGTGCAGGACCTTCCCGTCGACCTGCAGCAGCGCGTGGAGATCCTGAAGGTGCTCTACCGGGGTGCCACCATCCTGATCCTCGACGAACCGACTTCCCTCCTGGGTCCGCGACAGATCGAGAACCTGCTGGACATCCTGCGCGACCTCCGCGAGCGCGGCTGCTCGATCGTGTTGGTCACCCACAAGCTTGGCGAGGTGATGGAGGTGGCAGACCGGGTCACCGTGCTCCGCGCCGGTGAGTGGGTCACGACCACCGAGCGCGGGGACTTCGACGAGCGCAGTCTCACCCGGGCCATGACCGGACACGAGATCACCGCCGTCGAGAGCGACCACGCCCCGTGGACCGATGACGTGCCGCTGTTGGACGTGCGGGACCTGAATGCCCCCGGCGAGGGCTCCGACCATCTCGACGACATGTCCTTCATGGTGCGCCCCGGAGAGATCCTCGGCGTGGCCGGCGTGGAAGGCAACGGCCAGCGCACGCTGGTGAACTGCGTCTGCGGGCTCGACGGGGCGGAATCCGGGTCCGTCCACATCGCCGGGGAGGACGTGACCGGTGCCGGCACGAACGCCCTCCGCAGCGCGGGACTGGCGGTGATACCCGAGGATCGGCACAGTTGGGGCCTCATCCTGGACATGACCCTGGCGGAGAACATCGCGATGTCGGACATCCCCGCCGGCGCATACAACAAGACCGGGCTCCTGGACTGGCGCGGTGTCCGTCGCCGAGCCCGTGAGCTGCTCGAGGAGTACGACGTGCGCCCCCCCGACCCGGACCTGCTGGCTTCGAGCCTGTCCGGCGGAAACCAGCAGAAGGTGGTCCTCGCCCGGGAGTTGTCGAGGGAACCGAAGGTGCTCATTGCCGACAACCCCACGTGGGGCCTCGACGTCGGCGCAATCGAGTACGTGCACCGCCGGCTGCTCGACGTCAAGCACAGCGGAGCGGCCGTGCTCTTGCTCTCCATGGACCTCGAGGAGTTGCTGAAGCTGAGTGACCGTCTCATCGTGCTGTTTCGGGGACGCATCATGCTCGAGTGCTCGGTCCGCGACCTCGACATGGACGAGTTGGCTCTGGCTATGGCCGGGCGGACAGCGGCGGCAGCCACCTAGAGCGCCGGCGGCGGGCCGCGCCGGGGCACCGGCGATTGCACACCGCAACGGTCGTGCTGCTACTGTGTTTTCAACGGGATTGAAGCTCTGTACTTCAGAGCGGAACAGAAAGTGAGAGGGGCAATAGTGCGACGTATTTTGCTGCCATTGATCGCGGTCGTGGTACTGGGCGGTGTCGTCCTCAGCTGCGGCGACGACGACGAGGGCCCGGTCAAGCTCGGATTCCTGGCCGGCCTGTCCGGTGACTACTCCGAATGGGGCCCACCCAGCCAGGACGGCGCAGAGGCCGCGATCGGCGTCATCAACGCCAACGGCGGCATCCTGGGTCGCGACGCTGAACTCGTGGTGCAGGACAACCTGTCCACCGCCGAGGGCGCCGTCACGGGATACAACCGGATCCGCGAGGAGATCGACGCACTGGGCGGCGTCGAGTCCGACGGGGCCGTGGCCCTGCTGAACACCGTTGCCGAGGACGAGATGCCGACCATGTGCCCGGCCTGCGGCACGACCGTGCTGGACACCGAGGGCGGCAACTACATCTGGCGCATCACCGCGTCGGACACCACCTACGGCATCATCTCCGCACAGCTGGCCCGCGACTCGGGCTACTCGCGCGTGGCCATGCTGGTGCAGCAGACCGAGGGCACCGAGAGCCCGGCCAACGTCTTCAGAGACGTCTGGGAGAACAAGATCGGCGGCGAGATCACAGCCGACGTGCGCTTCCAGCCCGGCCAGGACAGCTACCAGGCGCAGGTCGAGCAGGCCTTCGCCGGCGATCCCGACGCCGTCTACATCGGCGCCGGCCCCCAAGCAGGCATCCCGATCATCCGGGAGTACATCGCCAGGGGCTACGAGGCCACGATCCTGGTCTCACCGGACCTGCAGGTACCCGACATCGCCGAGACCGCGGCCGAGTTGCCGACCGGTCGGATTCTGGCCGCGCAGGTCACCGACGACTTCGACTCCCCGGCATATTCCGCCTTCGCCGCGGCGCACCAGGAGTACGCCAACAAGCCGCCTCCAACGGGGTTCTACGAGACCAACCAGTTCGATCAGTACATCATCCTGGCGCTGGCGATGACCGCCGCCGAGTCCACTGACGGGCCCGACATTGCGGCTCAGGTCTACAACGTCACGAACGCGCCGGGCACCAAGGTGTACACCTACGCCGACGGTGTCGCAGCGCTCGAGCGCGGCGAGACGATCGACTACGACGGTCCCTCGGGCTCCATCGAGTTGAACACCACCACCGGCAACCTGGTCTCACCCAAGGTCGCCGTGCAGCACATCGTCAGCGGCGGCTACACGGCGCGCGAGGTCATCGAACTCGACGCAAGCCTGGGCCGCTAGACGTCCTAGACCGATAGTCATTCCGGGGCGGCCCATCGCAGGGCCGCCCCGGGTCTCGGTTCTGTTCGCGTGCAACACGTCATCTTCGGGCTGACCACCGGCGGGGTTCTTGCCGCTGCGACGGTCGGGTTCGCCCTCATCCGCCAGACCGAGAACATCCTGCACATCGCCCACGGGCAGATGCTGGCGCTTGGCGCCTACCTGTCCGTCATCCTGATCACCAACGCCGGGCTGAACGTCTTCGCGGCCGGGCTCCTGTCCATGGTGATCATGGGCGTCCTGGGTGTGGCGCTGGGGATAGTGGTCTTCAAGCCGGTGATGGACCAGGGCGGCAACGTGCTGCTGTTCACGTCGATCGGCCTCGCCTTCGTCATCTACGGGGCGATCATCGCCATCTTCGGCACCATCCTGCGCACGGTGCCGGTGGGGTTCGGCAGCCGCATCGAGTTCTCAGTGCCCGAGTTCGTGCTGGTTCTCGTACTGGCCGCTTCCCTGGCGGCGCTCGTGGGCTGGCTGCTGGCCAACCGCTCCCGGCGCGCCGAGCACCGCGAGGTCGTCGGCACGTGGGCCGAGGTGTGGGCCGCCCGCAGTACCGGGCTGGCGCTGGCTCTCGCAGCCGCGGCGGCGGCGGTCATTTTCGTGCTGGCCACCCAGAACGACGGCTTCGGGGCAGAGCGCAACGCCCTCGACATCGCCACCGGCGAGTTGATCATGATCCTGCTGTCGCTGGGGGCGGTGCTGGGCCTGCAATTCTTCCTGTCGTTGACGCGCATGGGCCGCTGGCTGCGGGCCGCGGCCTCCAACCCCCATCTCGCCGCCGTCCGCGGAATACCGGTGCGGGTGGTCTCCAGTGTCGTGTGGTTCATCGGCTCGGCGCTGGCCGCCATGGCCGGAGTCATGATCGCGGTGCGCCGCGGCGGCGTCACGACCCCGCTGGGATGGGAGAACATCCTGGTGATCCTGTCCGCGGCCGTCCTCGGCGGCACCGGCAGCATCATGGGAGTGATGGCCGCGGCGGTGCTCCTGGGCCTGGCCATGGACGTGAGCGCGCTGTGGATCCCCACCGCCTACCGCTTGGTCGTGGCGTTCGGGGCCCTGATCCTGGTGCTGCTCGTGCGTCCCGAGGGGTTGTTCAGCACGCGCCGCCGGGCGGAGCAGGCCGCATGATCACGCTCGCCGCCATCAGCGCCCTGGGGTCGCCCACGTTCTGGGTGAGCCTCCTCACCCTCATCGGCGTCTACGCCGCGGTCACCATGCTCCTGAACGTGGAGGCGGGATGGGGCGGCATGTGGGACCTGGGCATCGTGGGGCTGCTGGCCATCGGCTCGTACACCTACACCATCGTGACGAACCCGCCCGGGGAATTCGATGTGGTCTACGCGCCCGGCTGGCCCGTCTGGGCGGGAATCCTCGCGGCCATGGCGATGACGGGCATCGTGGCCTTCCTCGTCGGCCTACCTGCTCTGCGCGCACGGCGCGAGTACTTCCTGATCATCACGTTCGCGTTCGCCGAGGTGTTCCGCCAGTTGGCGATCAACCTGCGCGACCTCACGCAAGGAACGGTGGGATTCAACAGCGTGGCCCGGCCCTTCGAGAGCTTCTTCGAACGGGACGCCCTGAGGGCCGTCCTGCTCATTGTGACCTGGGGCGCGGCGCTGCTCGTCTACGCGCTGACCCGCCGCATCAGCCGCTCGGGCTACGGGCGGGCCCTGCGGGCGATGCGCGACAACGAGCCGGTGGCCCTGTCGCTGGGCATCCGCGTCAGCCGGTTGCGCCTGCAGACCTTCGTGCTGGTTGGCATCGCCGTCGGGGGGGTCGCCCCGCTGTACATGTGGTGGCTGCGCTACGCCAATCCCAGCGTGTTCGAGCCGCAGTTCACGTTCACGGCATGGACCGCGCTGGTGCTCGGCGGCATCGCCAGCCGCTTCGGCGCCGTGCTGGGCGTGGCGGTCCTGCTGCTCTTCACGGAGTTGGTGGAGTTGATCGAGGTGCCGCTGGAGTTCCGTACCGTCCTCGTGGCCGTACATCCCCTGGCCATCGGCCTCCTGCTGGTGCTGGTGCTGCGCTTCCGCCCCGAGGGCCTCCTCTCGGAACGCAGGACGTTCGGAGCACGAGCCCGACTGCCGACAACTCTCGACCTTGCAGGGGCTGCCTTGCTGTCTCGACTCCGGCGGCTGAGCCTGCGCGGTGACGAGGGGGCGGCATGAGGACCCCGGAGAGCAACGGCAACGGAGCTCTGCTGAGCACCCGCGGTTTGTACAAGGCCTTCGGAGGCAACGTGGCGGTGCACGACGTCTCGCTGGATCTCTACCCGGACCGCATCACCGCCCTCATCGGTCCCAACGGCGCCGGCAAGACGACACTGTTCAACATCGTGACCGGCTACGAGCGGGCCGATGCCGGCGAGATCACCTTCGACGGCCAGCAGGTGACCGGGCTCGCCCCCTGGCATATCTCGCGACGGGGCGTCGTACGTACCTTCCAGACGCCGGTGGGCTTTCCCACCATGACCCTCTGGGAGAGCATGCAGGTAGCGGGCGCTTCTCACGCGGTTCTCACCGGGATGTTGACCGGCCGGGGCAAGCGCGAGACCGCCGATCTGTCGCAGCGGGCCGACGAGATCCTCGAGAACCTGGGGTTGCACGAGTTGCTGGATACCCCGGTGGACGAGTTGGCCGCCGGCGACCGCAAGCTGGCGGAGATGGCCCGCCAGCTCATGGCCCGGCCCCGGCTACTGCTCCTGGACGAGCCGGCCGCCGGCGTCAACCCGGGTGCGATCTCGCGGCTATCGGAACTCATCCGCGAGGTCCACCGCAGTGGCATCGCCCTGATGATCATCGACCACAACCTCTCCTTCGTGCTCGACGTCGCGGACTACGTGCACACCATGGCCAACGGGCGGATCATCGCCGAGGGAACCCCCGAGGAGACCGCCGCCAACCCCGTGGTCCGCCAGGTGTACATGGGAGTCGAAACGTGAACGACGAGACGGCGGCCAGTACCTCCGTGGACCAGGCGCCGGCCCGGAGCCTGGCGATCAGCGACGTGCACTCCGGCTACGGCGACCTGCCCATCCTGCACGGCGTGAGCCTTGAGGTGGCGCCGGCAGAGATCGTGGCGGTGATCGGGCCGAACGGAGCCGGCAAGTCCACCCTGATGAAGACCCTGTTCGGGCTGCTCGCACTGCGAGGCGGCACGATGACCTTCGGCGACGAGGACCTGGGTTCGACCGGCGCAGGAGCCCGCGCCAAGCTCGGGATGGCGTACGTCCCCCAGGAGGGCAGCACCTTCCCGGAACTCACGGTGTACGACAATCTCGCCGTCAGCCTGCTGCACGAACACACGCGCACCCAGCACCGCCGCATCGGCGAGATGCTGGAGTCCTTCCCGGCGCTGCAGGAGTTGCGCCGAGCCCGCGCCGGCACGCTGTCGGGCGGCGAGCGCCAGATGCTGGCCATCGCCTCGGCGATGATCTCCCAGCCTCGCTTTCTGGCGCTCGACGAGCCCACCACCGGCCTGGCACCGTCGATCGTGCAGGAGCGCATCGCCGACATCGTGGCCGTGCGCGAGCGGGGCACCTCGGTCCTGTGGGTCATCGAGGAGAGCCCGATGCTGTGCCTGCCGAACGTGGACAGGGTCTACGTGTTGAACTCCGGCGTGCTGGGGCCCTCCCAGCCGGCGGAGGACATGCTCGACGAGGAGCTGCTGCAGGCTACGTTCTTCGGGATCGACCATCATCGGGAGTAGAAAAACTCAGATCCAGGGGGCGTCATGACCACGACAGCGACGGTTGCGAGTCTCGATGACATCGGAGCCGACCCTCCCGACCTCACCAACTACTGGCATCCGGTGCTGGAATCCGCCGAGGTGACCGCGGACGCGCCGATCGGGTTCGAGTTGCTGGGACGGCGACTGGTGGCCTTCCGCGAGGACGGGCAGGCACGGGTGCTGGAGGACCTGTGCATTCACCGGGGCACGGCACTGTCGCTGGGTTGGATCACCCCGGAGGGCTGCATCGCTTGCCCCTACCACGGCTGGGAGTACAACGGCGACGGTCGCTGCGTGAGAATCCCGGCGTTCGAGCCGGGTTCGCCCATCCCGTCGGGGGCGGGGGTCAAGAGCTTCGCCACCACCGAGCGCTACGGGCTCGTCTGGGTTGCTCTCGCCGATCCGGTGGCGCCGATAACCGAGTGGCCCAGCGGCGAGTGGGAGGACCCCAACGTCGAGATCTGGTACAGCCACCGCTATTCGTGGCACGCCTCGGCGGCTCGGACTGTCGAGAACTTCCTGGACGTCTCGCACTTCCCGTTCCTGCACGACGGGCTGCTGGGCAGCCGCGACCAAACGGTGATCGGGCCCTCCGACGTGGCCGAAACCGACTACGGCTTCTACGTCAGCTACAAGGCGCTCGAGCCGGGCGGGGTGCACTCCCCCAGCGGAACCGAGGTGCACTGGGAGTACTTCCTGTGGCTGCCGTTCAGCGTGCACCTGCGCAAGGGCACCCCCGACGGCCATAGCACTGTGGTGTCGCTGGCGTGCCGCCCCACCAACGACGACTCCAACGAGCTGTTCCTCTGGCTGTCGCGGAACTACGACCTGGGCGTCGACAGAACCGGGTTCCACGAGTTCACCCACGAGATCATGGAGGGCGACCGCAGGGTCGTGGAGAGCCAGCGCCCCGTGCCGCTACCGGTCCGCCTCACCGAGGAACTGCACCTGCGCGGCCCCGACGCCGCCGCCCTGGCCTACCGCCGAGCCCTGGGCCCCATCGGCGGCATCTGACCCGCTGCTTGCGATGAGCGGTCCGGGGCGCCGATTCCGGGTGCCGCCGAAGCGTCAACATCGGCGCGGGCGCGCAACCGGGGGGAATCCGGCATGAGCCGACACATCGGCGTCCTGGCCGCTATCGCGATCGGCGCGAGCGCTCTCGCTGCCGTGCCGGCGGTCGCTCAGGACACCGCCATCGCCGATGCTCCCCCCACCAGCGTGCGAATCCAGGCGCGCAAGCTCGAGGCGGGCAAGGTGGAGTTCGGCCTCCGGCTCGGCGGTAACCGGCAGTGGCTGCCCCCGGCTCGCCTGTTCCCCTACGCCACCGCCGAGGTCGGACGGTGGCTCTTCTCCTCGCCGTACACGATGCGTGGCGGCGCCCTGGTGCGGATCCAAGCGCGACTCCTCGCCGACGGCAGGATCGAGTTCGGGCTGCAGCTCGACGGCGAGCAGGTATGGCTCCCCCGGGCGCGTTACTTCCCCTACGACACGGCCATGGTCGGGGCGTGGCTCTTCTCCTCGCCCTACTCGCCGCCGGGCGAGCAGGGCACGCCAGGCGACGCGCCGCGCAACCTGCGCGTCGTCGCCGTGGTCTGCAACGACCGGTCGCTGCACAGTGTCCGGCTGGCCTGGGACCCCCCGCGGGGCGCCGACCGCTCGACCATCACGGGTTATGAGCTCTCGCGGCTGCGAGTCAGGCAACCCGACCGGCGCAACCACCCCATATTCGAACATTGGGTTTCGGCATGGAGGCACAACCCCCCGGAGATATCCGATGCGGGCATGCCGGCGGTTGTCAGCCGCACATCCTTCATCGACAGCGACGTCTTCAACCTCGAAGTGTACGAGTGGTCGGTGCGAGCGACGAGCGGCGCCGGGAGGAGCGCCCCGGCCAAGGTGCGAATGTCCTACTCCACGTCCTACTCCCACTACCGGCCCGGCGCTCGGGAGGTGTACCGCAGCTCCTGCGACGGAACGGCCAGACCGCCAACCGACATCTCAGCACCGGACGCGTTGCTGAACCCGCCGGTACCGGGCGCACCGCAGGACCTGAGCGTGGAGCGGATCGGAGACTGGAGCGATGGCGTCCAGGACATCGACCTGAGTTGGTCACCACCGGTTGACGACGGCGGCGACCGGGTCACGCACTACCAAGTGCTGATCTTCGACTCTGCGGGCAACTATCTCGAAGGCGTCGTTTTCGGGGCGCAGCGCGGTCGTAACGTCGGCTCCCTCGGTATCAGCGCGGGCACTGGTTTGAACCCCGGCGAGGTCTTCCTCGTCGTGTTGACCGCCGTGAACACGTACGGGGACGGAGAACCTGCGCATTTCTCCCTCACGGCGACGGGATCCCCCCAACCCACGAACCTGCGGCTGTAGCTGCCGTGTGACGCGGACGGCAACCCGTGGGCCAGTCACCTCACGTGGGATTCTCCCCGGAACGCCGCTGACTGAGCGATAACGGATTGTCGAGCATCCCTCGAACTGCCTGGGCAAGAACTGCGGGTATCGGGCGGTGCCACAATCGCCTACCGGGAGTTCTGGCACAGAGCCTCCGTCTGGATGAAGTGGATCCCCGAAGCCGACGAGACGTCCTTCAGTGTGCGGGCCGCGACCGCGGACGGACTGAGCGGTGCGGCGACACTCGTCGTCGGCACCGAAGCGCATATACGCACCACAACCGGATCCGTCCCGACTGACTAGCGTTAAGGTACTCGGTCATCGTCGAAGGGGGGAGACGAACATGATCCGTCGGATTGGCGCCCTTGCCGCCGTTGTCATCGCTGCGAGTGCTCTGGTCGCCCCGCCTGGAGCGAGCCACCAACCCAGCTGGGGTGTGTACAAGCCCATGGAGGACACGTAGGACTGTCCGCAGGTGAGAGCAGCCGCGGTGATCGAGTTGCTGGGCCTCGAACCGCTTCCGGAGGAGGGCGGCTACTTCGCCGAGACGTGGCGCGATCCGCACAGTTCGGCGATCTACTACCTGGTTGTCCCCGGCGATTTCTCGGCCATGCACCGGGTCGACGCGGCAGAACTCTGGCATCACTACGCCGGCGCCGCCGTCGAAATGCTGCTGCTGCACCCCGACGGGGCGGTCGAGACCCCGGTGCTGGGCAGCGAACTGGCGGCCGGGCAGCGGCCCTGTGTCACAGTCCCCGCCGGAACCTGGATGGGGATCTGCACGACCGGCGAGTGGTCGCTGATGGGAACCACGATGGCGCCGCCCTACCACGAAGAGGGATTCGAGTTGGGCGACCCCGAGGAGTTGACGGCGCAGTATCCCGCCGCCGCCGAGGCGATCGCCAAGCTGGTCCGCTGAGCGGAGTCTTGCCGCCTGCCGCAATCAGCCTGGGTCGCAGGCTGAGTTCGCCGTCGGGCCGGTGACCCTTCGACAAGCTGCATGTCAGGGGCTCAGGCGTCCCAGGCGCGGCCTTCGATCTCGGCGGGGTGGCCGTGGCGGTTCAGCAGGTCCACGACGGCGTCCTGGGCGAAGCGGAGCCCGTCGTGCATCCCCAACCGGAACGGCGTGCCGCCCTTGGCGGCGTTGTAGTCCAACTCGGAGTTGATGCGCCCCAGCAGGCTCTGGAGATCCTCGACGAGGGTGTCGCCAGAGGCGATGACCCGCTGCCCCTGGTTGGCCTCAAGAGAGTTGCCCGGAGGGTTCGCAGCGGTCGCCGCGCTGCCGGTGGGCGCGTCCTGCGCCTGAAGCCCCACGATCTCCGCAAGCTGCTCAGCGTCGAACCCCACGACTTGGCGGTCGCCGGCGATCAGGGTCGGCACGACGAGATCGCCGGTCAGTGCCAGCAGTTCGTCACGGGCGTCGGTGCTCTGGCGGATGTTGCGGTCGTCGAACTCGACGGAGTGCTCGTTCAGGAAGTCCCGAACACGGCAGCACTCCTGTCAAGTCGGCGTCCGCGCATCCGTGTTCAAGCTGTAGAGGACAACCTGCTGCATGTATGGCTCCTTCCCGACCGAGCGACCGGGCCGTCGCCCGGCGATGCGGGCCTGATTCTCACACCCCCGGCGCCGGCGCACAACAACAACCGACGCCAATCTCCGTTGCCGGAGAGGTGAGTCTCCAGAGGCTCGCTCACGGCTCGGCGGCGGAGCCGGAGCAGCCTCAGCCGGGAGCGGCATCGGAGTCATCCGCTTCGTTCAGGCACTCGTCAGCGACGTTCGAAGGAATGCTGACGCGGTCGCCGAACACGGGGGTGTCACTAATCTCGATCCCAAACGCCTCGAGGCAGGCAAGCTGGGCGTCCGTCAAAACGGAGTCTGCTTCGACCAGGCACGAGTGAGCGGGGTTCGGAGGAATGCCGATGCGGTTGCCGAACACGGGTGTGTCGCTGAACTCGATCCCAAACGCCTCGAGGCAGGCAAGCTGGGCGTCCGTCAGGACGAACTCGCCGTCGTCATGGCCCAGGCCGGTCGCCGGTTCGTCGACCGCGAGTTCGGCGAGGGTCGCGGCAGCCGCGGCGAGTCGGCCGTCGGGGTCGTGTTCGGCGCGGGCGGCGGTGACCAGGTCGTCGAGATCACCGAGGGGTGCGAGCTGACGCTCCAACAGGCGCGCGGGTGTCCTGCCGTCCTGGAGTTGCTGGGCGACATCGGACGCGCCAAGGCGTTCGAGTAGCACGAGCAGGGTGGCGCCGCTGCTGTAGAACCGGAAGAATCCGAAGAACGTCTTGACACCGGAGTGCTGCAACTCCGGGGCGGCGAGGTTCTGGTCGTAGTGCTCCAACTCCCAGGTGTGATTGGTCGAGGTGGAATAGACGTTGCCGATCGAGCCGCCGATGCGGTGTTCGATGAATCGCGCGGATCCTTCGACGCGTTCCTGCTCCTCGTCGTGCGCGACCCGAAAATCGCGCTGTCGACGAGTGGCTCGAACTGCAGCGAACTGGCGCGCCAGGCGTCCGAGGTCACCGGAGTCGTCGGCGCGATAGGCGGCGATGAGGATCCGGTTCTCGAGCAGCACCAATTCGAGATTCGCCGCCGAGAAGTCGTAGCGATCGACATACTGGCGGGCCGTCCCCGGCGTCCACTCATCCCACTGATACCGATGGAATGCCTCGTGCACGAGCATGGCGACGAACTCGGGAGTCCCGGCCTCGCGGCCGAGTTCACCTTCCTGGGCGATCAGCACGAACGTTTCCGTCCCTCCGACGTCGGCGAAGAAGTCGAACGGAGATCGGGCGGCCAACCAGCCCGGGTCGGCCAGTTCGCCGATCGCCACGATCTTGTGGCCGTCGACGTCCATGCTCCTTATCCTGGGCAGTGCACGAAACACAGGATCTCCGATGACGGCATGCTGCACGCGTACAGGAATCCGATCCGGATCTTCGCTCTCGACGACTTGATCATGCTCATAGGACCGGACGAGTCCGCGCGACTCGTCGAGATCGGAGTCGCGCGAAGCGAGGGTATCGACTTCATCGTTCACGCCATGACCGCTCGCCGGAAGTTCCTGGAGTAGTCCAATGCCCCGGTCCATCCAAGAGATTCTCGACCACGCCGACCAGCTTGCCGAGCGATGCGAGGCATACGAGCCGGCATCCGATGATGAGCGACCCGTCGAGGAGTATCTGCTCGAGCGAGCCGTCCTAGCCCGAGCGCGAGGCGAACAGCAGATCGCCGAGGCGATCACCTCGGCGCGTGCCAGGGGCATCCCCTGGAAGCGAATCGGTGCGATCCTCGGCACCTCGTCGCAGGCTGCCCAGCAGCGATACGGCGCCATCGTCGAACCGGCCTGACGACGAACGCCTCACCTCGGCACCGGCCCGATCGGTGAACGGAGGTCCCGAGCATCGCACCCGGCCACCGCGGAATCCGCGATCAGTACTGGATTCCGGCCTTCGCCGGAATGACGGCAGAGGTACGCTTCGGCAGAGGCACGGCCAGGCGGCGCTATGGATGTCGCGCCGCCCCGGCAGCGTCAGCTGCGGTGGAGGATGAAGTCGATCTCGATGTCGGGGCGGAGGTGCTCGTCGGGACCGAGGAACATGATGCCCGTGTTGCCGTTGCGCTGGCGTGACGGGATGAGTGTGATCGGTGGCGGGTCATCGATCCCGCCCTCGGCCATGATGCGGTTCCAGGCGCGCTCGAAGCCGCGGTAGTCGCGCTGGGCGTGCACCAGGAAGATGTGGGCGTCCACCACGTCGCGCAGCTCGAAGCCGTTGGCGTCGATCTGGCTCTGGATGAGGCGCATCGTGGTCTCGGTCTGCATCTCGATGTCACTGAAGTAGTGCCGCAGCTTGGACGGGCCGGTTCCCACCACGCCGGTCAGGAAGTCCGGCACGGGCACCTGGCCGGCCAGGAACAGCCAGTCGTCGCCGACGGCTATGCCGGGGGTGAAGTTCACCTTGCGCACCAGCACGGGGTGCCAGCTGATGCCCTTGCGGGTCTCGACGATCTCCATCGACTCGTCGGGCATCACGGCGAGCAGGTTGGCCACGAAGACCGCCCGCTCCACGAGCAGGTCGATTGCCGCCATCGAAGCCCGGGTGGGCGGGCGCGGCATGTAGCGGGCCCACACGGCGTCGACATCGGGGAAGGTGCCCAGGTCGGGCTCGTAGAGGTGGGCCTTGACGACGTTGGCCACCTCGGTGCCCGCCGCCTGCATCACCTTCTGCAGGTTGGCGAACACGTACTCCGCCTGGTCGGTGGCGTCGTTGGCGTAGTACGGGAAGGCGGGAAGGTTCTTGCCCACACCGAGGGGGATACCGGTCTCGTAGTCACATGCCGGGAGCGCCGAGGGATACACCCAGTGACCGCCCTTCACGGCCTGCGGGACGTGCTCGTAGGGCATCGGGTCGGGGGCCTCGTCGGTGTGAATGGTCTCGCGCTGCGCCGACGACCCGCCGTTGAGCGCCACGGCGTTGAGCGTCACGAGGGTGCCGGGCACGACCTGGTCGTCGCCGACGGTGATCGTGGTGCGGGCCGGCGGCGCGTCGCCGAACGCGTCGATCCACGCCAACTTGAACTCGTGGAAATCGGCCGTAGCGGCGAGCTGCACCTCAACCCGCAAAACACGATCCATGGAACTGCCGTCGGCTTCGACCCGCCGGGCCAACTCGCCGAGGATCACTGAGGACTGGGTGTAGACGTCGGAGTCGCCCATGTGGGGAGAGGTGGAGGCCGACCGCACGGCGCGGCCGTCGGCGTCGACGGGGAAGATCGTCGACACGTAGAGAAGGTCGCCCGCTCTCCTCGTCGTCTGGCCGGGAAGCAGGTGCTTGGGATCGGTCATTTCGTTGGTCTCCTCATGTCGGTCCCGGCCGCCAGCCCTCCCGGCCCCCGGGCAGAAAAATGTCAACAGGATCGTAGACGATTCAACACTGCTTATCATGGGGCCGTCCGACCGGAGGCAACTCGCACCAAGGTGTCGCCGCTGGTCAGAGCCACCCCCGCAGCGAGGAGGACCGGAGATGCCCTACGTCGTACGCAAGATTCCCTTCGAGAACGTCCAGGACACGAGCGGCCTCGAGGCGGCCATCGCCGCCGGTGACTTCGCCGCGGATGAGATCGTGGCCCTCATCGGCAAGGTGGAGGGCAACGGGGGCGTCAACGACTTCTCCCGGGTGCTGGCCGACCGCGTGCTGCGAGACTTCCTCGTCGAGCACGCCGGAAAGAGCCGCGCCGAGGCGCTGCAGGTGCCAATCGCCTGGTCAGGCGGCTGCGACGGCGTGATCTCCCCGCACATGACGGTGTTCGCCAAGGTGGACGGCCCCGCCGAGCCCGCCGACGAGAAGCGCCTCGCCGTGGGCTTCGCCGTCTCCGAGCCGATCCTGCCCGAGGAGATCGGCCGTCTGGAGATGGTGGACAAGGTGGCCGCCGGCGTCCGCAGCGCCATGGAGGCCGCCGGCATCAGCGACAGCACTGATGTGCACTTCGTGCAGACCAAGACCCCGCTGCTGACCGCCGAGCGCATCGCCGATGCCCACTCGCGGGGCAAGACGGTCGCCCTCACCGACACCATGGAGTCGATGGCGGTCTCCAACGCCACCTCGGCCCTCGGCATCGCGACGGCACTGGGGGAGATCCCCCGGCCCCGACCCGAGCAGATCGCCCACGACCTGTCGGTGTACTCCTCGGTTGCCTCCTGCTCCTCGGGTGTCGAGCAGGTGGAGGCCCAGATCGTCGTGGTCGGGAACCGGCTCGGTGCCGGCGGGCGCTACCGCATCGGCCACTCGGTGATGGACGACGCCCTGGACTTCGACGGCATCTACGACGCCATCCGCTCGGCGGGCCTGGACCTGCCGGAGCGCCCCCGTGCCGAGGACTTGAACGGCAAGGTCGTGAACTGCTTCATCAAGTGCGAGGCCGACCCCACGGGACGGCTGCGGGGCAGGCGCCAGGTGGCGCTGAACGACTCCGACGTCCACCACACGCACCACACCAAGGGCGCGGTGGGCGGTGTGGCAGCCGCCGCCATCGGCGACCCGGCCGTGTTCGTGTCTGTGGCGGGCCTGCAGCAGGGCCCAGCGGGCGGCGGCTCGGTGGCCGCCATCGTGGACCTCGGATCGTGAGCCGCCTGCCGCAGCGAGACCCCGGCAACGTCGTCGGCCTCGCCCTCACGGCACGGAAGCACCTGTGAGCCGGCTCCCGGACCTTCGCCCGGAGGTCCTCTCCGCCGAGCAGCAGGCGCTCTACGAATCCATCGCCGGCGGTGACCGGGCGCGCGACGCCTCGTTCCGCCTCACCGAGGCCGACGGCAGCCTGGTGGGGCCCTTCGCCGCGCTGCTGGTCAACCCGGCGGTGGGAAACGCCGTGCAGTCCGTCGGCGCCGCCATCCGCTTCGGCGGCGACCTGAGCCCACTGGTGCGCGAGGTGGCGATCCTGGCGGTCGCGGCCCATCACCGGTCGCCGTTCGAGTGGTGGGCGCACGAGCCCATCGCCCGCCGGGCGGGCCTGCGCGACGATCAAATCAGGGACCTCTACGCGGGCCGCACCCCCGCCTTCGACGACGAGACGGCCACGGCAGCCCACGCCCTGACCATCGTGCTGCTCGCCGGCAAGCACCCCGACGACGAGGTGTTCGGCGCCGCCCGCGAGGCCCTCGGCGAGGGCGGAGTGATGGAACTCGTGACTCTCGTGGGCTACTACAACCTCCTCGCCCAACTCATGGACACCTTCAACATCGGCGTCCCCGCCGGCGAGCTCTCCCCGTTCCAAGCCGGCGGCCCCTTCTCGTCCTGCTGAGTCCACCGCCATGCAGATCAGACCGCTGGAGATCAGGCCGTTCGAGATCGCCGTCGCCGAAGAGGCCATCGAGGATCTGAAGGATCGGCTGCGGCGCACCCGCTGGCCCGAGGCGGAGACGGTCGACGACTGGTCGCAGGGCGTTCCACTGGCCTACGCGCAGGAAGTCTGCGACTACTGGGCCGACGGGTACGACTGGCGGGCGCGCGAACAGGCGCTCAACCGGTTCGAGCAGTTCATCGCCCACGTCGACGACATGGACGTGCACTTCATCCACGCGCGCTCGCCGGAGCCCGATGCCACCCCGCTGGTGATCACGCACGGCTGGCCCGGGTCGGTAGTGGAGTTCGGCAAGGTGATTGGACCGCTGACTGATCCGGTGGCCCACGGAGGCTCGGCGTCGGACGCCTTCCACGTCGTGTGCCCGTCGCTGCCCGGATTCGGCTTCAGCGCCAAACCGACCCGCACGGGCTGGGGCGTCGATCGGATCGCCGACTGCTGGGCCGAGCTGATGGCAGGGTTGGGCTACGACCGCTACGGCGCCCAGGGAGGCGACTGGGGTTCGGGGGTCAGCATCGCCATCGGCACCCGGCACCCCGATCGCTGCGTGGGCATCCACCTCAACATGGTGATGCGCACGCACATGGCGATCCCCGATCTGCGCACGGTGGATCCCACCTGGACCGACGAGGAGCTGCGGGCCGTCGCCGCACTCAAGCGCTTCATGGCGTGGGGCTCCGCCTACAACCGCCAGCACTCCACCAGGCCCCAGACGCTGGGCTACGGGCTGACCGACTCCCCGGCGGGCCAGGCGGCCTGGGTCTTGGAGAAGTTCCGGGAGTGGACCGACTGCGACGGGCACCCGGAGAACGTGCTGAGCCGCGACGAGTTGCTCGACAACGTGATGCTCTACTGGCTGAGCGCCAACGCCACCTCATCGGCACGCCTGTACTGGGAGACGTTCAGCCCGATCGCCGAAGGGGCCGCGTCGCCGCCCGCGCGGGTCACCGTGCCCACAGGCGTCGCCAAGTTCCCCGCCGAGATCGTCCCGCCGGTGCGCTCGTGGAGCGAGCCGTTCTTCGACGACATCCGGCACTGGAACGAGATGCCCCGCGGCGGCCACTTCGCCGCATTCGAGCAGCCCGAACTGTTCGTCGACGACGTCCGAGCGTTCTTCCGCGGCTTGCGCTAGAGAGAATCCGGGGCGCGGCCGCGGCGGCGGTCCGTCGGGCTACGGGGCGTACTCGTAGACCGCATTGGACCGGGTGGCCGCCGGATCGGTGGCGTCGAGGTGCTGCACGACGACGAGCCGTTGCACACCGCAGTCGCCGAACTCGTCGCAGCTGATCGACCCGATGATCCCCCCGTACCCCGAGAGGCCGTCGAGATACTCCCGCACGCCCGCCCGGTCGATGAGCAGCGAGTCGCCGTCGCGGTAGGACGCCGCCTCGATCGCCTCGAGCAGCAGGGTGGCGGCGTCGTAGGCGTGCCCCCAGAACGCGGCCTCCGGGGGCGTGCCGTAGGCCTCCTCGTAGGCGGCGAGGAGGTCGGCGGCGTGCAGCCCCGTGCTCTGGTTCTCGTTGAGGCCGAAGTCGAGATCCGGCCCGGAGAAGAACATTCCCTCGGTCTCCGCGATCGCCAGGAAGGCGTCGGAGAGCAGACCGTCACCGGCGATCCGGAGCACACCCTCGAGGCCGGCGACTTCGGCCAGCTGCTGGACGATGGCGGCGCCGGCCGTCCGGGACACGGGGAAGAACAGCGCCTCCGGAGCGCCGGCAGCGAGTTCGGTGAGAGTCGGTACGAGATCGGTCTCGTCACGGGCCACGACGCCGACCCCGGTGATCGACCCGCCGAGTTCCTCGAAGGCGTCGACGAACGCCTCGACCAGGCTCTGGGTGTAGGCGTCGCCGTTGTGGATGGCGGCCACCGCTCCGAGTCCCCTCTCGTTGCGGAGGAACTGCGCCACCGCCCTGCCCTGGTACAGGTCGTTGTCGGCGGTGCGGTAGTAGCCCGCGTGGTGATCGGCGGCGGCGTTGCCGGTCAGGTCGGAGGTGAGCCGGGGCGAGGTGTTCGACGGCGAGATCATCACCATGCCGGCGCCGCCGATCAGCGGGGCCGCGGTCACCGCGGCCGCCGAGCAGGTGGTACCCACCACACCGACCACGTTGCTGTCGGCGGCGACAGCCCGGCCGGCCGCCGCACCGCCCTCCGGCGAGCAGCCGTCGTCGACGGGCGCGTCCAGGTCCACGTCGAACCCGTGGACCTGCCCGTACTGGGCGACGGCGAGTCGCACGACCTTCTCGTTCGTCGGACCGGAACCCGCGTCACCCTCCAGCGCCAGGACCGATCGGATCTGGACGGCTTCGCCGGCCGCCACCTCCACCACGCCGAGCGACCCATCTCCGAGAGCCCCGCCGCGGCCGTCCTCCCCGGAGGATTCGCCCCCGCACGCCGCCGCCAGCAGCACCAGAACCGCCGCGGCGATCGCCCCCGCGCGCCTGCTGCGTCGAACGAGTCTCCCGATCGTGACCACCGCACCTCTCCCCTCAAGCCGGACGAATCGCCGCTCCCCACCGGGGACGGCGTTCCGCGCAGACTACCAACGGCCTATCGAGCGCCGGCGGCCCGTAGCCAAGCGCCGAAGCGGGAGGGCGGCGCACGCGTGGAGCGCGGCGCGGGCTATCGGTCGGTGCCGAGCGCGGAACCGGTGTCGGGGTCGAAGAAGTGGACCCGTTCACTATCGACGGCGAGATCGACGGGAGTTCCGGGGCGGGGTGAACGGCGAGCGTCGATTCGGGCGGTGAAGACGGCGCCTTCCTCGTCGGCCAGCAGCGTCATCTCGTCGGTGCGCTCGGTGTCGGCGGCCGCCCGTGTCGCCTCGGTGTCGACGCGAGGGGCGTCGATGGTGAACACGAGGTAGGTCTCCGCGCCCAACTCCTCGACGACCGACGGCACGACCCGCATGCGCGGCAGGTCGTCTGCGGCATCGTCGGAGTGGGCAAAATCGGTCGGGCGGATGCCCAGGATCACGGACCGCTCCCGGCCCCGCAGCGAGGAGTTGGCCGGCAGGGGCATGCCGAGACCCGGGAACACGACGCTGTCGCCGGCGACGGCGGCCTCCACGAAATTCATGCTCGGCGAGCCGATGAACGCCCCGACGAAAAGGTTGACGGGATTGCTGAACAACTGCTGGGGGGTGTCGCACTGCTGCAGCACCCCGTCGCGCAGAACCGCCACCCGCTGACCCAGGGTCATCGCCTCGGTCTGGTCATGGGTCACGAACAGCGACGTCGTCTGCAAGCGACCGTGCAAGCGCACCAACTCCGAACGCATCGCCACGCGCAGCTTGGCGTCGAGGTTCGAGAGCGGCTCGTCCATCAGGAACGCCGCCGGCTCGCGCACCATCGCCCGGCCCATCGCCACGCGCTGGCGCTGCCCACCGGACAGAGCCGCAGGCTTGCGGTCCAGCAACTCGCCGAGGCCCAGCGTGCGCGCCACGGCGTCCACCTGCTCCTCGCGCTGGGCCTTGGACACCTTGCGCATGCGCAACCCGAAGCCGAGGTTCTCGCGTACCGACATGTGCGGGTAGAGGGCGTAGTTCTGGAACACCATCGCAATGTCGCGCTCCGGTGGCGCCAGGTCGGTCACCTCCCGGTCGCCGATGGTGATCGTCCCGTCGGTGACCTCCTCCAGACCGGCGATCATCCGCAGCATCGTGGACTTGCCGCAGCCGGACGGGCCGACCAGCACCATGAACTCGCCGTCGTTGATCTGCAGCGACAGGTCGTCCACGGCCCGCACCCCGTTCGGATACACCTTCGTGCAGTGATCAAGTGTGATTGCACCCATGTCTGTCCCCGTCCCGCAGATCAGGTATCTCGCCAGAATAGAGCCACATCGTCGGGGCCGGCCGCTCCGTTGCCCGACTTGTCGTCGCGCACGCCCTCGACATTCACCCCATAGACCGGCACGTCGCCTGTCAGCACTCTCGCCACCTCGGCGCCGGCACGGTTCTGCAGCAGATCCAGCGATTCGAGCGACAAGAAGGCCGTGTGCGGTGTCAACACGGCGTCCTCGCACGACAGGAGCGGTTCGTCGGGCGCCGGAGGCTCCTGCTCGAGGACGTCGAGACCGGCTCCGCCGAGCCGGCCCGTGGCCAGTTCGACAGCGAGGGCCCGCTGGTCGATCACTCCGCCGCGGGAGGTGTTAACGATGAACGCACCGTCGCGCAACAGGGCCAGTTGCTCGGCGCCGATGAGGTGCCGCGTGGACTGCACCAGCGGTACGTGCACGCTGACCACATCCGCGGCAGCCAGGACGTCAGCGAGCTCAGCGGCACGGGCCACACCGGCAGCGTCGAAGGCGGCGTCATCGGTGAGCGGGTCATGCGCCATCACACTCATCCCGAAGCCCTGGGCTCTCACTGCTACGGCGCGCGCCGCCCTCCCGAACCCCACCAGTCCCAGCGTGCAGGCCGCCAGGCGACGCATCGGCATGCCGTCGTTGTAGTCCCACCGCCCCGCCCGGATGTTCCGGTCGAAACGCACGATGCGCCGCATCGAGGCCAGGATCAGCGCCATTGCATGGTCGCCGAGCTCCTCGCTGCAGTAGTCGGGGGTATGGGTCACGTAGATGCCCGCCGCGGTGGCGGCGGCAATGTCGACCTGGTTGAGTCCGGCGCCGTACTGGCAGATCACTTTGCAGCGCTCGAAGGTGGCGATGCGCGGGGCATCGCAGACGAAGTAGTCGGTCATCACCGCCACGGCGGTGCGGCAGGCCTCCAGCGCCTCATCGTCGGGGGCGAACCGCTTGTCCGCGATGGTGCATCCCAGCGGCTCGACGAAGGACCGCTCGGTGTCGAGGCTCGGGAAGGAAGCCCCGGCCACCACGACGATGCCGCCGGAGATCGAACACTCGGACACGCGACTCCTCAACGGCTTGCCAGGCAATGGACGGCAGCCACCGCTAGATCTGGCGAACCCTGGATTCCGGCCCCGGATCGAGTCCGGGGCAGGCTCCCGGATCGGGGTCCGGGACATGCCTTCGCCGGAATGACGCGGGAGGAACTCTGGCTCATTGCTCAGCAGTCTCTCCGGCGCCCGGCTCGTCGAGTTCGAGCCGCACGACCGTCACGGCGAACTCCTGCAACTCCTCGACAGCCACGGTTGCGGAGCGGTCACCATCGGGCACCCACGAGGTGGACTGTTCCGCTATCGGGTCGCCCGCCGGATCGATGACCGAGGCGCCCCGGAGCGACACACCTGCCGGCAGGCCGACCTCCACCGGGATGTTCCTCATCGGCTGCTCGGTGTTAACCAGTGCAAACAGGTACTCACCGGGGCGGCGGCGCACGAACACCGGCTCGACGAATCGGGCAGGGCGGCCACGCGCCCGGACGTACACCAGCGGCAACCCGTGCGGGGCGATGAACGACGAGAGGCCGCGCTGCATGGACGTGAACTGCTCGCGGTCGCGCAGGATCTCCGGCAGCGCCATCGCGTAACGCAGGTCGATCTCACCGGCCGCCACACCGAAGGCGATGGCCGAGTAGGCGCGGTACGTGTAGACGGTGCCGGCGCGGTGGCCGACCCACCAGTAGTCCAGAGCGCGGCGGATGGCGGCGGTGACCACCGGATCCGGGATGCTGCGCAGCGCCATCATCAGCCGGTAGCTGGAGGCCACCGTGTACACGTCCTCGATCTGCGGCACCAGGTCCAACTTGATGTAGGGGGGATCGCCGGGTCGCTCCAGCGTGGGATCCACCTGACTCAAGCAGTAGAGGAACTGCCCGTCACCGCGCTGGATGCCTCGCTCGAGCCCCCAGCGCACCGCCGCCAGGCCGGCCTCGGCACCCTGGCGGGCGTCCGGGTCGCCGGTCCGCTCGGCGTACATCGCCAGGAAGGCGGTGGCACCCGAGTGCGTGTTCAGCACGCAGCGCTCGTCCGTGTAACCCAACTCGTTGATGTAGCCGCCCCAGCGGTACCACCAGGCCCCCTCGGCGACCTCCACGTGGCCGTTGGCCGGTGGCGGATTGGACACCCAGAAGTGCACCGCCCGGCCGGCCGCCTCCAGGAATCCCTCGTAGCCCGTGGCGTCGTAGGCGTCGAGTAGGAACATGCCCGCGATGTAGGTGTCGTACATGTGGTGGTGCTTCGGCGGAAGGTTGTAGAACTCGACGCCCTCGTACCAGCCGCCGTGTTCGTTCTGCGTGTCCAGCAGTGCGAACGCCTTCTTGATGCCGGAGTCGCGGTAGTGCTCCTTGCCGGTGAGGCGCCACAGTGAGAAGTCCTCGTTGCTCCAGGTGAAGCGCCGCCGGGCCAGCACGTTGAGTCCCAGCGGGCGCGTGATGAGCTGGTCGTAGGGCCGCTGCATGGCCCCCTCGGTGATGGGCGGACCCAGCCAGCGATCCTCGATCTCCCAGACCCGCTGCTCGGCGAACTCCCCCTCGGGGATGTAGCGAACCTCGTCACGGTGGTCGTAGCGCACCTCGTGGCGCAGCGCGGCGCGGAACTCCTCGCTTTCGACCTCCCCGCAGCGCAGGAAAACGGCGGCCTCGAGGGTCTGGCCCGGGGACATCTCCACCGGGAACGCCGTGGTGACCGCCTGTGCATTGCCGTCCGCGTCGGCTGCCAGCAGGCTGTCGGCGAGCGTGCGGTGGCCGTAGGCGCCGACGTCGTTCCACGAGGACAGCCACGGGTACTTCTTGACGGCCACGCCGATCACCGACGGGCCCGCCGGCAGCAGACCCGAAGTGTCCGCGCGGTCCACCGCCGCACCGGAGCCACCCGCCACCGCGACGCGGGGCAACTCCACTCGCTCGACCCGAACCGGGATCTCGGCGGTGAGGCGCACGTAGAGGTGAAGATTTCCGGTGGTGTGCGCGTCCCAGCACAGGCGAGCCGTCACGCCGTCGCCGGCCAGGTGCTGCACGAGGCGCCCCATGAGCGAACTCTGGATGGGCATCTCGGTGCGTACGTGACGCAGCCGGGTCCCGTTCACCGACACGCCGACGTCGAGCGCCCCGAGCCCGTCGACCTCGATGCTCCCGTTCTCGGGATCGAAGCTCAGGCGGCCGAAGCCAGAGGCGACCCCGATGAGCCCGGTTGTTTGATCATTCGCCACGAGCGCTCCTCCCCTTCATCGAACGTCGACCCGGCGGCAGCCTGCCGACGCCTCAGAGGCCGCTGGCCACGGTCACTGCCTCACCGGTCATGCTCTTCGCACCATCCGAGCAGCAGAACAGGACGGCCGCCGCAACTTCGGTGGGTGTCACGCCCCGCTTGATGGGCTGGGCCGCAACGGAGTCGGCATACACCTGCTCGACGGTGCGCCCGCCCTCCAGCGACGTGCCGACGATCGCCGTCTCCCAGATCTCGGTCAGCACGTTGCCGGGGCAGACCGAGTTGACCGTGATGCCGTCGTCCGCGAACTCCAGGGCGGCGCCGCGGGTCAGCGCCACCAGGGCGGCCTTCGAGGCCGAGTAGGCCACGAAGCCCGGGCGCGGCGAGCGAGCCACCCACGAGGCGATGTTGACGATGCGCCCACCCCCGGCTGCGGCCATGTGCGGTGCGACGGCCTGCATCGCAACGAGCGGGGCGCGCACGTTGACGGTGAACATGGCATCCACCTCGTTGGCATAGACCTGACGGATGTGGCCGGCGCGGTTCATGCCCGCGTTGTTGACGAGCACGTGAACGCCCCCGAATCGTTCCGCCGCCTCGTTCACGAATCGATGCACGCCAAGCGTGTCGGTCACGTCTAACTCCCATGCCGCGGCGCTCGCGCCCCTCTCACGGAGTTTGGTGGCAACCTCGGCGATTTCCGGCGAGCGGGCGCAGATCCCGAGCGCATAGCCGGCGCCTGCCAGCGCCTCGGCAATGGCCCGGCCGATGCCCCTGCTTGCCCCCGTGACGAGGGCGACCTCGCCGAAGTGGTCAGCGCTCACGCCGGATTGCCTGCCTCCGCCCGCATCCGGGCCCGCAGACGGCCGGTGGCGGCCTCGTCGACCGTCCCGTCGTCGCTGCAGACCACGCCGTACTCCTCAGCGGCCGACGCCGGGCTGATGAACCCCTGGCGGACATCGATGGCCACGCGGTCCGTCTCACGCTCCAGCGGGTCGCCGTAGCCGCCGCCCCCGGAGGTCACGGTGCGGATGCGGTCGCCGGGCCCGAGGCGAACGTCGGAGAACTTGCCGTTGCAGGCCACGCCGAACGCCTCGGTGAAGGTGGTCCAGTCCTCGTCGTCGCTGCGCTGCACGAGCATGGCCGCGGTCTTGCCGGGCTCGCCGTCGAAGAGGCCCCAGGGGCGGGTCTTCTCCTTCTCGATGAAGCAAGAAACCCGCAAGTAGTCGCCCAGCACCCTGAACTGCCGGTAGTAGCCGAAGCCGCCACGGTTGCGCCCGGCCCCCGCCGATCCCTCGTGAATGGCGAGCGCCTCGTGCATGATCGGGTAGCGAGTCTCCAGGATCTCCACCGGCTGCAGGGCACAGTTGCCGTTGGGGATGCACAGGGCGTTGTTGCCGTCCTTGTTGGCACGCCCTCCCCAGCCACATCCCTCGTTGGTGAGGTTGGCGAAGATCTCCCCCGTGTCGGGGTGGTGCCCGCCGATGCCGACCAGCGCCGAGGTGCCGCCGTCGTGCGCGGACACCCTGTCGGGCAGCGCGTCGGCCAGCGCCCCGTAGATGGCCATCACGAGATGTGGGTGGATCTCGGAGTTGCCCCCCACGCTGGCGCCCGGGTAGGCCACGTTCACGATCGTCCCGTACGGGGCGATGATGCGCACCGGCCGGAAGCACCCGTGGTTCGACGGGATGGAGTGGTCTGTGAGGTGCAGGAGGGCGTTGTAGGTTGCCGAGGCGGTGACGCCGTAGGTGCAGTTCACCGGCCCCAGCCGCTGCTCCCCGCTGCCGGTGTAGTCCACGGTCATGCGGTCGCCGTCGATGGTGACCCGCACCTGCAGCAACGACTCCTCCTCGGTCACGCCGTCGTTGTCGATGACGACGTCGGAGAAGTCGTAGACGCCGTCGGGCATCTCGGAGATCTCGGCTCGCATCCGGCGCTCCGAGTAGTCCTTGATGGCCTCACCCAGGACCTTGAACCGCTCCGGGCCGTGGCGGTCCACCAGTTCCTGCACTCGCCGCTCCCCCACGTACAGCGACCCGATCATCGACTTCAGGTCGCCGTAGGACATCCGCGGCGTTCGAACGTTGGCCATGATGATGTTCCAGATCGCCTCGACGTCCTCGCCGCCCTCCACGATCTTCAGCGGCGGGATGCGCAGACCTTCCTGGAACACCTCGGTGGCGTCGCCGGCAAAGCCGCCGGGCACCTTGCCGCCCACCTCGGTCATGTGCCCGATGCAGGAGACGAACCCCACGAGTTCATCGTCGTAGAAGACGGGCTTGATGACGCAGTACTCGGGGAGGTGGCAGCCACCCCGGAACGGGTCGTTGTGGAAGATCACGTCCTCGGGGTTGAAGTTCTCGGTACCGATCTCGTTGATCGTCCACTCGACGACGAAGAGGATGGCGCCGAGCTGTGCAGGACAGAATTCGGCCTGCGCGATCATCTCGCCACCGGCGTCGAAGATGGCGCAGGAGAAGTCCAGGCCCTCGTTGAACAGCGGGGAGTAGGCCGTGTTGCGCATGGCGATGCCCATCTCACGCGCGGTGGTGACCAGGAAGTTGTTGGCCACCTGCAGGGTGATCTGATCCACCTCCTCGATGGCGGATGCGGCCGCCTCGAGTGCCGTCGTGTCGGGAGCGGGAAGGGTCTGTGTCACGGTGGGCTCCTTGGTCGTCTCGTTCGGTTCAGGTTCTCGGGGCGTCGCGGTCTCGGTGGTTGCTCCGGCAGGCTCAGGTCGGTGCCACATGGATGAGCAGGTTGCCGTAATCGTCAACGTCAACACGCTCGCCCGGGTGCACAAGGGTGGTGGACATCGCCTCCTCGATGACGGCCGGGCCCACCAACTCAGCCCCGGGCGGCAGTTGCTCGCGCCGGTAGATCCTCGTCGGCACCCAGCCTTCGTCGCTGAAGTAGACCGGCCGCTCCTCGATGGGCGTGGCGGACCCGCCCGGCGGCAGCGGGGCCAGCCCGGGGTTCTCGTTCACGCCGACGGCTGTCATCGTGATCAGCACCAGCTCGACGATCTCGCCGGGGATGTCGTAGCCGTAGAGCCGCCTGTGCTCGGATTCGAAGCGGTCGATGGTCTCGGCCAGGTTCTCCGGGCCGAACGCCCAGTCTGTGAGCGACAGCACAACGGAGGTGCCGTAGTTCTGGCCGCTGTAGCGCATCTCGACCGTCGGCTCCAGGACGGGCGTGCCGGTGTACCCCTCGGTGGCGATCCGCTGCAACGCCACGTCCCGCAGCCGCCGCACCAGATCGGTGGCGCGCTCGTAGTCAACGAGGTCCGAGCGGAAGCTGGTGGTCACCGACTCATCCACCCGCATGTCGGCCGTCATCAGGCCGAAGGCCGAGAACACTCCCTGGTAGACCGGCACGAGCACGTCGCGGGCGCCGATGATCCGGGCCAGGGCATTGGCATGCAGCGAGCAGGCACCGCCGAACGAGACCAGGGTGAATTCGCGCGGGTCGAGGCCCCTGTCGATGGACACCAGCCGGATGGCGTTGACCATGTTGAAGTCCACGAGGTCCACCACGGCCGTGGCCACGTCCTCGGGCGTCATCTGCAACTCGTCGCCCAGCCGCCCGAGGGCGGCCCGTGCGGCGCCGGCGTCCAGCTGCATCTCGCCGCCGAAGAAGCTGTCCGGGTTGATGCGCCCCAGCGCCACGTTGGCGTCGGTCACGGTGGCCTCGGTGCCGCCGCGCCGGTAACACGCCGGGCCGGGATTGGCGCCCGCGGAGCGCGGCCCCACGCGCAGCAACCCGCCCTTGTCGATCCAGGCGACCGAGCCGCCGCCCGCCCCGATGGTGCGCACGTCCACCATCGGCGTGTACACCGGCAGACCCCACTCGATCTCGAACTCGGCGGTGCGGTTGGCCTCGCCGCCCTCGATCAGGCTGACGTCGAAGCTAGTGCCGCCCATGTCCATGGAGACGAGGTTCTCCCGCCCCACGAGGCGCCCGAAGTACAGGGCGCTCAGCACGCCGCCCACCGGACCCGACACCAGCAGGTCCACCGGCTTGGCCGAAGCGGCCCTGTGGTCCACGAGGCCGCCGTTGGACTTCATCATCAGGAAGTTGGCGTCCACACCGATGGGGGCCAGGCCGGCGGCCACGTCCTCGATGTACTCCCCCACGAGGGTCTTCAGGAAGGCGTCCGCCAGGGTGGTGCTCATCCGGTCGTACTCGCGCCAGCGGGGGTAGACCTCGTGGCTGAGCGAGACCCGTGCGCCGGGATGCTCCTCGGCGATGATCTCCCGCATACGCAGTTCGTTGGCCGGGTTGACGTACGAGAACAGGAAGCAGACGGCGATGTCGGAGAGCCCCTCGTCGCGCAGCTTGCGGGCGGCTGCCCGCGCCGCCGCCTCGTCCAGTGATTCGACGACCTCACCCTTGTAGTTGCAGCGCTCGTCCACCTCGAGGCAGTGCCGCCGCTCCACGAACGGCGTGGGCTTGTCCCACTGCAGGTCGTAGTGGTGCTTGCGGTTCATGCGCTGGATGAAGACCACGTCGCTGAATCCCCGGGTACAGATGAGCCCCGGCAACTGCGTCTTGCGCTCCAACAGAGCGTTGGTCGCCACCGTGGTGCCGTGCACCAGGTCGCGGATCGTGCCGTTGTCGATGCCGGCGCGCCCGATCACGTCGTTGACGGCGCGGTGCGGCTCGCCCGGGGTGCTGGCCGCCTTGGTGACCTGCACGTGACCGGACTCCTCGTCGAACAGCGCCAGGTCGGTGAAGGTCCCGCCGATGTCGATTCCCATGCGAACAGCCACGGATCGCCTCACCTCCTCCGGCCGACACCGGCACCGGCGCCGGTCACCCAGCGGCCACGATCCTGGAGGCCGTGCATCTCGACGTACTCGTCACGGCAGATCTCCGAGCAGTAGACCAGCGGGTCGCGCCCGCCGCCTGCGGCCTCGATGCGCCGCTGGCGCTCGTGGATCATGATCCCGCACCGCTCGCAGTGCGGGAACTCCTGCTTGACCTGGATCGCCATCGGCGCCCGCCTCCCGTCTCCCTCGCTCTTCCGCCGCGGCCCGCCCCGGCTAGCCCTTCACCGCGCCGAACGTCATACCACGGATGAGGTACTTCTGGATCACCAGCGCCAGCAGCACAACCGGCAGCACGCCCACCACGCTGAGGGCGGCCTGCGGCCCCCACTCGAGGCCCACGGCTTCACTGAAGTAGGCCGAGAGCTGGACCGGCACCGTGAAGTGCTCGTGGCTGGCGAATACGAGCGGCACGAAGTACTCGCTCCAGCCGAAGATGAACGTCAACAGCGTGGTGGCCGCCAGCCCGGGCGCGCTGAGCGGCAACGCGAAGCGCATGAAAATCGAGAACCACGAGCAGCCGTCGACGCGCGCCGATTCCTCGATCTCGAGGGGGATCTCGTCGAAGAACCCCTTCATCAACCACACCACGAACGGCAGTTGGAAGGCCGTGTACAACAGGATCAGACCGCGATAGGTGTCGTACAGCCCGACGTCGGTGAACATGATCAGCAGTGGCACGGCGAACACCACCGGCGGCAAGAACTTGATCGACAGGATCCAGGTCACGATGTGGCGTCCACCGGTGCGGAATCGCGAGAAGCTGTAGGCGGCCAACGAGCCGATCGTCATGGCCGCCACCGTGGCGATGCCCACGATGATGAGGCTGTTCCACAGCGCGCCGGCACCGTCGTCGGCCGTCCACATCTGCGAGTAGCTCTCGGTGGTCCAGTCGCTGGGTATCCACACCGGCGGGTCGGAGATCCACTCCACCTCCGGCTTGAACGACGTGAGCACCACCCACACGACCGGCAGCAGCGCCAGCAGCAGCGCCAGCAGCAGGGCGGCGGTGAGGCCGGCGTTGGTGCCGGCGCGGCGCAACGGCGAGCGCCGGGTGCGGACCCGGCTCACCGGGCGGCCCTCACGACCGAGCGCACGGCGAAGAACACCACGATGCTGAGCCCGCCGAGCATCAAAAGGGCGGCAGCCGCACCCTTACCGAGGTCGAAGAACTTGAAGGAGAGGTTGTAGATGTAGTACGTGATCGTCTCGGTGGTGATCCCCGGTCCGCCACGCGTCACCAGTGCCACGATGTCGAAGGTCCGCAGCAGGTCCAGCCCGCGCAGCACGAGGGCGATGAGAAGGATCGGCTTCATGGACGGCAGCACCACGTGCCAGAAGAGCCGTAGGGATCGGGCTCCGTCCACCACCGCCGCCTCCAGTTGGTCGCCCTCGGTGGCCAGCAGCCCGGCAAGCAGGATCAGGAACATGAACGGTCCCCACTGCCAGGTGTCCGCGAGGATGATCACGACGGGTGCCAGCGACGGGTCGCTGAGCCACTGCAGGTTGACGTCACCCGGCCACAGCAGGCTGAGGATCTGGTTCAGGAACCCGAAGCTGTTGTTGAACGCCATGCGGGCGGTGAAGCCCACCACCACCGGGGCGATCATCATGGGCACCAGGATCCCGGTGGCCACCCAGCGGACCCGCTGGTAGGCGGTCCAGAACAGCAGCGCCATCACGAGGCCGAACAGGAACTCCAGCACGAGCGCCGAGGAGGCGATGATCAGCGTCTGCTCGACGGAGTTGATGAACCGCTCGTCGTCGAAGAGCAAATCCCGGAAGTTGTCGAAGCCGATGAAGGGTCGCGCCGGGCGTGTGACCTTCCAGGTGTGCAGGCTGATGTAGACGGCGTAGCCGAAGGGGTAGGCGGTGAGCCCCAGCAGGAGCAGAACCGCCGGCGCCACGAAGAGCCAGCGGCTGCGCGGCCGCCGCAGGGCGCGGCTGCGGCGCCGGGCGCGCCGACCCCCGAGCCCCGCGGGGCCCGGGGGTGCGGCTGCGTCAGCCGGCGCCGCTACAGCAGCGGTTTCCGGTTCGATGGCCTAGCCGGCGATCGAAGCCAGGAAGTTCTGCCAGACCTGCAGTTGCTCCTCGCGCCCGTAGCTGTCGGTGATCTCATCCCACGCTTCGGCGGCGGCGTCGAGGGCCTCCTGGGGCGACTTCTGGCCGGTGAGAGCGTTGGCGAGCTCGATCTCGAGCGCCTGGGCGTACTCGCCGTAGCCGGGCATCACCGGGTCGGGAACGGCCTGGGCCAGGTTCGCCTTCTGGGCATCCAAGTAGTCGCCCGCGCCCGGGAAGATCTCCGCCATCGACGGGTCGGCGAAGATGGAGGCGCGCACCACGTCGGTGTTGCCGCCCAGGTTGCTGTTCGCTTGGATCAGGTTCTCCGGGCTGGTGAACCACTGCGTGTACAGGTAGGCGGCCTCCTTGTTGACGTCGGCGTAGTTCGACACGAGGATCGTGTAGCCGGGCGCCGACATGGACCTCTGGTTGACCTGCCCGTCCACGACGTATCCGGGCACGGTGGCGTAGCCCCAGTTGCCGACGGTGGAGGACGTCTCCGGGTCGTTGGCGTTCTTGCCCGCCGCCGGCCAGGTGATGTTGGAGAAGGCGGTGCCGCTGGTCATGGCCTCCACCGTCTCCACGTAGCCGTAGCTCAGCGCGTCGGGCGACATGACGGCTTCCATGGCGATCATGTCCTCGAGCGCCTGCACACCCGCCGGGCTGTTGACGGCGGCCGACATGTCGTCGTTGAAGTAGGTGCCACCGCCTGACCAGAGCCGCTGCCAGAACCACCAGTAGTTGACGGCGGTGATGCGCCACTCGGCGGCACCGTACAGGTTGTCCTCGGGCCGCGTGAAGAACTCCAGCACCTCCATGTACTCGTCATAGGTCACCGGCACGGCCAGCTCCCGGCCGTACTGCTCGGCGAATGCCGCCTGCTCGGCGGGATCCTCCAGGAGGTCCTTGCGGTAGTAGAAGATGAACACGTCGCCGTCGGTGGGCAGGCCCACGTAGCGCCCGTTGTACTGCGAGGCGGTGTGGCTGATCGGGAAGATGAAGTCCTCGATGTCCGGGTCGTACTTCTCCACCCACTCGGTCACGTCGACGAGGTAGCCGGCGTTGTCGAGGTCGCCGAGGCGGTTGGTCTCGACGAGGACCACGTCGAAGGTGCCGGCCTGGGTGGCGGCGTCGGCGAGGACCTTGCTGGCGTACTCCCCGTACGGCGCCTTCTGGATGTCCAGCTTGATGCCGGACTGGGCCTCGAAGGCGTCCTTGGTGACCTCCGGCCCCAGGATCGACAGGTCCTCGGTGAACACCGTGATCGTGGTGTCCGCGGGCAGGTTCAGCGCCTTGATGCCGGCGATGGCCCGCGTGGCGGGCGTGTCGTCGGCCATGTCGTCGTCCATGTCGTCCGCGGGTGGCGGCGGGGGTGGTTCATCCGCGGGCGGCGGAGGTGGCGGCTCGTCCGCCGGCGGCGGTGGCGGCGGCTCCGGCTCTGCCGCGGGGGGCGGGGGTGCCGGCACCGCCGTGGAGTCGTCGTCATCACCCCCACAGGCGGCTGCAATAAGGCTGAACGCTGCGAGCAGCGCCACTAGCACGGACAGGTGTCGTCTCATTGTTCTTCCCCCAATGCGTCTTGACGACGGAATGACGAGGCCGACTGGCGGACCCCGCTCGGCGACACACTGTAGCCGCATCGGATGACACGGTCCCCAATCCGTCGGTCGTCAGAACGACCGCGATGTGGGTGTGAAGGTGGCCGGGATGTGGGCGCGGCCGTAGAGGATTCCGACGCTGTTGGGCCAGCGGACTTGCCCGTGCAGGACGGTGTAGTCGCCGAGGCGCCGGAGGGTCTCGGCGAGCACGACCCGCATCTCGACGCGAGCGAGGTGGGAGCCCAGGCAGCGGTGGCCGCCCACGCCGAAGGTGAGATGACGGTTGGGTTGGCGGTCCAGGACCATCTGGTCGGAGCGGTCGAACGCCTCCGGATCGCGGTTGGCCGAGCCCCAGAGCAGGAACACCGTCTCTCCGGCGGCGATCGGGCAGCCGCCGATGGTGATGTCGCGGGTGACCGTCCGGGCGAAGCCCTGCACCGGGGCCTCGAAGCGCAGGAACTCCTCGGTGGCGGCGGGCAGCAGATCCGGATCGGCGGCAAGGCGGCTGCGCTCGTCGGGGTGTTGCTCCAGATACAGCAGGGCGCTGCCGATGGCGGCCATCGTGGTGTCGAAACCGCCAATGGTGACCATCATCAGCAGGTCCACCACCTCGTCGCGGCGGAGGGTTCCCTTCGCCTCCAGACCCAGAAGGTGCGTGATCATGTCGTCGCGGGGCTCGGCGGCGCGTCCGGCCACCTCGGCGGCGAAGCGCTCCCGGATGGCCCACACGCCGTGCCGGGCGGAGTCGTGCCGCGGATCGTCGGTGGCATAGGCGATCAGGTCGTGCAGCGGTCCGGCAAGGATCGCCCAGTCCTCCGGAGGCAGGCCCATCAACTCCAGCGTGGTCATGGCCGGTACCGGAGCGGCCAGGTCGGTGATGAGGTCACACCGCCCCGCCTCGATGAAGGCGTCGATGGTCGAGATCGTGAAGCGCTCGATGTCGGGCGCCATCGCCTCGGCGGCGCGCTGCGTGAAATACGGGAACAGAGCCGACCGGTAGCGCTGCAGATCGGGCGGATCGGCATTGAGGGGGATCAGGCGCCCCACACCGGTGGCCGGCAGCACCACCTCCCGGTCCGAGGAGAACGTCTCATCGTCGCGGGCCGCGGCCCACACGTCCTCGTAGCGGGACAGCACGTAGAACCCGCCGTAGGTCTCCGAGTAGGCGACCCGAGCCGCGCGCAGCTCGTCGTAGATGTCCCAGAGATCGCCGGCGAATTCAGGCGAATGGTGATCGAAGCGGACGATGGGGCAGCCCGCTGGCTCACCCATCCGGCGGGTCGCCTCCGGCGAGAGGGGCAGGCAGGCGCACGATCAGCGAGCGTACGCGACTCCGCCGGCGCCGGCAGGCGGCACCCTGCCGAGTCCGAGGTGAGACTCGCGGAGCGCCCGGGGAGATTGGTCGAGCGCCGGTTCAGTCAGTTGGGGAGGCAGGCCAGGTGACGACGGTGGGATGGTCCTCGTCGAGCGGCTCCAGTCCCTTGGCGCCGCCGGGCGCACCCAGGCCGGTGAGGCGGAAGAAGCCGGCGTTCACCTCGGTGAAGGGCTTGAAATCGGCGGGCAGGAACTCCTCGGGGTAGATGGCCTCGACGGGGCAGGCCGGCTCGCAGGCGCCGCAGTCGATGCACTCGTCGGGCTGGATGTAGAGCATCCTCCCGCCCACGTAGATGCAGTCCACCGGGCACTCGGCCACGCAGGAGGCGTCCTTGACGTCGATGCAGGGAGGGCCGATCACATAGGTCACGGTGCCTCCCGGTAGCCAGGGTGGCGCTCGTAGACCCGCTCCAGCATGTCCAGATAGTCGGGTTCGGCGGCAGCGGTCAGGGGGCTGGGCTCCTGGCCGGGATAGCCGATGAGGGCACGCACCTGCGGGCTGAGGTAGTAGGCGCCCACCACGACGGTCGACAGCACGGCGAAGTCGTCGGGCCGATCGGCGTCGAGGCGCCGCACGTAAGCATCCGCGGCGTCGGAGGGCGCCTCGTCGAGCAGCACCAGCAGCGGTGCGGCCAGAACGGGCGCCGCCTCCAGGCAGCGGTCCAGCAATTCGCCCGCCACATTCACCGTCGACGCTGCGGGCATCCCGTCGCCGTCCGCCACCAGCACGTCTGCCAATCGCGCCAGGACGCGCCGCTGTTCCGCCGTCGGCGCGGCGGGACTCACAGGGGGACCTCCTGGGCGCCGCGCGTCGCGATCATGTGCTCGGCGACGCGCAGTGCGTTCGCCATGATCGTGGCGGTGGGGTTGGCCGATCCGCCCGTCACGAAGCTGCCGCCGTCGATGGCGTAGAGATTGGCGACGTCGTGGGCGCGGCACCACCGGTCGACAACCGACGAGTCGGGGTCGTCGCCCATCCGGGTCGTGCCGAGTACATGACCGACGCCCGTGGGCCAGATGTCGCGCACCAGCACCGATGTCGCTCCCGCCGCTTCGGCCGCCTCGACGGCGCGCGCCACATTGAAGTCCAGCATCCGCCGCGTGTTGTCCGACACCTGGTACTCGATGCGGGCGGCCGGGAGTCCCGAGGAGTCCGTCACCTCGGCATCGAGCACGACGCGGTTGTGCGCCTCGGGCAGATCCTCCGCCTGGATCCCCCAAGTGAAGGCGTGCCCGAACACTTCGGCGGACGCCCGGTGGAAGTTCTCCCCCCACAGAGCGTCGAAGCCCTCCTGCCGGTGCGCATCGTGATACTCCGCCACGGCGAACATCGGCCCGCCGTGCGGCATGACCATCCACTTGGCTCCCCGCACGAAGTCCCGGTCGGGGTGGGTCTCGGCGAACTCGAGGGAGTAGATGTTCTGCCCCCAGGGTCCTTGCCAGCTGTCCAGCGACTCCTCGCACACCGCCGTGACCGTTCGATACGGATGCTGCATGAGACCGCGGCCGACGAGGCCGGAAGAGTTGGCGAGGCCGTCGGGGTGACGCGCCGAGGTCGACAGCAGCATGAGCCGGGCGGTGCCCACGGCGTTGGCGGCCAGGATCACGACCTGCGCCCGCTGGAGGTGTTCGACCCCGTCGCCGTCGCGGTAGACGGCGCCGCGCGCCCGGCCGAGCGCATCGAGCGGGATCTCCGCCACCCGTGCCCCAGTCACGAGCCGGGCCCCCGCCGCCAGTGCCCGGGGCCAGTGGACGAGCGACGGCGTGGCCTTGGCGTTCTCGGGACAGCCCATCATGCAGGTGCCTCGCCGCTGGCAGGCCTGCAGGGCGCCGTGGCGCCGCGATGCGATGGCGTTCGCACCCGGCCACCAGTGCCAGCCGAGCCGGTCCATGCCGCGCGCGGCCGCCATCCCCACCTTGCCGATGGGAACCGGGGGGTTGGGGTAGGCCGCCGTGTCGGGCAGGGCGGGATCACCCGCCAGGCCCGACACGGACAGGTCGCGAGCCACCCGACTGTAGGGCTCGGCCAGATCGGTCCAGGCGATGGGCCAGTCGTCGGCCACGCCGTCGAGCGACCGCACCCTGAAGTCCGACGCCAGCAGTGGCTGCCACATGGCCGCCCACTGCACCAGGCCCCCGCCGACGCCGTTGTACATGACCGGGCGCACGTCGGCCTCGCCCGTGAGCGGATAGTCGCCTGGGTTGCGCCGGGCGTTGGGATCGGGATTCCAGCGCTGGATCCAGGCCAATTCGGCCTCGGGCGTTGCGCTCATGTAATCGGCCGTGTGCGCCCAGCCGCCCTGTTCGAGGCAGACGACCTCGAACCCGGCGGCCGCCAGGCAGTCGGTGGCCACCGAGCCGGACGCGCCGGCGCCGATGACGAGGACATCGGCGATCGAGTCGCGGCCCTTCCCTACGCCATCGCTCGGGGGACCTCGCCCCGCGACCTCCATGCCGTCAGGCCTGCTGCCGCAATGTCAGCATATTGAAATACTATACTTTAGTGAAGGAGGCTTCGATGCACGCGAGCGCGCCCAACAGCGACACCCTGCAGTGGCACACACCCGGATTCGGCGCCCCAGCCACCGGATCGGACCGGCCGCCGCTCACCGTTCAGGCTGTCGGCAACGAGATCCACCGGCTGCGCAAGCTCCGGGGCATGACCCTCGAGCAGCTCGCCGCCCAATCGGGGGTCAGCGCGGGACTGCTCTCACAGGTGGAGCGGGGCCAGGGAAACCCGTCGTTCAACACTCTCGTCCAGGTGGCGCACGCGCTCGGCATCCCCGTTGCCCGGTTGATGGCGGGTGAGCAGATCTCCTCGCCGGTCGTACGGCGCTCGGAGCGACGTCGCCTGAACCTGGGCGGCAACGACAACCTCGTCCTCGCCGAATTGCTCACCGCCCGCCTCGACAGCGCTCTGGAGGCCATCCGCATCGTGGCCGAGCCGGGCTACACCACCGAGGACACCCCGTTCGTGCACGACGGCGAGGAGTTCGGCATCGTGCTCGAGGGCACCCACGCCGTGAACGTGGGCGGCGTCCACTACGTGCTGCAGGCGGGCGACTCGATCTCGTACAGCTCCACGATCCCGCACTGGTACGAGAATTCCGGCGACGTCACGTCTGTGTCGCTGTGGATCGTGACCCCGCCCAGCTTCTGACCGATGCAGGCCACCGTCACCCGACCGGCCGCCGACGCCCCCGTGGTGGCCCGCAGCGATGTGGTGGTTGTCGGCGGGGGCCCGGCGGGGCTGGCAGCGGCCGTGGCCGCCGCCCGCAACGGGGCGAGCGTCACCCTGCTGGAGCGCTATTCCTACCTGGGCGGCCTGGCGGCGGGTGGCATGGTGCTGGTGCTCGACGACTTCGCCGACGGCGCGGCGGAGATCACCGTGCGCGGCATCGCCCAGGAGATGGTGGAGCGCCTGGAGACTCGCGGCCTGGCGGTGTACCCGCCGCCCGGCGATCGCGTCCTCAGCGACGAGATGTGGCGGCGCTGGTCCCGCTGGGGACTCTTCGACCTCTACGCCAAGGGCCCGAAGAAGTCCATCGTCTACGCCGTGGCGTTCGACCCCGACGGCTGGAAGCGGGTCTCCAATGACCTCACCGAGGAGGCGGGCATCGACGTCCGGCTGCACTCCTGGTACTCGGCGCCGATCATGGAAGGCAACACCATCAGGGGAGTGATCTGCGAGACCAAGACCGGTCCGCAGGCCGTCCTCGGCGACGTGGTGATCGATGCCAGCGGCGACGGCGACGTGGCCGCCAGCGCCGGAGCGCCCGTCGTGGAGGGCTCGTACATGGTCACCACGGTCTTCCGTCTCGGCAACGTCGACACCGGCGCCGCGGAGCGTTTCGAGCACGAGCAACCCGCCGAGTGCCACGCCGTCAACCGGGCGGCGCGGCGCATCCTCGGCGGATCCTGGGCGATCTGGTGGCTGAAGACGCCGCTGCCGGGCGTGGTCTGGTGCAACTGCCCGCACATGACCGGCTACAGCGGGCTGAGCGTGGAGGACCTCACCGAGGCCGACCGCGAGGGCCGCAAGAAGATCGCCGCCACCGTGGACTACGTGCGCCGGCACTACCCCGGCTTCGAGAAGGCGGTGGTGCTGGACGTGGCACCGCAGATCGGCGTGCGCCAGTCCCGGCTCATCGAGGGCGAGTACGTGGTGACCAAGGACGACGTGGTGAACCGGGTGCACTTCGCCGACAGCGTGGCCCGCGGCCGCGGCTACTACACCCCCTACCGGGCCATGCTGCCCCGGCGCGTGGAGCAGCTGCTGGTGGCCGGGCGCCACTACTCGGTGACACCGGAGGCCCAGAAGCTGTCCCGGGAGATCCCGCCCTGCATGGCCATGGGCGAGGCCGCCGGAGTGGCGGCGGTGCAGGCACTCGACAGCGGCGTGACCGTGCGCAAGGCGGACGTGGCCGCCGTCCAGCGCCGGCTCCGCGCCCAAGGGGCCGACCCCGGCGACGTGCCGTCACCGCGGGCGCGGCTTGCCGGCACCGAGGGTTCGACGGCGTGACCGGCAGCGTCGATCAGCCCCTGTCCGGCATCCGAATCCTGGACTTCTCCCAGATCATGATGGGGCCGGTGGCCACGCAACTCCTGGCCGACCACGGCGCGGACGTGCTGAAGATCGAGCGCCCCGGCAGCGGCGACATCTTCCGCCACGCCCTCGTCGACCCCGACGGCACGGAGCACCCGGCCTTCGGTGCGGTCAACCGCAACAAGCGCAGCCTGGTGATCGACGTCCGCTCGCCCGAGGGTCTAGGGCTGATCGACGACCTGGTGCGGGAAGCCGACGTGGTGGTGAACAACTACCGGCCCGGAGTGATGGAGCGCCTCGGCCTCGGCTACGACCGCCTCGCCGGCCTGAATCCCGCCATCGTCTACGCCCAGGGCACGGGTTTCGGCACCGAAGGGGCCTACGTCCGCAAGGGCGGCCAGGACATCCTGGCCCAGGCCCTCACCGGGGCGATGTCGCACAAGGCAGACGCCGACCACCCCACCGCCATCTACCCCATCTCACTGGCCGACTACAGCGCGGGGATGAACTTGGTGCAGGGCATCCTCATGGCCCTGCTGCAGCGGGAGCGAACCGGTCGTGGTCAGCGGGTGGAGGTCTCGCTGTACGACTCGCTCCTGGCGATGCAGATCCTGGAGGCCACGATGGCGCTGATGGATCGACCCACGCTCAATTGGGCGCGCATGCCGCTGGTGGGAACGTTCGCCACGACCGACGGCGAGATCGTGCTGGTCGGCGCCTTCAAATCCAACCCTCTGCGCGACATCTGCGCGGCGCTCGAACTCGAGGACCTCTCCCAGCATCCCGACTACTCCACCATGGAGGCGCAGGCCACCAACAAGCCCCGCCTGCAGGCCCTGCTGGCGAGCGCCATCGGCCGCTTCAGTTCGGCCGAGGCCATCGAGCGGCTGGAGTCACAGGACGTGCTCTGCGCCCCCGTGCGGACCCTCGACGAGGCGCTGGCGGATCCGCACACCTCCCCCATGATCACCGAGATGCCCCGCAACGGACGCGAGCCGCTGCGGTCGGTGGGCTCACCGGTGCACCTGCCGGACACGCCGCCAGCACCGCATCGGCCGCCGCCCGCCCTCGGCGAGGGCGCCGCCGAGGCGCTGGCCGAATACGGCATCGCTCCCGAGCGCATCGAGGCGCTCACCGCCGCGGGGGTACTGGCATGAGCATCGATCCGACTCGCCACGGAGCGCCGCTATGAGCATCGACCTTGTCGTGAGCGACCACGTCGCCCGGGTCACCATCAACCGCCCGGAGCGCCTCAACGCCATCGACGAGGCTCATCAGGAAGAGTTGCGGCGCGCCTGGGAAGCCATCGAGGCTGACCGCTCCGTGCGAGTCGTGGTGCTAACCGGCGCCGGCGACCGGGCATTCTGCGCCGGTGACGACATGCGCGCCGAGGGCCGCACCGGCATGGACTACTGGCTGCACGCCCGCCCCGACGGCTTCGGCCACCTGACCTTGCGCGAGACGCTCGACGTGCCGGTGCTGGCCAGGGTCAACGGCTACGCCCTCGGTGGCGGCCTGGAGTTGGTGGTGGGCTGCGACCTGGCGGTGGCCTCGGAGAACGCCCAGTTGGGATTCGTCGAGCCCCGGCTGGGCCGCCTGCCCCTCGACGGGGGAATCGTCTCGCTCGCACGCCAACTGCCCGCCAAGTGGGCCATGGAGGTGCTGCTCACAGGACGCCGCTTCAGCGCTGCCGAGGCGCTCGTCCTCGGCCTGCTGAATGAGGTGGTGCCCGCCGACGACCTCGACGCCGCCGTGGACCGCTGGCTGGAGAACCTGCTGGCGTGCGCCCCGCTATCGCTGCGAGCCATCAAGCAGATCGTGCGACGCACCGGTCACATGACCGCTGCCGACGCCCGCATGGCCAACCTCCCGGCTCTCGTCGAGGTGCTGAACTCCGAAGACGGCGAGGAGGGCGTACGGGCCTTCGTTAGCAAGCGAGCCCCCCGATGGGAGGGACGCTGAGATGGCCCTCAGATCCGGGTCTGTTGCCCAGTCTGTGGCCCATCTGCTCTACTTCTATGAATTGAAAATCTGTACTATCGTGAAACCACTGCGCCGAACAGGGAGGATCCAATGAGACATCGACGCATCGTTATGGCCGCGCTTCTGGCTGTCGCGCTCGTGGCGGCCGCCTGTGGGGGCGACGACGACGGGACGACCGCCGCGCCGGCTCCCGCGCCTGAACCCGCACCGGCTCCCGCTCCGGAGCCCGCTCCAGAGCCATCGCCGGAGCCCGCTCCAGAGCCACCACCGGCCCCCGAGCCGGCACCCGAACCCGCACCAGAACCACCGCCGCCGCCGGAGCCCGCGCCGGAGCCCGACGAACCTCTCACGGTTGCCCTCGTGGCGAACCAGCGAGCCGGTGACCTGGGGCCCATCGATGACCTCGTGCGAGGACTTGGACTGGTGGAGGCCGACTTCGGCGCCGACACCACCTTCATCGAGGCGACGGACCCGTCGACCTTCGAGACGATCCTGCGCAACCTCGCCAACCAGGGCACCGACATCATCGCCGTGACGTTCCCGCCCATGCAGGAGGTCGTCACCCTGGTGGCGCCCGACTTCCCCGACACCCGCTGGATCCACATCTTCGGATTCGAGGGAGGCATCGACAACCTGGTCTCCATCGGGTTCGACTACTACAAGGGCACCTACCTGGCGGGCATCCTGGCCGGGGAGCTGAACACCACCGGCAAGGTCGGCTTCGTGGGCGGCGTGTCGATCCCGCCGCTGAATGCCGACTACAACGCCTTCGTGGCCGCCGCGCAGACTAAGAACGCCGCGATCACCGGTGAGGCCGCCTTCGCCGACTCCTTCGAGGATCCCGCCAAGGGACGCGAGCTGGGTGCGGCGCTGTACGACGGCGGCGTGGACATCATCATGACCGACGCCGCGGCCACCGACCTCGGCGTCATCCAGGCCGCCGAGGAGAAGGGCGGCTACGTGATCGGCGGCTCGGAGAACTACTTCGACAGCCCGAACGTGATCGCCAGCGTCCTGCTGTACTGGGCCGAGATCCTCTACAGCCAGGTGGAGCACGCACTCAGCGACGACTACACGCCCGGCTACGTCGGCGCCGGTGTGGCCGAGGGCGGGGTCGACATGGTGATCAGCCCGAACTTCTTGGAGAACGGCCCGGCTGAGATGGTCGAGATCATCAACGCCACGCTCGACGAGATCGACGAGGCCCGCTCGGCGATCAAGGACGGCTCCCTCGAGGTTCCCTTCAACCCCGAACTCTGAGACAACTAATCTCCAACCGATGACGGCGCCGAGCGGACCGGCTCCCGCCGGGGCCCCGGCGGTTCGCTGCCGGTCGCTCGGCGTCTCCTTCGGCGCCGTCCGGGCGCTGCACGACGTCAGCCTCGAGTTGGCGCCCGGGCGCATCCACGCCCTCGTCGGCCAGAACGGGGCGGGCAAGACGACGCTCGCCAAGGTGCTGGGCGGCCTGCAGGTGCCCGACACCGGCGACGTCCAGATCGCCGGCCGGGAGATCCCACCCGGCGATGTCCGCGCCGCCAAGGCCGCCGGCTTGGCGATGGTGCACCAGCACTTCTCGCTGCCGCCGTCGTTCACCGTGGCCGAGGCGCTCGAATTGACCGCCGCCCGGCCGGGAGACCGCGCCGTCTACCGCCGCGTCGACCTCCAGCAGCGCTGGCAGGACGACGTGGCCGAGATGGGCGGCAAGGCGACCCTGTCGACGCGCATCCGCGACCTCCCCGTGGAGGCCCGCCAGTCGCTGGAAATCATCCGGGCGCTGGCAACCGAGGCCTCCGTCCTGCTGCTGGACGAACCCACCGCTCTCTTGACACCAGCCGCCGCCGAGGCGCTCTTCGAGCGGCTGCGGCGCCTGCGAGCCGACGGCGTCACGATCCTCGTGGTGCTGCACAAGCTGCGGGAGGTGGCCGCCGTCGCCGACACGGTGAGTGTGCTGCGCGACGGCGAGCTGGTCCTGGGCCCCGCCGAGATGTCCGAGGTGTCCCAGGGGCGCCTCAGCGACGCCATCGTGGGTCCAGCGGGCCACTCCGATGAGGAAGTCGGTGTCAGGACAGCGGGCCACCACGAGGAGACGCTCCTGGAATTGGCGGGCGTATCGAGTGATGAGTCGGCCTTCGAACCGGGTTTGAGCGGGGTGGATCTCCGGGTCGACGCAGGCGAGATCGTCGGGATCGCCGGCGTCGAGGGCAACGGGCAGCGCAGCCTCGTCTCGGCAATCGCCGGCCTCAGCCCGCTCACCGAGGGATCAGTCCACATCGGCGGTTACGAGATGACCACCGCGGCGCCCGCCCGGCGGAGATTGCAAGGCCTCCGCCTCGTGCCCTTCGACCGCAACACCGAGGGTGTAAGCCAGAGCGCCCCCCTGTGGCTGAACCAGTCGGCACTGCGTCTCATCGACCGGGAGCGCAGGTACACACTCGACTATGGTCGCCGCAGACTCGTGCACTCCATCGCGCCGCCTCGCCGCCGCGAACCGGGTCGGATGGCGCAAAGTCTCGAAGACTGGTGGGATCGTCGCCGCTCGCCGCTGATCTCGCTGCGCCAGTACAAGTGGCAGGCGACTCAGGCGATGGACCACTGGCGGGTCCGCTACGACACGGTCACGCAACCCGCCGAGAGCCTCTCGGGGGGAAACATCCAGCGGCTGATCCTCTCCCGGGAATTGGACTCGGGGCTGGAGGTGCTGGTGGCCGCCCAGCCCACTCGCGGGCTGGACTTCGCCGCCACCGAGTTCGTGCGCCGGTCACTGCAGGGTCTGCGGGACGCGGGTGCCGGGGTGCTGCTGATCTCCTCGGACCTCGACGAGCTGTTCGAACTCTCGGACCGGCTTCTGGTGATGTACGGCGGGCGGATCGTGGGCCGCTTCGAGGGCCCGTACGACCGGCGGGCCGTGGGCGACGCCATGACGGGGGCGGTGCGATGACCGGCGGGCTCCGGCGGGTCGCCTCCACCGTGGTGCTGGTGCTCGTGTCGTTCCTGATCACCGCGCTGATCCTGCGGGTCAGCGGTTACAGCGTCGGCGAGGTCTTCTCCGGCGTCATCCAGGGGGCGATCACCGCCACGGGCGCCTCCACCTCGTCGATCCGCTGGGCGATCCCGCTTCTGCTCATCGCGTTGAGTGTCGTGATCGGCTTCCGGGCCGGGTTCTTCAACATCGGCGGCCAAGGCCAGTTCTACATGGGCGCCTGCGCGGCCCTGGCCATCTCGTTGGGGTGGCGCGAGGGCCCCGCCGGGCTGGTGATCCTCTGCGGAACCCTGGCGGCGATGCTCGCCGGGACGCTGTGGTCACTGTTCCCGGGTTGGCTGCGGGTGCGTTTCGGGACCGATGAGGTGCTCACCACGCTCATGATGAGTTTCATCGGTGCATTGGTGCTCCAGTACCTGACCGCCGGGCCGATGCGCAACCCGCAGGGCACCGGCCAGACGGCCGCCAGCGAGCGCATCCCCGAGGCCTTCCGCCTCACCGGCGGCTCGGGGGTGTCGACGGTGGTCCTGCTGCTCGTCGCCGGGGTCACCGTCCTCGTATGGCTGGTCCTGGAACGCACCCGCTTCGGGCTGACCATGACCCTGGTCGGCCGCAACGCCACCATGGCCCGCTGGCAGGGAATCAACGTGCGCCGCGTCGGTTTGGGCGCCTTCGCCCTCTCGGGGGCGCTGGCGGGTCTGGCCGGCGCCGTCGAGCTCTACGGGCCGGCGGCGCGGCTGGTCACCGGGTTCTCGCCCGAGGTGGGCTTCACCGCCGTGGTGGTGGCACTCGTGGGCCTGTTGAACGTGTGGGGCACCGTCGTGGCCGCCATCTTCTTCGGCGGCCTGCAGTCGGCCATCCTGTTCCTGCCGATCGTGACCGATCTGCCGCCGCCCGCCCTGGTGCTGCTGCACGGCATGGTGGCCTTCCTGGTCACCATCAAGTTCCGGGCCGTGCGCCGGCGGCGGGCCGCAGGTGCCGAGGCTCCGGCGGGCTGATGGAACAGATCCTGGCCACCACGCTGCGCTCGGCCGCCCCGCTGGTGCTGGTGGCCATGGCCGGCGTCTTCGCCTTCCGCGCCGGCATCTTCCACCTGGGGCTCGAAGGCCTGATGATCACCGGCGCCTTCGCCACCGTGGCCGTGGGCGACACCACCGGCTCGGTGGAACTCGGCGTTCTGGCGGCCATCGGCGTGTGCCTGTTGCTCTCGGCGCTGTACTGGTGGGTGATCGGCCCGCTGGGAGCAAACGTCATCATCGCCGGACTGGGGCTCACCTCAATCGGCCTGGGAGGCACCGCCTACGCCTTGGGGGCCATCTTCGACGTGCGCGGCTCGCTGTTCACCGAGGTCGTCCTGCCGCGCCCCGTCCGCAACATCACCTCCGGAGCGGGCGTGATCATCGCGGAGCACTCCATCTTCGTATGGATCACGCCGGTGATCGTGCTGGCGGCCTGGGTGGTGCTGCGACGGAGCCGCTTCGGGCTGCGCCTGGCAGCGGTGGGCGAGTACCCGTTCGCGGCCCGCTCGGTGGGTGTGAACCCCTCCATGATTCGGCTCCAGGCAATCCTCATCGCCGGGGCGCTGTGCGCGCTCGGCGGCGCCGAACTCTCGGTGGGAGCGCTGCGCAACTTCACCGAGAACATGACCAACGGGCGGGGGTTCATCGCCTTCGTGGCGGTCATCTTCGGGGCCTGGCACCCCATCGGGACTGCCTTCGCGGGATTGTTCTTCGGCTTCGCCGACGCCATCGGCATCCAGTCCCAGATCAACATCACCGAGCGGGTGCCCCGGGAGTTCGTGCTGATGATCCCCTTCGTGCTCACGATCTTCGCCGTCTGGCTGGGCGGGCTCTGGCGCCGCCGCTCCCTCGAAGCCGAGGCCGGTTACGCGGAGCTTCGAGAACCGGACTTCTGACCGGACAGGCGCGCATGCGGATGTCACTGCACGCCGAGCGCTAGCAATGGACGCAACGGCTCGGCAGGAACCCGGTCCGGCGATCCTGGATCTCTGGCATCCCGTGGCGATCCTCGACGAGCTCCGCGCCGACGAGATCACGCGGACCCAGCTGCTGGACAGGGACGTCACCGTCAGCCTGAACGACCACGGGGCACCACTGGCTTGGGTGATGACCGGGCAGGAAGGGGACTCTCCCGAACTCCTGCCGACGATCTCCGCGTACCGGTTCGCCTGGACAAGCCTGGGAGTCCCGCCGGCTGGGATCTTCGCGATCCCGGAGTGCGACGAGCCCGACCGCCGAAATCTCGCCACCTTCTCGGTCGGAGTGAACGTCTCCGCCCCCCGCGCCGTCGAGAACTTCCTGGACCTCGGTCACTTCCCGTATGTGCACGCCGGGATCCTGGGGCAGGTACCCCGGACCGAAGTCGTGGACTACCGCGTCGAGGTGGATCCCGAGACGAACGAGCTGTGGGCCCGCGACTGCCAGTTCTTCCAGCCCCGGGCGGCCGCCGCCTCCACCGAGGGCCAGCTCTCGGAGTACACGTACCGGGTGCCCCATCCCTTCTGCGTGATGCTCTACAAGTCGTGCCCGACCGACGAGTCCCGGTTCGACGTCATCGCGCTGTTCTGCCAGGCGCTGTCGGCCGACCGGGTGCTGTTCCACACCTTCATGAGCGTCATCGACGACACGAGCAGCGACGCGCAGATCCGGGCGTTCCAGACACTCGTCTCCGCCCAGGACAAGCCGATCCTCGAGAACCAGACCCCTCGCCTGCTCCCCCTCGACCCGGGAGCCGAGACGTCGGTGCGATCCGACCGCGCCTCGGTGGCCTACCGGCGCTGGCTCGGCGACCTCGGCGTCGGCTACGGCGTGATCCCCGCGGGTCTCCGGCATGACGGCTCCTGACCCCGCGTCGCTACTCCACCCCGTCGCCGCCTGCGCCGACCTGGTAACCCGCCACGTGGTGAGGAGCCGGCTGCTCGGCCGGGAACTGGCCATCTGGAAGGCCGACGACGGCTTCGTCAACATCTGGGAGGACCGCTGCATCCATCGCGGGATGCGCCTCTCTGCCGGCGTCAACGACGGCGCCGAACTCGTCTGCCAGTACCACGGCTGGCGCTACTCCAACCGCAACGGGAACTGCAGCTACATCCCGGCGCATCCGGCCGAGGCGCCGGCGCGCGCCATGCGCGTGCCGACCTTCGTGAGCGCGGTGAAATACGGACTCGTCTGGTCGGGCACTCCTCCCGATGCCGAACCACCCACGATCCCGGCCCTGGACGGCGGCGAGACGCTCGTCCTGCGGAGCCTGCCGGTCAACGCCCCGGCGGCTCTGGCACTCGAAGGGCTCGCCAGGTACTCGTTCCGCCCTGCGGCGGCGCTCGGAACCGACACTGCCGTGGAAACCGGCGCCGACGCCGGAACCCCCTACTCGGTCACCGTCACCGCCACGACCACCGGCGCCGAGAACTCCGTGGTCTTCTTCGTCCAGCCGGCGGACGTCACCCGATGCGTCATCCGTCCAGTGCTCAGCCCCGCCCCGGCGCCCGAGGAGCGCCTGGCCGTCCTCCGCCATCACGCCAGGGGGCTCGAGGTACTCCGGACACAACTGGAGGAGCCGAGACCCGCGGAGATCGCAATACAACCGCCCGTGGCGAGACTCGAACCCGCGTTCGTTGACCGCACGGCCGGAACGGCCGGCGGTCGTCGCCCGCAGGTCCAGGTGACGGTGGCACGCAAGTGGCTCACCGCCGAGGGAATCGCCGCGTTCGAACTGGCGCCGGTGGCCGGTGAACTGTTGAGCTTCCAGCCGGGCGCCCATCTCGACGTGCATCTGCCGAACGGCCTGGTGCGGCAGTACTCGCTGACCAACGGACCGGGCTTGACCAGCGTCTACCGGATCGGGGTGAAGCTGGAGAAGGACTCCCGCGGCGGGTCGCGGTACATGCACGAGAGCGTCCACGTCGGCGAGGTCCTGGGCCTCTCGGTGCCTCGCAACAACTTCACCCTCCGGCGGGACGCGGCCAGGACGGTGCTGATCGCCGGAGGAATCGGGATCACGCCGCTGCTCGCCATGGCCCAGACGCTGGCCCGGCAGGGACTGACCTGGGAACTCCACTACTTCGCACAGAGCCGCGACCACATCGCATTCGGTGAGGTGCTCGACCCCCTGGCCGGCGAGGTCAGAATGCACTTGGGGCTTACTCCCGAACAGACCGTCGACGAACTCCACAAGATCACGTGGTCCTATGCCCCCGCGAATCACGCCTACGTCTGCGGCCCCGGGCCGATGATCGAAGCAACTCGCGCCATCGCCGCCGAGGCGGGGTGGCCCGAGGAAGCGGTCCACTTCGAGTACTTCAAGAACGAATCACCGCGGGATGACGCCACGGCGTTCGAAGTCAGCCTGGCGCGCAGCAACAAGAGCCTCAGGATCGACGCCGGCATGTCGTTGCTGGATGGTTTGCGGAACGAAGGAGTCGACTTGCCGTCGTCCTGCGAGCAAGGCGCCTGCGGGACGTGCATCGCCACGGTCCTGGAGGGCGAACCGGATCACCAGGACGTCTATCTCAACGATTCCGAGCGCGCCGCCGGCGACCGGATGCTCACGTGCGTCTCGCGCGCCACGAGCAGGCGACTGGTGCTGGACCTGTAGGCCGCCGTGATCAAGCTCTACGACTACCTGCTCTCCGCCAACTGCTACAAGCCGCGACTGCTGCTGAACATGCTGGACGTGCCCCACGAGCTGGTGCCGGTGGAGTTCCACCCCGGCCGGGAGCACGAGAGCGCCAAGTTCAAGGAGATCAATCCCCTCGGGCACATCCCGGTCATCGACGACGACGGCTTCATCCTGCGCGATGCGCACGCCATCCTGATCTACCTGGCCTGCAGGTTCGACCCGGCCCGAACCTGGTACCCCACCGGTGACCCGCGGCTCCTCGGTGAGGTGAGCTCCTGGCTGCAGTTCGCGGAGGGCACTGCCAACACCGCCTCCGCGGCCCGGCTCCACCTCAACTTCGGCTACGACTTCGACCTGGAGGCGTGCCAGGCAGGAGCGCATCGCCTGTTCCGCGTGCTCGACGAGCACCTCTGGTTCCGCGAGCTGGAAGGGCTCGGCTGGGTCGCCTCAGCCCCGGCACCCACCGTTGCCGACATCGCGCTCTTCCCCGACGTCGCCCTCTCCGGCGAGGGAGGCATCTCACGGGAGGACTATCCCGCCGTGCGGCGGTGGACCGAGCGTGTGCAACGCCTGCCGGGCTTCATCGACATGCCCGGCGTGCTTGCGGTGGCGCCGCTCCCCGGCTGAGGCGCGGCGAATGTCAGCGGATCAGGAGGCCACCGTCGACGACGAGTGAGGCTCCGGTCACGAACGAGGACTCGTCGGAGGCAAGGAACACCGCCGCAGCGGCAATCTCTTCGGGCTGGCCGACCCGGCCCATGGGATGAGCGGCGTGGCAGGCGGCGAGGGCGGCCTCGGGGTCGGGTTGCTGCTCGCAGTAGTGGTGCATCTCGGGCGTCTCGATGAAGCCGGGGCAGATGGCGTTCACGCGCACGCCCTCAGCCGCGTACTCCAGCGCCACCTGCCGGGTGAGCATCAGCAGCGCACCCTTCGAGGCACAGTAGGCGGCATCGTTCTGGAACCCCACGAAGCTGGCCACCGACGCCAGGTTGATGATCGAGCCCGACCCGCGGCGCACCATTCCCCCGACGGCGTGCTTGGTCAACCAGAAGGCACCCCGCACGTTGGTGTCCATGATGTAGTCGTAGTCGTCGAGCGACGTGTCCTCCACGGAGAGCAGGAGCCCGACTCCGGCGTTGTTGCAGAGCACGTCGATGCGACCGTGGCGAGATTCGGTCTCGGACACGAGTCGCTCGCAGTCCTCCAGCCGGCGGATGTCCGTGCGGATGAACTCCGCCTCGCCCCCGGCGGTGACGATCTCGGCGACGACGGCCTCACCCTCGCTCTCGTTGCGATTGGCGGCCACGACGACGGCTCCCTCCGCTCCGAAACGCGTGGCGATGGCGTGGCCGATACCGCGCCCGGCCCCGGTGACGATGCTGATCTTGCCGGCAAGACTGCCCATCGAGACCCTCCTCTACCGCCCTTGCACGAACCCGCACCGGTGCGATCGGTTCAATAGGCCGAACACCAGCATCACTTCACGAGGCCGCCGTGGGCGGTGACGATTGAATCCGTCACGTAGGACGCCTCGGTCGAGGCGAGAAACGCGGCGTAAGCGGCGATCTCGGTCGGCTTGCCCATGCGCCGCAGAGCAGTCGTGCCGGCGACCTGGGCAACCAACTGCGGGTCCTCCAGGAAGGTCGCAACCATCGGCGTCTCGACGAAGCCCGGGCAGATCAGGTTGGCGCGCAGACCCCGGGGCCCGTAGTTCTGCGCCAGCGAGGCCGTGTAGGCCAGCAACGCCCCCTTGCTGGCGGCATAGGCGTGAAAGTGGGCATCGCCCCGGTACGACGCAGCCGAGCCGACGTTCAGGATCACCGATCCGGGAGCCGCCTCCAGCAACGGGCCGAGGGCGTGCTTGCAGAACAGGAACACGCCCGTGGCGTTGATGGCCAGGACCTCGTCCCAGGTGCTCCGCTCAAGATCCTCGCTCGGCCGGTCGGCGCCGGTGAGCAAGACCCCGGCGTTGTTGTAGAGCACATCAAGACCCCCGAGGGTCTCGAGGGCCGTCGCCACCACGTTCGCCACCTGCGCCTCGTCTCGCACGTCCGCCGCCACTCCCACTGCGGTGGCTCCCGCGTCGCGCAACTCCGCCGCCAGGTCCTCGACGCGGGCGGCGTCGAGGTCGCTGACGGCCAGCGCGGCCCCTTCGGCCGCGAACCGGCGGCTGACCGCCGCCCCCTGGCCGCCCACCGCTCCCGTCACGAGGCAGCGCCGACCGGCGAGCCGTTGAGCATCCATCGCTTCCCCTCCCCCATCGGTTTCCGGCAGCACGGGCGGCCGCCTGCGCCTCGGTGCCGCCACCGGGCTGTGGCGCCCGGGAATGTTCTAGCGTGAGCCGGCGATGGCCGCCAGCCGTGAAGTGCCCGTCTCGTTGCGCAGCGCCCGCTGGTTCGCACCTCGGGACCTGTTCGGATTCCTGCACCGGACCGCGCTGCGCTCGGAGGGACTCTCCGACGGATCGATCGCGGGACGGCCCGTCATCGGCATCGCCAACTCGCATTCGGAGTTGGTCAACTGCAACCTCCATTTCGGCGCACTCATCGACGGGGTCAAGCGCGGCGTGCACCAGGCCGGCGGGCTGCCGCTGGAGTTCCCCACCATCTCGCTGAGCGAGATGCTGATGAAGCCCACGACGATGCTGTACCGCAACCTCATGTCGATGGACGTCGAGGAAATGATCCGCTCCAGCCCCCTGGACGCGGTCGTGCTCGTCGGGGGGTGCGACAAGACCGTCCCGGCGCAGCTCATGGGCGCCGCCAGCGCCGGTGTGCCGGCGATCGCGCTGACCGGCGGCCCGATGCAGCCCGGCAACTTCCGGGGCCGGCGGATCGGCGCCGGCACCGACATCTGGCGCTACACCGACGATCTGCGAGCCGGCCGGATGTCCGACAGCGAGTACGCCGAGCTGGAGGCCGCCACCCGTCCCGGTGTCGGTCATTGCAGCGAGATGGGCACCGCCTCCACCATGGCCGCGCTCACCGAGGCGCTGGGCATGTCGCTGCCCGGCTCGGCGGCGGTGCCGGCCACCGACGCCCGCCGGGGCGCCCTGGCCGAGGAGACCGGACGCCGTGCCGTCGAGATTGCACGGGAAGGGCTGCGCCCGGCCGATGTCCTCACCGTCGAGGCTTTGGAGAACGCCGTCACCACCCTGGCGGCGGTGGCGGGCTCCACCAACGCCGTCCTGCACCTCATCGCCCTGGCCGGGCGCCTCGGCGTGGACCTGCCGCTGGAGCGGTTCGATCGGATCGCGGCCCGAACCCCGGTCCTCACCAACATCCAACCCGCCGGTGAGCACCTATTCGAGGACCTGCAGCGGGCCGGCGGCGTCACGGCCCTGCTCGGCGAGTTGGCGCCCTTGCTGAACCTCGGTGCGCTCACGGTGACCGGCGAGACGCTCGGAGAGAACATCGCCGGGTGCGAGGTGTGGGACCGCGACGTGCTGCGCTCACTCGACGATCCGCTGCAACCCCCCGGCGGGCTGGCCGTTCTGCGCGGCTCGCTGGCACCCGACGGGGCGGTCATCAAGGCCGGGGCCGCATCGCAGGACCTGCTGCAGCATCGCGGCCCGGCCGTCGTCTTCGACGGCATCGACGACCTGCTGGCACGCATCGACGATCCCCGCCTTCCGGTGACAGCCCAGAGCGTTCTGGTGCTCCGAGGCGCCGGCCCGAAGGGGGCGCCGGGCATGCCCGAATGGGGGATGCTGCCGATCCCCCGCAAGCTGCTGGCAGAGGGCGTGACCGACATGGTGCGGGTCTCCGACGCCCGCATGAGCGGCACGGGCTACGGCACGGTGGTACTCCACGTCGCCCCCGAGAGCGCCGTCGGGGGACCGCTGCTCGCCGTGGACGACGGCGACGAGATCGTTCTGGACACGGCGGCGCGCCGGCTCGAGCTGTGTGTGGCACCCGAAGAGGTCGGCCGGCGCCTGGCCGAGCGGCCCCTCCCCGAACCCCCGTACCGGCGCGGCTACGGCAGCATCTACCTGGAGCACGTCATGCAGGCCGACGCCGGAGCCGACTTCGACGTGCTCCGCCACCGCGCTGATGAGCAGCGGACCGAGCCGCACGGACTGCTCGAGGGCTGGATCAGTGGCTGGTGAGGTGAACGGGAAGGCCCCCTGACCATGCTCCTAGGATCACGCGCGTGACCGCACGCCGTACGAGCGATCCACGCGGCGCCGACGATCCGGTCGCCGGGTTCAACCGCGCCTACGCCGAAATGACCGCACCCGGTGGCCCGTTCGCCTGGACCACCCGGGACGTCCTCGGCGTCCCCACCCGCGTCTTCGACAGCGCCCCGGCCAACATGCGGCTGATCTGGGAAGCAGCCGCAGCCCGCGGCGACGATGAGTACCTGGTCTACGGGGACGAGCGCCACAGCTACGCCGAGGCCGCCGCCAGTGTGCGCTCCCTGGCCCACCACCTCCGGAGTGAGCACCGTGTCGGCAGCGGCGACCGTGTCGCGATCGCCATGCGCAACTACCCGGAGTGGGTGCTGTCGTACTGGGGCATCACGTCGCTGGGCGCCGCCGCGGTGGCCATGAACTCCTGGTGGACGCGACCCGAGTTGGAATTCGCGCTCGGCGACTCGGCGCCGGTGGCGGCGATCCTCGACGGGGAACGCCTGGAGCGCCTGGCCGCGAGTGCGGGGACACCGCCACTCATCGTCACGCGCCACGACGGCGACCTGCCGCCGGGAGCCTCCCGGTGGGACGACGTCGTCGATGTCGCCGGCGCACCCCCGGAACTTCCCGGCGCGCAGATCGACCCCGACGACGACATCTGCATCTTCTACACGTCGGGCACCACGGGCCATCCCAAGGGAGCGCAGACCACGCACCGGGGGTCGATTCACAACCTGCTGAACCTGGCTTTCATCAGGTATTGCGGCGACGCGGCCCGCGCCCGCCGGCTGGCGGACCAGGGACTCGCCACGCCCGCCGAGGATCCTGGCCCGCCGGTGGCGCTGCTGCCGGTACCGCTGTTCCACGTGACCGGCTGCACGTGTGTCCTGCACCCGGTGACGGCAACCGGTGGCCGCCTGGTCCTCATGCACCACTGGGATCCCACCGAGGCGCTGCGCATCATCGAGCGCGAGCGCGTGACCACGTTCACCGGCGTACCCACGATGTCCCGTGAGCTGCTGAGACACCCCGACTGGGAACGCACCGACACCGCCTCCGTACGTTCGATGGGCGGCGGCGGCGCCGCCCTGCAACCCGACCTGGTTGCCCGCATCGACACTTCGCTCCGGCACGGCGAGCCGGTCACCGGCTACGGGCTCACCGAGACGACCGGGATCGCCACGGCCATCGGCAACGAGTACTACGTGGCCAAACCGGCCTCAGTCGGCCCGGTCGTGCCGTGCATGGAAGCCAAGGTGGTCGACGCCGACGGCAACGATCTGGTGACCGGGCAGCAGGGTGAGCTGCTGCTACGCGGCCCCAACGTCATCAAGGGCTATCTCAACAACCCCGCGGCGACGGCCAAGGCGATCGTGGACGGATGGTTCCGCACCGGCGACATCGCCGAGATCGACAGCGACGGCTGGATCCACATCAAGGACCGGGCCAAGGACGTTGTCATCCGCGGCGGCGAGAACGTCCACTGCGCCGAGGTGGAAGCCGCCCTGCACGAACTCGACGAGATCGCCGAGATCGCGGTGTTCGGCGTGCCCGACGATCGTCTCGGCGAGGAGGTGGCGGCGGCGGTCGTGCTGGAGCCGGGTGCCGCGCTGACCGGCGACAACCTCATCGCGCACTTGACCGGTCGCCTGGCCCGCTTCAAGCACCCCCGCCACGTCTGGTTCCTGGACGAGCCACTCCCCCGCAACGCCAACGGCAAGTTCCTCAAGCGAGAGCTGCGCGAACGCCTGGCGCCTGGCCCCTGAGACCGGCAGCGGTCTCGCGATGGGGACGACCGGTCCGGTCGCCACCAGCTCCCGAGCCGGCATAGGAGGAGCCCCCTGCCGGGGGCGGCTGTCCGGCAGGGGGCTCGGTTGGGGGGACCGGTCCGATGCGGGTGACCGCCGTTGGTCGTCCGAAGGCCCGCCCGATCTGGCCGCTGCGTGGAGCGGCGGGTGATCCGCTAGCGGGTGAGGCGGCGGGCGTCCTCGATCAACTCGGCCAGCTCCTCGGCGTCGCGGTCGCGGCGCAGGTCGTCCGCCGCGTACCAGGCCTCGTCCACCAGCACGGCCATGTCGGCGTCCCGGTACTCCACGAACGGGCTCCGGCGCAGCACCTCGGCGAACTCCGCCGCCACCGCGGCGAGGCGGAAGTGGGGGCTTGCCGAGGCGAACGAGCGGGCGATGTCAGAACCGCTGACGCTCTGCTCGATCTCGGTGATCGAGCCCCGGCGGGGCCGCTGGTAGCGCAGGGTGGCGGTCGCCAGCCAGTCCTGGCTGCTCCGGTCCCGGCTCCGGCCCGCCAACTCCAACTCGTACAGCGCCGTTGAGCTCTGCCCCAGGCCAACCTCGCCGGCGTCCACGGTGTTGTCGCGGAAGTCCTCGTCGGCCACATCGCGGTTCTCGAAGCCCAGCAGGCGGTACGACAGCACCACCTCGGGGTTGAACTCCACCTGGATCTTGGCGTCGCGGGCCGCCAGCGCCAGCAGGCTCACGATGTTGGAGCCGAAGATCCGGCGCGCCTCGTGCGTGCTGTCGATGTAGTGATAGGTGCCGTCGGCGGAGTTGGCCAGCTGCTCCATGAGCACGTCGTTGAACGGGCCGAGTCCCACCCCGATGGTGGTCAGGCCGATCTCGTCGCGGTCGCCGATGTCCCGGAGGATCTCGTCGGTGCGGGTGGCGCCCACGTTGGCCACGCCGTCGGAGAGCAGCATCACCAGCACGTCCCGTCCCCGGCGGGCCTCCGCCTGCGCCAGGTCGAAACCGCGCTCCAGGCCGGCCCCGGCGTTGGTGGTGCCCCTCGGGTAGACCTCGTCACGGATCCGGCGCATGATCCGGTCACGGTTGCCGGCCACATCGGTCGGGTCGACCACGGTGGCCACCCGGTTGTCATAGGACACGATGCCGACGCGGGTGCCGTCCGGTAGGCCGTCCAGCAGCAGGTCCACGGCCTCGTGCGCCAGCTGGATCCGCTCGAACGACTCGCCGCCGTAGCCGGCCTGCTCGCTCATCGAACCCGAACGGTCCATCACCACGATCACGCTGTCGGGAATGACCACGTCGGCCAGAACATCGGGCGCCTGCACGCCGACCCGCAGCAGCACGTAGCCGTCGCGGGAGAACGGCGAGGGCGCCGCCTCCATGTCGATGGTGAACTCGTCCCACTCAGGCTCGTAGCCACCGTCGAAGTAGTTGACGAACTCCTCCACGCGCACCGCCTCCATGGGGGGCAGTGCGCCTCCGTCCAGGTAGTTGCGCGTCACCACATAGGAGGCGGTGTCCACGTCGAGGGCGAATGTCGAGAGAGGATCGCGCAGCGTGTCCACGAACGGGTTCACGCCGTAGTCCCTGAAGATGTTGGACGAGCATCCCCAGCACTCCCCCGGCCGGGTCGGCTCGACGGAGCCCCAGGCCGATTCCTCCGCACGGGTCCTCGCCGGTGCAGCCGAAGCCGCCGAACGGGCTTCTGCTGCCTCCGGTTGCGCTGCAGAGGCCGCAGCTTGAGCTTCAGCCGCGGCAGCCTGCGCTTGCGCCAGAGCGCCCTCCGCCTCCGCCACGGCCGCAACGCTCTCAGCGGCAGCGGCCGTCGCCGATCGAGACTCCGCTGGAAGTGGCGCCGACGCGGGAGGCGGACTGTAGGCGTATTCGGCATCCACCGGGGGTGGAGGCGACGCATGGGCCATCGCCTGCGGTGGCGGTGGCTCCGGCGAGGGTGCCGGCGCAGGTGAGGACCGGGGCGCGGTGGTCGGAGCGCTCATCCGCTCCGCCGCCTGGTCCGGAGCAGGCGCCGGAGCCGGCGCGACTGCGGAAGCGTCCTCCGAGTCGGAAACGCAGGCCGTCGCCAGTAGGAGAACCACAACGGCAGCTCCGATTGTGGCCCAGAGTCGGACACCTATCCGTGACTTCGAATCGAGCTGTTGCATGATCGTCCCTCCTTCGTTTGCACGCGCCCTGCGCGTTCGATCACCCCTCAGACGTCCCGGTGGGGGAGAAAGTTCCCGAGCCGCCACGTCGGAGTAGAGGCGGCCGCAGAGGACCGAGGGCGGGGACGCCGGGGGGACGGCGCCGGATCGATTTCGCCAGACGATCCGCCGACGCCCACCGGCGGCCCCAACCGGACAAACCGATAACCGGAGGAGGGGACACCGGGGCAAGGCCGCGCCGGCGATCGTTAGGATTGGGGCATGGAACCCAAGGTGTCCCCGTTCAAGGTGCCCGAGCGCCACCGCAAGTGGGTGGACATCGCCGAGGAGCTGAGCCGCGACGCCTTCGGCCCCAGGGCCGCCATGGTCGACGCGGAGAACCGGTTCCCGTTCGAGAACTACGACGATCTACGCGCCAGCGGCCTCCTGGCACTGATGGTTCCCGAGCGCTTCGGCGGAATCGGCGCGGACTCGTTCACCTACGCCACGGTCCTGTCAAAGATCGCCCAGGGCTGCGCCAGCACGGGGCTCACGTTCAACATGCACTCGGCGATTCTGTTCTTCCTGCGTCAGATCGCCACGCCCGCCCAGCAGGAGCGCTACTTCAGTGAGGTCGCGACCGACGGTGCCGTGTTCTCCTCCATCACCAGCGAACCGGGGATCTCGTTCCGCCACAAGGGCCGGGTTCGCACCCACATCGAGCGCGACGGCGACGGCTACCGCCTGACCGGGCGGAAGATCTTCTGCTCACTGTCGACCGGGGCCACCTACTACTTCACCTGGAGCTTCCTCGAGGGCGCCGAGAGCCTCGCCGACGGGCTGCTCACCGTGCTGATTCCCGCCGGTCGGGAGGGAATCACCATCCTCGACGACTGGGACACCCTGGGGATGCGCGGCACGGCGTCCAACTCGATCGACTTCGAGAAGGTCCGCATCGAACCCGAAGAAGTGGTCGGCGAGGTCGGGGGAATCCTCGGCCAGAACATGAGCATCTGGTCGGTGGGCTACACCGCCGTCTACATCGGCATCGCCGAGGCGGCGTTCGAGCATTGCGTCAACGCTATGCGCGCGCCCCGCTCGGACGGCAGCCCTCCCCGGAGCGAGGATCCCTTCACGTGGCAGGAAATCGGCAAGCTCTCCATGCAACTGGAGGCTGCGCGCCGGGCCCGCGACACGCTGGGATACCTCAGCGGCGAACTCGACACGGAGGCCCTGACGTACGTGCTGAACCAGGCCAAGTACCTCGCCACGGAGGCGGCACACTCCATCACGACTTCGGGAATGCGCCTGCTCGGCGGCCGCGGCCTCCACCGCTCCATTCCGATGGAGCGCTACCTCCGAGACGCCATGGCCGGCGTCGTCATGCCGCCGTCCAACGAGCGTTGCCTGGAGACGGTGGGCAAGCTGGCCCTCGGCCTCCCGGCCAAGACGATCGAGTTCGAGTAGACCGGCCGGGCGCCGAACGCCACGAGGCGCAACGCCCGGAGAGACAAGCACCACCAAGCAACGCACAGGACGAACGGGACGATCCGAACCAGGAGGAAATCATGGCGAAGCTGACCAAGTTGGATCACGGCAGCCTCTGCGTGGGTGACATCGACAAGGCTGTGTGGTTCTACGGAGACCTGCTGGGACTGGAGCCGCTGCCCCGGCCCGACTTCGGGTTCCCCGGTGCGTGGTTCGACGCCGGTGGCACGCCGGTGCATCTCACGACCGGCGGCTTCACGCGGAGCGACGCCGTCGAGTTGCGACCCAACGACGGGCATCTGGCGTTCCTGGTCGACGACCTCGAGGAGATGACCGAAGAACTGACCGAGGCAGACGTGGACTGGTGGGAGTTGCCCAACTCTCCGGCCGCCGACCGGCAGATCTTCTTCCGCGACCCGTGGGGCAACATGATCGAACTCGCCCGCTACCACGCCGCCTAGTTCCAGCCCGAATGTGGGCAACCACCGGAGCAATCCCGGTGGCCGGGCCGGTAGCCGCTTCCAATTCTCAGCCGTCCAAGTCGCCCTCGCCACCGGATCGGCGCACGATGCCTCCGCCTATGCTCGGGCGGTTCGGCGGAGCAGGGAGCGACCGATGACGAATGAGATCGAACGCCTCAAGGCCGAAGTGGCGGCGACGGCCCGGATGATGGCCGCAGCGCGGCTCGTGGAGGGATTCGGCCACGCCTCGGCGCGGCTGCCCGATGGCGGCTTCTTGATGACGTCCACAGCGCCGCTGCTGTCGACCACCTCCGCCACCATCCTCACCTGCGACGACGAGGGCAATGCCATCGACGCCCCCGCCGGCAAGCCGCTGGAGATCGTCATTCACGCCGGCATCTACCGGGCGCGCCCCGACGTGGGTTCCATCTGCCGCGGCCACGGCGCGGCCATGGCGGCCTGGGGCGTGCGCGGCGAACCGGTACCGCTGCTGCACGGCATGGGTGGACTGGCGGGCGAGACGGTGCCAATCCACCACGACCTGGCTCTCATCACCACGCTCGAATCGGGCGACCGCATGGCGGCCACGCTTGGCGACAACCGATCGATGCTGTTGCTGGCCAACGGCGGTGTGGCGGTGGGAGCCGACCTGCTGGAGGCCGCAACGCGCCTGTGGTACCTGGAGGAGCGCTGCCGCGTGGCCACAGACGCCGGGCCGGTGGAGCAGCCCGAAGGGGCCTGGGCGGAGCGCCTCAGCAGCAGCGCCCCCGAACTGGTGCGGGCCAAGGCCTGGTTCGCGGCCCGTTTCGGCGACGGCTGAGGGCGCCCGACCTTCCCGATCGGCGTCGGGGACCCTTCGAGAGCTAGATCATGCTCGTCACGGCCCCGCCGCCGATGGCGACGAGACCCACCGAGTTCAGCCCGCCGATGGCGACGAGACCGACCGAATTGATCCCGCCGATCGACACGATTCCGATCGAGTTCACGCCACCGATGGCGACGAGGCCCATCGAGTTCACGCCACCGAACGTCACAACGCCCATCGCGTTGATCACAGCCAATGCGCCAACCGCCAGAGCGTTGTAGCGAGCCGCAGCGGCCACACCGATAGCAGAGCCCTTGCTGGTCACGGCGATGCCGACATCGCACCAACTCATACCCTTCTCATCCGACATGTTCGCTACTCCTTGTGCTGGACACCTGCTGTAACCCCCCCCTGCGGCCGCGGGCACCTCCTGCGAGCGTGCCGCTTTGTGGAGCCTCCACAAGCCCCAGAGCGGCCAATCGGGATTCTCGTACCGTACTACTGCACCTATCCGCCCGTACTACTGCACCTATCCGCGCGCTCCGATGATTACTTTGGCGGCCATCTGTCGACGTGTTCCAGGATCACTACGATCTGTCCATGAGCAGCGAGAGTCAGGCTTGGCGGTTCGAGGGCCGGGTCGTGATCATCACGGGGGCAGCCGGTGGGATCGGTCGGGCGGCCGCCAGGCGCTTCGCCTCAGAGGGCGCCACAGTCGTGGCGGTGGACCTGGCGGGCAGCGACCTCGACGGA